>Ga0209724_1000059_pt1 | contig 169965 bp, 148 predicted proteins | sample grotaG_FD_184143 | JGI IMG/M metagenome (GOLD analysis project Ga0209724, IMG submission 184143) | Glacier valley bacterial and archeal communities from Borup Fiord, Nunavut, Canada, to study Microbial Dark Matter (Phase II) -... | ecosystem: Environmental > Aquatic > Freshwater > Ice >...
CTGCCATGCACGGTCAGTCGCGCGTTAGGATGCGACACGAGGACCCCTCCTGTTCAGTTGTGGCTTGGACACCAACAACCGTTCAGGACGGGGTCCTCAACTGTCAACAACCTATGTGGGAACTACAGCTAGGCCTCAGGCTCTGCGTGAGGGGTTGTGTCGCGGGCGCACTCTTCGCATGCGCCGCACGTGTTCGCGATCTCGCGCTCTGCCTCGCGCATCTTGCGCTCGTGGTCGCGCGCCTTGATCTCCGGCACCTTGCGAGCGTAGAGCACGCTGCGCGTCGGGTTGAACGTCGGACCGTAGCCCTGCGAGGTTCGTGTCTCGATCGCGCGGCGCAGGTCCTCTTGGCTGGAACCGGCGAAGATCGTGCGACTAGTGCCTATCACTGAGAGCATGTGGGCGTCACTGCCACCCGTCGCCGCCAGCCGGTCGGCGTTCGCTCGCCAGTAGGCTCGGGCCTTGAAGTTGGCCAGGAAGAGCAGCGGGGTCGAGTTCGCGACTTCGACGCCGTCGAAATCGACGCAGTCGTAGACGCTCGTCTCTCCTCGGCACAGGCCGTGCCGGTGCCACCATTTCGGGGCATAGGGGTGGGCTGCGATAGCGAGGCCGCCCTGCGCGTGGATCTCGGCCACTGTCTCGCACGCGGTCAGGCCCGGACGGATGAGATCGGGTGTCCAGAGTCCGAGGATGTGGCCCTGCGCGCTCTCCACCTCTTGGCCGACGATGACCTCGACGGGATAGTCGACAGCGAGAGCGGCTGCTTCGAGCGCACCCTCGTTCGTATTGTGGTCACAGATCGCGACGACCTTGAGGTTCGTGTGTTCTGAGACAAAGTCCAGCACCTCGCGCGGGGATGCGGTCCCGTCGGATGCGGTGGTGTGGACGTGCATGTCTGCAGCTGAGTATCCCTGGCGCATGGCGGAGAGAATGTTAGCACGGGCGCAGCCGCCGTGTGCCGAGGAAGTCGAACGCCTGCGCTACACTTGCCGAGACAAACCACCCGGGGTTCACCCGACGGAAAAGAGATACAGCGTGCGTACCGACGACTTCGACTACGACCTTCCCACCGGCCTGATTGCCCAAGAGCCCGCTCAGCCGCGCGACTCGTGCCGCTTGCTCGTGCTCGACCGCAGCAGCGGTCAGATCGATCATCGCCGGTTCGGCGACGTAGTCGAGTACCTCCGTGAAGGAGACGTGCTCGTCGTCAACGAGACGCGCGTGCTGCCCGCTCGGCTCAAGGGTGTCAAGGCCGATACCGGCGGGGCCGTCGAGGTGCTGCTGCTGCGAGAGCGTTATGAGAACGCCTGGGAGTGCCTGCTGCGCCCGGGCCGTCGTCTCAAGCCGGGCGCCAAGATGGTGTTCGGCGACGGTGCTATGACCGGGCTGGTCGTGGAAGCGGCCGAGGAGAACGGCGCTCGCCTTGTCCAGTTCACGCTCGCGCCAGGTGAGCAGAGCCTGCTCGACATCGCCCATCGTATCGGCGAGATGCCCCTGCCTCCCTATATCACGCGCAAGGTCGATGACCCCGAGCTCTACCAGACCGTGTTCTCGCAAGACGAGCGATCGGCGGCAGCCCCCACCGCGGGGCTGCACTTCACCACCGAGCTGCTCGATAGGATTCGCGAGGCGGGCGTGCGAATCGAGACCGTCGACCTCGACGTGGGCATCGACACGTTTCGTCCGGTCTCGGAGGACGACCCGGAGACTCACCACATTCACACTGAGCACTTCAGGGTTTCCCCGCGTACCGCCGAGATCGTCAACGAGACGAGGGCGCGCGGGGGTCGCGTGTTCGCCGTCGGAACCACCAGCGTGCGGGCTCTCGAGAGTGCGTACGACGACACGCTCGGCGAAGTGGTCGCCTGCGAGGGTCCCACGTCGCTCTTCATCCTGCCCGGCTACAAGTTCCGCGTGGTGGATGCGATGATCACGAACTTCCATGTGCCGCGTTCGACCCTGCTGATGATGGTGAGTGCTTTCGCCGGGCGCGGCCAAATCATGACGGCGTACTCCATCGCGATGGAGGAGCGCTACCGGTTCCTCTCCTTCGGAGACGCGATGCTGCTGCTCTAGCCTCGCCCTCGGCGGCAGAGCGTCAGCGCTGTGGCGTCCACCAGGTCCAGTTGGGGTTGCCTCCGGCAGGGTCGCCCTGCCCGGTTCCGGGGGCGATGCCGATGCCCTTGGACACGTCAGTGGTCGTGAGGCGATAGACCGTGACTCCTGCATCGTCCGGACCGACTTCGGCGAAGGTGGGCGAGCCATCCGCTGACGAGGGAGCGTCTATCTGTGACGGCAGAGATGGCCACGCGTCGTAGCGAGAGATCGCCGAACTCCGCTGTGCGTAGACGACTCCGTGGAAAGTCCGTACCACCGCCGTGAAGGCGTACAGCCCGCCGGCGTCGTCTTCCAGGAAGATGCGTGTCGCATCCGCGTCACCGAGAACCACGCGGTTCTCGGGCTCAACGCTGCCCGCCATCGTGTAGCTCAGCGACCCGATCTGTCCCAGCTTCGTCTTGTCGACATCGGCCGGGCCAGAGAGGCGATACACCGTTCCGTTGAGTGACACGAAGCCGAGGACGGATGTTGTGGGAGCCGCCGCGCTGCCTCCCACCGCACCGTAGGAATCGGTGGCCGTCCCGCTCTCGGCCTTGGCCGCGGCGCCGTCGTTCTCGGGTGCAGCGGCCTGCGGTGCGATGGAGCCCGCCCGGTCCCCCCGGACGGCCACTTCACTCGTCGCGGGTGCGCCGTCGGTGATCTGCCGCACGCCGTTGACCGTCGCCACGCCGATGAGTACCAGGAGCACCGCGGCGGCACTGCCCCACACCGCGAGCACGCGACGGTTTCTCGGCGCGAAGATGTCTGCCAGGCTGCCAAACCTCGATGCAGCGTCGGCGGGCCGACCCGCGCCCGCGATTGCTGGTGCGCCGGCACGCTCGGCTTGAGCCGCCTCGCGCGCTTCGGCTGCGGCGGCGTTTGCGGCGGCACGCTCCGCCGCCAGCGCCTCGGCGCGGATCGCGACCATGATGCGGTCCGGGAGGTCGGCGGGCGGCTCGGGAAGCGGAGCGCGTTTGGCCGCGGCAAGCGCACGCACGAACGAGCCGCACTCCGGGCAGGACTTGCAGTGCGTCTTTGCCTCCTCGATGACACTCGCCTCTACCGGCGCGCGGTCGAGGGCAGCCGAGATCGCTGCTTGCGCGTCGATGCAGTTCATCGGGAGCCTCCTGCGGTCATACCCAGCGTGTTGGCCAGCGAGCGTCGTGCGCGAAACACGCGCGACTTCACCGTGCCTGCAGGCACGCCGAGCGAATCGGCCGCCTCAGCGTAGGTGAGTCCGAACAGCGCGATGGCAGAGAGGGCGTCGCGGTCTTCTTGTGGAAGCGCCGCCATAGCCACCTCGAGCGTGGCCGTGAGCGCAACCTGGTCGGCGAGGTCACCGGGAGCAGCGACGATGTCGAGGGGGTCGACGGTGATTGGGCGACGTTTGCCCGCGCGTACGAGGTCGAGGCACGTGTTGCGCGTGATGCGGTAGAGCCACGTGGCGAACCGTGAGCGCTCGTCGAACGTCGAAAGCGACCGGTACACCTTGATCCACACCTCCTGGGTTACGTCCTCTGCGACATGCTCGTCGCCGAAGAACCGCAGCGCGTGCGCATACACGAGGCGCGTATGCTCGCGCACAAGCGACTCGAATGCGTCGAGATCGCCGTCTCGCGCCGACGCGAGGAGCGCCGCGTAATCGGTGGGCCGGTTTGGCATGTCACTCCAGTAAGACGCACGAAGGTGCGGGGCGGTTCAGGCGACTCTCAGTCTACCAGCCGTCCCGGTTCGTGCCGCACGCGGGCACGGCGGCCGCTCCTCGGTTACAATCGCCCGCATGACACTCTTCGACTTCGAGCTCCTGGCCAAGGACGGCACAACGTCTGCACGCCGAGGACGCTTCCACACAGCGCACGGCCCGATTGAGACGCCCGTGTTCATGCCGGTCGGCACCAAGGCGACCGTGAAAGGCGTGACCACGCCGCAGCTCCACGAACTCGGAGCCCAGGTCGTGCTGTCCAACACCTACCACCTGTTCCTGCGCCCGGGTTCGGACATCGTGCGCGAGGCGGGCGGGTTGCACGCGTTCATGAACTGGGACCGTGCGATCCTCACCGACTCCGGAGGCTTTCAGATCTTCAGCCTCGCCGATACGCTCAAGCTCTCCGAGGAAGGAGTGGAGTTTCGCTCCATCCTCGACGGCGCGAAGCACTTCTGGACGCCTGAGGAGAACATGCGCGTCCAGCAGGACCTCGGGGCGGATATTGCGATGCAGCTCGACCAGTGCGCGCCCTACCCGGCCGAGAAGGAGTTCGTCGCTAACGCCGTTCGGCGCAGCGCCGACTGGGCCGCGCGCTGCAAGGCCGCACACACGCGTGAGGACCAGGCGCTGTTCGGCATCGTCCAGGGCGGTGTGTTCGAGGACCTGCGGCTCGAGAGCATCGAGCGAGTCGCCGAGCTCGACCTTCCCGGCTATGGCATCGGAGGCTACTCGGTGGGGGAGCCCCACGAGCTGATGCTCGAGTCGCTCGTGTCGGTCTGTGCTGCCATGCCCGCGCACAAGCCCCGCTACCTGATGGGCGTTGGCAACCCCACGACCATCGTATTGGCCATCGGGCTCGGCGTGGACATGTTCGACTGCGTGCTTCCCACGCGAACCGCTCGCATGGGGACCGCGTTCTCGTCGGCCGGCAGGATGAACCTCAAAAACGCGCAGTACGCCCGGGACTTCGGGCCGCTCGACCCCGAGTGCACCTGCTCCACGTGCACGCAGTACTCGCGCGCCTACCTCCGCCATCTCGTCTCCACCAAAGAGATGCTCTCATCGATTCTGCTCTCCATCCACAATCTCCATTTCCTGCTCGATCTCACCGCGCGTGCGCGCGTTGCGGTCGAGGAGAATCGCTACGGTGCGTTCGTCGCCGAGTGGATGGCTTCCCCCGGGGCGGTCGACTACTAGCCACTGGTTCGTTGATTCTCGTTAAGACTCTCATTGGCGCGCTCTTCAATCGAGACCGCGGAGCAGGTATGATTGTGCGTCGGCCGTCTCGGTAGAGCGGCGTACACGTTGAAGGGTCGTATCTATGCAGGGGCAGGGCAGTTACGGAACCATCATCTATCTTGTACTCGCAGGGGCAGCCTTCTGGTTTCTCGTCATTCGCCCTCAGCAGGCGCGTCGCAAAGAGCAGGCAGCGATGATCGCTTCCATGGCGCCTGGCATGGAGATCGTGACCGTCGGTGGCATCTTCGCGACGGTTGTTTCGATCGACGAGGACCGCTTGCGTGTCCGCGTCGCAGACGGCTCTGAGCTCGAGATCGCGAAGCGCGCAATCGGCCAGGTCTTGGAGGCCGCCGATGAGTCGCACGATGCTCCGGCCGCGCTCGAGTCCGACACCGCTGCCGCAGACGACTCGTCGGCCGTCGATTCCGACTCGGAGGGCCACGCTTAGCATGTCCGACGTCGCCTCGTCGATTTCATCGGCCCCCGCGCTGCTCACACTCGACGTCGTGCAAAACGACGCCGAGTTGCTGGCGTTCATGGAGATGGGCGACACGTACCTAGGCGCCATCGGCTACACCGAGCACGGGCTTCGTCACGCGAATCTGACCGCGCACATCTCAGGCAACGTGCTGCACCGGCTCGGCTACAGCGATCGTGTCGCGGAGGTAGCATCGATTGCGGGCTTCATCCACGACGTAGGCAACTGCGTGTCGCGATCGGACCATTGGATCTCGTCGGCGCTGATCGCTCGCGATGCGCTCGTGCGGCTGGGAATGGGCTACGCGGAAGTCGCGATGGTGATGAACGCGGTGGGTAACCACGAGGAGGACGCCTCCGATCCCGCCACACCGGCAGCTGCGGCTGTGGTGCTCGCCGATAAGGCCGATGTGCACCACACGCGCGTACGGAATCATGATCCTGCGCTGTTCGACATTCACGATCGCGTGAACTATGCGGCGAAGCGCAGCTTTCTACGTGTAGACTCGGACACGCGGATCCTCACACTCGAGATTGATATCGACACCACCGAGATCCACATCATGGAGTACTTCGAGATCTTCCTCGAAAGGATGCAGTTGTGCCGGAGAGCGGCTACTGTTCTCGACGCGGAGTTCTCGCTGGTAATAAACGGAACTAAGCTCCTCTGATTCGACGAGGGGTCGACCCGTAGGGCAAGGAAGGCAGGAGAATGGACCCGAAGAAGCGTAACTACCTGTTGCTCGCGCTGGTCGCGATCCTCGTGGTTGGTTCGTGGGTGTTGTTCACGCCCCCGAACGAGAAGATCACGCAAGGACTCGACATCCAGGGTGGCCTCTCGGTCATCCTGACCGCGAAGCCGGTACCCGGACAGCAGCTCAAGCCAGCTGACATGGAACGTGCGGAGCTCATCATCCGCAACCGAGTCGACAAGCTCGGTGCATCCGAAACCAGCATCCAGCGTGAGGGCAACGACTCGATCCTCGTGCAGATGCCGGGTATCAAGAACGCCGAGGAGGCGCTCAAGGTTCTGCAGTCGACCGGCCAGTTGCAGTTTGTGGACCTCGGCTCGATCACCGACAGCGCGACCGCCGCTGAGCTGCAGTCCAAGTACGAGGGCGTCAAGCTCAAGGACGGCACGTACACGTCGTTCATGACGGGTGCTGTCGTCACAGGTGCTTCCGTCGGGCAGGACGAGAACGGCAAGATCGAAGTCAGCCTGACCATGAACGCCGAGGGCACCAAGACGTGGGCGGAGTACACCACCTCTCACGTCGGCAAGCGCGTCGCCATCGTGCTCGACGGTGTCGTGCAGTCTTCTCCCTCGGTCAACGAGCCGATCACCGGCGGTCAGACCGCCATCAGCGGCAGCTTCACGGCAGCCGAGGCCAAGAACCTCAAGACGGTGCTCGAGACCGGCGCGTTGCCAGTCACGCTCGAGCCTGTCGAGACACGCGACGTCGGCGCTACGCTCGGCCAGGACTCCCTGCGCCAGGGCGTGCTCGCCGCGCTCTTCGGTCTGGCGATCGTCGCCATCTACCTGATCGTCTTCTATCGCGGGCTGGGCGCCATCTCGGTTGCGGCACTCGTGGTCTTCTCGTCGATCTTCCTTGGCATTCTCGCGGCCCTCTCGGCGTTCGGGTTGTTCGCGCTCTCATTGCCTGGCATCGCAGGAGTCGTGCTCACGATCGGTGTTGCTGCCGACAGCTCGATTCTGATCAACGAGCGTTTCAAGGAAGAGATCCGGATGGGCAAGACGTACCGCTCTGCGGCAACGTCAGGTACCCGCCACGCCATCGGTACCAGCGTGGACGCCGACCTCGTGACGTTCGTATCGGCACTCGTGCTCTTTGCGGTTGCCATCGGCCCGGTCAAGGGCTTCGCGCTTACGCTCATGCTCGGCATCATCTGCGACTTCGCGATGATGCTTCTCTTCAAGCGCCCGGTGATCATTCTGCTTGCCGAGAGCGTCATCCCCAAGGCCCCCGCGTTCTGGGGCGTGCCGAAGGAGTCGGTCGCAGCGCTCGGTGCCACTGCAAAGAAGAAGGGGGGTGGCGCTCGTGCCTAGGTTCAACATCGACTTCATGGGTAACCGCCGCATCATGTTCACGATCTCGGCGATTCTCATCGTGGTTTCCATCGCCGCTCTCTCCGTGCGCGGTCTGAAGTTCGGTATCGAGTTCGTAGGCGGCACGGTCATCAACGTGACCAACGCCCGCACGGTGACGTCCGAGCAGATGCGTACAGCGTTCGTTGACGCAGGCGTTGCCAACCCCTCCGTGCAGACCAGTACCGTCAACGGGATCAATGGCTTCATCGTACGCACTGACGCGGTCAAGCCTGGAGAAGCCGCAGCGAGCGCCGCGAAGGTGGCGGCTGCGACCAAGCTTCCCAAGGCCGACTTCCAAGTCACGACCATCGGTCCTGGCTGGGGAAGGAACATCACGAACAGCGCGATGCTCGCACTTGTCCTCTCGATTGCGGCGATCCTGCTCTATGTGTCGCTGCGTTTCGAGTACAAGATGTCGGTCACGGCGGTCGCTTCTCTGATCCACGACCTGGTCATCGTTCTCGGTATCTACGCGCTTGCCGGGCTCGAGGTCACGCCGAACACGATCGCCGCGCTCCTGACGATCCTCGGTTACTCGCTCTACGACACCATCGTGGTGTTCCACCGCATCAAGGAGAACTCACAGGGTCTCGTGAAGCAGACGTTCATGAGCATGGCCAATGAGTCGATCAACGAGGTCCTCATTCGCTCGATTAACACGACGCTCTCTTCGCTGATTCCCGTCGTGGTTATGCTCTTCTTCGGCGGCGCCACGCTCAAGGACTTCGCCTTCGCGCTGTCCATCGGCCTGCTGGCCGGCTCGTACTCGTCCATCGGCGTGGCAGCTCCGCTGTTCGCCATGTGGAAGGAAACCGAGCCCAAGTACAAGGCACTTGCGAAGCGCTACGCCAGCGCCTCGTAGCACCGCCGTACAAGCACCGCGAACCGGGACCGACACGCGTGCGTGTCGGTCCCGTCCTCTAGGATGGGGCCATGACGGACACCTGCTCACAAGCACCTTGGACGCTTTCACCCGCCGACCACGTCACCGTCGCTGCATTGGCCGCGGCGACTGGTCTGTCTCGCATCACCGCGCGAGTGCTGGTATCTCGGGGGCTCGACTCGCCTGAGGCCGTCAGGGTCTTCCTCTCGCCGGAGCTCGATCGGGACTGGCTCGACCCCCACCTGATCCCCGGCATGAGCGCGGCAGCCGATGAGGTCGCGGCTACGGTCAAGGCGAGCGAGCACATCGTGGTGTTCGGTGACTTCGACCTCGACGGAGTGTCCTCTGCTGCGGTCGCGGCGCGAGGGCTGTCGGCGATGGGCGCCCATGTCACCGCGATCGTTCCGCACCGGTTCCGCGAGGGGTACGGTCTGTCGGTTCCCGCGATAGAGCGGCTGATGGCGCTGCCGGAAAAGCCCGCCCTCGTGGTGACGGTCGACTGCGGCATCTCGGCCGCAGCAGAGGTCGTGTTGCTTGCCGAGCAGGGAGTGCGCGTCGTTGTCACCGACCATCACGAGCCGGGTGAGGGCGTCCCCGCAGGAGTGCCGGTTGCCGACCCGAAGCTCGATACGAAGGGTTGCCCGTCGTGTGACCTGTCCGGCTCGGGAGTGGCGCTCAAGCTCGTCCAGGCGGTCGGAGAGCGGCTCGGCTTCCCGGATGTATGGCGCGAGCTGACCGATCTGGCTTCACTCGGGACGGTAGCCGATGTCGTACCTCTGACGTCCGAGAACCGCGCATTGGTCACCGACGGCGTTGCGCGAATGCGTACGCGTACACGGGTCGCCATCGCCGCTCTGGCGGCCGTCGGCGGCATCTCTCCGGACGCGCTGTCGTCTGAAGGCGTCTCGTTTTCGCTGGCGCCGAGGCTCAATGCCGCGGGACGCATGGCGGACCCGCAGGCCGCTCTCGATCTGCTCATGACCGACGACCCTGCCGTCGCTGAACGCCTGGCGACGGCGCTTGACGAGCACAACCGGCTGCGGCAGGCGGTAGAAGCCGACCTGGCCGAGGCCGCCACGAACATGGCGCAGCGCACCTTTCACGGCGAGCGCGGCCTCGTACTGGCGGGGGAGGGATGGCACGAGGGTGTCAAGGGCATCGTCGCCTCACGGTTGACCAACCAGTTCCACGTGCCCACGATCCTCTTCGCCATCGAAGACGGCGTTGCGCGCGGTTCCGGGCGCACGGTGGGCACGGTCGACCTCTTCCGAGCCCTGGAGGCGTGCTCGGACGTTCTCACGCGCTTCGGCGGTCACGCGGCGGCCGTCGGCTGCACGCTGCCCGCCGATCGCATCGACGAGTTCCGCGAGCGGTTCCTGGCCTACCTCGACACGCTGCCTGTCGCTCAGTTCGCCAGCGAGATGCACGTGGATGCCGAGATCGATCTCGGCGACGTCAGTGTCGAGCTCGGCGCTGAGTTCGCGCTGCTTCAGCCGTTCGGGCATGGGAACCGCACGCCGCTGCTCGCAAGCCCCGGAGTGTTCATGAACGGACGAGCTCGGGTGGGCAAGACCGGCAACCACTTCAAGTTCTCGGCATACGATGGCGCGGTCACGGTGCCGGCCATCTCATTTCGCTGCAACGAGATCGAGGAGTTGCTCGAGCACGAGTCGGCCGTCGACTTGGCCTACGAGGTCTCGATCGATGAGTGGCGCGGGCGCACGCGCGTGCAGCTGCTCGTCAGACAGTTCCATCGCCGCGATGCTTCGGCGGATTCGCCTGCTTCTGCGCTGGTGGAGGATCTCTTCGCCCGCGCCGATGCGATTCTGGCGCGCGAAGACTACGCGGGGATCGAGGACGCGCCCTCGTTTCACACCAAGCTTGCCGGCGTGACCTTTGAAGGCCGGCAGGATGCGCTCGAGCATCTCTCCGCGACCACGCCACTCAGAATCGAGCGCCAGCCCGAGAACCCCTACGACGGCAACGCCATCGCGGTGTTCGACCCGCGCGGTGCGCAGATCGGGTTCTTCAACCGACGTCTGGCCGCAGCGCTCGCTCCCGCGATCGACAAGGGCGTGGGCTATGACGTCGAAGTCACCGACATCACCGGGGGACAGCCGGGGCAGTCGATGGGTGTCAACGTGCTCGTATCGCGCCGTGACTCAGGCGACGCCGAGGAGGAGCGCTCGGCGTTCAGCGCGCTGCGCCGGGCCGAACTCTCCGCGATGCCGGCATCCGAGCTCGACGCGGAGCTGACTCGCGCGTTCATCGGCGACCGTGTGCTGCACGAGGCGCAGGCGCGTTCGCTGGCGCATCTGGCTGCGGGCGAGAGCACGCTCACAGTGATGGCCACCGGGCGCGGCAAGTCGCTGATCTTCCACCTGCACGCGGCGCGCACCGCGCTTCACGAGGGCCGGGCCAGCGTGTTCGTGTATCCGCTGCGAGCGCTCGTTGCCGATCAGGCTTTCCACCTTGAAGAGGCGTTTGCCGGGGTGGGGCTTACCGTCCGTACCGTGACCGGCGAGTCGAGCCAGACCGAGAGAGACGAGTCCTTTGCGGCTCTGCGCGCCGGTGAGCTCGACGTGGTGCTCACCACGCCTGAGTTCCTGCACCTCTATGCATCCCGTTTCGCCGAGGGGGACAGAGTCGGTTTCCTGGTGGTGGACGAGGCGCACCACGTGGGTATGGCTCGCGCGGGTCACAGGCCCGCGTACGCGCGTCTCGGCGAGGCGCGTGCGGCACTGGGCAACCCGGTTGTGCTTGCCGTCACGGCTACCGCCGACACCGCGACCGCCGAGTCAATCGAGTCCATCCTCGGTATCAAGCAGCGCGTGCTAGATCCCACCGTGCGCGAGAATCTGCTTGTGGTCGACCGACGTGAGGTGTCCGACAAGGACGGCTATCTCACCGAGTTGGCGAGCTCCGGCGAGAAGACCGTCATCTACGTCAACTCGCGTGAGCAGTCGGTGAAGCTCGCACGCATGCTTCGCAAGCGCGTCCCCGCGATTGCAATGCGGACCGCCTTCTACAACGGCGGGCTGGCGCGAGCTGCTCGCCATGCGGTGGAGCGCGCGTTTCACGCGGGCGATCTCTCGGTGGTTGTGTCGACGAGCGCGTTTGGCGAGGGGGTCAACATCCCCGATATCCGCAACGTGGTCCTCTACCACCTGCCCTTCAACGACGTCGAGTTCAACCAGATGTCCGGGCGCTCGGGGCGCGACGGCGCTGTGGCGCGCATTCATCTGCTCTTCGGTCCGCGCGATGCACGCATCAACGAGATGATCCTCTCTTCGCTTGCGCCGAGTCGCGAGGACATGGCGGTGCTCTACGCCGAGCTGCGCGACATCAGCAAGCGCGAGGGTGCGGCGTTCGAAGTCACCAACGCCGAGCTCGCCGAGCGGTGCGGGCGACGCCACAAGGGGTTCTCTCTTGACGAGCGTGGCATCTCCTCGGCGCTGGGCGTGTTCCGCGAGTTGGGATTCGTCTCCGGGGAGGGGCACGGTGCCTACCGTCGTCTGACGTTCACGCCACCGCTCGAGAAAGTCGAGCTCGAGTCAAGCGTGCGATACGCCGAAGGCAAGGACGAGATCGAGAGTTTCGTCTCTTTCAAGCAGTGGGCGCTGTCAGCCGAGCCCGACCTGCTGTTGGCCCGTTTCAATCGGCCGATTCTTCCCGCGCCGAGAGAATCGCAAAACACTTGAGTTTTGTCATTGTTATTCCGATAAACTCCCTGAAGCGCTATCCGCCGAATCCGTCGTGCGGCACGCCCCCGAAGCGCGCCGCGAATCAGCGAGGGAAGGACATGCGCGAAGTGGGAGGGACATAGGTGACATCGCCCTCGCGGCGATCAGCGGGCGCACTCGCGCCGGCCATGCGGACTGGGCTTCGAGCGTGCGTGCTCGTGGTCTGTTTCCTGTTATCCGTCTCTGCCTTCGCCGTGGCCGCTGAATCCGCCCGCGCCGCAGGACCGAACGCGGTAGTGACCCCCGTCGGATACGACGCCCAGGTGGTCCCCCGCGGTGACGATACCAGTGCGCTTATCGTGAATCTCCCGTTCACGATGCGCTGGAACGGCACGAACTACACGCAGATCTATATCAACATGAATGGAAACTGCTCGTTCGGCAGCGACTTCCGCGGGTACAACCCCAACAACAGCACCCTGGCGGCAACGAGCGAGAACATCATGGCGCCGTTGTGGTCGGACGTGGACACACGGAACAACGCAGCCAGCCAGGTCACGTACAGCAGCACGACTCCGGGCTCGGTTCCCACCGTCAACGGCCGTCCAGCGTTTCTCGTGAACTGGATCGATGTCGCGTCCTACAACATGCAGGCGGCTCCGACGAACTCGTTTCAGTTGGTGATCATCGACCGGTCCGACACGGGGGCGGGGAACTTCGACTTCGTCTACAACTACGATGTTGTTGCGTGGGATATCGCCACGGCTGCGTCGAGTCGGCGCGCGCGCGCGGGGTGGGGTCGCGCTGGCACCGGCTTCGAGCTCCCCGGCTCGGGAGTCTTCGATCACGACCCGAGCGCTCTCACCGACGCGGCAAACCCCGCGACTTCGCTCATCCAGAACTCCATGAACGACGAAGGCCAGCTCGGGCGCTACGTGTGGCAGGTGCGCGGAGGAGCTGCGCCGAACATGCCGCCGCGCGTTGTGGTTGTCAACCGCACGCTGGAGGCGAACTCACCCGTCGGCTACGCGGGCTACGCGGGGGTCGGAGATGCGACCGCGACCGACTCCGACGGCACGATCTCGAGCCTCACCGACAACCGGCCTGTCGATCTGCCGCTCGGCACCACGTCAGTCACATGGACCGCCACCGACAACCTCGGCGCGGTGACCAACGTCGTCCAGTCGATACTTGTCAGAGATACGGTGGCTCCCTCAAATCCGGCACTGACCAGCCCGACGCACGTTGTTGGCTCATGGACAAAACTGAATCTGGCAACCGTGAACTCGGCTGGCGCGACGGACTCGGGGTCGGGAGTGAGAGGGTTCTCTTACCTGTGGACACTTAACCCGGCCGCCGTACCAGATACCGTGGTGGACCCCTCGGTCACGACGACCACCACGTCTACGACGACGACGGTTGAGACCCAGAACTTCGACTCCGCGACCTGGCCGTCCGTCTGGGTGCGGGAACGAGTCGCCGACGCAGGTGATCCTGAGACATACCTGCGTATGTCGAACGTGCGTGCGGCGAGCGGATATGCGGCTGAACTCTGGTCGGACAACAACAACACGAGGCGCACAGCTGGCTTCACGAAGGCATTCGATCTCACTTCGTACACTTCCGCCACACTGTCGTTCACGGACTACACTGCAGTGCTCGATTCAGGAAGCGACTACTCTCGCGTCGAGCGTTCGATCGACGGCGGCACGAGCTGGACACTGATTCAGAATGGCACGCCCAACTCCGGCTGGAATCCCCATTCGCATGCACTTCCGGTTGGGGGGGTCGTACTGCTCAGGTTCAGCGGATCGGTCAACCGCACCAACGAGTATTGCGATTGGGACGACATCTCCGTTAGCGGCGTGAAAACGACTACGACCACTGCGATGACCACCAGTTCGACATCCACCCTCGCCGACGGTTCCTGGTACTACGTCCTGCGAACCGTCGACTGGGCAGGGAATTGGTCTGCGCCGACGAACCTCGGTCCACTACGTATCGATACTGCGAAGCCGACCACCACGGACAACGCGTCGGCGGCATGGAATACGACACCGCCGGTCGTGGTGTTGGCCGCGACCGACCCCTCCGGTCCCGTTGCCACGACGTACTACAAGCTCAACTCGGCCGCGGTCGCCACCTACTCCGCACCGTTTCCCGTTTCGGCAGAGGGGACCACCGCGTTGCAGTACTGGTCGGTGGATGTTGCGGGCAACATCGAAACCGCCAAGACCGTCTCGGTTCGCGTCGATACTGTCGCCCCGACGGTGCCGTCGACTCTCAGCGCGAGCGCGGTCAGTACGTCCGCTGTCGACCTGACGTGGTCCGGTTCGACTGATGCCGTGTCGGGAATCGCGTACTACGGGATCTATCGCGATGGGTCGCTCGTGGCTAGCTCCACATCAACGAGCTTCACGGCGGCAGGACTCACTCCGGGACAGACCTACGCATTCTCCATCGCAGCGCGTGATATCGCGGGCAACTGGTCGGCTCGAACGGCATCGGTCGACGAGACGCTGCCTGCGTCGCAGATATGGCTGACGCTGAGCCCCACGAGCGTCGATTTCGGCTCGCTGGATCCGGGGACGAGTTCGGTGATCTCGAGCGGAACCGCCGTCACGGTGGGTGGAGTGGGTATCCAGACGTACGATCTGACCTGCTCGGCACAGGACTTCTCAAACCTGACCACGCCCACGACCACGCCAACGATGCCAGCCAGCGTACTGAAGTATGCGATACGCGGGTGGAAGGTCAGCCCCGTCACGTCGTTCACGAATGCGGCCGCACTGGCGGACACATCCAGCGGGTCGGTGTACGTCTGGCGCCACGCATACCAGTTCGACTACACGCTCAATGTGCCGTGGACCTACGAGCCTGGCACCTACACCACCGACGTGCGCTACACCGTCGTGGCCCGCTGATTCCTGAGGTGTAGCGGCCCGAGAGGGCAAGCAGGGTACACTTGCTTGCAACGAACTTTCGCCACGCGTGTTAAGGACGTCGATGTCAGCCACGCTCGAACAGATTGAGGCTCAGGTCAGGGCGTACAACCCGGATGCCGACCTCACGGGCCTCGACGAGGCATACGCGTTCTCCCACCAGGCCCACGAGGGGCAGAGCCGCAAGAGCGGTGAGCCGTTTGTGAACCATCCCATCGAGGTCGCGCTCATCCTCGCCGAGCTGCATATGGATACCGCCACGCTCAAGGCCGCGCTGCTCCACGACACCGTGGAGGACTCCGAGGTCACCCTAGACGAGATACGTGAGCGCTTCGGCGATGAAGTGGCGGAGCTGGTCGACGGGGTGACGAAGCTCGGCAAGATCGAGTTCGAGTCGATGTCTGAGGCGCAGTCCAACAACCTGCGCAAGATGCTCATCGCGATGGCCAAGGACATCCGAGTCATCCTCATCAAGCTCGCCGACCGTCTGCACAACATGCGCACGCTGGCCGCGCTACCCGAGGAGCGCAGGCTCGACAAGGCGCGCGAGACGATGGACATCTACGCGCCGCTCGCTCACCGGCTCGGCATATCGAGCATCAAGTGGGAACTCGAGGATCTGGCCTTCTACTACCTCGAGCCGCACCGCTTCCATCAGGTATCGCGCATGGTCGCCGAGAGCCGCAAGGCGCGCGAGGACTACCTCGCCAGCGTCATCGACCAGCTCAAAGAGGAACTGGCCGCCGTCAAGATCACGGCGAAGATCTCAGGGCGCCCGAAGCACCTCTTTAGCGTGTACCAGAAGATGTCTCAGAAAGGGAAGGACTTCAACGAGATCTACGACCTGATCGCGCTGCGCGTGATCGTCGACTCGGTGAAGGACGTCTACGGTGCGCTGGGCACGGTCCACAGCATCTGGAAGCCGGTTCCCGGCCGCTTCAAAGACTACGTGGCAATGCCGAAGTTCAACATGTACCAGTCGCTGCACACCACAGTCATCGGGCCGTCGGGCAGCCCGCTGGAGATCCAGATCCGCAGCGAGGAGATGCACCGCACCGCCGAGTACGGCGTGGCCGCGCACTGGCGCTACAAAGAGGGTCTGCGCGGCGACGACGCGTTCGACGAGCGGCTCGCGTGGTTGCGCCAGATGCTCGAGTGGCAGACCGAGCTCAAGGACCCGCGCGAGTTCATGGAGGCGCTCAAGATCGACCTCTTCGAGGAGGAGGTCTTCGTCTTCAGCCCGAAGGGCGACGTCATCTCGCTCAAGCGGGGATCGACTCCCATCGACTTCGCCTATGCGATCCACACCGAGGTCGGCAACCACTGTGTCGGCGCCAAGGTCAATGGCGCCATCGTCCCTCTCGGCTACGAGCTGCAGATGGGCGATCGCATCGAGATCCTCACGAACAAGAACTCGAAGCCGTCCCGTGACTGGCTCAACATCGTCAAGACCTCGTCGGCGAAGAGCAAGATCCGCAACTTCTACAGCAAGGTCACCCGCGAGGACGACCTCGTACGCGGTCGCGACGAGTTGGCCAAGGTCATGCGCAAGCACGGGCTTGGCATCGGGAGCAAGGCTGCTGAGAAGGCCATCGATGCCGTGGCCAAGGAGATGAACTACCTGCACGCCGAGGACATCCTCGCTGGCATCGGGGCGGGCAAGATCTCGGCCAAGCAGGTGGGTACCAAGCTTCTCAAGCTGATGGCCAAGGACGGCGAAACCGCCAAGCCCGAGCCGGTCCGCGAGGAGTTCCCGCTCTCCACGCCGATGACCCCTCCGCGTCACAAGCGGCGCAAGTCGGGCGGCGGGGTCAAGGTCAAAGGCATCGACGACGTGCTCGTGCGCCTCGCCAAGTGCTGCAACCCGGTTCCGGGTGACAAGATCATCGGATTCGTGACGCGCGGGCGGGGCGTGTCGGTGCACCGCCGCGACTGCCCCAACGCCAGCGAGCTGTTGTCCAGCCCGGAGCGCATCTTGGAAGTCGAATGGGACCTCGGCAGCGATACGACCTATCAGGTAGAGATCTTCGTCGAAGCGCTCGACCGGCTTCGCCTGCTCCAAGACGTTACCTCGTCGCTTGCCGAGTCTGGGGTCAACATCCTCGCGTCGTCGACGAGCACCCACAAAGACGGCATCGTCGAAATGCGGTTCCTCTTCGAGATCAGCGACCTGTCTCGCCTCGATGCCGTTTTGCGAGAGGTGCGCGGGGCGGAGGGTGTGTTCGAAGCTCGCCGGATGATGTCGGGAGAGGGCACGCAGAAGCGCCGTGTCGAGCATAAGTAGGGCATGACTCCGTGCTCTGCGCACCGACCCCGAGAACAGGGTCCGCAAAGCCGATTCGCTGCGAACGGTCGGATGTCCACGTACTGGAGGTAACGCTGTGAACGTGGTGCGCCTTGCGGTCGGCCCGCTCGAAACCAACTGCTGGATCGTGTCTGACACAAGCGGCGGGCCCGCGGTCGTCATCGATCCGGGCGGCGACCCCGACGAGGTGCTCGAGGCGCTGGGAGACATGCCGGTCACGGCGATCGTGCTGACGCACGGCCACTTCGACCACCTCGGGGCGGTGGGAGCGCTCATGCTGGCGACCGCTGCACCGCTGCTGGTACACGCCGATGACGCCGGAAGCATCACGTCGTCGACGGCCAACGGAGGAGCCGCGTTCGGCTTCACCGAGACGGCCCCTCGCGCTACTCGGACTCTTGGCGAAGGCGACTCGATTGCTGCGGGCCGACTGGTGTTGCGCGTGCTGCACACCCCGGGCCACACCCCGGGCGGCATCTGCCTCTTCGTGGAGGATCCTGACGGAGGCGCCCCGCAGCTCTTCGCCGGCGATACGCTCTTCGCCGGCAGCGTGGGCCGCACGGACTTCCCTGGTGGTGACGCACGCGCTTTGGCGCGCTCCATCGCAGGCAAGCTCGCGCCGTTGCCCGGCGCGACGCTCGTGCATCCCGGTCACGGGCCCGACACCACCATCGCGCGCGAGCGGAGGCTCAACCCGTTCTTCCCGCGCGCGTAGCCGCCGATCGCAGGTAGGAGCGCGGCTCGCGCATCACGTGAGCCCGGAGCCCGCCGCGTGGCAGGTACGGCGTGCTCGCGGTACACTTGCCCAACGCATCGCACCGCCACGTGGAAGGCTGATTCGCGCCGTGAGCATGAACGCACGAGCACCCAAGGGCACCGCAGACATGCTTCCTGCCACCGCTCGGGTCTGGGAGCACCTGACGCGAACCGCGTCGGAGCTCTTCGCCCGCTACGGCTACGCGCCGATGTACACACCGCTTTTCGAGCACACCGAGGTCTTCACACGCGGCATCGGCGAGGCGACCGACATCGTGTCCAAGGAGATGTACACCTTCGAGGACAAGGGCGGCCGTTCGCTTACTCTGCGTCCCGAGGGAACTGCGAGCATCGTCCGCGCGGCGCTTGAGCACAGCCTTGCCGCTAACGGTCAGTCGGCCAAGGTCTACTACGCCGGCCCGATGTTTCGCTACGAGCGGCCGCAGAAGGGCCGCATGCGCCAGTTCTGGCAGATCGGTGCCGAGAACCTCGGTGCCGCTGAGCCGACCGCTGACGCCGAGATGATCGTCATGCTCTGGCGCTTCTTCGAGGCGTGCGGGATCCCGGCATCCAATCTGCGACTTCTGCTCAATTCCATGGGTGACGAGAACTGCCGCCCTGTGTACCGCGACAAGGTCGCTGACTACATCCGCAGCCACGGCGACGAGCTGTGTGAAGAGTGCAACCGCCGCGCCGAGACCAACCCGCTGCGCGCGTTTGACTGCAAGAACCCGGGCTGCAAGGTCGTCATGGCCCAGGCACCGCTCATGCGCGACGAGCTGTGCGACGACTGCCGCGCGCACTACTCGGCGGTCAAGGGATTCCTCGACGAGCTGGGCATTCCCTACATCGAGGACCCGTCGCTCGTGCGCGGCCTGGACTACTACACGCGCACCGTGTTCGAAGTGCAGGCCGACGCGGGGCTGGGCAGCCAGAACGCCATCGGCGGGGGAGGGCGCTACGACCGGCTCATGCAGGAGTACGGCGGACCCGCCACCCCCGGCCTCGGCTTCGCCCTGGGCTTCGAGCGCACACTGCTGGCGATGGAGGCCACCGGAGCCACGGCGGCCGCTCCTCCGGTCGCCGAAGTGTACGTGGCGCGCGTGGACAGCTCAGTGTCCGGCGCCGCGTTCGCGCTCGTCTCGGCGTTGCGCGATGCCGGAATCGCTGCCGAGACCGACCACCAGGCGCGCAGCCTCAAGTCGCAGTTCAAGCAGGCCGACAAGTACGGGGCGCGCTTCGTCGCCGTCGTCGGCCCTGATGAACTCGCTGCAGGTCAGTTCACCTTGCGCGACATGGGTACGAAGGAAGAAACGCTCGTCGAGATTGCCGGAGCGGCGACCGCAGTGGCCGCGGCTCTCGGCCGGTAGGACGCTTTCTTCACGTCGAAACCGGCTCAAGCGGCGGGCACTGATGCATGTGCCATCGCGTATACTGCTGCAACACTCCGTTCCGTACAGAGACAAATGAGGCTCATTATGCTCGACGCACGCTACTCGATGCGATCGCACGTCTGCGGCTCGCTGACCACCAAGAACGTAGGCGAAGAGGTCACGCTCGCCGGCTGGGTGGCGAAGCGGCGCGACCACGGCGGACTCATCTTCATCGATGTGCGGGACCGTTCCGGCATCGTGCAGTGCACGTTCGACCCCGATGCCTCCGGCGCTGCCTTCCCGGTCGCCGAGCAGGTTCGACCCGAATGGGTCCTGAAGTTGGTCGGTACGGTTCGCAAGCGTCCGCAAGGCACCGTCAACCCGAACATGCCCACCGGCGAGGTCGAGGTCGTCATCACCGTCGCGCAGGTGCTCAACCGCTCCGAGACTCCGCCGTTCGAGATCGCTGCCGGCATAGACACCGACGAACTGACGCGCATGAAATGGCGCTACCTCGACATCCGTCGCCCCGAGGTACTCGCGGCACTGCAGCTGCGAGACCGCGTGACGCAGCGCTTCCGCAAGTCGCTCGAGCATCGTGGCTTCATGGAAGTCGAGACGCCGATTCTCACCAAGTCCACGCCGGAGGGTGCCAGGGACTTCATCGTTCCCAGCCGCCTGTCGCCGGGCAAGTTCTACGCGCTGCCGCAGTCGCCGCAGCTGTTCAAGCAGCTGCTCATGGTGGGTGGCGTAGAGCGCTACTACCAGATCGCCCGGTGCTTCCGCGACGAGGACCTGCGCGCCGACCGTCAGCCCGAGTTCACCCAGGTTGACATCGAGATGAGCTTCGTCGACCAGGAGAACGTCCTGTCCATGATGGAAGACGTCATGCGTGAGGTCATGCACGAGGCCGGACACGACCTGCCGGTGCCGCTGCCTCGCATCAGCTGGCACGACGCGATGGAACGCTACGGGTCCGACAAGCCCGATACCCGCTTCGGTCTCGAGCTCGTCGACGTCTCCAGCGTCTTCGCGGCAAGCGAGTTCAAGGTGTTCGCAGGCGCGCTGGCCAAGGGTGGCGCTATCAAGGCCATCAACGCCAAGGGCGCCGGAGACTGGAGCCGTGGCCGCATCGACGCGCTGAACCAGGCCGCGATCGACGCCGGCGCCAAGGGGCTCGCGTGGGTCGCAGTCACGAGCGAGGGTGCCGTGAAGAGCCCGGTCGCGAAGTTCTTCTCCGACGATGAGATGGCGGCTCTCCGCCTCGCCGTCGCAGCCGAGCCGGGCGACCTGATCTGCATGGTCGCCGACGTGCGCAACGTCGCCAATGATGTGCTTGGCACCCTGCGCCTCAGGCTGGCCGACGACCTCGGCATCGCGCGCACGGGTTTCGCCACGCTCTGGGTTCTCGGCTTCCCGCTCTTCACCTGGGACGACGAGGGACAGCGCTGGGACGCGAGCCACAACCCGTTCATGCTTCCCTTCGCCGAGCACGTCGGCACCCTCGAAGAGGCTCCCGGCGAAGCGCTCGGCTACAGCTATGACCTCGTCATGAACGGCTACGAGATCGGTGGCGGCACGCTGCGTATCGCCGATCCCGAACTTCAGATGCGCGTGTTCGCCCTCATGGGGATGTCCAAGGAAGAAGCGCATGACAAGTTCGGATTCCTGCTCGAGGCGCTCTCCTTCGGCGCGCCTCCTCACGGCGGAATCGCACTCGGGCTTGATCGCTTGATCATGCTTCTCTGCGGCGCTCACTCCATTCGCGACGTAATCGCGTTTCCCAAGACATCGTCAGGCGGAGACCCCATGACGGCAGCTCCGGACACGGTCTCCGCACGGCAACTCAGAGATGTCCACCTGCGAACCGAGTAGCTTTCCCGCAGGCAGTTGGCGCGTTCCTTTTCAGGCGCTACACTTGAGCCAAGCTTCGCCTTGCACGTAGCTCGACACATACGGTCGAACCAACACTTCTTCATCGGGAGCTCTATCATTCCGAGGCGGACAGGTATCCCGGCTTAACGCAGGGAAGCTGGAAGCCAAGGTGCGGGCACCCACCTGCCGAGGCAGGTTCACCGCGTCGGGCTGCGGCAAGGCGGGGCATCATCGTTGCCGTCAGAGGGATCAGCATGCGCAGACCAGTCGCAGTAGTCATCGTCGCCATGATCGCGCTTTCGTTCGCCCTGACCGGATGCGGAGGGGGAGGCGACGAAGCCGCGACCCCGGCTCCGACCGCTGCAGCCCCGGCTCCCGCCGCGCCTGCGGGAGACCAGCCGGTCACCGGCATCTCCGACAACGTGGCGCCGGTATTCGAGCCGTTTCCCACTGGGAGCAGCATCGCCACTGCCGTGGCAGAGAAGGTTGCGGCCAAGCAGCCGACCCTCATCTACTTCTACGATTCGGCGCAGTACACCTCCGATGAGAACCGTAAGATCATCGACAAGGTTCTCGACGACAACCGGGGCCTGGTCGATCTCGTCGGATACGACATAGGCAAGTACACGACGATCGACGAGAGCGGCACGATCACCGTGCTGCCCGCATTCGCGAAGAACCAGACGGCGATGGTTGCCGTGAACATGGCGCGTGCACTCGGTGCTTCGTTCACGCCCTACATCGTCCTCACCGACACCCAGGGGTATATCACCTGGAAGTTCCGCGGCTTCGTCGACAAGGCCTTCCTGGAGCGTGAGATTCAGCGCGCATCGCGCTAGCCACCATGCGCTCCCTCTTCGATGACAGAGCCGACGCGGTACGTGCCGAGGCAGCTCCACTCGCGGCGCGCATGCGACCTCGGACGCTCAGCGAGTTCGTCGGGCAGCAGTCCGCAGTAGGGCCCGGCACGTGGCTGCGCGGCGCCATCGATGCCGACAAGCTCTCGTCCGTCATCCTGTTCGGACCTGCCGGAACGGGGAAGACGTCACTCGCGAAGATCATCGCCACCGCGACACAAGGCCATTTCGTTGAGGTATCCGCAGTGACCGGTGGCGTGGCAGAACTCCGCAAGGCGATCGATGCCGCCGCGGACCGTCTTGGCTTGTCCGGTGAGCGCACGACGCTGTTCATCGACGAGATTCACCGCTTCAGCAAGTCGCAGCAGGACGCGCTCCTGCATGCGGTGGAAGACAGGATCGTCATTCTCGTAGGCGCGACCACCGAGAATCCGTTCTTCGAGGTCAACGCGCCGCTGATCAGTCGCTCTCGAATCATCGAACTCTCGGCGCTCTCCGACGAAGATGTGCGTACGATTGTCCTGCACGCCATCGACGACGAACGCGGTTTTGGCGGTGCCGTGCGTCTCGAGCCCGATGCGGAGGCTGCAATCGTCACCTCGGCGGGCGGAGACGCCCGCGTGGCGCTCACGACGCTCGAGCTCGCCGCCGGTTGCGTGTTCCCCAACGCGGAGGGAATGCGCGTTGTGACACTGGAGACCGTGCGCACGGCTTCACCCACGCGAATCCTGCCCTATGACAAGACCGGCGACGTACACTACGACGTCATCAGCTCGTTCATCAAGTCGATGCGTGGGAGCGATCCGGACGCCGCTGTGTACTGGCTCGCCCGGATGATCCATGGCGGAGAGGACCCCAAGTTCATCGCTCGCCGGATGCTCATCTTCGCTTCCGAAGACGTGGGCAACGCCGATCCTCAGGCGATGCTCATCGCGGCTGCCGCGTTCAAGTCCGCCGAGTCGATCGGCTGGCCCGAATGCCGGATCAACCTGGCGCAGGCGGCCGTGTACATGGCGCTCGCTCCCAAGAGCAACGCAGCATACATGGCGATCGATGCAGCGCTCGCGGAAGTACGCACGGGTCCTGCCCGCGCGATCCCGAGCCATCTGCGAGATCGGCATCGCCCGGGCGCCGAGGCGTACGGCGTGTATCAGTATCCGCATGCCCATCCCGACGGCGTCGTCGAGCAGCGCTACCTTCCGGAGGGACTCGAGCGCGGTGCGTTCTTTTCGGCGAGCCCGAGAGGTTGGGAGGCGCGAAGGGAGCAGGCGCTGCGCGACATTCGCGAGCCCCAGTCCGAGTAGCACGAGAGGGCGTTTCGGCGCACGTCCGAGATGCGCGCCGAGTGACGGATGCGCGAGGCTTACGGACGGGTGTCGTCGCAACCCTCTGCTACACTGACCTAACGTGGAAAACCGTCCTCTGGAGGGTGCATGGATACTGCAACGGTGCTGCTCATGGTGCTCCTCGGAGCGGCGATCGCCTTGTGCGCCGTGGCGGTATGGGGGGTTACCGAAGTCGTGAAGACAGCTCGTTCGGCGCGTATCCTCATCGATGATCTCGACACTCACGTCATTCCCTTTATAGAGAAGGCGGACGTCACGCTCGACGCGATCAACATCGAGCTCCTGCGGATCGATGAGATCGTCACGCGGGTCGAGGAGGTCACCGACCGCGTCAGCAGTACCTCCCGAACCGTTCAGGGGGTGGCCAACGCGCCGGTGGAGATGGTGAGCGACATTGCACAGAGGGTGCGTAAAGCGTGGAGTACGCGGCGCCACTCCACGTCGTAGTCAGAGCCAGCAGCCTGGTGGTCAGGGGAAAACGCTCCGTGCATCCTGTGACGATCGAGCGAATCGGAGGATTCATGCATAAGGATCACGTCACGCTCACCGTTCCAGCCAAGAGCGAGTTCGCCAAGACCGTTCGCATGACAGCGGCGGCGCTCGTGGCTCGTACCAGCATGTCCTACGACGATGTCGAGGACGTGCGCATGGCTGCTGAGGAGGCGTTCGTCTACGCCGTCGAGACGCTGCCGGTTGAGTCCGAAGTCCGCTTCGATTTTGCGGTCTCGGACGATTCGCTCGAGATCGATGTTGCGCTGGGTAGCGAGATGCCCGCATCGGATGACGATGACGCCGAGGCGAGTGCTGCGTACGCCGTCTTCATTCTCGAGTCGGTGTGCGACGAGTACGAGTTCGCAAGTGACGAGAACGGTGCGCACCTGCACCTGGTGAAGCGCGCAGGGAGTGGCGATGCCGACTAGAAGCGGCGCCCACAAGCAGTCGCGCAGGCTCTCCTGGGACAAGGTCTACACCAAGGAGCTCTTCGTCCGCTATCGCCTCAACGGCGACGAGGCGGCGCGCGACGAGCTGATCACCATGTACCTCAACCTCGTGAAGTACCTGGCGAGCCGCTTCCGCAACCGTGGCGAGCCGATCGACGACTTGGTGCAGGTCGGAAGCATCGGCCTGATCAAGGCCATTGACCGCTTCGATATCGATCGGCAGGTCGAGTTCACGACCTATGCCACCCCTACGATCGTCGGCGAGCTCAAGCGGTACTTCCGCGACAAGGGCTGGGCGATCAAGGTCCCCCGTCGGCTCCAGGAGCTCTCGTTCAAGGTCAACCAGGCGGTCGACGCGCTGACGCAGAAGTTGCAGCGATCGCCAACGATTGCCGAGATCGGCGAGTACTTGGACGTCACGTCTGAAGAAGTGCTCGAAGCGATGGAGACCAGCGCGGCGTACAACTTCGTTTCCCTGGAAAGCGATCGCGGCGGAGACGGCGACGACTCGTTCTCCATTCTCGAGTACATCGGCAAGGACGACGCTCTCATGGCGGTCATCGACGACCGCACAACGTTGTCGGTGGCGTTCAAGAAGCTCACACCGCAGGAGCAGAGAGTGCTCTACCTGCGATTCTTCCAAGGGCTGACACAGACCGAGATTGCCCGACAGCTCGACATCTCGCAGATGCAGGTGTCTCGACTCCTCCGTCGCACGCTCAGAATCCTGCGCGAGAACATCGTGAGGGAGTAGACCCGATGACCACGTCAGAGGCTCGCTACACGCGGTGGCGCATGACCGCGCTCATCGTCTGGTCCGCCATCGGGACGCTTGTGCTGCTCGGCGTTGTGTTCTACGCGCTCGGCCGCATCTCGTCGGCGCTCGTGCCGTTCGTCATCGCGTTCATTTTCGCGTTTCTCCTCAACACGCCGGTCAAGGTGCTGGTCCGCAGGGGGATGGGACGCGGCGCGGCGGTCGGCACCTGCCTTGTCGCGGCACTTGCCGCGTTTGCCATCGGCATCACGTTCCTCGTCCCTCCGGTCGGCCGCCAGATCGTCGCGTTCGCCAACGCGGCTCCGGGCTACCTCGCCGATGCCGAGAAGTTCATCAACGGCTTGCAGACGCAGGTCTCCAACATCGCGTTTCCCTTGTGGCTGGCCGACCTGGTGCAGGCGTCCACGACGCAGCTGTCGCAGTTCGCGGTGAAGATCGGCAACGGAGTCGCGGGCGCTCTCGTCAGCGCCGGCAGCGGCGTGGCGACCAGCCTATTCGACGTAGTGCTTGCGCTCGTCATCTCGTTTTGGGCGCTCAAAGACATGCCCAAGATGCTTGAAGAACTCTCTCTTCTTGCCGGTCCGAAGCACGAGGCCGACGTCGAACACCTCGTGGGAACCGTTGCCAGAGTCGTTGGAGGCTACCTCAAGGGTCAGACGATCGCGTCACTCGTGACGGGGGCCATCGCCACGGTCGGACTCGCCATCATCGGCATCCCCTACGCCCTTGTGCTAGGGATCATCACGACGGTGTTCAACTACGTGCCGTACGTGGGACCGTTCGCCGCAGGCCTGATCGCCGCGATGGTCGGCATGTTCAAGGGTCCGTGGTATGCGCTCTTTGCGGTGGCAATCATCATCATCGCGCAGAACTTCACCGACAACTTCATCACGCCCCGAATCATGTCCGAGCAAGTCGACCTGCATCCGACGCTCGTGATATTCTCGCTGCTCGTCGGCGGCTCTTTGTTCGGCATTCCGGGCATGCTCTTCGCCATTCCGGTCGCCGCGACGATGAAGGGCCTGTTCGTCTACTACTACGAGCAGCAGACGAGCCGTCAGCTCGGCACCGAAGACGGGGCCCTGTTCCGAGGGTCCACGTGCGGGCCGGACGACCAGGATTGCGCGCCCGCCGATGGCGACACCACCCAGATAGATGAGTCCTAAAAGGAGCGCCACGTGAACTCGGCTGAGATCCGCGAAAGCTTTCTGACCTTCTTCGAGAGCAAGGGCTGCACACGCCAGCCCTCGTCCTCGCTGATACCTGACGATCCGTCCTTGCTGCTCACCACGGCAGGCATGGTGCAGTTCAAGCCCGTATTCCTCGGCGTGAAGAGCCTCGGGTTCACCCGGGCAACCACCGTGCAAAAGTGCGTGCGCACGACAGATATCGACATCATCGGCACGACCGGCCGACACCATAGCTTCTTCGAGATGCTGGGAAACTTCAGCTTCGGCGACTACTTCAAGTCCGAGGCAAGCGCGTGGGCGTGGGAGTACTCAACGAGCGTGCTCGGGCTGAATCCGGACAACATCTGGATCTCGATCTACGAAGACGACGACGAGGCTGAGGCGATCTGGGTCAACGAGGTCGGGTTCCCGGCTGAGCGCATCGTGCGCATGGGGGCCAAGGACAACTTCTGGTCGGCCGGCCCCACGGGCCCGTGTGGTCCCTGCTCCGAGCTCTACTACGACCAAGGTCCCGAGGTTGGCTGCGGGTCGGCTGACTGCGCGCCCGGCTGCGACTGCGACCGGTTCCTCGAGTACTGGAACCTCGTCTTCATGCAGTACGACCGGGCCGAGGACGGAACCCTCACCCCGCTGCCGAGACAGAATATCGACACCGGCATGGGTCTCGAGCGCATCGCCGGAATCCTGCAGGGTGTCACCTCGAACTACGAGACCGATATTCTACGCACCCTGATGTCCCGCGCCGAGGCGATTACCTCGACCGTGTATGGGGCCAACGAGAAGGTCGACACCTCACTTCGCATCATCGCCGATCACGCCCGTGCGGTGACGTTCCTCATCGCCGATGGCGTCATCCCCTCAAACGAGGGCCGTGGCTACGTCCTGCGCCGCCTGCTGCGTCGCGCAATCCGCCACGGGCAGATGCTCGGCGTCGAAGATGCGTTCTTCACGCAGCTCATCGGCCTGGTCATCGAGCTCATGGGGGACGCCTACCCTGAGATCGTCGAGCGGCAGACGCTCATCACGCAGATCGTCGCCAGCGAGGAAGAGCGCTTCGGAGCCACGTTGCGCCAGGGTATGGGCTTTCTGGAGACCGAACTCTCCGCCTTGGCTTCAGCGGGCGGAGGGGTGCTCGACGGAGGTATCGCTTTCACGCTGCATGACACGTACGGATTCCCCTTCGAGCTCACCACCGAGATCGCGGGGGAGCAGGGCGTCGACGTCGACGTCGAGGCGTTCTCGCGCGAGATGGAGGCGCAGCGCGACCGCGCCCGCGCTGCGGTCAAGGACGACTCGTGGAACACCTTCGGCGGAGCGCTTGCCGAGATCGCCAAGCAGTCCGGCGCCACCGAGTTCGTCGGCTATGAGCGCGACAACGCAACTGCAACGGTCGTGGGAATCGTCGTGGACGGGGAGCGCGTCGGCCGCGCCACGAGCGGACAGCGCGCCGAGATCGTCTTGTCGCGCACTCCATTCTACGGAGAGCAGGGCGGGCAGGTCGGCGATCATGGCGTACTGACCGGTGCCGACGGGGCTCGATTCAGCGTTGAGGACACGAAGATCCCCGAGCAGGGGCTCTACGTGCATACGGGCGTCGTCGGCAGTGGCGAGTTCGCTGAGGGCGACGAGGTCGAAGCTGCTATCGACACGCTCTATAGGCAGCGCATCAGCCGAAACCACACCGCAACTCACCTGCTCCACTGGGCCCTGCGGCTCGTTCTGGGAGACCACGCCACGCAGTCGGGCTCACTCGTGCGCCCAGATCGGTTGCGCTTCGACTTCACACACTTCGAGGCGATGAGCAGCGAGCAGCTCGACAAGGTCGAGCGCCTCGTCAACGCCAAGATCTTCGAGAATCACTCCGTCCGAGCGTACGAGACCTCGATCGTCTCGGCGAGAGAAGCTGGCGTGACGGCGCTGTTCGGCGAGAAGTACGGCGAGTTCGTGCGCGTGCTTGAGATCGGCAACTTCAGCAAGGAACTCTGCGGTGGCACCCACATCGGCCAGACGACCGAGATCGGGCTGCTCAAGATCGTCTCGGAGTCGAGCGTTGGGGCCAACCTGCGCCGCATCGAAGCGGTCACCAGCTTCGACGCCTACGAGCTGGTACGCAGCGAAGAGGCCGAGCTGTTCGACGCCGCCGCGAGCATGAAGGTATCGCCTCGCGATGTCGCCGAGAAGGCCGCTTCGCTCGTGAAGAGGGTCAAGGAGTTCGAGAGCGGCGCGAAGCGAGCTAAGAACGTGGCAGTCGACAACGTCATCTCCGTTCTTATGGAAGACGTCGTGGACGTCGGCTACAAGCTCGTCGTTGCGCAGCTCGACGATTCGAAGGCCGCAGACCTGCGCGCCGGCTGGGACGTCTTGAAGTCGCACGGTGCTGACGCGGTCGTGCTTCTCGGCGCGGATCGCGACACCGGTAAGCCCATCTACGTCGCTGCCGGCGATCCGGTCGCGGTTTCGGCCGGGTTCGATGCAGGAGCAGTCGTGCGGGCAATCGCGCTCGAGGTCGAAGGGCGAGGCGGCGGCAAGCCCGCGATGGCGCAGGGCGGCGGCGAGAACGCGGCAGGAATGCAGCGCGCGCTTCTCGCCGCGCGTGAGATGCTCGGCATCGGCTAGGTGATACCCGCGTGCGTGTGCTGGGCCTCGACATAGGAGAGCGTCGCATCGGCGTGGCCGTGTCCGACCCCAGCGGCAGCGTTGCCACGCCGGTCAAGGTGCTCGACACCGCCAAGGTCCTCGGAGACGCACGGGTGCTCAAGCACCTTGCCGACGACTACGAAGTCGAGCTTCTGGTGGTGGGCCTCCCGCTGTCGATGGATGGCTCAGAGGGACCCCAGGCCGATGCGGTACGCCGCATCGCCAAACGGGTGGCTCAGCACCTTCCTGTACCCATGGTCTTCTTCGATGAGCGGCTGTCCTCAGTCCAGGCGAAGCGTGTCATGACCGAGGCCGGCGTATCTGACAAGGACAAACGAGGGAAGATCGATATGGTCGCAGCGTCGCTCTTCCTTCAGAATTACCTTGATTCGCGCCGAGATGATGATTCGAAAGAGGGGCTCGGGCAGTGACGAAGCCAACGGACCATGACGCGACGCACGACGCTCGCGGGCCGGCCGTGCTCATCGAGCATGCCGCCAAGGACTATGGCAAGGCGGCGGGGGCACGCCGAGAGGCCGTCAAAGACGTCTCCATCAACGTGTCGCGCGGGGCGATTCACGGGCTCCTCGGGCCGAATGGCGCCGGCAAGACGACCACGATCAAGATGCTTCTCGGTCTCGTGCGACCAACGGCGGGCCGCTTCGAGATCCTTGGCGTTCCGGCCTCGCAAGCGGGAGCGCGCGCGAAGATGGGCTTCCTTCCCGAGCAGCCGTACTTCCCGGGCCAGCTCACCGCAGCCGAGGCCATGGCGCTCTACGGACGCCTCACCGGCCTGACGCGAGCGCAGATCGCCGAGCAGACCGGTGAGCTCCTCGACCGAGTCGGGCTGGATGGCCGGCAGAAGACGCTGCTGTCGAAGTTCTCGCGCGGAATGCTGCAGCGGCTCGGGCTCGCACAGGCACTCCTCGGCTCACCTGAAGTGCTCGTTCTCGACGAACCGGCTTCCGGACTCGATCCGGTGGGTCAGCGAGACATCCGCCGGCTGATGCTCGAACTCAAGGCGTCCGGCCGTACCATTCTGCTCTCGTCGCATCAGCTCTCGGAGGTGGAGGCCGTCTCCGACGAGGTGACCATCCTCAATCGGGGCAGCGTGGTCGCCCGCGGTCACATCGACGACCTCCTCGCGGTCGCAGGACGAGCCACCATCAAGGCGCGTGGTGAGGGCGAGCTTCCCGCAGTCGTGGCGCAGCGCGCGGCTGAAGTCACCGATACCGGGCTCGTGAGATCGTTCACCGTCGCCGACGGAGACATCCGCTTCGTGGTCGATGCCCTCGATGACGCTGGCTGGAAGGTCGCCGAGGTCGCTCCTGAGCGTGCGACGCTTGAGGACTACTTCTCGGCGCTCCTCGGGCAGCCGACAGAGCCACAATCCGTCGCCGGACAACCCGCGGACGTCTCAGCTACGAAGGGGGGCGATGCGTGGTGAAGAAGATTCTGGCGATTGCCTTTGCAGTCATCGCTGATGCCGGTAGGCGGAAGGTCGTGTGGGTGGTCATCGTATTCGCGGCCATCCTCGCCGTCGCCATTCCAGGGTTGCCGAGCTACGGTGAGGGCGTCGCGCCGGCGGTGTTCCGCGAAGTGTCCATCGCGCTCATCTACACTGCGGCCCTCATCGTCGCGCTCGCGCTTTCCGTGCTGAGGATTCCGTCCGAGGTCGAGCGCCGAACGGTGTTCAACATCGTCACGCGTGATGTTCGCCGCTGGCAGTACGTCGCCGGCACGTGGATCGGGATGTTCGCAGTTCTCGGGCTGGTCATCGCCGCGTTCACGTTCGCCACCATCGGCATCGGAGCGCTCAACTACTCCGAAGTGATGTGGAGACTGTTCGAGGCGTCGTTCGCGGTGTGGCTCGAGATCGGCGTGATCATGGCGCTCGCGGTGATGCTGTCGTGCGCGTTCGGCCCTGTCACCTCGTCTGTGGGCGCGCTGGCGTTCGCGTTCATCGGTCACTCGGTCGTCGGCCTGATGAACCTGCCGGTGACGGAGCGCGCTGTCTGGTACATCCCGGGACTCGATGTGTTCAACGTGATCAATCCGGTAGCGCACGGGGCTGGTTACGGCCCGGCCTACGCGGTCTCTATGGTTGCTGTGTTCGCCGCGTGGGTGCTTCTGCTGCTCATCGGTGGCGCGGCGCTCTTCGCGAGGCGCGATCTGTGAAGCCTGAGGTGACATCTTCCGCTCGCATGGGCGCCGTCGCGGTCATGCTGGTCGTCGTCATGTTCGCCGGCCAGGCCTTGGCGGCGGCAAGTGCCCCGGCCGGGGGAGTTGCGTCGACCGGACGGGTCATCGGTCAGACGGGCTTCGCCTACCTCGGCGGCCTGCGCACCTTCGCCGCAGCCGTGCTGTGGGCGCGCCTGGAGCCGCTCTACGACGGCTACTACGAAGGCAAGAGCGTCGACCAGCTCAAAGAGTTCCTGCCGACCATGCGCCTCGTTCAGACCCTCGACCCGCAGCTGGAGCAGGTCTACTACAACGCGGCATGGATTCTCTCCCGCCGTGGGCGCATGGCTGAAGCGCTCTCGATCGCACGAGAAGGCATAGCCAACAATCCGAACTCCGGGTTGCTGCACGCCAACTACGTCCAGTTGCTCCTGATCGATGACAAGATGGGCAATCTGGATGAGGAGTACAAGCATGCGGTGTTCGGCATTGGACCAAAGGCCCAGTGGGCGAATACCGACGATCAGTTCGAGGGCTATGGAATATTCCGCACGGTCTTCAGCCTCAAGGGGGACACGGCGACTGTGAAGAAGATCAACGCGGTGCAGGCGCAACTCAAAGCACAGGGAGCGCAACCGGGTCCTGAGGGGTACTTGCACGTCGCTCCAGGGGGGGACTAGCGTGCCGACTCCCGACTTCTACCTGCAGAGCCTCTTTGACATGGATCTCGACGTCCTTGCGACGCGCGGCGTGGACACGCTCCTCGTCGACCTGGACAACACGCTTCTCGCGCGCAACTCAGGGACCGTCTCCGATGAAGCACGAGAGTGGGTGAAGCGGGCGAAGTCGGCTGGATTTCGAATCTGCCTGGTGTCGAACAACTGGCACGGTCGGGTCTCGGGTGTGGCGAGCGAACTTGGGCTCGACCTGGTGGCCAAAGCCGTCAAGCCGCTTCCGTTCGCGTTCATGGTTGCCCTGCGCAAACTGGGGTCGGATCGCCGCCACGCGGCAGCGGTGGGGGATCAGTTCTTCACCGACGTCCTCGGTGGCAAGCTGCTTGGCATGACGACGGTGATGGTCGTGCCGTTGTCCTTGAGCGATCTTCCTCACACGCTCCTGCTCAGGCGTCTCGAACGGGTCGTGCTAGCGGGCAGACAGCCGCTGCCGTAGACTCGCAAGCACGCACGACAGTCGGAAGGGACCACTTCGAATGGCTCGCATCAGCGGCACGACGAAGCTCGCCGGTGTCATCGGCTGGCCAGTCGATCACTCCCTATCGCCCGCGATGCACAACGCCGCTTACGAGCAGCTGGGCTTGGATTGGGTGTATCTGCCGCTTCCCATCGCCGATGAGATCGGACTGAGGAGAGTCGTTGCTGCAGTCCGTTCGCTTCCGTTCGTCGGGTTCAACGTGACGATGCCGTACAAGAACGCCGTGCTCGAGCTGTGCGACGAGGTTGCGACCGCGGCGAACATGGCCGGCGCGGTCAACACCGTGCACTGTGTCGACGGTCGACTCATCGGCTACAACACCGATGGTCGAGGCCTGCTCGAGTCGCTCGCTTCCGACGCGAACTTCGATCCGGCCGAGAAGAACGTGGTTCTCATCGGGGCAGGAGGCGCGGCTGGCTCTGCGCTCGTTGCATTCATTCTCGGAAAGGTCGCGTCAGTGACGATCGTGAATCGCGACCCCCTGCGTGCCGAGGAGATGATCGCGCGCGTTGAGCCTCACCTCAAGTCGACGCGTGCGTTTGCCGTCGAGATGGAATCAGCCGAGCGATACGTCGCCTCAGCCGACTTGATCGTCAACGCCACGCCTTTGGGCATGAACGCAGGCGATCCGAGCCCCCTGCCTGCAGAGTGGCTTCGATCGGATCAGGTCGTACTCGATATGGTCTACGGCAGGGACGTCCTCACAGCCTTGATCGCCGACGCGACGCGCGCCGGTGCCAGAGCTCTCGACGGGCTCGGAATGCTGGTCAACCAAGGGGCGACCGCCGTCGACATCTGGAATGACGGCAGCCAGGTCAGGACGCCGCGAGACGTGATGCGTCGCGCCGCCATGGCGCAGCTCTCGAGTCGCCGCGCCGCGAGATCGGACACCGCATGATGATGGCTGCGGCCGGCATGCGGCTCGGACGACTGCTCGTTCGCGCGGGAGTGCTCACCGACGCCCAGCTCGCCGAGGCCATCGCGCAGGCTCAAGGACGACCGCTGCCTCACGTGCTCTCCGAACTCGGGTTCACCACCGAGACGCGAGTCGCCCAGGCCATTGCGGAGTCGATGGGTCTGGCGTTCGTCGACATCAGCTCGTACGACATCGATCCCGCAGCGTCGATTCTTCTGTCCTCGGATCTGATGAAGAAGTACGTTGTCCTGCCGGTGAAGTCCCAGGACAACGAGCTTGTAGTCGCCATGGCCGACCCTGCGAACATCTTCGCTATCGACGACCTGCGCATCGTCACCGGCAGGGAGATTCGGCCGGTGGTGGCGGTAGAGAGCGACCTCTTGCAGGCGATAGACCGCTTCTCTGCTGCGCAGGCCAACGTCAATGACATGGTCGGCGACCTGGAGCAGGCGATCTCCGGAGGCTTGGGCGAGGAAGCCGGCGAGGTCGCCGGCGAAGAGTCGGCCGTCGCCAGATTCATGAATCAGATGATCACCGACGCGATTCGCCAGGATGCTGGCGACATCTACATCGAGCCGAGCGAGTATGAGGTTCGCGTCAGGTTCCGCATCGATGGCGTGTGCCAGGAGATCAACAAGCTGCCCAAGAAGATGCACCGGCAGCTCATCAGCCGCCTCAAGATCAACTCCGGTATGGATATCGCTGAGCATCGCATCCCGCAGGATGGGCGCTTCGGCGTCGTGCTCGATGGAAAAGCAGTCGACTTCCGTGTTGCGGTCCTGCCGCTGGTCGAGGGAGAGCTTGCCGTTATGCGCCTCCTGCGCCGCGACTCCATCATGATGTCGCTGAAGGACCTCGGCTTCCTGCAGTACAACATGGACCGTCTGCTCGAGGCTCTCAAGCTGCCCTACGGCGCGATCCTGGTCACCGGGCCGACCGGGTCTGGCAAGTCGACCACGCTGTACGCTGCAATCAATGAGACCAACGACCCCAAGTCCAACCTCATCACGGTCGAGGACCCGGTCGAGTACCGGCTCGCTGGCCTCTCACAGGTGCAGGTGCACGAGAAAGCCGGCTTGACGTTCGCCGCTGCGCTCCGGTCGATTCTGCGTCAGGATCCCGACAAGGTCATGATCGGCGAGATCCGCGACAAGGAGACAGGCACGATCGCCATCGAGGCGGCGCTCACCGGCCACTTGGTGCTCTCCACGTTGCACACCAACGACGCCCCGTCTGCGATCACGCGTCTCACCGAGATGGGAATCGAGCCGTTCCTCTCGGCTTCGGCTGTGACATTGGTTGTGGCGCAGCGTCTCTGTCGCCGTCTGTGCCCCGAGTGCAAAGAGGCATACGTGCCCGAGACGAGCTCGCTTGACCGGATCGGATTCCCCTACGAGCCGGGCAAGCCGCCGACGCTGTTCAAGGCGCGCGGCTGCAAGAAGTGCAACGACATCGGATATCGCGGTCGAATGGGAATCCACGAGGTCATGAGCATGTCCGAGACTCTCGAGCGGCTCACGGTTGAGAACGCGAGCTCCGATGAGCTGATGCGGACAGCGATCTCCGAGGGCATGCTGACGTTGCGGGATGACGGGTTCGCCAAAGTGAAGGCCGGGACCACGTCGCTCGAGGAGATACTGCGCGTCATCGTGTAGCCCCACCCCCGTGGTTCTCGCCGCATTGTCGCAGGTCGGTTGTATAGCCCATGCCGTCGTGAGAGTATGGATTAACCGTCATCGGCGGGCCTGTTAACCCATGCTCGCGGCGTAGGCGACGTCTTGTACCGGGGGTTTCGCGGAGGTGCTCCAGCAATGGCTGAAAACGCGTTCGGCGACTTCTTCATCAGTGACGTCGATGACGAGCTGCTTGAAGAAGACGATGAGCTGGTAACGGCTCCGATTGTCGTACCAGGAGCAACGCCGCAGGCGCCGCCCGCGGCCCCAGCGCCTGCGAGTGTGGCGTCTGTCGCTGCTGCCCCGGTGCTCTCTCCTTACCAGCCGACCTCAACGGTCGCGGCCGTTCGACAGCCGTCACGCGAAGAGCGGCTGGCCGCGGCGCTCGACGCGCTGATGGACGAGAGCCCCGACATACAGGCTGCCGCGCTGGTTTCGCTCGACGGCTTCACCATGGCTTCCGCGTTGCCAGAGGGCATGCAAGAGGATCGCGTCGGAGCGATGTCGGCGGCTATCCTCGGCTTGGGCGAGCGTGCGGCCACCGAACTGGGACGTGGCAGGCTCTCGCAGGTGTTCATCGAAGGTGATGACGGCTACGTAGTGCTCATCGCCGCCGGTGACCGAGCCGTTCTCACATGTCTGGCAGACATCGAGGCAAAGCTCGGTCTGGTGCTCTATGACATGCGCATGTCCGCGGATTCGATCGCCTCGATCCTCGGCTAGGTTTCCTAAGGCCACACGATCCACGACTCGTACGGAGCGGACTACTCGATGGCGTTACGCGGCAACCTCAAGGACTTCAGCCTTCCCGACGTGTTCCAGCTGGTGACATTCAGCAGGAAGACCGGAGTGCTGCGCATTGTCCGAGAGGACGGCGCCCATGGGAGCGTGTGGTTCCGCGACGGAGACGTCTTCTTCGCACAATCGAACTGGCACACCGAGCCTCTGGGCGAGCGACTCGTCCGAGCACAGCGTCTCACGTCACAGGCGCTCGCGCGTGCGCTGGCGCTTCGCGCCGATGAGGGCGAAGACGGGCGCAGGCTCGGCAAGATCCTCGTGGACGAGGGCTACATCACCGAGCAGGTGCTCAGCTCGTTTGTCTCCGAGCAGATCCAGGAGACGATCTTCGACCTGATGCGCTGGGACGAGGGGGAGTTCGACTTCGAAGCCATCCCCGATGCGGTCGAGGAAGACATCGGCCTGTCGGTCTCCATTGAGAATGTGATCATGGAGGGCAGCCGACGCCTCGAGGAATGGACGCGGATCAAGAAGAAGATCCCGTCGGTGGACGTCGTGTTCAAGATGGCCACAGCACCCAGTGAAGGCACGTTCGAGATATCGCTTAAGCCCACGGAGTGGAATCTGCTCCTCTTGATCGACGGCACACGCTCGGTTGCCGAGCTGGCGCACGAAACCGAGCGTACCGATCTCGAAGTCGCGCGCGTCATCTACGGTCTCTTCTCGGCGGGACTCCTCGAGTTCGCCACAGACGAAGAGGCGGGACGGCTGCGCTCCGAGCGGGCAGCGCGGGAGGAGCGCCTTGCGGTGCTCGAGGCCGAGCGTCGCGCAGCCGAGGAACTGGTCGCAGCCAAGTCGCGCGTCAGCGAAGCGGCTCGGCTGGCCGAGGAGCGCGCTCGGGAAGCTGCCCTTGCGGCCGATGAGCGCGCACGTGAAGCGGCGCGTATCGCCGCGGAGGAAGCTTCATCCGCGAACCAGAGCTCCGTCGCGCCGCTCGAGCCGAGAGCTGAAGAACTAGAGGCGCCGAGCGACATAGAGGTCCCGGAGTTCCTCGGTGGAATGAGCGCCGCGCCTACCGCAGACGATGCTGCAGTTCTCGAAGAGATGATGGGCGCTGTTCTCTACCGGGCCGCGGAGCTGACGCCTGAAGTCCCAGGAGTTTCGCAATCGACCGCTGAGCCTGCCGCATCTGCGAGCATCCCTGCCGAGTCCACCGCGCCGGCGAACACACCTACGAAGGACTACGTCCCCGACGAGGCGCCTGCGTTCATGGCGGTCGACTACGAGGACATCACAGAACTGCCGATGATGCAGGTGCCGTCGGTGGACGATTTGCTCATGGATCTAGTTGACCTGCAGTCGCCAGGGGAGTCTACGGCCGCCGACGCTGCCGCTGACGCCGCCGCAGACGCAGCGGCGGCGGATGCCGCAGCATCGGCTGTCGCGGCATGGAGCGAAGCCGAGTCGGACCTGCCGGTTGCGAGTGAGTCTGCGTTCGGCGATCTGCGAGCGTCGCTCTCGACGCTGGGCATGGAGCCTGCAGCGGAACAGGCAGTTGAAACCGCCGAGGCACCCAGCGCCGTTGAGGAGCCCGCAGTCGAGCCTGAGGCCGCACTCGAGCTGCTCCCGGTTCTTGAGCCCGAGCTAGAAGTCGAGCCCAAGGCTATGCCGCAGGATGTGCTCGTGCCGGACCGTGCGCCTGCCTCTGAGTACATTCTTGTACCCGAGCCGGAGGTGACGGAGGCAGAGCCAGAACCCTTGATTTCCGAGGAACCGGAAATCGCTCCGGTCTCGGAGTACGAGACGGTCGGCGAGCCTGAGCCGGAGCCTGAGTCCGAGCGCGTGCCGGAGCCTGAGCCAGAGCCCGAGCGCGTGCCGGAGCAAGCGCTCGAGCCTGTCGCGCCGATGTCCATGCCTGAACGGCCCGCGGATTTCGAGCGCGATCTGATGTCACTGGGCCTGGGTGAACTACCTGCGGATATCTTCGGCAGTGACACGGACCTTGCGCACGACGTGACCACCACCGAGCCGACGTACGAGTGGGTGGACACAGCCGAGCCCGAGATCGCTCCCGGGGCTGTCGAGCCTCTGGCGGCTGCGGAACAGAGCGATGCCCCGGACTTCTCCGAGTTGCTCGAGTCACTCGATGTTGAGCCGGAGCCGGAATACGGCGAGCCCGCGACCGAGCCCTCGACGCCCACCTTCGACATCGCGCTGGAGGCTGGTTTCGACGAGGAGCTCCTGCGCGACGACGTTCCTGCCCAGGCTGGCGGCGTCATCTCGACCGACGAGTTCCTCGACGACTTCGACTTCTCGGGCGGGCTTACCGATGAGCTGTCCGCGCTCACCGGTGCGGACCGTCCGAACAGGCCGACGGCCAACGTCAACAGAATCCCGGCCTCAGGCGAGCTCCTGCACCGAGATGCGCGGGTGGATAAAGACACGCTCTTGAAGATCATCGACGGCATCAAGAACCTGTAGAGGAAGTGCGAGAGCGTATGCAGTCCGTGAAAGTAGTCGTGACGGGTCCGTTCAATGCGGGCAAGACCACATTCATCAAGGCTGTCAGCGAGATCACCGTGCTCTCCACTGAGCGCCAGGTGTCTGATGCAGTAGGGGATGGTGGCGGTGAGACTACCGTCGCGATGGACTTCGGTCGTATCACCGTCTCGGATGATGTGGTGCTCTACCTTTTCGGGACTCCTGGTCAGGCCAGGTTCTCCTTCATGTGGGAGACGCTCTCCGAGGGCATGCTCGGCTTTGTGCTCATCGTTGACGCGACCGAGCCCGCGACGTTTGAGGATGCTCGCGGGATGATCTCGTTCTTCACGGAGATGTCGGACGTGCCGTTCATTGTGGCCGCTAACAAAGTCTCCGCTGACGACCTGGTCACCCTCCAGCAGGTCCGATCAGATCTCCAGCTTGCCGACAGTGTCCCGCTGCTTCCCGTCAACGCGAGAGACCGCGATTCGGTCAAAGCGGCGCTGCTTGGCTTGCTCTACGAAATCCTGGAGAGCATGGGGTAGTGGACATGGACCCGCGGCTGTACATGCTCGCCGGGACGTTCGCCCTCCTCGTCATCGCCTTGATCGCGACAATCGTGTCGGCGGTCCGTGGTTCGCGTCGTCGGCACTACGATCCCGGCGAAGCGCCATCGACGCCATTCGAATGGCCGGCGCTTCCGCCCGCCCCTGACCAGCCGGTTGACACCAGCCTGGATGGGCTGGAACTCGACGTTCCCACCGACAGCCCGAGTGCCGCGCTCCTGACGCCGCTTAGGACGGGGGAGTGGTATCCGCCCGAGGAGCCCGCGCCTGCGGCGAGCCTGTCGCAGGCTTCGCTGTATGCGCGCGTTGCCTCGTTCGAGGCTGAGACCGGAGTTGCTGGTCCGACCGCTCCGGCACCGCGACCTGAGCCCGTGCCGGTGCCGCTGCCCGAGCCCGCTCCGGCGCCGCGGCCCGAGCCCATGCCGGTGCCCGAGCCCACTCCGACGCCTATGCCGGCGCCGCGGCCCGAGTCGGCGCCGCCGCGCGAGAGCAGCGTCCAAGTGCCGGTTCCCTATTCGAGCGCCTTGGCAAACGTTCAGGCCGATGCTCCTCAGCCGACTTCCGCTCCCGCGACGGAGGCGCTTCCCGTGGTCATCCCACAGCCAGCGCCGAGGAAGTTCATCATCCCCGAGGTCAGGTCCGAGCCGGTTCCTGTCACTCCGGCTACCATCACGCCGCCTGTCCCAACTCCCGCCCCTGTGCCCGCGGACGAGACCGAGGAGTTCACGCCCGATTGGGCGGCACTCCTTGAGCGTCTAGAGTCCTCTGCGCTTTCGACAGCGTCTCCTGTGCCAGCGGCGCCCCAGCCCGTGGTGGGGGCCGTTGTCGAACCGCCCCTGCCCTCGGCCCCGGAGTCTCAATACGGTATCCCCGTCGAGGCTGCTGCGGCGGTGGAGCTGATCGTGGCGGTTCCTGAGCCGCCGTCTGCGCCTGCAATCGAGCCGGAGCTGACCCCAGAACCCGAACCCGAGCCGACGCCCGAGCCCGCGCCGGAGCCGACGCTGGCGCCCCAGCCCGAGCCGGAGCCGGCACCCGAGCCCGAGCCGGAGCGGATGGCGTTGCCCGCGCCGCAGCGCCCGCAACGTCCACGGACGGTGGTCAGGTCGATCGACGCGGCGAGACCCGTGCCCGGGCCTTCGCCTGTACTCGAGCCGCTCGCTCCGACTGCACCGACCGCCGCAGGTGCGACTGGTCGCTCGGACATAGAGGACCTCGTGATGGCCGCACCGGTGGAGATGTGGTTCGGCGACTCACGGATCGGCGTGAAGGCCGGCACGAAGACCTACCTGCAGTTCCGCAAGTACGCTGACGTGCTCTTCGGTGACCTCAAAGCAGCCAAGACCCGCGACCGATAGGGCTGTGTGCGATGGAGTTGGTAGGGCGTATCATGTCCTCGAGCCAGCGGCGATGCTCGTCGCACCACGTGGTTTCTCATTCGAAGAAGAGGTCGTAGGTGGCTGAAGCAGGACAACGTCTCGGCCAGCTGTTGATGCGGGCCGGCGTCATTACCGATAAGCAGCTCAACGACGCGCTTGAAGTGCATCGCGCGACGGGGAGTCCGCTCGGCCGTGTACTCGTCGATCTGGGCTACGCCACACAGGGCGCGATTCTGTCTGTGATGGCGAAGCAGATCGGCATCGAGTACATCGACTTCTCCGACCGCAAGCCGGATTCCATAGCCATCTCTCTCGTGTCTCGCGAGCTTGCCACCCGCTATACGCTGATGCCCATCGAATTGCGCGATGACGTGCTTGTCGTCGCCATGGCTGACCCGCAAAACGTCCTCGCACTCGATGACCTGCGCATCATCACCGGCCGCGACATCAAGCCGGCCATCTCCACAAAAGACGACATCATCGCTGCCATCGGGCAGTACTACAACGTCGCCGAGCACACCGACGAGGACCTGTTCCTCGGTACCGAGGACGTCACCGACGACGAGCTCAAGCTGCTCACGGGTGTCGAGAGCGAGGCCCCGGCGGTCAAGCTCGTCAACTACATCATTCAAAAGGCCGTTGCGGACAGAGCATCAGACATCCATATCGAGCCCCAAGAGCAGGAGCTGCGCGTCCGGTTCCGCGTGGACGGCGTGCTCCTCGAGGCGATGCCCCCCTCACCGAAGTCCATCCAGACCTCGATCATCAGCCGCTTCAAGATCATGGCCGAGATGGATATCGCCGAGTCACGCCGCCCCCAGGACGGCCACTGCGCCGTCACCATCGCTGGTCACAAGATCGACTTCCGCGTCTCCACACTTCCCACCGTCTATGGCGAACGCGTCGTGCTTCGAATCCTGCGCAAGGACTCTATTCTCCTCAAGCTCTCCGACCTCGGATTCCTGCCCAGTTCCCTTAGCCGCTTCGAAGCGTCGTTCACCAAGCCCTATGGTGCGATCCTCGTCACAGGACCCACCGGCTCTGGGAAATCAACATCGCTGTACGCGGCGATTAACGTACTCAACGACCCAGCGCGCCACATCATCACCGCCGAGGATCCGGTGGAGTACCGGCTGGCAGGCATCAACCAGTGTCAGATCAACACGCGTGCGGGGCTGACGTTCGCGCGTGCGTTGCGGTCATTCCTCCGATGCTCGCCCGACGTCATTCTCGTCGGCGAGATCCGCGACGAGGAGACGGCACGAATCGCCATCGAGTCGGCGCTGACGGGGCACCTCGTGCTCTCAACCCTGCACACGAACGACTCGGCCGGCGCCATCACGCGGCTCATCGAGATGGGGGTCGAGCCCTTCCTCGTCTCTTCCGCAGTCGACTGCGTGCTCGCGCAACGACTTGCACGCAGGTTGTGTCCCGATTGCAAGCAAGAGTGGCGACCGAAGCGCGAAGTGCTCATCAGTGCGGGATTCGATGCCGATAACCTGCCCGAGACGATCTACCGAGCCGTGGGATGCAAGAAGTGCAGCGGCACGGGCTACCGAGGGCGACTGGGCGTACACGAAGTGCTCATGATGTCCGAGGAGATCAGCAGACTGTGTGTCGAGATGGCTACTGCTGAGGACATCAGACGAGTGGCAATCGAACAAGGTATGCTGACGCTGAGGCAGGATGGTCTGGAGAAGGTGCGCATGGGACAGACCTCGATCGAAGAGGTCGTGCGCGTGATCGTGTAGTGCTCGCCACGTAGCAGCGCCTCGAGGGGCACAAGGAGTCAGAATGTCCACGTACAAATACGCTGTGCGCGACAAGACCGGCAAGATCGTCAAGGGTAAGCTTTCGGGCGAGACCAAAGACGCAGTCCAGTCGAAGCTCACGCAAATGGGTTACATCATCCTTGAACTCGACCAGCAGAGCGGGCTGGCCTCTCTCAATGAGATCTCTTTCGGCACGGGGGTCAAGCCCAAGGACGTGTCGATCTTCGCGCGCCAGTTCTCGACCATGATCAACGCTGGTCTCTCTCTCACCAAGTGCCTGTCCATTCTCGGCGGGCAGACAGAGAGCGCGGGGCTCAAGACGGTCATCGTCCAGATCAGCAAGGACATCGAAGCTGGCCAGTCGCTTTCCGACGCGCTGGGCAAGCACCCCAAGGTGTTTCCTCCGATCTTCGTCAACATGGTCCGCGCAGGAGAGACCGGCGGTGTGCTCGACGAGGTCCTCGAACGACTCGCCGATCATTTCGAGGCGGAGCTCGCGCTGAAGGGCAAGATCAAGTCCGCGATGACCTACCCGCTGACAATGCTTGGATTGGTTCTGGTCGTTTTGGGGGCGATGATGATATTCGTCGTACCGACCTTCGAAAAGATGTTCTCCGATATGGGCGGCAAACTGCCGTTCATCACGCAGCTCCTCGTAGATGCATCGCACTTCGTGGTAGGCATCGGAGGCGTTCTCACGGTCGTCATGTTCACTGCACTGGTGTTCCTGTTCAAGTGGTGGTCGGCCGGTCCGGGGAAGCGCATCTGGGACGGCGTGAAGCTCAACATGCCGGTGTTCGGTTCGATGATCCGAAAGATCGCATTGGCCAAGTTCACTCGTACGTTCGGTACCCTCGTGTCTGCCGGCGTTCCGATTCTGTCCGCGCTGGACATTGTCGCCGACACCGCCGGCAACCAGGTAGTTGCCGACGCCGTGCGGCATGCGCGCTCCGCGATCAAGGAGGGCGAGACGATCGCCAAGCCGCTGTCGGAGTCTAAGGTGTTTCCGTCGATGCTCGTCCAGATGATCGCGGTCGGCGAAGAGACCGGCGCGCTCGACACGATGCTCAATAAGATCGCCGACTTCTACGATGAAGAGGTCTCTACCGCTACCGACGGCCTAACGTCGCTCATCGAGCCGCTCATGATGGCGTCGCTTGGTGTCATCGTCGGTGGCATGGTCATCGCGCTCTACCTGCCGATGTTCCAGGTCATCACGCTCGTCAAGTAGCACAGCGTCCGATGTGGGGTCCACATGAGGTCGGCGGAGACTCCGTCGGCCTCATGTTCGTGATAGACGATTCGCACTCATGCTCGGGTGATCACCCGAGCCGTATTAGAATCTTCCAAGAAAGTACTCAAGTCGGGGATTCGCGTACCGATAAAAGGGGTGTCAGAAGCGGGGGCCATCAGGGTCCCCCCGGTTCCCCGCAAGGGGGAGAGGAGGTGCGAGGTCATGAAGAAGTTCCGCAAGGATGAGGGCTTCACCCTCGTAGAGCTCATGGTCGTCGTACTTATTATCGGTATCCTTGTTGCCATCGCCATTCCTGTCTTCAACGCTGCCAAGGCCAACGCTCAGAAGAAGTCGTGCTTCGCGAACCAGCGCACCATCGAGGGCGTCGTCCAGACCTACCAGGCCGACTTGGGCGTCATGCCTGGTACCGGTACCGTCATTAATGGCGGCTGGGCTGTTCCTGCCTACATCAAGACCGCGCCGTTCTGCCCGGCCGACACGGCGAAGAACCCGTACTCGATCAACGCGAGCGGTACCGTCGCGGACTGCACCTACGGTTCCCCGAAACACGATCACTTCTAGGACGACCAGCGCACCAACGCATGAGCGACGAGGCCGGTGGGGTGTTCCCGCCGGCCTCGTTTTCTTTCCGACCTTCTCGTGAGGGGGGAGGCGCAGACAGATGCAGTCAGAACAAGCACAGAACGGATTCACGCTCGTCGAACTCATGGTCGTCGTACTCATTATCGGGATCCTTGTTGCCATCGCTATTCCGGTCTTTCGCAAAGTGAGAGAGAACGCTCAGCTGAAATCGTGTTTCGCGAACCAGCGAATCATCGAAGGTGCGGCGCACACCTACTTGGCCCAGGTCGGCGATATGCCAGCGTCAGGCGCGGTGGGCGTGGGAAGTTGGGCGGTTCCCTCCTACATCAAGAGAGCGCCGTCGTGTCCGTCTGGCCCAGCCAACAACACCTACTCGATTGACGCCAGTGGTACGGTCGCAGACTGCGCCAACGGTACTCCGACCCACAATCACTTTTAGCCAAGGATTGAAGCAAGGACAGAGGCCGGTGACGACATGTCACTGGCCTCTGTCCACGGCTAGCCCAGAATCTACAGCCTCCAGGCCTATGGCCGCCTCGGGTACACTCTGCAAGTCAGCATCAACGTAGAGGAGAGATCGTCATAGACGTCTTGTTCCTAACGGCGCTCGCCGTGTTCGGCCTCGTCTTCGGCTCGTTCGCGAACGTGGTCATCTGGCGACTCCCGCGCGGCGAGTCCCTCTCGCACCCCGACTCCCACTGCCCCGTGTGTGAGGCGCCCATCATCTGGCGCGACAACGTGCCAGTGCTGTCTTGGCTGGCTTTGCGAGGGCGCTGCCGTGCGTGCGGCGTTCCCATCTCACCTCGGTATCCCGTTGTCGAACTCATCTCTGGCATGCTGTGGCTTGGGGCAGGGCTGCGGTTTGGCATGACGCTTCAGACGGCGGCGGCGATCGCCTTCTTCTACCTGCTCATGATTCTTGCTTACGTCGATTTCGATACCATGCGCCTTCCTAACGTGCTCGTGGGCCTGCTTGCGCTGATAGGACTGCTTGGCGCCGCTGTATCGCAGTTCTTGCGCATTCCGGCCGTGCCGCTGCTCTCGAGCGGCGGCATCTTTGGGGACGCTCCGTTGGTGTCGGCGTTTGCAGGGGCTCTGGTCTGCGCGCTGCCCGCATTGGCGCTGGCGGTTGTGATGTCGGCCGTTCTGAAGCGTCCCGCGCTGGGAATGGGCGATGTCAAGCTCCTCGGCGTGATCGGCGTCTTTCTCGGTGCGTACGGTCTGCTTGCGTTCTTCGTCGGGAGCCTATTCGGGGCCGTGTACGGAGTCGTCTCTCACCGTTCTCTGGCGGTGCAGGCAGGTGAGGGTGATGAGAGGTCGCCGGCCGGGGCATCCGCTAGGGTCGACAGCGTCGTCGATGACGACAGCTACGACGAGGGAGATGGCTATGCGGATGACGGCGAGGATGATTCGGTAGCCGAGGCTGCGCCGGAGCCACAACGCCAAGGCACCCCGTTTCCGTTCGGTCCAGCCCTCGTGATCGGCGCGATAATCGTCACGATGGTCGGCCCTCAGATGTGGAGCTGGTACCAGTCGTTGTTCGGACTGTGACACCCGTCACGAGATGCCCGCGTTTGGCTCTTTAGAACCTCGCCGACAATGACGATACTTGCAGGTGAGACGTGATACATCTTGTCGTGTTTGCGCAGCGTGGCTATTCGTTGTTGACAAGGCACGTTGTGGTAGTATCTACACGGAACCATCGTTGTGATTGCAGCATTCGTCGTAGCCTATTTGTAGCAGTAATTGAGGGGGGACACGTTGGCTCCGGTATCTTTCGGCGCCGCTCCGCCGCCGGTCGGCTTGGATATTGGGACTGACCGTGTCCGCGCCGCGCAGATCAAACCATCAGGGTCGGGCAACACGCTTGTTGCCTACGGCTCTGTGACGATGCCATTCGGCGCCGTCGTAGAGGGCGAAATCGTTGATCCTGAAGCGGTTTCAAGCGCCCTAAGAGAACTCTGGAAGCGCACCGGCATCCGTACCAAGGATGTAGCTATCGGCGTATCCAATCAGAAGGTCGTCGTTCGCCTCATCGACCTGCCTTACATGGAGCGCGACGAGCTAGCCGGTGCGATCCAGTATCAGGCGCAGGACTACATCCCGATCCCCATCGAGGAAGCCATCATCGACTTCCAGATCATCGGCGACTACATGACCTCCGCCGACGAGCACATGATGGAAGTCCTGCTCGTGGCTGCCCAGAGGGACATGATCGCCAGCGCGGTCAAGGCCGTTGAGGGCGCCGGACTCAAGCTCGCCCAGGTCGATGTCACCGCATTCGCGCTGGTCCGCTCGCTCCTCGGCAGCACTACCGGGTGGTTCGCCGATGAGACCGAGACCCCAGGCGAAGCACTTGGTGTGGTCCACATCAGTTCCGGGCTCACCAACATCGCGGTCGTCGAGCGCGGCATCCCGCGTTTCACGCGCGTGTCATCGCTTGCCGGCAACCAGTTCACACAAGCCATCGCAAACGTCCTCAATCTCACCTTCGACGAGGCCGAGGCGCTCAAGATCAGCGCAGGACTCCCGAGTATCGATGTGCCCCAAGTGCCCGAATCCGGGGAAGACGCGCAACTTGTGTCGACCGCGCAAGACGCACTCGAGCGCGAAGCCAACAAGTTCATCGCGGAGGTCAGGCGTTCGCTCGACTACTACCTCACCCAGGCCACCCAAGCAGGCACCATCAAGCGCATCTACCTGACCGGTACCGGCTCCCAGCTCAAGAACCTCCCAAACTACCTCGAGAAGGGCCTACAGACTCAGGTCGTCTTAGGCGACCCTCTCTCCCAGATTCAGGTCAGTGGCGCGGTTGAACAGACGGTGCTCGCTGATCGCATGGGATGCGCCGCCGCGATCGGACTGGCTCTGGGGGGTGCGTCGTAGATGGTGCGCGTTAACCTCCTTCCTCGTGAAGTCGTCGACCGCCGCAGGTTCGAGAAGTGGTATCGCTATGTGTGGATTGGCCTCGTTGGAGGGGTCCTCATCGTGCTGTTCGCGTTTGCCGGGCTGTACTTGATGACGCAGCAGAAGAGTGACGAGTTGCAGTCACTCAAGGAAGAGACGACCAGCTATCAGGCTCAGGCCGATGCCTTCGGTGTCTTTGAAACGCGCCAGCAGGAGCTTGTCGCTCGGGAGCAGATCGCGCAGACGGCTCTTGCGGGGCGTATCAACATGGGAATGCTCGCAGAGGAAGTCTCGCTGGTGCTCCCAGACGAGGCTTGGCTGGACGCTTTCACGATAAGCGAAGAAACCGGGCTCGCTCTGACTGGAAGCACACCGCGTTCCGCGAGCGAATCGGTCGACATCGCATACAAGTCCATCGCGAAGCTGCTCGTGAGGCTCAACGAGCTTCCTGCACTCTCAGAGGTGTGGCTCACGTCGGCCACAAACGCCAAGTGGACGAAATGGGCGCCCAGCACGACCGCCGGCACGCCGCTTCCGGCAAACGTCGTCAGCTTCCAGGCGACCGGTCAAGTCGTACGTCCGGCCGCGCCCGCAGCTGCGCCCGTGGCTGGGGCTGCGGTACCCGCTCCGACGACGACAGGGGACTAGGTGATGTCCAGATGAAGATCGCACCGCGTGAGCAGTTCATCCTCAGCGTCATAGGGTCAGTCCTTCTGGTTGTCATCATGATCGCCCTGCTGATCTACCCCAGCTACACAAGGATCGGTGCGCTCGACACCGAGATTGCCGACGCGCAGACGGGTCTTTCGACTACCAAGTCGCTCCTCGCACAACGGCAGGCCATCAAGGATCAGGCAGCGCAGACAGACGCGAAGTGGCTTGCGCTCGCCAATGAAGTCCCCGACAGTCCCGACCTTCCCGCGCTGATCATCGAGTTGCAGGATTCGGCGTTCGAGAGCGGTGTGCAGCTCGTCGCCGCTACCCCGACCAAGCCCGTGAATAAGGGGACGTACGTAGGCGTTCCACTTCAGATAACGATCCTCGGAACGTGGGCGGATACGGTCGACTATCTGCAGAGAATCGCGAAGCTCAGTCGCGGTCTGCGCATCTCTCAGTTCGTGGCGAGTGTAACCGACAACGTTGTTGAAGCCGATCGGGAGAATGACGAGTTGCCCGACTACTTCGAGGCGACCACTTTGAATCTCGAGGCTTACATGATTCCGGCTTCGACCGGCACCACAGCCACAACCGTCGTCCCGGCACCTGCCGGTCAATAGAGAGGAGCGGACGTGGCCGACTATCAGAACAACGTCGATCCAGCGGCTGCTCCTGGCGCTCTGGGCGCATCACCGGAGGCTAAGGCCGGCTTCCTCAACACCACCACCGGCAAGCTCGTGGTAGGCGGCGTGATCTTGCTCGTAGTACTGGGCGCTGTCGCTGCCGCGGTCTTCTACTTCCTGCTCGGGGGAGGGGGGAACGGGGCGGTTGACCAGAGCGCGAATCTGGCTCCTATCACGAGCACCAAAGGCTCGAGTACCCCCACCGAAATCCCGGTGAACCCCGCGCAGAGCTCTCTGGCGAGCACCTTCACGTTTCGCAACATCTTCGTGCCGACGGTGAAGAAGACCTACGAAAGCACCGCGACCGCACCCGGCTCCACGAGCACCACGGATACCGGTTCAGGCAGCACTGCAGAGGTACCCAACGTGCCCTCGAACACGTTGTTCCTGCAGAGTATCGTCTCGGAGAACGGCGAGCCGAAGGCCAGGTTCATCTGGAATGGTCAGACCTATACGGTCGGGGAGAACGAGCAGGTAGGCACGTCTCCTTGGAAGGTCCTCAAGATCAATGCGGATTCGGCACTCATGCTCTACGGCGACAGTCAGGTGACCCTGTCTGTCGGCCAAGGCGTAGGCAAGTAGCACCATCGGGTCCGGTAGTCTTCGGACCCTTCGCCTCCGCTCCGCCGACGAGGCTTTCTTCGACACCAGCTTCGGAGGGCACACGAACATGCGTTACGTTACTGCTGGCGAGTCGCACGGCCGCTCACTGAGCGCAATCGTCACCGGGGTGCCTGCGGGCATCCCGGTTCGTCTTGAGCTCATAGACGCCGATCTTGCACGGCGGCAGTCGGGCTACGGCCGCGGGGGCCGTCAGCGCATCGAGACCGATCGGGTTTCGGTCCTGTCTGGTGTTCGGTTCGGCGAGACGCTCGGCACTCCGGTGTCGCTCGCGGTAGCGAATCGCGACTGGGACAACTGGCTCGACGTGATGGCCGTGACCGGTACCAAGCCTGAGGGGATCCGCGAGACCGCACCTCGTCCAGGGCACGCCGATCTTGCCGGAGTCCTGAAGATCGGCTCGGATGACACACGGGACATTCTCGAGCGCGCGAGCGCACGCGAGACCGCTGCACGCGTTGCGGCCGGCGGAGTGGCCAAGGCGCTCTTGCGAGCTCTGGGCGTCGAGGTCGCCTCCTATGTCGCGTCAGTGGGCGACGTGGCGATTCCCGGCGACTTCGACTCTCGGACCGTTGATATGGACGCGGTGGAGGCAAGCGAGATGCGCTGCCCCGTACCGGCCACCGGTGCGGCGATGATGGCTGCAATCGACGCAGCACGCGCCGATGGTGAATCACTCGGCGGCGTCTTCGTGGTCGTTGCGGACGGACTCGTGCCCGGTCTCGGAACGTACGCCGAGGCCTCTGGCCGACTTGACGCGCAGCTCGCCGCTGCCGTCGTATCGATACCCGCAATCAAGGGATTCGAGATCGGCGATGGCTTCGCGGCTGCCCGAGTGAGGGGGAGCGAGGCTCACGACGAGATCCACTACGCGGTCGGAGGCTTCGTCCGGCCCACCAATCGGGCGGGCGGCCTTGAGGGCGGCATGAGCAACGGCGAGCAGCTCGTGATCCGCGCGGCCATGAAGCCCATCCCCACCCTCATGCGACCGCTTGCCAGCGTCGACTTGGACAGCCTCGAGGCGGTTGACGCGAGTCGCGAGCGCAGCGACGTGTGTGCGGTGCCGGCCGCCGCCGTTGTAGCCGAGGCCGAGGTCGCGTTCGTTCTCGCGAATGCGTATCTGGATAAGTTCGGTCACGACGCGCTCAAAGACATCCTGCTGGCCCGCGATCACTACCTTGCGCGGATCGCCCGATGAGTCATGTCTTCCTGGTCGGCTTCATGGGCGCTGGCAAGTCGACCGTCGCCTGTCTTGTCGCCGACCAGCTGGGACGGCCCTGCGTCGACATCGACCGGCTCGTAGAGTCGGAAGAGGGATGCACGATCGCCCAGATCTTCTCCGAGCAGGGCGAGGCGGTGTTTCGTCGGCTGGAGAGCGACGCGCTGAAGTCACTTGCCGACGCCCCACCCAGTGTCGTCGCGTGCGGGGGCGGCGTCGTGACGGTTGCCGAGAATCGCGCGCTGCTCAAGGTATTGGGCCGCGTCGTGTATCTGGACGTCACCGCCGATGAGATGCTCGCTCGCGTCGGAGAGGACTCGCGCAGGCCGCTGCTGGCGAGCGGCGACGCGCGTTCCTCGGCGGAGCTACTACTCGACGCTCGCGAGTCGCTGTACACGGCGGTTGCGGACGTGACGGTGGACACTGTGGGTCGTACGCCACGCGCCGTCGCCGCTGAAGTCACTGACTACCTACGAAGTGAGGACGCATCGTGAGCGACGTTGAACGGATTCATGTTGTGGTCGGCGACGCGTCATACGACATCGTGATCGGCGAGGGGATTCTTGAGTCGTGCGGCAAGCTGGTCGCCGAAGTCACCACGGCCAAGCGCGTCTCGCTCATCACCGACACGAAGGTGCGCGAACTGTACGGGCCGAAGGTGTCTGCGTACCTCGCAAGTGCAGGGTTCGAGGTCCATGCCCTGTCCGTTGCCCCTGGTGAGGCATCCAAGAGCTGGGAAGTCGCAGGTCAGCTGCTTGAGGCGATGTCCCGTGACGGCATCGAGCGCGGAGATGTCGTCGTCGCGCTGGGCGGCGGAGTTGTGGGCGACCTGGCGGGGTTCGCGGCAGCGACCTACCTTCGCGGCATCGAGTTCGTGCAGATTCCTACAACGCTCCTCGGGCAAGTCGACTCCTCCATCGGCGGCAAGACGGGCGTAGACCTCTCGGCGGGCAAGAACCTCGCTGGCGCGTTCAAGCAGCCCTTGCTCGTGCTCTCAGACACCGCAGTACTCTCGACCTTGCCGCAAGAGGAATGGCAGAGCGGGCTTGCGGAGGTGGCCAAGAGCGCGGTTATCAGCGGGGACGAGTTCCTCGAATGGCTCGAGCGTAACGCCGAGGCGATCGTGGCACGGGACCCCAAAGTGAGCGCCGAGATGGTGCTTCGGTGCGCCACCTTCAAGTCAGGCGTCATCATGGCCGACGAACGCGAGGCCGATGTGCGCGAGTGCCTGAACTTCGGTCACACGCTCGGCCACGCGATCGAGAATGTAGCCGGCTACGGCGCCTATTCGCATGGGTTGGCTGTAGCCGAGGGTATGCGCTTCGCTTCGCGACTCGCCGTTGAAGGCGCCCATGCGTCTCGCGAGTTTGTTGCTCGACAGGATGCGCTTCTAGACAGCTTGGAGCTGCCTGCCATCGAGCAACGCTACGAGCCCGATGAGATCGCGCGTGCTCTGCATTCGGACAAGAAGGTGCGCGGCGGAGTGACGCGCTGGGTGCTTGCCGATGGGCCGGGCATGTGGCGGTGCCAGGCGGTTGAGGACTCGATGATCATGGAACATCTAGAAGCGTGGGCTGCATCCAAAGGAGGCGAGTGACATGGCACGGATTCTGGTGCTCAACGGGCCGAATCTCAACCTTCTGGGGCAGCGCGAGCCGGAGGTGTACGGATCGACCACCATCTCCGACATCGCAGCGCAGGTAACTGCTGCTGCGGCCGAGTTGGAGTCGCAGGCGGTGTTTGTGCAGAGCAACCACGAGGGCGCTCTTATCGACGCGCTGCACGAGGCCGATGGGGCATTCGACGCGATAGTGTTCAATCCAGGTGCCCTGACGCACTACTCGTACGCGTTACGTGACGCGATCAGCTCTATCGCAGTGCCGGTGGTAGAGGTGCATCTGAGCAATACCCACGCTCGCGAGGAGTTTCGCCGAGTCAGCGTCACGGCTCCCGCATGTGCAGGTCAGATCAGCGGCTTCGGTGCGGCCTCCTACGTGCTCGGACTTCGTGCGGCGATTGAGCTTGCAGGCTAAAGAGAGCATGTGACCGTGCCGATACTGAAATCGGAGGTGTTTTAACCTTCTATTCAGCAGGCTGATGGATACTCTAGACGAGAGAGTTTGGGTGTTTGAGATGAAGCGGATGTTCCGGGAGGATTCCGGTTTCACCATCGCTGAATACGTGATGGCCGCAGCAATCCTGCTCTTCGTTTCCATTGCGGTGATGGGCACGCTGGCCTATGCCGCCACGGCCAGTCAGGGCAATACCCGTCGCGAGCAAGCGCTCTCCCTCGCGAACCAACGGTTGGAGCAGGCGCGCAACATGCTCTACGACAAAGTGGGCACGACAACCGGCTACCCCACTGGCGACATTCCGGGAACCGAAACCGTCGAGGGCTTCACCGTAGACACAGACATCTCGTGGGCGCTTGACTCAGGTACGAACCTTTCGTCGTGTAAGACGATTCAGATCACCGTCTCCTGGGGGAGTCCTAGAGCGGGGAGCCTGAGCATCGAGTCCAATATCGCCGGGAAGTCTTCGATTGCCAACGCCGGCGACGTGAAGATAAACGTCGTCGATGACGATACAGGCTTGGCGATTCAAGGCTCATCTATCACCATTAAGCCTTCCACTGGTCTCACCGCAACGAGGTCCACTGACGCATCCGGTTCGGTCCGCTGGGGCAAGGTGCCTGCGGGCAACATTCTGATAACCGGCACGTGTCCGGGATACGCGCTTGATATCGCGCCGCTGAGTGCAGCTGCGGTTATCTCCGGCATACTCAACGAGTGGACGGTTAAGGCGATCAAACCGAGTACCGCGAAGATCACCGTCCTCGATGCTTCGAAGACGGCTCCGAACAACAAATTGCCAGGCGTCGTTGTATCGGTCACGGGGCCTTCGGGTACGCTGACGGCAACGTCTGACTCTGCCGGTGTGGCGACGATCACCGGGCTGCTCAAAGGAACATATAGCGTCGATGGTGTGATTCCGGGCTACAAGTCAGTCCCGACGAGCCTCGGGGTCCTCTTGGGGGGGCAGACGTACTCAGGGTCGCTCACGATGAACAAGAATGCCAAGCTCACCGTCACCGTGACCGATCAGAACGGCGCTCCCGTGGCTGGCGTGGCACTCACCTCGTCACCTGCACTGACGGCTCCAATGACCGACGTCAACGGTCAGTCAGTGATCGACGTCGCCACCGGGGGCGTGTCGTACGCGGTCATCGCGAGCAAGAGCGGGTATTCAGGGAACTCCGGGACGACCGGGGTAATCGCACCCGGCGCGAACGCCACCCTTGCAATCACAATCAATGAACTCAAGGATGGCACTCTCGTGGTCAAGTTCACCTTCGCCAAAAACGACGCTTCAAGTTACTTGGTTCGCGTTTACGACGGCACACATGCCGAGGTAGACAACTTCACGGTGCAAAAACCGACCAACAACGGGGGTACCGACACCACCAGCAGGACACTCCCCGCCGGTCAGTATTCCGTCAGCCGCTACTCCTCGTGGACATCGTCAGCGAATAATGCCCCCTATTTGAACGCGGGCAGTACCGTGACCGTCAACATGACGAAGAGTGACTAGGGCTATCATGCGAATTCTCCGAGATGACACCGGGCTCTCACTCACCGAACTGATGGTCGTCAGCGTGCTGATGAGCGTCATCATCGCGACCGTATACATGCTCTTTGGGGCGGCTTCGGCTATCACTGACACTTCGAGTGCCCGTGCAATCGCCGGTGACGAAGCCCAGCATGCCGTGGACAAGATGACCATGGACCTGCGCCAAGCGCAGGAGAACGAAGACGGCAAAGGCGCGTTTACCATCTCACTGGAAAATAAGGTGCAGTTCTTCGTGGACCTGACCCACGACGCTCGCCCCGAGAAGGTTACCTACTACATAACCGGGACTAACCTGTATCGAACCGTGGCGTCGCCCACGAACAATGTCCCGCCGTTCACATTCGGGGCGGCAGGCGCGCCTCAGCTCATGGTCGCGGGAATCGACCCAGCCGGTGGATCACTCTTCTGCTATCACGGTGTGATTGCGGATTCGGGGGCCACATGCGCGAACGGCCACAAGCACGGATTCAATGTCATCACGAGCAACGATCCCTATTCGACCGAGCCGAAGATCGCGATGGTCGGAATCAATCTCGTGAACAAGCAGTCGTCGGGCGGTAGGACGGTCACCGTCTACTCGAATGCGCTTGCTCGAGCACGTGCACTCCAAAATGAGGTGAAGTAGATGAAACGACTGACGAGCTGGCTCCGGAGAGCTTGTGCCGTGATTCAGGATGATTCGGGTATCGTGCTAGCTACGGTCGTCCTTATCTCAGCGCTGCTGTTCATTATGGCGACTACGGTTCTTACTTTGGTCGCATACCGGCAGACACAGACGCAGCATTACACGTACCGTACGCAGGCCATGCATATCGCTGACGCCGGTGTCAACGAGTTCCTCTATCAGCTGAGTGAAGACTACGGGTACTGGAAGAATCCATCGAACCCCGCGGTTGGGCGCACCCTCGGCCCCATCAATATGGATGGGGGAACGTGGAAGGTCGTTGCGACCGCCCCGACCAACAGCGAGCCCTTGCGGATCACCTCCACGGGCACTCTGGCCAACGGTTCCAAGCGCACGATAAACGCAACTGTGCGGTTCCCGACGTTCGCAGACTACGTCGTGCTCGTCGACGAGGGTCCGTACAGTATCGGTCCCGGTGCTACGTTCTACGGCAAGGTGCGCTGCAACGGAAATATAAGCAACTCGGGTGTAATTACTGGTCTGGCCGAGGCTGGGGGAACTTGCAGCGCAGGTAACTCGTTCGCCTCCAACTATCCGGGCGGCTATAAGAACAAGGTCGGGTTCGTCGACTTCACTCAGTTGACGACAGATATGGACAAGATGAAAGGGGTCGCGATCGCTTCCGGCACCTATTACGGCGTATCAGGTGTCCTTGGTTACAAAATCACGCTCTCCGGGTCGACAGCGAGCATCGTGAAGGTCACCGCGGTGAACAAGAAGAAGCCGTACGTCGGCACCGATCCGCCTCTGGGCAAGCTTACGACGGTCAACGTCGGTACCGTGCCGATTCCAGCTGATGGCGTCTTCTACTTCGATGACGACGTCTGGGTCGAGGGAAACTACTCGGCGCAGGTGACGGTCGTCAGCAAGAAGAACATCTGGTGTCCGGGTAACCTCGTTCCGACGGATACGGATTCCAACACGACCTGTGGTCTGGTCGCTGAAGAGCAGATTCTGTTCCCGTGGTGGTACGAGACGATGGACAACAACCAGGTCGTGCAGGCCGCGACGCTCTCGCAGAGCGCGGGCATCGGCCCCAGCACAACCACACTCCAGAGATGGGACACGAGCTACAACCCGGATAGATGGGTGGACTACACCCCGTCTTCGTCGGGCTACAAGGCATCCATCACGCTCAAGGGCTCGCGCGCGATGGTGAGTATGATCGGATTCTCGGCAGGATATGACGCCCGAAACTTCAACATGGACCCGCGGTTAGAGAACCACCCGCCGCCCCTGTACCCGATGATTCGTGACGGTTCACTGCGCGTAGATACGTGGCTCGAGAACTGAGGCATTCCACCGACTAGCGTAGAATCCCTCCGACACACTTTCGTCGGAGGGATTCTTGTATATGGACGTCACGCAGAGGATCGACGCGCTGCATGCCAAGCTGCGCGAGACGGAGTACGACGCGTTCGTCGCACGCTCAGTGGCCAACGTGACGTACCTCACGGGATTCGACGGGGTGTGGGATAGCGAACCCTCCTCGCTTGTGTTGCTCACGCGCGACTCCGCCACAGTCATCACCGATAGCCGGTTCACCGAGGCGGCCACTGAGGCTGCGGCTGGCGGGCCATTGAACGTTCGCGTCGCCACGTCCGATCCGTGGGCGCTTGTCGCCGAACTGATGGCCGAGGGAGGGGAGAGCCGGGCCGCCGTGGAGTCTTCGTTGCCGTACTCCGTCGTCGAGCACGCCCGCACGACGCTCGCCGGCGAGGTCACTGCCGTCACCGACTGGGTCGAGGTGCTGCGCAGCGTCAAGGACGCCAAGGAGATCGAGCGGACCGTCGCGGCGCAGGCGGTCACGGACGCGGCGTTCAGCCATATCCTCGAATTCATAACGACCGGCATGACCGAGTCCCAGATCGCGTTCGAGCTGGAGTTCTTCATGCGCACGCACGGGTCCGACGGCATCGCATTCACACCAATCGTTGCCAGCGGCTCGAACTCAGCGCTTCCTCACGCCCAGCCTGGACAGCGCAAGATCCGTCGCGGGGACTTCCTCACGATGGACTTCGGCGCTCGTGTGGGCGGGTACTGCGCTGACATGACGCGCACCATCGTGATAGGGGAGGCAAGCGCGCAGCAGCGCGAGATCTACGACGCTGTGCACTCCGCGAACCTCGCGGGCATCGGCGCGGTGGCGGCCGGAAGGACCGGTACCGAGATCGATTCGGTAGCCCGTGCTGTGATCACAGAGCGGGGCTTTGGCGAGCGCTTCGGCCACGGACTGGGTCACGGGGTGGGCCTCGAGATCCACGAGGCGCCGAGCGTGGGACCGCGCGGAACGGGCACGATACTCGCGGGCAGCATCATCACCATCGAACCGGGCATCTACATCCCGGGCTTTGGCGGTGTTAGAATCGAGGACCTGATCGTGGTCGAAGACGAGAAGGCTCGCGTCTTGACCCGTTCATCCAAGGATCTGATCGAACTCTCGTAGCGTCTGCGAACGCAGAGCTCAATAGCGCGAAGAAGGAGCACCACGGTGTCTATCTCCACTGCGAACTTCAAGAACGGCATGTGTATCGTCTACGAAGGCAAGCGTTGGATCATCATCGACTTTCAGCACGTCAAGCCGGGCAAGGGCGGTGCGTTCGTGCGCACCAAGCTCAAGGAGCTCAAGAGCGGGCGTGTGGTCGAGTACACCTACCGCTCAGGTGAGAAGTTCGAAGACGTACGCATCGAGACTAAGAAGATGCAGTACCTCTACAACGATGGCGACACCTTCTACTTCATGGACAACACATCCTATGAGCAGGTCGAGCTGAGCAGCGAGTTCGTCGGCGAGCAGGCGAAGTGGCTCCGCGAGAACGACGAGGTCGAGGTCCTGACCGCTGATGACGAGTACATGGGAGTCGAGCCCCCGATGTTCGTCGAGCTCGAGGTGACCGAGACAGATCCTGGTTTCAAGGGAGACACCGTCCAGGGCGGAACCAAGGCCGCGACGCTGGAGACCGGCGCCGTCGTACAGGTTCCGATGTTCATCAACACCGGGGACCGTCTCAAGATCGACACGCGCGACGGGCGCTACATGACACGCGTCTAGCGGTCATTCCAGTAGGGTTTCTTGGAGGCCGGACGCGAGCGTATGCCGCTGCGTCCGGCCTCGTATATACTTACCGGACTACACAGTCCGCTCTAGCCGCGACGCGTGAATCACGCGTCCGGTTTTGCACAGTAGTTGTATGCAAAAGGAGGCGCGATGCGACCAGTGCACATCACCGACACGACGCTGCGCGACGCGCACCAGTCGTTGTGGGCAACACGTATGGAGATCGGCGACATGCTGCCCATCCTGCCCAAGATGGATTCGGCGGGCTACTGGTCGCTTGAGGTGTGGGGAGGCGCGACGTTTGACGCCGCGCTGCGTTTCCTCGACGAGAACCCCTGGGAGCGTCTGCGCACGATCAAAAAGCACTGCCCCAACACGCCGCTCCAGATGCTCCTGCGCGGCCAGAACCTCGTCGGCTATCACCACTACTCCGATGAGATCGTCACACGCTTCGTGAAGGCTTCGAAGCGCAACGGCATCGACGTGTTCCGCGTGTTCGATGCGCTCAACGATATTCGCAACGTCGTGGCGCCCGCCGCTGCGGTCAAGGAGTGCGGTGGCCTGTTCGAAGGCGCCATCTCCTACACCGTGAGCCCCGTTCACACGCTCGACTCGTTCCTGGAGTACGCACAGGAGCTCAAGCAGCTGGGTGCAGACACCATCTGCATCAAGGACATGGCGGGCATGCTCACGCCGTTTCGTACCGAGAAGATGGTTCGCGCGCTCAAGACCGAGATCGGCCTGCCGGTTCACGTGCACTGCCACTACATCGGTGGTATGGCTCCGATGAACTACCTCAAGGCGTGCGAGGCGGGTGCCGACATCATCGACACCGCTGTAGTCGCGCTCGCATTCGGCAACAGCCAGCCTGCTGGCGAGATGATCGTAGCCGCGCTCAAGGAGTCCCCGTACGACACCGGGATCGATCTCGACCTGCTCTTCGAGATCGCCGAGTACTGGGAAGGCGTGCGCCGCAAGAAGAAGCTCAAGCGCGGCATCACGACGTTGCTGTCGATGGAAGTGTTCAGCCATCAGGTCCCGGGCGGGATGATGAGCAACCTCATCAGCCAGCTCGAGATCCAGAAGGCGAGCGACCGACTTCCCGACGTGCTCGCCGAGATTCCCCGAGTCCGCGCCGAGGTCGGCTACCCGCCGCTCGTGACCCCCATGTCACAGATCGTCGGCACGCAGGCCGTCCTCAACGTGCTCACAGGCAAGCGCTGGAGTGTCATCCCCCAGGAGATGCGGGACTACCTCAAGGGCCACTACGGCAAGTCGCCGGGTCCCCAGGACCGCGAGATCGTCGACAAGGTCCTTGCGGGCGAGACGCCATTGGCCGCCGACATCCGCCCCGGCTCGCTTAACACCACCACGTACGCCGAGGTCGAGGCCGAAATCGGCGACTTGGCACGAAGCGAAGAAGACGTGCTGATGTACGCCCTGTTCCCGAACGAAGCGCGCCAGTATTTGTCAGCGCATAGGACGGGCGCCGAAAAGGCGGTCTTCCTGCTCAGCGAAGAACTGCACACCGTCAGGGAGGACGAATCTGTGGACGTTAATCAGATCCGCGAACTGATCAAGGTAGTCGAGTCATCCGACATCACCGAGATCATCATTGAAGAAGGCGAGACGAAGGTCTCGATCCGCAAGGGTGGCGTCTCGGCCGCACCCGCACCGGTAGCTGCTGTGGCGGCCGCACCGGGCGCAGCCGTACCTGTCGCCGCAGCACCTGCGGCGCCGGTCGCTGGCGAGCGTCCTGCCACGTGGAAGACGGTCGTGGCTCCCATGGTCGGGACGTTTTACGAGGCCCCGTCGCCCGGCACGCCCGCCTACGTCGCGGTCGGCGACAGCTTCACCGAGGGCCAGGCGCTCTGCATTCTCGAGGCCATGAAGCTCATGAACGAGATCGTTGCCGACGAGCCCGGTGTGGTTCGCGAGATCGGTGTCAAGAACGGTGACCCCGTCGAGTACGGCACCGTGCTCTTCTACTACGAATCGCTCTAGCCGGAGGTGCCCGTGTTCGACTGTATCCTCATCGCCAACCGCGGTGAAGTCGCGCTGCGTATCATCAGAGCAGCCAAAGAGATGGGTATCGAGACCGTCGTCGTGTATTCGGAGACGGACAAAGACTCGCTGCCCGTCGCCATGGCCGACCGTGCCGTCTGCATCGGCCCCGGTCCTGCCGCGCAGAGCTACCTCAACATGCCCAACATCATCTCTGCGGCGCTGACCACCGGCGCTCAGGCAGTGCATCCCGGCTACGGATTCCTCGCCGAGAACTCAGCGTTCGCACGTGCGTGTGCCGACTCCGGACTGGTGTTCATCGGCCCGTCTCCAGACGCCATCGATCGGATGGGCGACAAGTCCGTCGCTCGCGAGACTATGGCAGCTGCCGGCGTGCCGACCGTACCCGGTAGTGACGGCTCGGTGGAGAGCTACGAAGAAGCGCTCAAATTCGCCGAGATCGTAGGGTTTCCCGTGCTCATCAAGGCGTCGGCTGGTGGCGGCGGCAAAGGGATGCGGGTGGCCCGCGACGTGGCGGAGCTCAAGTCGAACCTGACCGCGGCCAAGACCGAAGCTGCAGCGGCGTTCGGCAACGACACCGTGTATCTGGAGAAGTACCTGCTCCGCCCGCGACATGTGGAGATGCAGATCCTCGCCGACACCCATGGCAACGCGGTTCACCTCTACGAGCGCGACTGCTCCATCCAGCGCCGTCACCAGAAGCTGGTGGAGGAGGCGCCGAGCCCCGCGATGACGCCGGAGCTGCGCGAGGCGATGGGCGTAGCTGCGCTCAAGGCGGTTCGCGCCGTGAACTACGTCAACGCCGGGACAGTGGAGTTCCTCCTCGACACCGATGGCAAGTTCTACTTCATGGAGATGAACACGCGCGTCCAGGTGGAACACTGCATCACCGAGCAGGTGACCGGCGTGGACATCGTCAAGGAGCAGATCCGGATCGCCGCAGGTGAGCCGATGCGTCACAAGACGCAGGCTGAAATCGTCCTGCGCGGACACGCGATCGAGTTCCGCATCAACGCTGAAGACCCCTCGCACAACTTCCGCCCGAATCCAGGGCTCATCGAGGTGTTCAACCCGCCGGGCGGGTTTGGCGTGCGTATCGACAGCCATGTCTACTCGGGGTACCGTGTACCGCCCACCTACGACTCCCTGCTGGGCAAGCTGATCGTGTGGGGAGAGACTCGGGATGAGGCGGTCGCACGTGCACGCCGCGCTCTGGACGAGTTCATCGTCGTCGGCATCCCGACGACGATCCCGTTCCACCAGGCCGTAGTCGAGACCGAAGCGTTCGCAGCGGGCGACGTATATACTGATTTCGTCGACACCGAGATGAGCGGTTCCTACTAGCCGCGAGGAGAGCGACAGATATGTCTGATGAGATTCGCCTCGAAGGACTTGGCGTTGCGCCTGGTGTCCTCGATACCATCGTGACCGTGGCCGCTGAGGGCGTTGACGGCGTTGCTGCCGTTGGCGCACCCGGACTGGCAGGGCTCGTGCAGAAGGGTTCTCGTAAGGGTTCGGCGCGCGCGGTCGACGTGTGTACCGACGAGGAGGGTGTCATCACTGCCACCATCCACCTTCAGGTGACCTACGGTCACAAGCTCAGAGAAGTCGCCAACGCCGTGCAGGAAGCCGTCTCTGAAGCGGTTGCCAGCCAGGTTGGCGTATCAGTCGCAGCTGTCGACGTGTTTGTCGACGGCATCGTGTTCGCGGAGTAGCCCCTATATGCTTGAGAGAACCAGAGCGCGCCGACAGGCGCTGCAGATGCTGTATCAGCGCGAGATCACCGGCGATGACGTAGCGAGCATTCTTTCGTCGCGCAGTTACTCCGTCGAAGACGGTGAGCCCGATGAGTTCTGCCGCGGGCTTGCTCTCGGCGCCGAGGCGCATGTAGCGGCCATCGACGAGACGATCGGCAATGTCTCGGAGAACTGGTCGGTGTCGCGCATGCCGCTTGTTGACCGCAACATCCTGAGGCTTGCGACCTACGAGCTCCTCTTCGTGGAGGACGTACCGGCCAGTGTCTCGATCAACGAGGCCGTGGAGTTGGCGAAGGTCTTCGGTGGCGAAGACTCATCCAAGTTCGTCAACGGCGTGCTCGGGCGTATCGCCGAGAAGCACGTCGAGGAGAAGGAAGCATCCGATGAGTGACGAGGCATACAGCTTCAGCACTGCTCGCGTGCGACTCGAGGAGATCGTGTCGCAGGTTCGCAAGAAGGACACGTCGCTCGAGAAGAGCCTCGACCTGCTTGAGGAGGGCGTGCGACTAGCCAACGCCTGCACCGAGCTCATCGATCACGCCGACTGGACCGCCGGCAACCCGCCTGAATCGGTCGATGCGGCGGAACCGAGCGCAGACGGCGCACCCCTTGAAGTACCTGCGGGTATCGAGCCTGCTTCAGGCGAGGACACCGAGAGTCCCGCTACTACCGCTCATGAGGCTGTAGCTTCCGAGGATGCAGTCGACCCCGATGACGACTTCGGCGATGCCGACGAGGCATGGACCGATGAGGAGCCAGCCGGTAGCTGAGCATGCTCGATCGGGGGTACGCGCGGTTGACGCGCCCCGGCAGAGTGTTGCCCTGCTGGCAGGGGGCATACTATTCTCGAAGGCGGCGCGATTCCGCGCTCGTATCGATGCGTCCGACGGAGATGATGGGCCCCGTGCCCGATAGAATCCTCGATTCCATAGCTGCGCCGTGCGACGTCAAGAGGCTCGATGACGCGCAGCTGGCGCAACTCTGCGATGAGATTCGCGAGGAGCTCATCTCGAATGTCTCGGTCACCGGCGGGCATCTTGCGCCGAACCTCGGCGTCGTTGAGCTCACCATAGGCATCCACCGGGCGCTCGACTGCCCGCAGGACCGCATCGTCTTCGATGTCGGGCATCAGTCCTACGTCCACAAGCTGCTGACGGGCCGTCTCGAGCGCTTTCCGACGCTGCGCCAGTACGGTGGCCTGTGTGGCTTCCCCAAGCGCAGCGAGAGCCCCTACGACGCGTTCGACACCGGCCACGCCTCCGACTCGCTGTCGGTTGCACTCGGCATGGCATGCGCTCGGGATGCGATTGCCGGCGACGAGACGATCGTCGCGGTGATCGGCGATGGCTCGATGACGGGTGGAATGGCCTTCGAGGCGCTCAACCACATCGGCCATCTCGGTACCCCTCTCGTGATCGTGCTCAACGACAACGAGATGTCGATATCTGAGAACGTCGGTGCCCTTGCAAGCTACCTGGCTCGCGTGCGCCTCGACCCGCGCTACACGCGTCTGCGCGATGGCGTTGAGTCGGCACTGGCGACCACGCCGCTCGGCCGCGTCGTAGTCGGGGCAGGCGAGGCCGTCAAGGGCTCGGTCAAGCAGCTGCTGGTGCCCGGTATGCTCTTCGAGGAGCTCGGCGTGAAGTACGTCGGCCCTATCGACGGCCATGACATCGCGCAGGTACAGTCGGCGGTCGAGCGCGCCAAGATGGTGGACGGACCGGTCATCATCCACGCCGTCACGCTCAAGGGCTCGGGCTACGGCCATGCTGAGGACTCGCCCGACGCGTTTCATGGTATCAGCCCGTTCTCCATCGAGACCGGCAAAGTGTACGCCTCGACCTCGACCTCGATCAGCTTCACCGAGGCCTTCTCTCGCTCGCTCATCAAAGAGGCCTCGGCCAACGACCGCATAGTAGCCATCACGGCCGCGATGCCGACGGGTACGGGTCTGGACAACTTCGCCGAGCTCTTCCCCGAGCGCTTCTACGACGTCGGTATCGCCGAGGAACACGCGGTGGGCATGGCCGCCGGTCTAGCCGTCGGAGGAATGCTGCCGGTGGTCGCCATCTACTCGACATTCATGCAGCGCGCATTCGACCAGATGATCATGGACGTTGCGCTGCAGAACCTTCACGTGGTGTTCTGCCTGGATCGGGCCGGACTGGTAGGGGAGGACGGCCCAACGCATCACGGGGTGTTCGACCTGACGTACCTGCGCGCGATCCCCAACATGATGGTGCTCGCTCCCGCCGATGAGGCCGAACTCGCCGAGGCGCTCCATACGGCCCTGGCGGCCGACGGCCCGGTCGCGATCCGGTATCCGCGCGGATCGGGCATGGGCGTCGATCTCCCGACCGTCCCCGAGGTGTGGGAGGCCGGATGCGCCCAGGTTCGCCGTACCGGTAGCGATGTGTGTCTGCTTGCGGCCGGACGCATGGTTGCCGCTGCTGAAGGCGCGGCAACGCTTCTCGCGGCGCAGGGTGTGTCGGCGAGCGTGGTCAATGCTCGGTGGATAAAGCCGCTCGATCTGGAAACGATCTCGTGGGCGGCTACCGAGCATGCACTGGTGGTGACGATCGAGGAGAACACGTCAGTCGGTGGTTTTGGCAGCGCGGTCTGCGAGGCGTTGGCCGATCTCGGCATCCAGGCGCCGACGCTGCGGTTGTCCGTGCCCGATTGCTTTGTGACTCACGGTGCCATGGCGAGGCTCCTGTCCGATGTCGGCCTGACTCCGGCGGGAGTCTGCGCGTCGGTCCTCGGCAGATTCCAGTCGCTGAGCGGCGTCGACCCCTCGCCCGACGTGCACGTACCGGAAGGGGACGCCCGTGTCGCGGCGCCGCATCGACGCCGTCCTCGTTGAACGTGGCTTGTTCTCGTCGCGCGAGCGTGCGGGTGCAGCGGTTCTCGCGGGTGAGGTTCGCGTAGGTGGCGAGGTCGTGACCAAGGCCGGTCACGCCGTCGCTGACGATGCCGTCATCGAGGTCGCCGAGCGTCAACAGTATGTCTCGCGCGGCGGTCAGAAGCTCGCGGGAGCGCTCGACGTTTTCGGCTTCGAGGTGTCCGGACTGCGAGTCGTCGACGTAGGAGCTTCGACCGGGGGGTTCACCGACTGTGTGCTCCAGCGCGGCGCTCGGTCGGTGTGCGCGGTGGATGTGGGCTATGGACAGCTGGCATGGTCGCTCAGGACCGACTCGCGGGTCACCGTCTTCGACCGGACGAACATCAGGGCAGCCGACCCGACTGAGTTGGGTGCTCCCTTCGACCTGGTCGTCATCGACGTGTCGTTCATCTCGCTTCGCGTCGTACTGCCGCATCTGATGCAGCTGCTGGGCGACGAAGGCAATCTCGTGGCTCTGGTTAAGCCCCAGTTTGAAGCGGTTAAGGGGCGTGTGGGAAAACGGGGTGTCGTCAGGGACCCGGACGTTCACGAAGACGTGCTCGGCGCGGCGATCGAGGCGGTTCAAACTGCCGGACTTGTGGTGCGAGGGCTCACGTTCTCGCCCATCAAGGGTCCGGAGGGTAACATCGAGTTCTGGATGTGGGCGGCTCGCACCGGCGAGCCGACGGAGGCGACTGCCCGATCGGTCGTCGACAGTGCTCACACGACCCTTGGAGGTTAGCGGGTGCGCGTTCTCCTCGTACCGAACACGGCCAATCCCGCTGCCATCGCAGCGACGTGCGAACTGGCGACCTGGCTGGTCGCCCGCGACTTCGAGCCGGTGCTTGCCACGTCCGACGCCCAAGGCGCGGGCCTGCCTGATTTCGGCGTGGCCCCGACCGAACTCGGCTCGCCCGTGCTCACCGTCGCGCTCGGTGGAGACGGCACGATTCTCAAGGCGGTGCACCTTCTCGGCGAATGCGAGGTGCCGGTCCTCGGCGTCAAGTTCGGGCGGCTCGGATTCCTCTCCGGCGCCGGTGCCGACTCGATGCGCGAGGCGGTCGCCACGGCGCTCACCGGGGAGGCTCGCATCGAACGCCGCGCCACGCTGCGCGCCGAAGTGGTCATGGACGGCCGCGTAACCGGAACTTACCGCGCGCTCAACGAGGTCGTGGTGTCGCGCGGCGCTTCGGCACGGGTCGTCGCCTTCGACCTTTCAGTGGACGATCACCCAGTGGCCCGGATGCGCGCTGACGGACTCATCGTCGCCACGGCGACCGGCTCGACCGCCTACGCGCTGTCGGCGGGAGGCCCCATCGTTGCGCCGCGCTTCGGCGGCATGGTAGTGGTGCCGGTGGCTCCGCACACGCTCAACGCGAGGCCGCTTGTCACCGACGTCAACGAGGTCATCTCGATCACGTTGCCCGACCCGTCACGCTCCGACGCGTGTCTGATCGTCGACGGCGAGGTCACCCCGTGTCGTCGCTCGATCGAACGCGTCACCGTGACACGCGGTGGCCATGACGTCCTGCTCGTGAAGCTCGACGGTCGTGACTTCTACGAGACCGTCTCAACCGAGTTCTTCGGAGGGTAGCGTGCTCGAGGAGCTCCACGTCCGCGACCTCGCGCTCATCGAGGAGGCCTGGCTCGAGTTCGGGCCCGGCATGACGGTGCTCACCGGCGAGACGGGTGCCGGCAAGACCGCGCTGCTCGGCGCGCTCAAGCTCCTGATCGGTGAGCGCGCGGACTCCGGTGCCGTTCGCGCCGGTGCGGCCGAGACGGTCGTGGAGGGGCGCTTCGTAACGGCCGGTGGCCAGGAGCTCATCGCTCGGCGCCGCGTCAGCGCGGATGGGCGCAGCCGGTGCACGCTCAACGACGAGATGGCCACTGTCGGCGCGCTCGCCGACACGCTGGGGCCACTCGTCGACCTGCACGGCCAGCACGAGCACCAGGCGCTGCTCTCTGCGGCCACGCACATCGGCTATCTGGACCGCCGCGCGGGCGTTGAGGCTCAAGGCGCGCTCACTGCCTACCGTGAGGCCAGACACTCCCACCGCGAGGCGCTGGCGGCGCGTGACGATCTCTCACGGCGTCTGGCAGAGGCGGCACGCAACGCCGACTACCTCCGCTTCGTCTCAGATGAGGTTGCGGGCGTCGATCCGCAGCCGGGGGAGGATGCCGCACTCGAAGCGCGCTTGCCGACGCTGCAGCACGGAGAGCGGCTCTCGGAAGCTGCGCGGGAAGCCGCGCACCTGCTGCGCGGCGACGGCGGGGCGTTGGACCGCCTGGCAGAGGCATCCGCGGCCCTCGCGAAGGTCGCGGCCATAGATATCGCACTCGATGGGCTGAGCGAGCGGCTCGTCGAGGTATCCGCGCTCCTCGACGACGCCAGCTCGGAAGTGCGCGCATATCGTGACGGCATCGAGCACGACCCCGACGCGCTTGATGCCGTGCTCTCGAGGCTCTCGGCTCTGGGCGCGCTTCGCAAGAAGTACGGGCCGCGGCTCGAAGACGTGCTGGCGCTTCGCGACGAGGCTGTCGCGGCGCTGATCGCCTACGACGCGGGCGAAGAGGGGATGCGTCACGCCGAGGAGGCGGTCTCTCAGGCCGAGCAGGCGGTGCGGGTCGCTGCCGAGCGCCTGACTTCGGTGCGCGAGGCGGCCGTTCCGGCGTTCGTCTCCGCGCTCTCTGCCGCCGTGGCCGACCTCGCCATGGACAGCACGCGCTTCGAGGTGACGTTCGCGCCTCTGCCCTTCGACTCGTGGACCGCAGAGGGATCCCACCGCGTGGAGTTCCTCTACGCGCCGGCGCCCGGGCAGCCCGCTCGACCGCTGGCAAGAATCGCTTCGGGTGGAGAGCTGTCGCGCGTGATGCTTGCGCTCAAGAGCGTGCTGGGCGAGGCCGATACCGTCGGCACGCTCGTGTTCGACGAGGTTGACGCGGGTATCGGCGGAGCCACCGCTCACGCGGTGGGTCGTCGGCTCTCGCAGCTCGCCGCCACGCGGCAGGTGATCGTCGTGACGCACTTGGCGCAAGTCGCCGCCTACGCCGACACGCAGCTCGTGGTCGAGAAGCGGATAGTCGATGGAGCTGCATCTACGTCGGTCGAGCGCGTCGAGGGAGACTCGCGCGTCGCCGAAATCGCCCGCATGCTCTCGGGCAACGACACTGAAGCCGGCATGGCACACGCGCGAGAGCTTCTCGAAGAGGCCGCCCGCGCCCGCGCATAAGGACCCTCTCGTCTCGTGGTGCTCGGCTCTGCTGGTCGGCTGGTGTGCTAGGATTTGCTGTTGGCACCGGGCACGAACAACGTGCGACGCACCGCGCCCGGCTAACTGTTCGCCGAATCTGGGAGTCACATGCGCCATCAGGGCATCGCAAAACTAGACAAACGCACCAAGGACCTCACGATGCGGCTCGGTCCCGACGACGTGGCGATCATCGATCACGTCGACATGGATCGAGTGAGCGCTGAGGCACTCCTCGCCACAGGCGTTGAGGTCGTGGTCAACGCCTCAGCGTCGATCTCGGGCGCATACCCCAATGTCGGCCCGCTCCTGCTGACCCGCGGCGGCGTCACTCTCATTGACGACGTCGGCCCCGAGATATTCCATTGCCTGCGCGAAGGCGATTCGGTGGAGGTGGTCGGCGAAGAGGTGCGCAAGGGTTCGGTTGTCTGCGCACGCGGAGTGAGACTGTCGACCAGCGCCATCGAGGCGAAGATGGAGGCCGCCAAGGCCAGCATCGGCGAACAACTCGACAAGTTCGCGCGTAACACGATCGAGTACCTCGACAAAGAACAGTCGATTCTCACCGACGAGACGTGGGTCCCGGAGACGCGAGTCGACATGCACGGCCGGCACGTGCTGGTGGTGGTGCGCGGCTATGACTTCCGAGAGGATCTGAGCGCCCTGCGTCCCTACATCCGGGAGATGCACCCGCTCATGATCGGTGTCGACGGAGGCGCCGACGCCATCCTCGAGGCGGGCTTCACCCCGGACATCATCGTCGGAGACATGGACTCGGTGACCGATGGCGCGCTCCGATGTGGTGCGCAGCTCATCGTTCACGCGTACGCGGACGGCCGCGCGCCGGGCATGGAGCGCCTCGAGAAGCTCGGCGTCGAGGGCACGACATGGCCACTGGCTGCGACGAGCGAGGATCTTGCGCTGCTCCTTCCCTGGGAGTTGGGCGCGGACTTGATCGTGGCGGTCGGCACGCACGCCAATCTCGTCGAGTACCTCGACAAGGGTCGAAAAGGCATGGCCTCGACGTTCCTCGTGCGTTTGAAGGTCGGGCCCAAGCTCGTGGATGCCAAGGGCGTCAACAAGCTGTACCGTTCGTCGATCGGTCCAAGCCATCTGGTGCTGATTGCCGGAGCCGCCCTTGTAGTGGTATCTGCGGTACTCCTCATCTCACCGGCTGCCCGCTCGTTCCTCGAACTGATCATCCTTCGAATTCGCACCACGCTTGGCGCCTGACAGTTCTCGCAAGGAGACGTTTCGTATGTATAACCTCCGGTACCACATCGCTTCACTCGTGGCAGTGTTCCTTTCGCTCGCACTTGGACTCGTCCTAGGCGGGCTTGTCGTACAACAGGGAACGTTCGATCGTTCGCAGAAGGCCATTGTCGCCGGCCTGCAGCGTGACTTCTCGCGCCTCAACAGCGACAACAAGAAGCTGTCCGCCGAAAGCGAGATGCTCCACGGCTACGCCTCGCAGATGACCAGCGCATGGACGTCCGGACGCCTCAAGGGGCGCACCGTTGTCGTGCTGACGAGTGGCGACAAGAGCGAGGGGCTGCAGTCGGCGATCGCATCGATCCAGGACGCAGGCGGGACGGCCGCGGTAGTCACCTTGGCCAAGAAGAACTTCGGTCTCGGAGATGCGAAGATTGAAGATGCTGCCCGGTCGGTCATCGGAACGACCACCGACCTCAATACGGGGGTCGAGGGCGCTTTGACCGCGGAATGGACGCAGCCCCTGGCTACGCGACCGCTGACCGACGCCCTCGTGCGTGCAGGGGCTATCACCGTCACGGGAATGAAGCCGTCGGTCGCCGCGACGCAGGCCCTCGATATCGCAGCTTTCGGCCGCAAGCCCGACCAGACCGCGCTGGGAATCGCGCAGGCATATGCCGACGCAGGGTTCTACGCTGTAGGCGCGCAGACCGATTCGAGTGCCACGGGAGTCGCCGCCGCAGCTTCGGCGCTGAAGCTCTCGGCGTTCGATACGCTCGGCACAGAGGTGGGCCGTTTCACGCTCGTTGCGTTGTTCACCGGCAGTCAGCAGGGCTACTTCAGCGTCGCGGACGGTGCGAGTTCGGCATACCCGCCCGTCCCCAAGCCGTAGGAACCTGCCTCATCTCCGCATTGCACAGACCGCGAGCCTGACGCCTGGATCCTAGGCGGAGGGCTTGCTGTGTGCAGCGCCGGACTCCCGTGAGATGCGCGAGAGCGCGAGAGCCACGTGCACGAACTGCCTGCCACGGTGAACGAACCCTTGCAGGTCGCGTCCGGTCGCCGAGTGGCCCATCGTCGTGGGCACCTCGGCGATGCGGAATCCCTGTCGGAGCGCTCGGATCGTGAGCGCGACCTCCACGCCGTATCCGGCCGCGAAGGGGCGTACGGCTTCGAGGCACTCCCGTGTCAGGGCGCGCTGCCCGGAGAGGGGGGCGCTGGCGTCGAAGTCGCCGCCGAAGCGGCGGATTCCCCAGCGCGCCAGACGCAGCACGAGCCCGAAGCCCGCCTTGCCGGTGGGGCGCGGGAAAGCGGCGATCGACATGTCGGCCTCACCTGACACCACGGGAGCCAGCAGGAGCGCGCCTTGCGCGGCCGAAGCGCCCAGATCGCCATCGAGCAGGAGCACCACGTCGGCGTTCTCCACGCGTTTCGCACCGGCCTCCAGAGCGCCGCCCTTGCCAGCACTTCCGGCCATGCGCACGACCTTCGCGCCGGCCTGCTCGGCGAGGTGGTCCGTACCGTCCTCGGATCCGTCGTCGATCACGACGACGCGCGTCACTCCCTCGATGGACAGCGCGGCGCGGACCGTCTCTGCGATCTTGTCAGCCTCATTGAAGGCGGGGATGAGTACGGCGATATCCACTAGCGGGGGTCCTTTCGAGGGAGGATTCTGCTTACGACGCGCCCGAGGAGCGCGGTCGCGGCGGAGACTTCGGCCACGCCGAAGAGGCGTCCGAGAGAGAAGGCTATGACGAGACCTGCCACGCCCGCCACGCTCACCTGAAGCAGCGCGCCCGAGAAGCCGTCGAGCACGGGCTGGAGCAGCCGTGCGATTCCCCAGGCGAGAGCCGCTGCGATCAGAGAGGCGGCGGACATGCGCAGCAGTGCCGAGGCCACTCCGCGGAAGTCGTACCCGCCGATGCGGCGTCGGAGCAGCAGCGCAAGCAGCGTGAAGGTGAGCGCGAAGAACGCGACGTCGGCAATCGGGATGCCGTTGATTCCCAGCCCGGGCCACCCGGCGATGCCCGTGGACAGCAGCAGGTACAGACCGATCTGAATGCCGGTGGTGGCGAGGTTGACGAGCATGGGGGTGCGGGTGTCCTTCAACGAGTAGAACGTGCGCAACACGAACATCGTGCCAGCGTAGAAGACCAGTCCCACCGCCCACCAGCGAAGTGCCCCTGCGACAACGGGCACGTCGCTCTGCTTGAAGTTGCCCACGCGGTAGAGCGACACGAGTGGGGTGGCAAGCGCTATGAGCAGCGCCGAGGTCGGGAGCATGAGGATACCCGTCGCTCGAAGCCCTGAGCTGAACGTGCGCTTGAACGCCGACCAGTCCTTCTGGCCCGCCGTCTCAGCGAGCTCGGTGAAGACCGCGGTGGCCAGCGCGACGGCGAGAATCCCATAGGGCAGCTGGTAGAACACCCATGCGTAGGTGAGTACCGAGACGCCCTTGGGTGAGGCGGCCAGGGCAGATGCGTTGCGGAACGACACGCTCACGAGGTTGGTGACCACGTAGATGACGGTGGGCACTGCGAGCTTGAGCATCCGTCTCAGGGCCGGGTCGGACAGGCCGAGGCCGAAGCTGTAGCGCCATCCGGTCTTGAGCAGCGCCGGCACCTGGATGCCGAACATCACCACGACCGCCACGGTGGTGCCGACGGCCAGGACGACGTTGGCGGCATGTGCGTTGGCGTGCAGGGAGTGGTAGGCGAGCATCGTGGCGATGGCGACGAGGTTGTTGAAGATCGGGCCGACCGCGGGCCAGAAGTAGCGCCTCTGCGAGTTAAGCAGGCCCGACATCACCGAGCCGGCTCCGTAGAGCACCACCTGGATTGCGAAGTAGCGGAAGAAGAACGTCGCCGCATCGGTGACCTCGGATGAGCCTGCGGGCAGGCGGAACGTCTGCGTCCAGATGAACGGTGCAGGGAAGAGGGTTCCGACGATGGCTAGGATTCCGAGGGCCAGCACCGCGAGATTGAAGACGTGGCTCGCGAACTTCCATGCGGTCTCTTCAGACTCGGTCTCGCGAATCTCCATGAACGACGGGATGAAGAGCGAGGAGATGATGCCGCCTGCCACCAGTTCGAAGATCATGTTGGGGATGTTGTTGGCCACGCTGTATGCCGACATCAACCCGGACGCGCCAAGCGCGTAGGCGGTGGCCCAGATGCGCAGGAACCCTGTGACGCGCGACATCGTGGTGGCCGTCGACATCAACGCGGTCGAGCGGGCAATGGACGGTTTGCTGATGGCCGGGCCTTTCGAATCGGGAGCCGTCGGGCTGCTGAGCGCTGCGTGATGGGGCGGGCAGCCTGCACAAGTGTACCCGAGCCGACGGGCTCGACCGCGTGGGCGAAAGCACGGCGTTGTCGGGACGTCACGTTCAATACTGAGTGTGCTCGCTTCGATTCGCTATACTCTGCACGGGCACTGTTGCCCGGGCCGCATGAACGCGCGCCCGCACCGGATCCCCTAACTAACAGTCGAACCGAGGCGGCGAGCGCGGCATGAACGTGCCCAGGCAGCCGCATGGAGTGAGAATGAAGCGAGCCTGGCCGATAGTCGCTGTGATAGCCGTGCTGGTCGCGGTGGGTCTCGCTGCCGCCCCATCTTCAGCCTCCTCGGCGAACGTCCCCGCTCCTGCGCGCCATGTCGTCGTGGTGCTCGCACCCTATCTCACCTGGTCAGACATGACCGCCACCGCCACGCCCACGCTCTGGCGACTCGCCGAGCAGGGCGCAATCGGCGGAGCGAATGTCCGCAGCCGAACTCGCGAGATGAACGAGCCGCCGACTCCCACCGAGGGTGCACTCTCCTTGTCGGCCGGCGGTTGGGCATCTCCCGAGTTCCTCGCTCCGGCCGCCTATAACGCCACCGAAACCTACGACACGAGTACGGCGGCCAGCGCCTATCGACGCATCATCGGCTCGCCGATGGGGGATGCGCGCATCGGCTTCCTCGGGTTGCCGATGACGCAGCGCACCAACGCCGTGAGGCGGCTCGACGTCACAATCGGCACACTGGGACAGGCGATTCGTGACGCTGGCGGCACCACCGCGGCGATCGGGAACTCCGACGCGGGATACGTGTCCGATCCCTCGAGCATGAGGTGGACCCGCCCGGCCGCGCTTGTGGCGATGGATACGCACGGGCGCGTGCGTTTCGGCGACGTATCACCGGACCTCCTCAGAGACGCGCCTCGAGCCCCCTACGGTCGAGAGACGGACCTTCGCCGCTTCGAAGCCGCGTACGACGAGGCCGATCGTCTGACAGCCGCGCATGCGGGGCCTTCACTCATCGTCCTCGATCCGGGGGACGGATACCGGGCGCGCAGGTTCGCGCCGCAGGCGTCCGACGTCACCGTCGCGGCGCAACACGCCGCTGCTCTTCGAACGCTGGATGCGGTGGTTGCCATGGCTGACGCGCGCCGCAGCCCCGACTCTGTGCTGATCGTCGTCTCCCAAGTGCTTCACTCGGAACCTGACGGGGCCCTGGACGGCTTCGGCCCGGTTGTGGTCGCCGGAACCGGCTGGAGCGGGTATCTCACCTCACCGTCCACACACCGGGTCGGACTCGTCACCAACCTCGATGTGACCGCCGGCGTACTCGGTGTTCTGGGAATCACACGTCCGGTGCAGGTCCTCGGCAACGATCTGCAGACGGTCTCGGGTCCTTCGGGGATCGGTGAACGAGTCGAGACGCTGAACCGCGCCAGTCTGACGGCTGTGGCAATCGATGGTCCCAAGCCGATCATCCTCAGCCTCTACATCGGTCTCGTCGTGATCGTGATGGCGTGTTCGGCCATCGTCGTCGCTCGCGCGCATCGCTGGTCGTACCGCGCCGTCGGGGCGTGGGTGGGCGGGCTGAAGGCCGCAGGGCTCTTCTTGCTGGCGCTGCCGCTTGGCAGTTGGCTGATGTTTCTGATCACGCCATCACTTCCAAGTGCGGGCGCCGCTATCGTGTCGCTCCTCGGCACGTCGCTGTTTGTATGGGCGCTGTGTCTGGTCGCGTGGCGCAGGCTCCCTTCGCGGGTGACCATCGCGGTGCTGCCGATCGCTACCGTGCTGGTGATGCTGCTCGACCAGCTCTTCGGAGCGCCCCTCTCCTTCGCCAGCTTCTTCGGTTACTCACCGCTGCTCGCAGCGCGTTTCTATGGGATGGGCAACGAGGCGGCGGCGCTTCTGTTCGGTGCGGCCATCGTCGCAGTCGCCCTTCTCCTCGATCAGTGGCCGACAGCCCGCTGGAGCGTCATGGGCCGCCGGTATGGGCTTGCAGTGCTCGGCGTGCTCGTAGTGGGAGTCGCGGCGGCACCCGGTCTGGGCGCCAACGTCGGCGTCGCGGTGTGGGGCCTCGTCGGCTTCTCGCTCGCCCTCGTCCTCATGAACGGGAAGCGTCCGAGCTGGAAACTCGCGCTCGTCACCGCTGCCGCGATGGTGCTGGTGATCGGGGCGTTCGCGGCTGTCGACCTGTTCGGCGGGGGAGAGCAGACGCACCTCGGGCGCGCCCTGGCCAGTGCACAGCAAGACGGACTCGGACAGCTGTGGACGATCGTCATCCGCAAGGCCGAGACGAACGCCCGCGTGTTCACCAACACGAACTGGTCGTGGATACTCATTGCAGTGCTCGCGTTTCTCGCCTCCATGCGCTTCAGCCCGAAGGGTGACTTCGCCGACACGCTCAACGAGAACCCCTACTTCTCGCAGGCTGTCACGATCACGCTCGTCGCGGGCGTCGTCGCTTTCTTCAGCGAGGACTCGGGCATCGTAATCCCGGCGCTGATCATGCTCTACGTCGGCGTGGCGCTCGCGTGGCTCATGCTCTCCCGGCTCTTGGTGTCGGCGGAGGCACGCGCATGAGTCCTGTGACGTCCAACATAGTTGAGCTCGTCCTCGCTGTTCTTGGGGCGTGTGTTCTGCCGTGGGTGGCGATGCGAGCGCTCGTACCAGTGCTCGAGGAGTCGGGCGCCGGTGCGGTCGTCAACTACCGCGGCCGGCGCGTCGTCTACGGGCTGGGGCTGGTCTGGGTCGTGTGGGTGGCGGGCATGCTGCTCGCCGATCTGCTTATGACCACCGCCAGCGATCTGTTCGCGCTGGTTGGTAGGGCGACGTTTGAGGGTGCGATTCTGCCCGCGGGATTCATGCCGTTTGTGCTGGTGCTCGGCGCGATGGTGTTCGGGTTCGCCGACGACGTGTACGGCACGTCGTCTGATAAGGGCTTTCGCGGACATCTGTCCGCGCTCTCGCATGGCCGGCTGACCACGGGCGGGCTCAAGCTGTTCGGGGTCGGAGCGCTCGCCGCTACCGCTCTGCGACCCGACCTCTCCGGTACCGTGGAGCCCGCGCAGGCAATCGCCGTGTGGCTGTTGCAGGTGTTGGGAATCGCGTTGACGGCCAACTTCGTCAACCTTCTCGATCTGCGACCGGGCCGTGCGCTCAAAGGGTATTCGCTGCTTGTTGTTGTCGCGTGCGCATCCGTGGCGCGCGTCGCTCCGTTTGCAGCGCTCGTGCTGATCGTCGTCGTGATGGGGCCGGTGCTTGCCGTCTGGAAGCTTGATCTGGGCGAACGAGGCATGCTCGGCGATGCCGGCGCAAATGCGGCAGGAGCGCTGGCGGGCTACGTCGCGGTCAGTTCGCTGCCGGTGTGGTGGGGGCTGGCGGCGTATGTAGCCGCAATGCTCGCGGCCAACCTGGCATCCGAGAAATATTCCTTCTCCAGACTGATCGAAGGGAATCGGGCCTTGAACTGGCTTGATGGTCTCGGAAGGACCGGCGAAGACACCCCGACGAGCAAGGTTTCGGACGATTCTTCGAAAACAAGTCGCGAAGTGCGACGCGAGGGCAAGTAGAATCACATACGGGTCGAGACGCTACGTACTGAAGGAGCTGGGACAATAATATGGCAGCAAAGCACATCTTCGTGACCGGAGGCGTCGTCTCCTCGCTCGGCAAGGGCATCACCGCTGCGTCGCTCGGTCGCCTGCTCAAGTCGCGCGGCCTCAAGGTGACGATCCAGAAGCTCGATCCCTATCTCAACGTCGACCCGGGCACGATGAGCCCGTTTCAGCACGGCGAGGTCTTCGTGACCGATGACGGCGCCGAGACCGATCTCGACTTGGGCCACTACGAGCGCTTCATCGACGAGTCGCTCACGCGCGACTGCAACGTGACTGCAGGCAGCGTGTATCAGACGCTCATCGCCAAGGAGCGTCGCGGTGACTTCCTCGGCGGTACCGTGCAGGTAATCCCGCACGTCACCAACGAGATCAAGGATCGCATCAACCGCCTCGCCGAGCAGACGCAACCCGACGTCATCATCACCGAGGTGGGCGGCACCGTCGGCGACATCGAGTCGCTGCCGTTCCTCGAGGCGATCCGGCAGATGCGCAAGGACAAGGGCCGCGATAACGTCATCTACATCCATGTCACGCTCGTGCCGTGGATTGCGGCATCGAGCGAGCTGAAGACCAAGCCTACCCAGCACTCGGTCAAGGAGCTGCGCTCCATCGGCATCACTCCGGACTTCATCGTGTGCCGAAGCGATCGCCCGATCGACGTCGGCATCCGGCGCAAGATCGGTCTGTTCTGCGATGTCGACCCCAAGGCGGTCGTGTCGGCGATCGACGCGCGATCCATCTACGACGTGCCCGACAATCTGCGCGCGCAGCGCTTTGACGAGATGGTCATCGAGCGCCTCGAGCTGAAGTGCGGCGAGCCTGACATGGCGGAGTGGGACGCGTTCGTGGCGCACTCCGCGTCGCTCGCCGAAGAGGTCAACATCGCGCTCGTGGGCAAGTACGTCGCGCTGCCCGACGCCTACCTGTCGGTCAATGAGGCGCTCGATCACGCGGGCATCTTCCACAACGTGAAGGTGAACACGCGCTGGATCGACGCTGAGTCACTCACGCCCGAAGAGGTCGACCAGATCCTCCTCGAGATGGATGGAATCCTCGTCCCCGGTGGGTTCGGGATCCGCGGCATCGAAGGCAAAATCCGCGCGGCGTGCTACGCCCGCGAGAACAAGGTGCCGTTCTTCGGCATCTGCCTCGGCATGCAGGTCGCCGTTGCCGAGTTCGCGCGCCACGTCGCCGGGCTTTCCGGTGCGAACTCCAGCGAGTTCGATCCGGTCACCGAGCATCCGGTCATCGATCTCATGCTCGATCAGCAAGAGGTCGCCGACATGGGCGGCACCATGCGTCTGGGCACTTACCCCTGCAAGGTTGTCCCGGATACCAAGGGCTACGCGGCCTACGGCTCGGAGCTCATCTACGAGCGTCACCGTCACCGCTTCGAGTTCAACAACGCGTACCGCGACCGTCTCACCGAGATGGGCATGATCATCTCCGGACTGTCCCCCGACGGTAAGCTCGTCGAGATGATCGAGCTTCCGGACCACCCGTGGTTCGTTGGCAACCAGGGTCATCCCGAGTTCAAGAGCCGTCCGACCCGGCCGGCACCGCTGTTCCGCGACTTCATCGGCGCCGCCGCTGACTACATGAAAGCCCGTCAGGGCTGATGGGCGACGTGCGGCTGCTCGAGACGTTTCTCGAACTCGTCCGCATTGATAGCCCGCCCGGCTTCGAAGCGGCGACGGCTGCGTACTGCGCAGCTGCGCTGCTCGAGGCGGGGTGCACGGTCCGGTTCGACGACAGCGCCACTGTGACCGGCTCGGTTGTCGGCAACCTCATCGCTGAACTGCCCGGTACCGCGCCGGGCATTCTCGGTCTCTCGGCCCATTTCGACGTGGTCGAACCGTGCCGTGGCATCAAGCCGGTTATCACCGACGGCATCGTTCACTCCATCGGGCACACCGTGCTCGGTGCAGATGACCGGTCCGGGCTGGCGGCGATCATCGAGGCCGTCCGACGCTTTGCCGAGAGCGAGGAGGCCCACCCGAGCATTCGGGTTCTCTTCACTGTCCAAGAGGAGGTGGGGCTCGTGGGGGCCAAGGCGCTTGTCCCTGCCGATACCCACTGCGACCTCTGTCTCGTCCTCGACGCTGGTGGCGTGCCCGGCGGTATCGTGGTCGCAGCACCGACGCACTACACCTTCAGCGCCGCGTTCCGTGGGCGGGCGGCCCACGCCGGAGTGGCCCCCGAACAGGGCTTGAGCGCGATCGCGATGGCTGCCAGCGCCGTCTCGCGCATGCATCTCGGCAGACTCGATCACGAGACCACGGCAAACATCGGCTCCATTCGCGGCGGCACGGCGACAAACGTCATCCCTGCGGCGTGTGAACTGACCGGCGAGTGCCGCTCGCTTGACAACGCTCGGTGTGAGCACGTGCGCGCCGAGATGAATGCAGCGCTGCACGCTGCCGCCGACGATGCGGGTGGGACCGTCGATGTGTTGTGGCACTTCGAGTATCAGGGGTTCCACTATCCGGATGATCACCCTGCGGTTCTGTTGGTCGCGGAGGCGTGCCGCGACAAGGGCCTTGAGCCCCGCACCTACAAGACCGGCGGCGGCTCCGACGCGAACGTGTTCGCCGCGTCGGGCCTCACAGTGCTCGCTCTGGCCAGCGGCATGGAAGGCCTTCACGGCACCCACGAACAGATCGCGGTCGCAGACCTCGAAGCGCTGACCGGAATCGTTGAGGCGGTCGCACGAAGAATGGCGAAAGGGGCAGACAGATGAAGCTGATCTGGGGAACGGTGACCGAGGCTGGCGTGACCGAGCAGGGCATGCAGCGTCTCGCGGTATCGCTCGATGAGCAGGGCAGCGGGCGAGCGGTCTGCTATCCCGCTCTCAGCGGCGAGTGCGGGGTGTCGGACCGCGTCATCCTGAACACGACGGCAGTGGAGCTGTCCCTTGGAACCGGCGGAGTCCACTTCGTGGTGGCACGTGAGGGCCACGGGCATGGGGTCGTGCTCGACGACCCCAGCAACGGACACATCATGAAGCTGCGCTACACACCGCTTCAGCGCGACGTGCTCTCGGTCGAGTCGCAGGAGAGTCCTCACCACGCGGCCATGAAGGCCGCAGCCGGGCTCTCGGGTATGCCCGTCGTGTGTTGCGGGCTTCACAGCCAACTCCCGCTTGTCGCAGCCGCCATCAAGCACGCGAACCCCGCGTTGCGCGTCGCCTACTGCATGACCGACGGCGCGGCACTCGCCTTGCCCTTCTCCGACGTGGTGCGCGCGAGCGTAGAGTCCGGCCTGCTCGACGTCACGGTCTCGTGCGGGCAGGCGTTCGGCGGCGAGTATGAGAGCGTGAATCTGCACTCCGGTCTTCTGGCGGCTCAGCACGTGGCCGGCGCCGACGTTGCGATCGTCGCCATCGGGCCGGGCGTCGTGGGTACCGCGACGCCTTTCGGGCACGGCGGCATCGCCCAAGGCGAGGCGCTCAACGCCGTGTACTCGCTCGGCGGCACCCCAGTCGCTGCGCTGCGGGTATCGTTCGCCGATGCGCGCCCGCGCCACCGGGTCGTCAGCCACCACACGCTTGCGGCGCTCACTCAGATAGCGCTGGGCGAAGCGCTCGTCGCGGTCCCGGCGTTGCCGGGAGAACTCGCCTTGCAGCTGGACGATGCGTTGGAGCGCGCGGGGGTGTGGAACCGCCATCGCAGGATGGACGCGTCCGGCGAGCGTCAGTCCGTGCCGGACATGCGAGGCATCCGCGTCACAACGATGGGTCGCGGAATCGATGACGATCCGGCGTTCTTCTCGGCGGCGTTCGCTGCAGGAGAGATCGCTGCGGGAATCGCGAGCACGCAGCCCACGTAGTGGCGCGAATCCGAACAGCGACGAGCGCGCCAGCCGCTTGGGCCTGTGCGCACTCAGCGCGCGAGGATCTCGGCTGCGAGGCGGTCGCGTTCACCTAGCGGCATGGTGAAACGCGCCACGGTCAGCGCCAAGGTGACCCCGAGGGCGGTGTCTACGATGCGCGCATCGAACAGCCCCCACCCCATGCGCATGGTGAACGCCGACAACGCCAGCATGAATGCGGTCGATGCGATCGTGTAGGCGACGTAGTCGACTGCGCGCAGGCTCACGGACAAGAACAGGGCCGGAGCAAGCGCGAGCAGGAGCACCGACGTCGGGCCGAGTGCGTCGGCGAGCAGCACCGCAGCGATGCCGCCGACGAGGGTTCCTGTGACGAGACGCACTCCGCGCACGCCATGGGCGCTCGCTCTGGGGTGGAGCACGGCGATGGCGGCACCCGCTATCCATGAGATAGCGGGACGCTGCAGTGCGAATGAGAGCGACATCGCGAATCCGACCACGACGGCCGTGCGAGCTGCGTGGCGGCCGATGGCGGTGCGAAGCATGAGGTGTTCGCGGAGGTTGTCGGTCAGCCGCCGCGCCCGAAGCACCGGTCCGCATACCGGTGCTCCCTGCTGGCGAAACGGTCCCACGGCCAGCAGCAGCGCCCACGCCCCGCCCAAGAGCAGCCCCGGAGCCGTTATGAATCCCGGATTGACCCCGGTCGAGGCCACGCCGAGCAGCGCGCTCGTCACCACGTAGAGCGAACCGCGGATTCCGGCGGCGCCGAACTCGGGGGCGAATCCAGACGCGAACGCGACAAGCGTGACGAATGCGACGGCCAGGGCCGGCACCTGTCCCGCGAGGTCGCCAACGGCGAAGGCGATCGATCCGAGCAGGGCGGTCGCGGTGATGGTGAGTGCACGGCGCTGCGTGGAGCAACCAGGGTCGACCAGCGCGCCCATGAGCGCGCCGACCGCCACCGGAACGAGATTGTGCGGGCGGGCAATGGCCATGCCGAGAAGGAGAGGTGCATACAACGCGAGCAAGACTCGAAGCCCCGGCAGCAGGAGGAGGTGCCCGTCAAGATGAGGAATCACCGTGTTTACGCGTGCGACCAGCGCGCTGGTCGCACTACCGCGTGAGGCTGTCGGTCGAGGACTCATGTATGCAAGGAACCTCCGTGAATACGATTCGTGACTTCTTGTATATTGGCCTTCTCAACGCAACACCCGCGCCATGCCACCGTCTCGGATGGGCTCCGTTCCCGTGGCGTTACCGTGTCGCGCTGCGGCCCCCGTTACCCACCGCGCGGGCATTGCTTGCACACGTTCGTCTCGTAGTACACTTGTCGAGGTTTGCCTCGGTGCGGTCAGGTTCTTGAAGCCTGGACACCGCGCCTGTGATGGATTGCCGAATCGGAAAGGGAGTGCGCACGTGATCGTCGGAGTCCCCAAGGAGATCAAGAACAATGAGTTCCGGGTCGGTCTCACGCCGGCCGGTGTGGGCGAGTTCGTCGCTCACGGCCACAGCGTCCTTGTCGAGGAGAACGCGGGCATCGGCTCATCGTTTGCCGACAGCGAGTATGTTGCGGCTGGTGCTGAGATGATCGGAACGGCCGGCGAGGTCTTCGCTCGCGCTGACATGATCGTCAAGGTCAAGGAACCGCAGGCCGGAGAGATCGCGATGCTCCGCCAGGGTCAGATCCTCTACACGTATCTTCATCTTGCTCCCGACTACGAGCAGACCATGGGCCTCATCGGCTCGAAGGCCGTCTGCATCGCCTACGAGACCGTCGAACTTCCGAACCGCACGCTGCCGCTGCTGGCCCCGATGTCTGAGGTCGCAGGACGCATGGCGGCACAGGTCGGCGCTACTTACCTCCAGAAGACCTTCGGTGGCCGCGGCACCCTCATGGGCGGCACTCCCGGCGTCGCTCCTGCCAACGTGCTCGTCCTCGGCGGCGGTGTCGTCGGCACGAACGCCGCGTACGTGGCCATGGGCATGGGTGCGCGTGTGACCATCGCGGACGTGAACATCGATCGCCTGCGCTACCTCGATGAGATCTGGAGCACGCGCATCACCACCATGTACTCCAGCAAGCACAATATCGCCAAGGCGGTCACCGAGGCGGACCTCGTCATCGGTGCCGTTCTCCTTCCCGGCGCCAAGACCCCGTGGCTCGTCACGAGGGACATGCTGCCGACGATGAAGCCGGGCTCCGTCGTCGTCGACGTCTCCGTCGACCAGGGCGGTTGCATCGAGACCACGCACGCCACCACGCACGCCGAGCCGATCTTCTTCGTCGACGGTGTGCTCCACTACGGCGTCGCCAACATGCCTGGTGCCGTGCCCAACACCTCGACCGCGGCTCTGACCAACGCTACGCTTCGCTACGGTCTGGCCATCGCCGACAAGGGTTGGAAGAAGGCTGTTGCTGACGACGCGGCTCTGGCCAAGGGCGTCAACGTGCTCGAAGGTAAGGTCACCTACAAGCCCGTCGCCGACGCTCACGGCATGGACTACACGCCGATCGAGTCGCTGCTTTCCTAGGTCGCGTATCTCAACAATCAAAGAGGCGGTCGTCCACTTCGGGCGACCGCCTCTTTGTCTTCGTGTGCTGCGCGCCATGTCGGAGAGAACGCCCCATCGCACTAACCAGCAGGTCAGGCTAGGATGGCAGCACGCGCAATGCGTCAGCGGAAGGGGAGATCGTGATCGCTATTCAGCTCCTGGTCGGACTCGCGGCGGTGCTGGTGGGGTTCGTCGTGTTCCTGTGGCTCATCGGCTTTCGGGTCATCCGAAGCGACAAAGTGGCCGTGGTCGAGAAGTGGTGGAGTCCCAAAGGCTCGCTGAAGGACGCGATCATCTCGCTTCACGGGGAGGCGGGCTACCAGCCCAACGTGCTGCGAGGCGGCATCCACTTCCGCACGCCGCTCATGTACCGCGTACACGTGATGCCGCTTGTCACCATCTCACAGGGCAAGATCGGCTATGTCTTCGCTCGAGACGGCATACCGCTGCCTCCCGGTCAGACGCTCGCCCGCGTGCTTCCGGGCAACTCGTTCGAAGACGTGGTCGCGTTCATGGATGCGGGCGGCCAGCGCGGTCCGCAGCGCCAGATCCTCCGAGAAGGAACCTACGCCTTCAACCTCGCGCAGTTCATCATCATCACCGAGGCCCAGATCTACTACCTGCCGATGGGCGCGGCCGAGGAGCAGGGGACCATCCAGATGATGGTGAACCACCTCGCTGCAGTCGACGCCTTCAACCCGATCGTCATCAAGGGTGCTGACGACAAGACCGGCATCATCACCGTCAACGACGGCCCCTCGCTGCCGCTCGGGGACATCATCGCCCCCAACGTCGGCGATCAGCAGGACGACGCCAACTACCACAACAACTTCCAGGACCCCGAAGCGTTCCTCGCCGGCGGAGGCTATCGCGGACGGCAGTATCAGGTGCTCACCGAGGGCACCTACTTCGTCAACCGTCTGTTCGCCACCGTGGAGCTCATCAACAAGATCATCGTCCCGGTGGGCTACGCAGGCGTTGTGGTCTCGTACTACGGACCGAAGGGCGTTGACACCTCCGGCGAGGAGTACCGTCACGGCGAGTTGGTCGCGATGGGCAACCGAGGGGTGTGGAGCTCGCCGCTCATGCCGGGCAAGTACGCCTTCAACACCTATGCCGGCTCCATCAGCATGGTTCCGACCACCAACATCATCCTGAAGTGGATCTCCACCGAGACGGGCTCTCACAACTACGATGAGAGCCTTTCCGAGATCGAGCTGATCACCAAGGACGCGTTCGAGCCCAGGCTTCCGCTCTCCGTGGTCATCCACATCGACTACAAGAAGGCGCCGCTCGTCATCCAGCGTTTCGGTGACATCAAGATGCTTGTGAACCAGACGCTCGACCCGATGGTCTCGGCGTACTTCAAGAACATCGGCCAGACCAAGACGCTCATCGAGCTGATCCAGCAGCGCTCCGACATCCAGGCTCGGTCGAGCGTGGACATGAAGGAGAAGTTCGCGCACTACAACCTCGAACTCGAAGAGGTGCTTATCGGCACACCTCGCTCTCCCGAGGGCGACACGCGCATCGAGCAGATCCTCACTCAGCTGCGCGACCGTCAGATCGCCGTCGAGCAGCTCGAGACGTACCAGAAGCAGAAGGTCGCTGCCGACAAGGAGCGCGAGCTCAAAGAGGCGAGGGCTATCGCTGAGCAGCAGACCATGCTCACCCAATCAGAGATCAACATCAAGGTGCAGGAGAACTCAGGCCGCGCTGAGCTCCAGCGCGCGACTCAAGATGCCGAGCGCGTCAAGACACTGGCCGGTGCTGATGCCGAGCGGGTGAGACTGCTCGCAGGAGGCGACGCACAGAAGGTCAAGCTCATGGCCGATGCCGACGCCCAGCGCGTCACACTCATCGGCGCAGCTGACGCGAGCCGCATCAAGGTGATCGCTGAAGCCGACGCCGAGAAGGAAGCGCGCGTGGGTATCGGTAGGGCCATCGCGATCGAGGAGCAGGTGCGCGCCTACGGCGGCCCGCAACTCCAGCTGATCCAAGAGGTCATGGGCCGCCTCGCCACGGCGATCGAGACCGCCAAGATCCCCATCGTCCCGAGCACCTACGTAAGCATGGGAGGCGGCGGTACCGAGGGAGAGAACGGCGGCGGCGCCAACGCGTTCAATCTGCTCATGACGCTCCTCTCGACCGAGAAGCTTCAGGCGACTGGAGTCACGGCACCCGTCGATCCGGAGCAGGCCGAGTCGGTCCGCGCGATCAAGACCGCGATTCGCGAGCAGATGGTAAGCGAGAACCTTTCCGCCACGCCCGTAGTCGTCACACCGCCGGTGAAGGTCGCTCCTACTCCCAAGGCAGAGAAGCCTTCGCACTAGCGCAGTCAACAACTCGTCTTGTCCAGGACCCCGCGGCAACGCGGGGTCCTGCGTGTTCATGGCGCTTGCTGACGTCGCGCCTATACTGTGCTCGTGAAGACCTACGTCGCCGAGTACCTCGGCCATCTGTCCGTTGAGCGCGGAGCATCGCAGCATACGATTGCTGCGTACGGTCGAGATCTCGCTGAATACACCGCGTATCTCGACACGCTTGGCGTCTCGACCCCCGAAACCGTCACGCGTGATGTGGTGACCGGGTTCATCGCGACGCTCTGGGCCCGAGGGCTTGCGCCCAGCACGGTCGAACGTCGAGTGTCAGCCCTCAAGGGCTTCCACAAGTTCCTCGTGCGGGAGGGTGTCACCGACAATCACCCTACCGCGCGGCTCCCTCTGCCGCGGGTACCCATGCGGTTGCCCGATGTGGTCTCCATCGATGATGTTGACCGGCTCTTGAGCCAACCGTTCCCGGATACTCCCTCAGGACTCAGAGACAGGGCGATGCTCGAGATCCTGTACGGATGTGGCCTGCGGGCAAGCGAACTCACGGGGCTCGAACTCACCGACCTCGATCTGGATGCGGGGTTCTTGCGCGTCTTCGGAAAAGGGGGGAAGGAACGTCTCGTCCCCATCGCCGGAATGGCCGTTCACGCGTTGCAGGCGTACCTGTCGCACGGTCGGCCCTACCTGAGGCCGAAGGCGTCGCTGAAGGGGCTTGATTCGTCGGCGGTGTTCCTGAATGCGCGGGGAGGAAGACTGTCGAGGCAGTCAGTGTTCACGTTCGTGCGAACGTATGGCGCCCGAGTCGGCCTCGAGCTGCATCCCCACACGCTGCGCCACTCCTTCGCGACACACCTGCTTGAGGGGGGAGCGGACCTCCGAGCCCTTCAGGAGATGCTCGGGCACGCTGATATTTCCACAACTCAGGTCTATACGCACGTAGACAGACGGCATGTTCGGGAAGAATACTTAACGACGCACCCTCGCGCGCGTATGCGGTAGCGCATGCGTGGAAGGAGGCGAGGGGCGGATTCTCGGGGCGCGCATCCGTACTAGTTGGTCTAGAATGAATCGGGTAGTACGTCCCCTGTATTGAGGAGGGAGATCTCTGTGAGATCGAAGTGGGTTAAGTACGTAGCGGTGGTGCTCTCGGTCGGCATGCTCGGCGCTCTGGCGACCGGGTGTTCGAGCAAGAGTGAGACGCCATCGGGATCAGGCACCACGCCTGAGAAGGCCATGATCAAGTCGGCAATGGTTACCGACATCGGCGGTCTGGGCGACAAGTCGTTCAACGATCTGTCGTACGCAGGACTGCAGCGCGCGAACAAGGATCTCGGCGTCGAGATCAAGGTAATCGAGTCCAAAGAGCCGACGGACTACGAGAGCAACCTCACCCAGCTGGCCAACGCTGGCTACAACCCGATCTTCGCAGTTGGTTTCCTGATGACCGATACGGTCACAAAGGTCTCCACCGATACGCCGGATGTCACCTATGGCGGCATCGATGAGTTCTTCGATCCCACCATCCCCAATGTTGTTGGCCTGAACTTCAAGGAGCAGGAAGCCGGTTATCTCGCTGGCGTCCTTGCGGGCGCGCTGACGACCCAGACCAAGGTCGACTCTCGCATCAACGACAAGGTAGTTCTCGGCTTTGTCGGCGGCATGGAAATCCCGCCGGTCCAGCGCTACCAGGCTGGCTTCATCGCCGGTGCCAAGAAGGCCAACCCCAATGTCGTCGTGAAGAGCGTCTACACCGGCTCATTCACCGACCAGCAGAAGGGCTTCGAGGCCGGCAAGGCGCTCATCGAGCAGGGCGCGGACATCATCTTCGCCGCCGCTGGTCAGACCGGTCTCGGCTCGGCCAAGGCGTGCCAGGAGAACAAGGCACTGTTCATCGGCGTTGACGCCGACCAGTACCTGACGATCCCGAACATCAAGGACACCATCGTCACGTCCGCGATCAAGAAGATCGACAACGCTGTCTACGACACCATCAAGCAGGCCGTTGACGGCACGCTCAAGGGTGGTGACAACGTCCTGTTCGGCATCAAGGAGGACGGTGTCGGCCTCTCGCCGTTCCATGACTGGGACTCCAAGCTTCCTGCTGACATCAAGGCGCAGATAGATGCTGCCCGTCAGGAAGTCATCGATGGCAAGTACACGGTTCCGGACGCGGTCAAGTAGTCCTCGTTGCGGTATCGTATGAACTGGTGAGACCTGCAAGGGCGGTCGGCCGAGCCGACCGCCCTTGATTTCATGCGAGGGAGCATCTATGGCAGACGAGAGCGTGCTACCGCTCACTCCGAGCGTGGCACCCGCGAGCGCTTCGGCACCGATCCTCAGGCTCGAGCACATCACCAAGCGTTTCCCCGGAGTTCTTGCAGACGATGACGTCTCGCTTGACGTGTCTTCAGGAGAGGTTCTCGCTCTGCTCGGCGAGAACGGGGCCGGAAAGTCGACGCTCATGAACGTCGTCTATGGGCTGCTCGCCTCCGACACGGGAACCATCCGGCTGTCGGGCGACGTCGTCGACATCAAAGGTCCGCGTCAGGCAATCGACCTGGGTATCGGGATGGTGCATCAGCACTTCATGCTGGTGGAACCGCTCACGGTCACCGAGAACATCGTTCTGGGTCTCGAGCCTACGCGCTTCGGCGTCATCGATTCGGCTGCCGCGCGCGCCGAGGTCTTGGACATCTCGCAACGCTACGGGCTCAAGGTCGATCCTGACGCGCGGGTCATGGACCTTTCGGTGGGCATGCAGCAGCGGGTGGAGATACTCAAGGCTCTGTTCCGCAAGGCGCGCATCCTGATTCTTGACGAACCCACGGCCGTCCTGACGCCTCAAGAGGTCCACGAACTGTTCGGCATCGTTCGCCAGCTCGTCACCGAGGGACTCGCCGTGGTCATCATCACGCACAAGCTCGACGAGGTCATGGCGTTTGCTGACCGAATCGTCGTCATGCGGGCCGGACGGGTGGTCGGTGAGACACGGCCACGGGACACGGACGAAGCCGGGCTGGCCAAGATGATGGTGGGACGCGAGGTCGTGTTGCGCGTGACCAAGACCGACGCGCATCCCGGCGAGAACGTGCTCGAAATCGACAATCTGCACGTCATGGATGACCGCAAGCTCGAGGCGGTTCGTGGCGTGTCTTTCGTCGTGCGCAGCGGGGAGATCGTGGGCATCGCGGGAGTCAGCGGAAATGGCCAGAGCGAGATCATCGAGGCCATCAGCGGTCTTCGTCGGCCATCAGCGGGACGCGTGCTGCTGCGAGGCAAAGACATCACGCGCTCGAATCCTGCTTCAAGCATCGAAGCGGGCGTGTCTGTTGTGCCGGAAGACCGTCGGCGCCGCGGACTCGTGCTCGAGTTCGACCTTATTGAGAACATCACCCTGGGCGACCAGCGTAGGCCGCCCTTGTCTAAGTGGGGAATTCTTGATCGGCGTGCCATGACGTCTGTGGCCAAGAAGCGCATCGCCGACTACGACATTCGCACGCCGAGTGAGACGATGCCGGCCGGCAACCTCTCCGGCGGCAACCAGCAGAAGCTGGTCGTCGCTCGCGAAGTCGGTCGAGACCCTGAGCTGCTCATCGCAGGGCAACCGACCCGAGGGCTCGACGTGGGTGCGATCGAGTTCGTGCACAAGCAGATCATCAGTGAGCGTGACCGAGGCAAGGGCGTGCTGCTCGTCAGCATGGAGCTTGACGAGGTCATGTCGCTGTCGGATCGCATTCTCGTGATGTTCGAGGGAGAGATCGTGGCTGAGTTCGCCAGCGGAGATGTGACCGAGGAACAGCTCGGTTACTACATGACTGGAGGCGGCAAGGCCGACCGTGCGATGCAGGCAGGGAGTGCAGACACAAAGCTGCCGAGGGGGGAGCATGGCTGACAACGGTTCCAATCGCAAAGACCCGAAGTCGCGGCACGATCTCGCTGACCGCTTATCACCGGAAGACCGGGAGAAGCGCGCGCTTCGTGACAAAGCGAGTATCGATAGAGTGCTGCGCATCCTGACGCCGTTCGCGTCCGTGGCCATTGCCATGATGATAGGGTCGCTGTTCATCCTGGCATCCGGGCACAGCCCTGCGCTCGCGTTCAGCGCGTTGTTCCAAGGTGCTTTCGGGTCTCAGCGCGCCATCGGCGAGACGCTTCTGCGCTCGACGCCGCTGATCCTCACGGGTCTGGCACTGGCGTACGGCTTCCGCTCGGGGCTGTTCAACATCGGCGCCGAAGGTCAGCTGTACCTCGGCGGCCTGGCGGCAGCGTTCGTCGGCGTGCTGGTTGGCGGGTTGCCGTGGTTCATCGCGGTGCCGACCATCCTTCTGTCGGCGTTTGCCGCTGGTGCCGCATGGGCGTTCATCCCGGGACTGATGAAGGCTCGTATCGGTGCCAACGAGGTCATCACCACCATGATGTTCAGCTACATCGGTCGATACCTCGTCTCGTACCTGATCTACGGTCCTCTGAGCGACAAGAGCGGTATCCCGCAGACCGCGCAGTTGCCACCGAACTCAATCCTTCCCCGGCTCAACACGCTGCTGCCGTTCCTGCAGCCGACGCGCGCACACACCGGCATCCTGATCGCAATCGTGGTCGCGGTAGTCGTGTGGCTCGTGCTCAAGTACACGACGCTTGGTTACGAGGCCCGCGCGGTGGGGTTCAACCCGCTCGCATCCCAGGCTGGCGGAATATCGGTCTCCTCGACGATCATCAAGTCGCTGTGCATCTCAGGCGGGCTTGCCGGGCTCGCCGGCGCGGTCGAGGTGATGGGCGTCTACGGTAGGCTCTTCGACACGTTCTCCTCGGGTTTCGGGTTCACCGGCATCGCCGTCGCGCTGCTCGCGAAGAACAACCCGATCGGCGTCGTCGCGGCCGCCATCCTCTTCGGTGCGCTCTCGGCCGGGGCGGGAACGATGCAACTCGAAGCCAACGTGTCTCAGAAGGTCATCGCCATCATTCAGGCGATCATCATCTTCCTAGTAGCCGCCGAGACGATCGTGACGTGGTTGGTCGATCGCTCGCGTAAGAAGAAGGCGGTGGCTCCCGTTGCTGTCTGAAATCATCACTCCCGACCTCTTCGCTGCTGCGGTACGGCTGGCTACTCCGATCGCCCTTACTGCGGTGGGGGCCTCCATCTGCGAGCGCTCCGGTGTTGTGAACATCGCCTTGGAAGGCCTCATGCTCGTGGGGGCCTTCGGCGGTACGATCGTCGCGCTGCTCACGGGTAGCGTCTGGCTCGGTGTGGCCGCGGCCGTGCTCGCATCCCTCCTGTTCGCCTCGCTGCACGCCGTCGCATCGATCAACCTGCGTTCTGACCAGGTTGTCTCCGGTACCGCCATAAACATCCTCGCAATCGGTGTCACGGGGTTCCTCATCGAGATGATCTTCGGTCGGCCCGGCAACGTGGGGCTCAGCGACAACATCATGGCCGAGCAGGTCGTTGGGCATCCCGTGCGAATCGTCACGACCATCCAACCGGTGTTCGACTTCCCGGTAGGAGGCACGGGTGCGCTCGCCGTGATATGGAGATGGGTCGACACGATCTTCTTCAGCTACACGCCGATCGTCTACGTCGGCATCTTCCTGGCGGTCTTTCTCACATGGGCGTTGTTCAAGACGCGTTGGGGACTGCGGCTTCGTGCGCTCGGCGAGCATCCCCGTGCCGCCGATACCGTGGGAATCCACGTGCTTCGGGGCCGCTGGGTCGCGGTGCTCATCTCGGGGGCGATGGCCGGGCTCGCCGGTGCGAACCTCTCGCTCGAGCAGGTCGGCGGCTTCTCGGATTCGATGACCAACGGCCGCGGATTCATCGCACTGGCCGCCAACATCGCCGGACGTTGGATTCCTGGAGGCGGCTACATAGCGTCGCTGCTCTTCGGCTTCGTCGACGCGCTGCAGCTCAAGTTGCAGCTCTTCAGCGATGTCATCAACATCCCGCCGCAGTTCTTCCTCATGCTGCCTTACGTGCTGACGGTCGTGGTGCTCGCGGGTGTCGTCGGTCGCGCGGTCGCCCCTGCGGCGGTGGGTAAGCCGTACAAGGAGCGAGGCTAGTCTCTATGGGCAACGTCACGGAGCGCGATTCTCCCCGATCCATCGGTGAGGTCGCGCTCCGTTGTCTCCTCTGGTCACTCGGGGTGTCGCTCGGTGTGGGACTAGGTGCCTGGCTGACGGTCGTCAGCGGATCTGGCGCTCCTGGGTCCGACTCATTGCGGTTCGGAGATGTCGTCGGGGTGCCGCTGCTGAGCGGGCTGGCCTTCTTCGTCCTGTCCTTCGCTGGATGGATCCTCTTGCGGGCGGTCATCGACCATCTGGGTGCGGCTCCACGCGACGACTCCTATCACGGCAAGGAGCATGGCCAGAACCACCGCGTCGAGCGGTAGGTCAGGGAAGAAGTCGAATCCCCTGGCGATCCCGCGCAGAAGGTAGATGGCCGCTGCGATGAGCAGTGCCGTCGAGAGCGGCATCCTGAACCGTGGTCGTGGCAGCACGAGAGAGCCTTTCGTCCGGTGGGGTCATCACGCGAGAGTGTCGTCGTTCGTGCCCGTTCCGACTGTGGTCGATGCCTCGTCACCTTCGGACGCAGCTACCGACCGCGTGCGCCAACGGCGTCTCGCAGCGGCACGCCATCCGAGCCATCCAAGCAGTATCACGAGAAGCAGCGGCAAGAGGGCGATTGTCCCCGAGATGAACAGGCGCACCAGAGCCGCGGCGGCCTGCACTCCGTTGGTCACGGCCTCGAGGAAGCCCCAGCCGCCTGAAGCAGGACGGACCACGGACCCCGTCTCGCTGAGGTTGATCGTGAGCGTCGACAGAGCCACCTGGCGGTCGAGATAGGTGAGTTGCGCCTGCATGGATTCGATCTCGCCTCGTACGCGGGACAGTTCGCGCTCGACGTCGAGCATCTCCGAGACCTTGGTAGCCTTGTTGAGGAACTCCCGGAGTCTGGACTCCTCGGCCTGCAGGTTCTTCAGGCGCGCGGCCATATCCACATGCTGCTGCGAGACATCGCTCTCCGAGGCGCTCTGGGAGAGCAGCTTGCCGAGCTTGGCCGCCTCTGACTCCAACTTGCTGAGCTTGGCTGCCGGTACTCTCAAGGTGATGTTTGCGCTGCTGGGGGAGGGCGTGTTGGCTACCCCACTCCTGCTATCGAGCGGCATCGGCTCGGGCGTGGGTTCCCCGCCTGCATCAATCGTCAGATCTGAGATGATTGCGCCGTACTTGACGGACAGTGCCCTCACATCGGCCGTGGCCTTCTCGATGTCATCGACGCGCAGCGACATCGCTGCGGTTGAGATCACGAGACGATCGGGGGAAGGGGATGCGGGTGTGGCTCCGCTCGCATCTGGGGCCGCCGACTGCGGCGCCACACCGCTGTAGCCTTCTGTGCTGGCGGCACCTTGGTCGGCAGATGTGGACTTGTTCGCGCTGAGATCCTGCGTCGACACCGATCCGACCGACGGCGCACCGGCGCGTAACCCGCCACCGATGATCGTGCCCGGCTGTGCTCCTGATGTGATGTATCCCACGAACATGGCGAGAACAACCGCCACTATGATTCCGCCCGCTTTCAGGATGTTCTTGGTGCCGCCTCGCATCGGGCCACCTCCCTCTCGTCATGTCCTTCATACCTGGAAAACGAGGAACGCCCGCATCGCCTGATGGCGACGGGGGCGTCCGGCACGTGCGTGCGAAGCAGAAGAGGCGCGTGCTTACACGCTCTTCGCATCCTCGCGCTTCTTGAGTGTGTTGGCAGCGTAGATACCGAGACCAATGCCAATCGCAACTACAACGAAGTACGCAAGAATCAGAACGTTCACCACGGCCGAGGCCCAGTTGGCGGTCATGTAGCCGTTCACCTCCGTGTCACATGAGAAGTATCGCGTTGATTCTACTCGCACGGTTCGGCTCACGGCAAACGATTTCGGCCGAGGATGACGCGTTCACTCGCTGTCAAGGCCAGACGCATTCACATTCCCTTACCTTCTGACGTCGTCTTCGGCTGCTTGGTTCGCGTCCGATCGCCTGATTTGCCACACGTTCGGCACGACCCTTAGACGCCTCGCTGGCTCGCCGGGGTCCGGCCGTCGCGCGGCGACCGACCGCCCGCGAGTGGGGCGAAGGTGAATGGGGGTGGGGGATGGTGTTACGGAATCCCATGAAAGTGTTGCATTGTGGGATGGAGTGTCATATGGTTCTGGTTGTAGAGGGGGCTCGGTCACTGGCGGTGGCACCCTAAGGACCGACAAGTCGGAGGCGATTAGAGACATGTTTCTGGGCGACTACCAGCACACGCTGGACGCCAAGGGTCGTGTTTCGTTGCCTGCGAAGTTCCGTGCCGAGTTGGCTGGCAGGCTCGTTGTCGCCAAAGGCTTCGAAGGTTGTCTGTCCGTCTACTCCGTCGAAGAGTTCGATCGCTTCGTTGGAACGCTTATGGCCAAGCAGGATTTCGACCCTGAAGTTCGCCTGCTGCGTCGCAAGCTCACCTCGGGAGCACAAGAAGTCGAGCTCGACTCTGCAGGACGTATTTCGCTAACCCAGCAGCTCCGTGAGTATGCGGGGCTGAAGAAGGATGTTGCAGTCACCGGAAACGGGGACCGCATCGAGATCTGGGACTCCGAGCGTTGGGCCACCTACGCAGGCGAGGACGGTGGCTCGATCGAGGGCCTCGCGAGCAAGCTGGCTACGGCCGGCCAGCTCTAGGGATTGACAATGGAATACCGGCACACCCCAGTTTTGCTGGCCGAGGTCACGCAGCACCTTATGCCGCACCCCGGTTCGATAATCGTCGACTGCACCTTAGGCGGGGCAGGACACGCGAAGCGGCTCCAAGACCTCGTAGCTCCCACCGGTATGTTGGTGGGGATCGACCAAGATGACGCAGCACTCATCGCAGCAGCAGTCACACTTCGCCTCGGCCAGCAAGAACTTCCACAAGGTACGGTTCTGCTCAAGGGAAACTTCAGCGAGCTCGACGAGCTGCTTTCAGAAGCTGGCATTCCCTATGTCGATGGATTCCTCTTCGACCTGGGCGTGAGCTCGCACCAACTAGACGTCCCCGAGCGCGGGTTCTCCTACCGAGAAGACGCGCCTCTGGACATGCGGATGGATCCGGGTCGTCAGACTCAAACCGCAGCAGAGGTCATCGCAGCTTATTCCGAAGCCGACCTCGCCCGGATCATCCGTGACTTCGGTGAGGAACGGTGGGCCTCGCGAATCGCAGCATTCATCGTAGCCGCGCGAGTCCACCGCCCCATCGAGACAACCACCCAGCTCGTCGAGATCATCAAGGCCGCCATACCAGCGGCCGCTCGGCGCGAAGGGGGACACCCCGCCACCAGGACCTTCCAAGCGTTTCGCATCGAAGTCAACGCGGAGCTCGAGGTCCTCTCGACCGCTCTGCGCGCCTCGATACGATGGCTCGCTCCCAAAGGTCGGGTCGCGGTCATCAGCTACCACTCGCTTGAAGATCGCATCGTGAAGAACGTATTCAAGGAACTCTCGAGGGACTGCACCTGTCCTCCCGATATCCCGGTCTGCGTATGCAATACCGTGCCGGTAGTCCGAATCGTCACCCGGAAGGCGATTCTGCCTTCAGCAGAAGAAGTCGAGCGTAATCCACGCGCTCGTAGCGCCAAGCTGCGAGTCGCCGAGAAACTGTAAACACAAACACCGGCACTGACCGGTGAAGGAGAGAAAGATAGGGGGGGAGCAGGCGATGGGTCTTCCGGCACTGCGCCATGAAGCGCAGACTGAGCACGATCGGCGCCCGCACCTTCGGCTGGTCAAGCCGCACGTCGAGGTCAGGCCCCGTCACAAGAGCGGGGCTTCGCACTCTGCTGCCTATGAGATGTACATCTTCTTCGCAGTCATCGTCGGGGTCTTCGCCCTGCTAGGCGTGGGCCGGGTATGGTTGTCCGTCCAGGCAGCTGAAGCCTCGATCGACTCCGGCCAGCTTCGCCGGGAGATCAAGTCCGAGCGGTACCGAGGCGACATGCTCGAGATTCAACAAAGCGCTTTGGCAACGCCATCGCGCATCCAGGCCATCGCAGGCACTACCATGGGCATGGCTCCGGCGAGCTCGGTCAGCTACCTGGACCTGAGCAAGAGCCCTGCGCCGATTACTCCGGGTGCGATTGCCGACGCGCCGCGTGCCGCCAAGAGCGGTGTCTCGACAATGCTTGCCAAGGCGCTGGACGTGGCTGCCGGCGAGGCTCAGATTCTGCTCGTTGGCGATGTCGGTCTCGCGTCGTCGAGATGAGGCACGGATAGGAGGAAACGTGACGAAACGGCGAAAACGGTCGCCTGAGAGCAACCGATTCCCCGCCCTCCTGTTCGTGTTCGCAGCGCTTCTCCTCCTCATCGTCGGCCGCCTCCTGTGGGTGCAGATCGTCCAGGCTCCCGCTTACGCGGCGAAAGCCACATCGCAGCGCATGCGCGATATCGAACTGCCCGCGCGCAGAGGCACGATCTACGATCGCGAGGGTGAGCCGCTTGCGGTCAGCGTTGACGCGCGCACGATCTATGCGGCGCCCAACACCATCAAGGACAAGCCGGGCACCGCAGCCGCGTTGGCGACCGTGCTTGGCGGAGAGCCTGCCTCCTACGCCAAGAAGCTCGATCGGGATAGCGGGTTCGTCTACATCGCCCGCAAAGTCGATATGGATCGTGCAAAGGCACTCGAGGCGCTCAAGCTCGAGGGCATCGGCCTTCTCGATGATTCCCGCAGGATGTATCCGTCGGGCGAACTCGCGTGCCAGGTACTGGGATTCGTCGGAACCGAGGGCGCGGGCCTGGCTGGGATCGAGAAGCGATACAACGATGTGCTCGGCGGGAAGGCAGGGGTGCTGCTCGGCGAACGCGACCCCTACGGCCGCATCATTCCCGGCGGCGTGAAGAAGAACATCGAGCCTGTCGATGGGCACGACATCGTGCTCACGGTAGACAAGGACATCCAGTATCACGCGCAGGTAGAACTCGCCGCGGCGGTCAAGAAGTGGGGCGCTAAGGGCGGGTCCGTGGTCGTCATGAACCCACAAAGCGGCGAGATCTACGCGATGGCATCGACGCCCGGGTTCAACCCCAACGACTTCTCCAAGGCCAAGCCTGAGGCGTTTCGCAACAGACCGATTTCAGATGCCTACGAGCCCGGGTCGACCATAAAGTCGCTCACCGCCGCAGCGGTTATCGACAAGGGCCTCTTCACTCCTGACTCGATGTTTCAGTTGCCGCCTACGCTCAAGGTGGCCGGTCGGACTATCCACGAATCACACGGGCGTGCTGCAGTGAACTGGTCGCTCACGCAGATCGTTACGAACTCCTCGAATGTAGGAGCCGTGAAGGTCGGCATGCGTCTCGGCAAGGCGGGTCTCTACGACTACTTCTCGCGATTCGGGTTGACTGAGGCCACCGGCGTCGACTATCCCGGTGAGGCCAGAGGCTGGCTTCCTGAGCCGGCGCTGTGGTCGGCAAGCTCGATTGCCAACATCCCGTTCGGGCAGGGAGTCTCCGCTACACCTCTCCAGCTCACGAGAGCTGTAGGAGCCCTCGCCAACGGCGGCGAGTTGGTCACGCCCCACTTCCTCATGGACATACCGCAGGATCCCGCGCTCAAGCCCGTGTGGCCTCGCCGCCGGGCCATTACTGCCGAAGCCGCTCAGGCAACGACGCAGATACTCAAGGAGGTCGTCACCAACGGTACAGGCAAGTCGGCCGCCGTTGCCGGCTACTCCGTTGCCGGCAAGACCGGCACCGCGCAGATCGCGCTGCCCAACGGGCGTGGCTACGCAAAAGGCACCTACGTGGCGTCCTTCATCGGCTATCTGCCTGCCGATGACGCGCAGGTACTCATTGCCGTCAAACTCGACGAGCCAAGCAAGTCAATCTATGGCGGCACCGTGGCGGCGCCGCTGTTCTCCTCGCTTGGTCAGTTCGCCGTCGCCCACCTGAAGATCCCTCCGTCGTCAAGCGAATCGAATCTCAAAGCCGCCGGTGAGGGCTCGAGCAAGGCCCGGCCCTCAAGCGCGGGCAGGACCACTGTCAAGGTGCTGCCCGGGGTGGCTGCGCCCTCTGCCGAGGAATCCCACGACTGACAGCATGGTAGAATCGCTCGTTCAAGACGATGGAGATCATGTGACTGACGCGAGTATCAACGAACTCCTTTCGGGGCTGGGTGCGCGAGCACGCGACTCTGCTGACACGTATGTCTCAGGCCTTTCCTACCGCTCCGACAACGTGCGGGCAGGGGATGCGTTCTTCTGCATACCGGGCTTCAGAGTTGACGGGCACGAGTACGCAGCCGACGCGGTTGAGCGTGGCGCGACCGCATTGGTTGTTGAGCACCATGTTGATGGCGTTTCGGCACCTCAGTACATCGTGCCAAGCACCCGCGCAGCGCTTGCCAGTGCTGCGGCGGCCTTCTATCACCATCCGAGCCGTTCGATGAAGCTTGCGGGAATCACGGGCACCAACGGCAAGACGACGACCGTCTACCTGCTCGACGCCGTCCTCCGCGCTGCCGGACACATGACCGGGTTGATCGGAACAGTCGAGACGCGAATCCTGGACGAACGGCAGGTCTCAAGCCGAACCACGCCTGAATCGAGTGATCTCGAGGCGCTGCTTGCTCGGATGCGTGACGCCGGGGTCACGGCAGCGTCGATAGAAGTGTCGAGCCATGCCATCGATCTCAATCGCGTGGATGGTCTGGATTTCGCCGTCGTAGCGTTCACCAACCTCACCCAGGACCACCTCGACTACCATCACAACCTCGAGGAGTACTTCGCGGTCAAGCGACGCCTGTTCACCGAGTTCAACGTTGGGGCGCGTGTCGTCAACATCGATGACCCGCTCGGTCGTGAGATAGCTGCCGAGGTTGAGGGAGTCCTGACGGTCGGACGAGCTGCTCATGCGCAGATTCGCGCCGAGGACGAGCACCTGACGGCAAGAGGTGCGACATTCACCCTCGTCACGCCCTCGGGATCCTCGGTCATCAGGCTCCCGCTAGCGGGAGCGTTCAACGTGAGCAACGCGCTCGTTGCCGCAGGGTGTGCGCTGAGCATGGGAGTACCGCTGGAAGCGGTGGTTTCCGGACTCGAGTCGGCGCCCCAGGTCCCCGGAAGACTCGAGAGAATCGACGTCGGACAACCGTTTGCGCTGGTTGTGGACTACGCGCACACACCCGACTCGCTGGAGAAAGCGATTTCGGCGCTACGTGCCGTGACCGAAGGTCGCGTCATCGTTGTCTTTGGCTGCGGCGGAGACCGCGACCCTGGCAAGCGGCCGGTGATGGGCGCCGCCGCTGGCGTGGCAGCGGACTACGTGGTCATAACTAGCGATAACCCTCGCTCCGAGGATCCGGTGGGTATCATTCTGCAGGTCGAAGATGGGATACGTGACACTCCTGCGACCTACGAAGTCGAGGTTGACCGCCGGGCCGCGATTCGTCGCGCGGCGAGTCTCGCGCGATCAGGTGACACGGTGCTCATCGCGGGCAAGGGCCACGAGGACTATCAGGTCTTCGCGGACCGAACGGTACACTTCGATGACCGCGAGGTCGCTCGCGAGGAGCTGCAGTCGCTATGCTGACCGCCCCGGTATCCATCATCCTCTCAGTGACCGAAGGCGAGTTGCTGACAGGATCTCATTCGAAGGTCGCCAACGACATCGTCGTCGATTCACGCCACGCCGCGCCGGGATGCGTGTACGTCGCGTTCGTCGGCGAACGCGCTGACGGGCACGACTTCTGCACCAAGGCGATCGAGGCCGGTGCGCGCGTGCTGCTTGTGAGCCGTGCCGCCGATGAGCTTGCCGAGACCCTTGCCGCTGCACGTGCGCGCGATGTAGCGGTCATCCGCGTTGACGACGCGCTCCACGCCGTGCAGGAGCTTGCCGCCTACCACCGGTCGCGACTCCACTGCGCTGTCGTGGGCGTGACGGGTTCGACCGGCAAGACGACCACCAAGGACTTCCTTGATGCGGTGTTGTCGACAGCCCTGCGTGTGGTGTCGACCGAAGGCAATCGCAACAACGAGCTCGGCGTGCCGCTCACGATTCTGCGAGCGGGAACCGAGACCGATGTGCTCGTGGTGGAGATGGGGATGCGGGGTGTCGGGCAGATCGCGCGGCTTGCCCAGATAGCGCGACCCACGCTGGCGCTCATCACAAATGTCGGCACCAGCCACATCGAGATCCTCGGCAGCGAAGAAGCCGTCGTGCGCGCCAAAGGAGAACTCGTCGAGGCTCTCTCGTCCGAGGACGCCGCGTTCCTCAACGGTGACGACGCTCACTGCGACGAGATAGCGTCTCTGTCGGCGGCCCCGGTGACGCGGTACGGCCTCTCCGAACACTGCGAGGTACGCGCCGAGAACATCGAGCTCGACGCTGAGAGCCACGCGAGCTTTGACCTGGTAAGCGCGACTGGTAGAGTCCGAGTCGGGCTGCCCATTCCCGGTCGGCACAACGTCTACAACGCGCTCTCAGCGGCTGCAGTTGCGCTCCACCTGGGTGTGGACCAGCACCTCGTAGCGAAGGGACTCGAATACGTGTCGGTAACCGCTATGCGAATGCAGGTGTTCGTTTCAGCCAGCGGGGTTACTGTGGTGAACGATGCATACAATGCCAATCCGGTATCGATGAAGGCCGCTATCGACACGCTCGCCGACATGAGCACGGAGGGATCGCGAGTTGCTGTTCTGGGCGACATGGCCGAACTCGGCTCGCTCACGGAGCTCGCGCACTTCCGAATCGGCGAGCAGGTCGCCAGGTTGCCGATCGACGTGCTCGTGACGATCGGCGAACGCGCTCGACGAATCGGCGAGGGCGCGCATGCCGCGGGCATGCCCGCGGAATCGGTTCATCGGTGCGCGACGGTTGATGAGGCCGTGGAGACACTCGGCAACCTGCTGAGGGCGGGCGACACAGTCCTTGTGAAGGCGTCGCGTGTCATGGGACTCGAAGCGGTCGTGGAAGGAATCGTGAACCCTCTGTGATCAGGTTCGCGCAGTATCCTACCTATCAGGTCTTCCTGTCGGTAGTCATAGCGATGGTTGCCGCTGCGGCGCTGTTCCCTCTGTGGATCCGGCTCCTGCGCGTGCGCAACATCGGACAGCAGGTTCGGGCTGACGGTCCGCAGGGCCATCTGGTGAAGCAGGGCACTCCCACGATGGGTGGAGTGCTGATCCTGCTGGTCGTTTCGGCGACGTTCCTGCTCATGGGCACGCCAACTCGTCTGAGCATGCTTGCGCTGTTCACGATGCTCGCGTGCGGCGTTCTTGGGTTCATCGACGACTGGTCGAAGGTGTCCCATGAGCGTTCGCTGGGCCTACGCCCTCGTGCGAAGCTGTTCTGGCAGGGTGTCGTCTCCGTGGTGTTCGGTCTGCTCGTGGTCAACTGGGCGCAGCTTCCCACCTGGGTTCAGATACCGCTTACGGCCACCAAGGTCGATTTGGGTCAGATATCGACGATCATCCCTATCGGGGGATTCGCTATCGTCGTGCCGTGGCTCTATCTCGCATTCGTCTGGGTCATGGTGACCGGCATGAGCAATGCCGTGAACCTCACCGATGGTCTCGACGGCCTCGCGGCCGGCACGGTGACCATCGTCACCCTCGCATACGGGGCCATCGCGTTTCGCCAGAACTCGCTTGAGACCGCGCTGCTCGCCGCGGCAGTCGCCGGTGCATGCATCGGTTTCCTCTGGTACAACAGCTACCCGGCCGACATCTTCATGGGGGACACTGGCTCGCTTGGGCTCGGTGCCGTCATCGCAGCCCTTGCGGTGATTACGAAGACGGAACTGCTTCTGCTTGTCATCGGCGGCATCTACGTCGCCGAGACCCTCTCGGTCATTCTTCAGGTTGCGTCGTTCAAGATGACCGGAAAGCGCATCTTCCGTATGGCGCCGATACATCACCATTTCGAGATGAAGGGCTGGTCGGAGACTAAGGTGATGGTTCGTTTCTGGATCATCACCGGGATTCTCGCCGGTCTGGGCTTCGCGATGTACTTCGTCGGCACAGTCGTCGGGAAGGCCCGATGAATACCCCTCAGCGCGTTCTCGTGCTTGGCCTCGGCGTCTCGGGCCAAGCGACCGCGCGCTACTGTGCGGGCCTGCGTGCGACCGGGGAATTCGCCTCCGTCACCGTTCTCGACGCGGGTGACAGCGCCGCGCTTCGAGAAGTCGCAGCCGAGCTCACTGGGCTGGGTGTGATCGTCAAGCTCGGGGCATCCAAGCTTCCGGGCAGCTTTGACGTGTGCGTTGTGAGTCCGGGTATTCCCCCCCACGCGCCGCTCATGCTCGCCGCCTGTGCTGCAGGCGGGCGGATCATCTCGGAGGTCGAGTTCGCGTTCTCGCGCTCGGCGCGGCCGTGGATCGCAGTGACCGGCACAAACGGCAAGACCACGACCACGGCGCTCATCGTGCATCTGCTCGAAGCCGGCGGGATTCCCGCCCGGGCGGTCGGCAATATCGGTCCGACGGCCATCGCCGCTGTCGCAGGCGAGCGTGACGGCGAAGTCCTCGTAGCCGAGGTGTCCTCGTTCCAACTCGCACACACCGACACGTTTCACCCCCGCGTCGCGGTGCTTCTCAACCTCACGCCCGACCACATCAACTGGCACGGCTCACTCGAGGCCTACGCCGCGCACAAGGCTCGCATCTTTGCGAACCTCGGCTCCGAGGACGTGGCCGTCATCGACGTGGACGACGCGGGCTCCGCTCCCTATGCGGCTCAGGTGGCCTCTCGCGGGGTGCAGGTCGTCTCGGTGAGCCGATTCAAGGCTCAGGGCGACAGCGCGACGCTCGTTGACGGTACCCTCGTGCTCGAGACGCGTGGGGGTTCGGTACGGCTTGTTTCTGAAGATGAGCTGCAGATTCGCGGCGCGCACAATGTCAGCAATGCGCTTGCCGCCGCCGCTGCCGCTCATGCGATCGGGGCCACCGCCGCGAGCATTCGAGCCGGGCTGCGCACATTCATGCCCATCGAACATCGCCTGGAGCCGCTCGGAACCGTCGAGGGCGTTGCCTGGTTCAATGACAGCAAGGCCACGAACCCCGATGCCGTTCTCAAAGCCCTCACCGCATTCGCGGACTCTCCGTTGCTGGTCCTGCTCGGCGGTCGCAACAAAGGCAACGACTTCCGCCCGCTTGCTCGTGCGGTCGATGCTCGTGCGAAGGCTGCCGTGGTGTTCGGCGAATCCCGAGTTGAACTCGCCGAGGCGTTCGCGGACCTCGGCGTACACGTCGTCGAGGCTGTGACGCTTTCTGACGCGGTCGAGGCTGCTCGCGAACTGTCGGAGGTAGGTGACGCGGTGGTGTTGTCGCCCGCGTGCGCCTCGTTTGATGAGTTCGATTCCTACGAGCATCGCGGGCAGGTGTTCAAGTCGCTCGTTGCGGCAATGGCAGGGGAGAGCGCGCGATGAAGCACAAGGAGTACGCCGGCGGACCCGTGCCGCGCTACCTCTTGCTCGGCGCTACCCTGTTCCTCACGGTGTTCGGCCTCGTCATGATCTACTCCGCCTCGTCGATCTCCGCGTACGTGAAGTTTGACTCCTCGTTTCACTTCCTCATCCCGCAGTTGGTCTCAGTGGTGATAGGCCTGGCCCTCGCCGTGGTCGCAGCGCGGTTCGACTACCGGAGGTTCCAGGGATCGCTCGGCGTGCAGGCGTGGATCGTCTCAGTCGCGCTCCTCGTGGTGACCTACGGGCTCGGCGTGGTGCGAGGCGGGGCCCGGCGCTGGATACCGCTTGGCGCGGTGAACCTTCAGCCCTCGGAGTTCGCCAAGATCGCGTGCGTGCTCGTCGCGGCGATGCTCGCCGTCGAGTGGCAGCGGGGTCGCCTGCAGACCAAGTCCTACCTCGTTCGGCTGTCGCTGTTCGTCGGGATACCGGCGGTGCTGATCGTCTTCCAGCCTGACCTTGGTACGGCGATCCTACTTGCCACGGGCGTTGCCATCGTTCTCTATCTCGGCGGCATCGAGATGCGCTGGGTTGCGGGTGCCGGAGCTATCCTGGTGGCGTTCGGCGCGTTCGCGATCGCAATCGAGCCGTATCGTCTCGAGCGAGTCGTCACGGCGTTCAACCCGTGGGCCGACCCGCAGCACAAGGGCTATCAGGCCGTACAGGCGTTGTTGGCGTTCGGCACGGGCGGCATCAATGGCGTCGGGCTGGGACTGTCTCGCCAGAAGTTCTTCTACTTGCCTGAGGCGCACACGGACTTCATCTTCGCGATCATCGGCGAGGAGATCGGGCTTTTCGGCACGCTGGCGGTCGTCGCCGCATTCGCGGTCCTGCTCTACGCGGGCATAAGGATAGCGATGGGCGCGCGTGACCCGTATGGGAAGCTTGTCGCCGGGGCGCTGACCGGGATGCTCACCTGCCAGGCGGCGCTGAATATGGCCGCAGTCACGGGGATCTTCCCGGTCACAGGCAAGCCGTTGCCCTTCGTATCGTACGGGGGATCGTCGATGATCGTCACGATGATCTCTGTAGGGTTGGTTCTGTCGGTATCTGAATACGGTGCGCGCGCGCCACGAGCGGTTCGCGCGGCCTCAAGGAATGAGGAGACGGCACGTGCGAGTAGTGATGAGCGGCGGAGGAACGGCGGGGCACGTGTATCCCGCCCTCACGGTAGCAGGGCACCTCGCCGCCGAGCATGACGACGTCTCTTTCGTCGGCACGCCCAATGGCCTCGAAGCCCGTCTCGTTCCTGAGGCGGGTGTCGCGTTCATGGGGCTCCCTGCCGCCGGCTTCGACCGTGCCCGGCCCTGGACGCTTCTGACGTCGTCTCTGCGCATCGCCGCGTCGACGATCCGAGCCTGGAAGTGGCTCGGTGCCGAGCGGCCGGACGCCGTCATCGGCTTCGGCGGGTACGTATCGATTCCGGTGGGTCTGGCAGCGGTGATGCGCGGTGTGCCACTCATCCTCCACGAGCAGAACTCCGTGCCAGGGCTGGCGAATCGGGTGTTGTCGCGCTGGGCCGACGCCGTCGGCGTGACCTATGAGGAGTCTGCCTCGCTCATGGCGCATCCCGAGCGAGTCGTGGCGACGGGAAACCCGGTGCGTCCTGCGGTGATGGGTTCCTCCAGAGAGGTGGGCCGAGAGAAGCTGGGGCTATCCGAGGAGGCCACGGTCCTCCTGGTGTTCGGCGGGAGTCGGGGCGCGAGGCACTTGAACTCGGCCTTGGTCGGTCTCTCGCAACGGTTGCTCCTCATGCCCGAGCTTCAGGTAGTCCACGTCGCCGGCAAGGCGGAGGTCTCCACGGTGAGGGCGGCGCTTCAGAGCGTGGGGGGAGACGGAGGCGGGCGCTGGCGCGTTTTGGACTATCTCGACGACATGGGCTCGGCGCTTGCTGCATCAGACCTTGTGGTGGCTCGTGCCGGTGCGACCTCGATCGCTGAGATCACCGCGCTCGGCCTGCCCGCCGTACTCGTTCCATATCCTTACGCGACTGACGACCACCAGACCAAGAACGCTGCGACAATGGTCATGCACGGTGCGGCGCAGCTCGTCGCCGATGCAGACCTTGATGGGGAACGCTTCGGTGACGCCCTGGCGGAGCTTCTGGGAGACCCGACACGGCGTGCTAGTATGTCTGCCGCATCGAGAGCGTTGGGAAGACCCGACGCGGCCGAGCGCGTCGCCGCGCTCGCGCATCAGGCTATTGCCGGTCGTTCACGATGAACGCCCGAACAACGACACGACAGGGGATCACGTTGCCCGCACAGGTCTATGCACACTTCATCGGTGCCGGCGGTGCCGGAATGAGCGGTATCGCGCTCGTGCTGGCTCAGCGCGGGGTTGCCGTGACGGGCAGCGACCTGAAGGAGTCACGTTACTCGCGGGCGCTTGAAGCCGCCGGGGTCCCGGTGTCGATTGGGCACGCGGCCGAGAACCTCGGAGAGCCCGAGATCGTGGTGGTGTCCTCCGCGATCCCTGAGACCAATCCTGAGCTCGCCGAAGCGCGTCGACTCGGCCTCGAGGTGTGGCCGCGTGCACGAATGCTGGCGCATCTGGCCGGCGAGCGCTCGACGATCGCCGTGGCAGGGACGCACGGCAAGACCTCAACGAGTTCAATGGTCGCGACCATGCTGTCACATATGGGACTCGAACCGAGCTTCCTTATCGGCGGAGAAGTCGATGGATTCAATACGAACGCCGTCAACGGCGCCGGCATCCACTACGTTGTGGAGGCCGACGAGTCGGACGGGTCGTTCCTCTACATGGACCCGCATGTAGCCATCATCACGAACATCGAGGCCGACCATCTCGACCACTACGGCACGCTCGAATGCGTCGAAGCCGCCTTCTGCGAGTTCATGTCACGCGTCGCTGTCACAGGCACGGTCGTCGTGTGCGGCGACGACGCCAGATTGGTGGAGCTCGCTTCGGCCACGGGGAAGCGGACCGTGACCTACGGCTTCGCCGAGAACTGCGACGTCCGTTGTCGGGTGCTTGAGAAGGAAGGGATCGGCCTGCGCTTCGAGGTGGCTCTGCGCGACGGCACTATCTTCACGTCGACCACGCAAGTTCCCGGTCGTCACATGGTGTCGAATGCGACCGCTGCCTTGGCTGCGGCATGGGCGCTCGATCTGGACCTTCAGACGGCCTCGCGTGCGTTGGGGGAATTCACCGGTGTGCGCCGGCGATTCGACCTCGTGGGCGAGGTAGCCGGGGTGACGGTCGTCGACGACTACGCGCATCATCCCACTGAGATTCGTGCCACGCTTCAGGCTGCGGACAGTCTCGGCTTCGAGCGAGTCTTCGTGCTCTTCCAGCCCCACCGTTACTCTCGAACCGAGACGCTTGCCGCCGATTTCGGCAATGCTTTCGCGTGTGCGGATCGAGTGACCCTCATGGACGTATACAGCGCTGGTGAAGCTCCTATCCCAGGCGTGAGCGGCAAGACCATTCTCGAAGCCGTTCTCCGCCAGCACCACCGCAAGCAGGCTGCCTACCTCCCGCACCGCTCGGACATCGTTCCTTACCTGTGCGCGCGCGTGCGTGCGGGCGACCTCGTCATGACGATGGGGGCAGGCGACGTGACCGCAGTTGGTCCGGAACTGGTGCGGGCGCTCGCGTCCCGAGCCGACGAGGTCGCAGTTCCGTGTCGGTAGCCACCGCATACGAGCGCCTTCGCGGGCAGATCACCGGTCCTGTTCGTCGGGACGAACTGATGTCCCGCCACACGACCTACCGGATCGGCGGACCGGCTGCGCTGCTCATCGACTGCGATTCAGTCCCCGATCTGGCTGCGGCAACATCGATACTCGCCGAGGAGGGCGTCCCGTGGCGCGTGCTCGGCAAGGGCAGTAACGTCCTCGTCTCAGACGACGGCTACAACGGCGCCGTCCTGACACTCGGTCGCGACTTCAAGCGGCACGCACTGGAGGACGAGCGCTTGCGCACGGGGGCCGGGGTCATCCTGGCGGCCGTGGTGCGCGACGCCTTCTCGGCGGGACGCACGGGTCTGGAGTTCGCCGTCGGCGTACCAGGCACGGTCGGCGGAGCTCTGGCGATGAACGCCGGGAGCCGCGATGAGTGGATTGGCACGATCGTCGAATCCGTGACGCTCTTCGTCCCCGGACAGGGTCTGGTGGGCGTGCGAGGTCCAGAGGTGGCATGGGGATACCGTCGCAGCGATCTGACGGCGCGAGGTATCATCGTGGAGGCCGCCCTGCGTGTGCTTGAGGGCGACGAAGTCCATATACGCCGTACCATGGAAGCGAGTCTGCGCCGCAGAAAGCGCTCTCAGCCGCTCGGACTTCCCTCCGCAGGCAGTGTGTTCGTGAACCCTGAGAGCGACTCCGCAGGTCGGCTCATCGAGGCCGCAGGGCTCAAAGGGGTGCGCATCGGCGGGGCACAAGTCTCGGACGTACACGCGAACTTCATCGTCAACGCAGGCGGAGCAACCGCCGCAGACGTGGTGGCGCTGGTCAAACTCATTCGCGACACCGTGAAGGAAACCAATGGTATCGAACTCAGGCCGGAAGTCCGGTTCCTCGGCTCGTTCGACGAGTCGTAAGCGCGTCGTCATAGGCGCGCAGGAAACCGTTCGGGTCAGCTACACCAAGGACAAGCCCCAGGTCGAGTCTGAGCGGCGTCGTACTCAGCGACAGACTCGGGCCAGTTCGGCGCGCCCTGGCATGAGCGGACCCAAGCCGACCGGCGCCGGCCGCAAGGTCGCCAACGTCAAGCGCGACGAGCGCGAGCGCAGGCAGCGGGGTTTGGCCCGACGGAGGGCAATACTCGTGTTCGCAGCCGTCGCGGCGGTCTTTGCGATCGCGGCGGGGCTCGTTGCCTTGTGGAGAGCGCCGCTCTTCTCGGTCAAGACGGTGGAAGTCGCCGGAGTAGCGCATCTGACACGGAGCGCGGTGCTCAAACGGGCCGCGATTCCGTCTGACGCGACGCTGCTGCGCGTGCCGGCCAAGCAGATTGAGAAGCGGCTGGCGCGTGAGCCGTGGGTGTCGAGTGCAGTCGTCACGAGGCGCTTCCCCAGCACCCTGGTGGTCACGATCGTCGAACGCAGGGCGGTCGCGCTTGTCGACATCGGCGGGACATCGCTGTGGCTTGTCGACGTCGACGCGCATTGGCTGGGGCGCAGGAGCGGGGAGGACACTGCCGCTGTCATGACGATCCGTGACATCGAGGGCCTGAAACCCAAGGCGGGCGCCCGATCACAGAGTCCGGAGCTGAAGAACGCGCTCGGCGTGTTTGTCGGGCTGAGCCCCGAGCTCAGAGAGATCGCCAAGACGATTTCTGCGCCCACGGTGGACAAGACCGCGCTTATCACCAATAAGGACGTCCAGGTCTTCATAGGTAGTTCCGACGAGATTTCCAAGAAGGATCAGGTAGCGCGTGAGATCCTCGCGAAGCAGAAGAACGTCGTATATGTGAACGTACGCGTCGTTGACAGGCCCACGTGGCGAGGGCTTGACACCCCCAACTAGCAGGGAAAACACAGATTCCGACCCACCATGGATACACCGTTGATTCGTGGGTGTTAGATTTTCCTTGCGCGGTGGGTAAGGTTTATGCGAAGATTGAGTGTTCAACCAGAACAGTAACGGTCAACCTGAGGTTTAGAGTCGTAGCTCTGACCGGTTCTCCTGGGGAGGGCAAGCATGCTCGAAACGGGCGCGAATTATCTTGCAGTAATCAAAGTCATCGGAGTTGGTGGCGGCGGCACGAACGCCGTCAACCGAATGGTGGAGGCTGGCGTCAAGGGCGTCGAATTCATCGCCGTCAACACGGATGCACAGGCGTTGTTGATGTCTGATGCGGACTACAAGGTCCACGTCGGAGTCACCCTCACCAAGGGTCTGGGTGCCGGCGCCGATCCCGACGTGGGATTCCAGGCGGCGGAAGAGAACAAGGCGGAGATCAAAGAGGCGCTCCAAGGTGCCGACATGGTCTTCATCACGGCCGGTGAGGGCGGCGGTACCGGTACCGGTGCGGCTCCCGTGATCGGACAGATAGCCAAGGAAGAGATCGGTGCGCTGACCGTTGGGGTCGTGACTCGCCCGTTCGCATTCGAGGGGCGCAAGCGTGCACAGCAGGCTGAGGATGGCATCAAGCGGCTCGGCGAGGTTGTCGACACGCTCATCATCATCCCCAACGACCGCTTGCTGCAGGTCGCCGAGAAGAAGACGTCGATTCTGGACGCCTTCCGTATCGCGGACGACATTCTTCGCCAGGGAACGCAGGGCATCACGGACCTGATCACGGTGCCTGGTCTGATCAACCTCGACTTCGCGGATGTTCGCACGATCATGGCGGACGCCGGTTCTGCCCTGATGGGCATCGGCTTGGCGAGCGGCGACAATCGCGCTCACGACGCTGCGTCGGCAGCTATCTCCAGCCCTCTGCTCGAGTCCTCGATTCAGGGCGCCACTGGTGTGCTGCTGTCGATCTGTGGCGGTAGCGATCTGGGCCTCTTTGAGGTCAACGAGGCGGCCGAGGTCGTCGCAGCTGCTGCGGCCCCCGAGTCGAACATCATCTTCGGGGCCGTCATTGACGATTCCATGATGGATCAGATTCGTGTAACCGTCATCGCCACCGGGTTTGGTGGCCGCAAGAAGCAGGAGACCATGCAGTTCGGTGCTGCGGCTGAGAAGGAGGGCACGCCTCTTGGCGTACCGTCGTTCGAGCCTATACCTGAGGAAGACCTCGATATACCTGCGTTCCTGAAGAAGCGAACCTTCTAGGTATATCGCGTTCACAGTTTGGGTCCAGTGGCGACGACGGTGCGACCTCGTCGCCACTGGACCCGTTTCATTTCTGAGGACTTGGGAGTGAAACCAAATGGACCCCCTGCCCATAGTTGCTGGCAGGGGGTCCATGGTCGTTCTTGAGGCGTCTAGCTCGGCGGCTCCTGAGGCGACCCTGGGGCTGCGGGAGGCGTCGGAGTCCGTGGAGCTGCGGGCGGTGCTGAGAATCCGCTGCTCGGCGCCGGAGGCTCAGGGGGAGTCATTGGCGGCTGCGGTGCCTGGGGAACGGGCGCGGTCGTGGGAGCAGGTGCATAAGGGGGTGCTGGCGGGGCCGGTGGCGGAGGCATGTAGCCCATCGGCGCTGCGGGCGCAGCTGCGACCACGCCATAGGAGCGGGCGGCCCACTGGCCGAAGAGATGGCCGGTGATCATAGCCAGCAGGTACGAGACTGCGGGCACGAGGATTCCACCGATGCCAGTCGACGAGAGCACGCTCACGACGATACTGCTTGCCGCGCCGGCAACCAGCGCCCAGAGCCATGCGGTGAAGTATCCCGAGCCATCACGGACGCGGGACATGATCGCGCCGAACTCGAAGAAGGCTCCGAAGTCGTTCTTCATCGCGTAGTTGGTGATCGCCGCGTTGAAAATGATGGAGACCGCGAGGCCGTAGATCACTGCGAGGAGCGTGAACAGGCACGTCCCGCCTGCCGCGAGTCCTGCGAGCGCATCGCTGCTGCCACCGATGGACGCGATCATCACCGGCACCAAGAAGACGATGCTTATCACGACGACCGGCAGGAAATAGATGAACCCTGCCACCATGACAAGGAACCCGCGCATCCACTTGCTGCCGAAATCGCTCCAGTCAGGAAGCGTCTCGTCGCCGTGGGAGACCCTCGAGATGTACTCGACCTGCGCGCCGTAGACGGCGGGCGCAGTGACCACGAGCAGTGTCCAGAGGAATCCGAGTAGGGTCTTTGTGACCCATTCCTTGTCTTGGAACGGCGCCTTAAACGCCCTTGCCAGATCGATGCTTTCCATCGAATCCCCTCTCATTGGATTCCGTATCATGACGACCGCTCGTCGAATGGATACCCTTAACGATGAGGCTTACATGCGATGGGCTGCAAGAATCTTCTGCGACTGCGAGAGGAGTCCGCGACATGAGCATCCCCGGTCCCATGCTGGAACCCTGTGAGCGCGACGGTGTGCGTGTGTGGCGCGATCGCGCGCTACAGGCGGAGAAGGGTGTCATCGTGGCATTCAGTGAGCGCACGGGGGGCGTGAGCGAGTCGCCGTTCGACTCGCTCAACCTGGCGGCGCATGTTGGGGACAGTCCTGCAGCGGTGGACGAGAACCGCTTGAGGCTTCTGCACGCGCTGGACCTCTCGGAGACGAGAGGGTCACTCGTGACCGCAGAGCAGGTTCACGGGGATGCCATATCCATCGTCGGCGCGGGCGAGAAGGGGAGGGGCGCGTTTGCGTCGCGAGGGCAGGGACCGCTGCTGGCGACGGATGCCCTGATCACGCGCGTGCCGAGCGTCCCGCTCCTGCTGTGCTTCGCAGACTGCGTGCCGGTGGTGCTTGTCGCCCCGGGGCCGGTTGTGGCGGTCGTGCATGCTGGCTGGAGAGGAGCGCTCGCGTCGCTGCCCGGTCGTGCGGTGGAGCGACTCGCCAGTGTCAGCGGCGCCGAGGCCCGACGCATCGTCGCCTACGTCGGTCCCCACGTTCGAGCGTGCCACTACGAGGTGAACGATCACGTCATGTCGCAATTCGTTAACACGTTTGGTACTCTTGCTCGGGCCGATTCAGGGGGTCTGGACCTGGAGGCCACTGTGACCGCGAGTCTTACTGATGCAGGAGTTCTCCAGTGCAACATCGCACGTCTCGGAACGTGTACTGCCGAGGCCACCGACCGATTCTTCTCGTTCCGTGCGGAGCGCGGACACACCGGCCGTCACTCGGCGCTCGCGTGCATCCTGCCGCTCGCGCACTCGTAGCGCTCCTCGCTGTGCTCGCGCTTGTCAGCGCCACGGGCTGTAGCAGCGCGCAGGAGCGAGCCGACCGGGTCATCGTGACCGGGTCGACCACGATCCTGCCTATCGCCGAGCAGGCGGCTGAGACGTTCATGAGTCAGCACCCGTCGTCATCGGTTCTCGTCTCGGGGCTCGGCTCCTCTGCAGGCATCGAGGCGGTGTCGGCGGGAACCTCCCAGATGGGCACCTCGTCTCGCGACCTGAAAGACGAGGAGACGTCGCTCGGCCTCGTGGATGCACCCATTGCCTACGACGGCATCGCCGTGATCGTGAGTCCCAAGAACCCAGTGGAGAACCTGACCACGAAACAGCTGCGAGCGATCTTCGCCGGCGAGATCACGAACTGGAAGACGGTGGGCGGCGATGATCGGGCCATCGATGTCGTGAATCGCGACGAAGCCTCAGGCACTCGTGAGGCGTTCAAGAAGATCGTCATGGGCGACGTCGGGTTCGCCCCCGCAGCAGCGGTACTGCCAGGCACCGGTCAGGTACGCGACGTCGTGGCTCGCGCGACGGGCGCGATCGGCTACATCTCCATCGGCTTCGTGAAGCCGCGCTTCACGGGTGTGAGCGTGAAGGCGCTCAGGGTCGACGGCATCGTCGCGAGCGAGAAGACCGTGGCCGACAACAGCTATCCCATCGGACGCAAGCTCCACTTCTTCACGAAGGGCGCTCCGACCGGTCTGACCAAGGAGTTCATTGATTTCGTGCTCTCAGACGAGATACAGAAGGGCGTGGTCGTTGACGCCGGCTTCATCCCGATTGCAGAAGGAGGCACTCGATGACCGAGCACGCAGCGCCTCCTCAGACAGGAACCCTGCAGCTCGTGTCGAGGTCTACCTATATCAAGGAATCGCTGCTCAGGTCACTCTTCTTCCTGTGCGCGTTCGTCTTCGTACTGGCGGTAGCGCTCATTTTCGTGTTCGTGGGCTGGAAGGCGTGGCCCATCGTCGCCGACTACGGACTGTGGCGCTTCATCAGCGGCAGCGTGTGGTCTTCCGGTACCGAGCAGTTCGGCATTCTGCCGCTGATCGCAGGATCCTTCCTCGTGACCCTCGGCGCCCTCGCGCTCGGCACGCCGTTGGCGGTGGGGACGGCGGTCTTTCTCTCGGATGTCGCATCGCCCCGCGTCCGCTCGTTTGTTCGCCCCGCCGTCGAGCTTCTCGCAGGCGTTCCTTCCGTCGTGTATGGGTTCTTCGGCATCATTCTCCTGCGTTCGATCGTCGCCAGGTTCACAGGCACGCTGGGCTTCGGGGCGTTCACTGCGTGGATTGTTCTCGCCATCATGATCGTACCGACTATCGCCGCGCTGTCTGAGGACGCCCTCCGTTCTATACCTGAAGGTATACGTGAGGCTTCCTATGCGATGGGCGCGACGCAGTGGCAGACGATTTACAAGGTTGTGGTTCCGGCAGCTAAGATCGGGATCATCGATGCGATCATCCTTGGGATGGGCCGGGCAATCGGGGAGACGATGGCCGTGCTCATGGTTGTCGGCAATGCTCCTGTGTTCCCGAAGGGCGTGTTCGCCCCGCTTTCGACCATGACGAGTCAGATCGTCATGGACATGCCTTACGCAGTCGGCCTGCACCGCACTGCCTTGTTTGCGATGGCGGCGATGCTCTTCATCTTCTCGATGCTGCTCGTCGCAACAGTAAGGTTATCGTCGAGGTTGAGGTCGCGATCGTGAACAAACGGGTCACAAACAAGCTCGCACTCGGCGTCCTGTGGGGTGCCGCCATACTGACAGTGGCGGTGCTCGGCGCCGTGCTTCTGTATGTGTTCGTCAATGGCATTCGAGTGATCTCGCCGGCCTTCATCTTCACATGGCCTCACGGCGTCAACGCTGAGGGCGGCATCTGGCCAACCATCGTTGCCACCGTGTACGTCACGGCGCTGGCGATGCTCATCTCTACGCCCATCGCCGTTCTCGCCGCGGTCTATCTGGCGGAGTACGCAACGCAGGGCCGCATCGTGAGTACCATTCGTTTCGCCGCTGATTCACTCGCGAGTGTTCCGTCGATCGTCATGGGGCTGTTCGGTTTCGCCCTGTTCGTTGAGGCGATGGGGATGGGGCTTTCGATGATATCGGCGGCGCTGGCGCTGTCGCTGCTTATGCTGCCGATCATCATGCGAGCCACCGAGGAGGCCATCCGGGCAGTCCCCAAGTACATGCGCTGGGGCTCGTACGGGCTCGGTGCTACCAAATGGCAGACGGTGAGCAAGATCGTGCTGCCCGCCGCCGCACCACGCATCGTCACCGGCGTCGTACTCTCTGCAGGCCGAGCAGTGGGCGAGACCGCGGTGGTGCTCTACACCATGGGCCAGGCGGTCAACATGCCGGTGACCCCGCTCGATTCGGGGCGTCCCATGACTGTGCACCTGTACCTGCTGGCGGTGGAGGGCATCAATCTGCCTGCCGCTTTCGGAACTGCGCTGCTGTTGATCGTATTGATCCTGGGCTTCAACCTGAGCGCCCGATGGATCCTCAGGCACTACCGGAAGGTGTAGCGACATGAGCGTCTCCTTAGGCACCCAGAGCTTCTCGACCCACTCCGGGCCGACGAAGGTCCATGTGAAGGATCTGAGCTTCTGGTACGGCGACTTCCAGGCGCTGACGGGAATCTCGGTAGACATCGCGAGCAAAGCCACCACCGCGTTCATCGGGCCTTCTGGTTGCGGCAAGTCGACCTTCCTTCGCTGCATCAACCGGATGAACGATCTGATTCCCGGTACGCGCGCAGAAGGAACGATGCTGATCGACAAAGCCGACATCTACGGTTCCGGGGTCGACCCCGTGGACCTGCGGCGTCGCGTGGGGATGATCTTCCAGCAGCCCAACCCGTTCCCGCAGTCCATCTACGACAACGTCGCCTACGGACCTCGCCTCCAGGGTATTCGCAAGCGAGCCGAACTCGACGCCATTGTCGAGGATTCGCTGAAGCGCGCGAACCTCTGGAAGGAGGTCAAGGACATTCTGGGCAGGAACGGGCTGGAGCTCTCCGGTGGGCAGCAGCAACGGCTCTGCATCGCTCGCGTTCTGGCGGTCCAGCCCGAGGTGCTCTTGATGGATGAGCCCTGCTCGGCGATCGACCCGACCTCGGTTCAGAAGATCGAGGACCTCATGTCGGAGATAAAGGACACGGTGACCATCGTCATCGTCACGCACAATATGCAGCAGGCGGCCCGCGTGAGCGACTTCACGGCGTTCTTCCTTCAGGAGTTCGCCGGCGAGCCTGCCGAACTCGTGGAGTTCGGGCGCACCAACGAGCTGTTCACGAGCCCTGTGGATAAGCGGACAGAGGATTACATCACGGGTCGTTTCGGCTAGCAATGCGCGGTCACATGCGAGGTTCGTCGCAGGATGTAACAATCCCGGGGGGAATGAGCCTGATAAGGCCGCTATACTGGTAAAAACTACGTAGGCACCTCGAGGAGCAGTCGATGCGCGAACAATTCAGACAGGAACTCAAAGCGATCCACTGCGAAGTCGTCGCAATCCTGGCGACCGTCACGGATTCGACGCGCACAGCGGTATCGTCGCTCATCGCTGGCGACGTGGATCTTGCCGACAAGGTGATCGCCGGCGATGACGAGCTCGACATCCGTTGCGTCGGCGTCGAGGAGCGCGTGCTCGAGACTATCGCGACGCAGTTCCCCGTAGCCCGTGACCTGCGGTTGCTGCAGTCGCTGGCGTACATGGCGATCCATCTCGAGCGCATGGCCGATTTGTCGGTCAACATCGCCAAGGCCGCCAAACGTACCGCTGCGCGCCGAGGTCCGCAGACTCTCTACGACCTGATCCAGGCGCAAGGCAACCTCGTCTACCGTGTCTTGGACGCGACACGTGAGGCGCTCGAGAACCGAGATCTCGATCTCGCGCTCAAGCTGCCGGAGCTTGATGAGCCGATCGACCATCTGTACAAGCAGTTCTTCCGCGAGCTTGCTCGCCTGCACGACGAAGAGGACATCGAGTGGGCGTCTTCGATGGTTCTCGCGAGCCGATACCTCGAGCGGATTGCGGATAACGCGGTCGACATCGGGGAAAGGATCGCCTACCTCATCACCGGAGAGCGCGATCTTCACGCGGGCGACGTGCCGTCCAACCCGGCTGCGGAGTAGCCTGATGCCATCCGTCGCGATTCGCTACGAGGCGGTCCGGCGAGACGTCGCTCACGCGGCGGATATATCCGGCCGGTCTCCTGAGGATGTCACGATCGTTGCGGTGACCAAGACCGTCGGGATTGACGTCATCCGCAAGGCGCTTGCGGCAGGCATCTCGGATTTCGGTGAGAACCGGGTGCAGGAGTTCCTCGGCAAGTACGGCCTGTTTCCAGATGCGCGTTGGCACTTCATCGGCTCGCTCCAGACCAACAAGGTCAAAGATGTCGTAGGCCGCGCTTGCCTGATCCACTCGGTGGACTCCCTGCGGCTCGTCGAGGAGATAGATCGCCGTTCATCTCAGGCAGGGGTCGTGCAGCCGATACTGCTACAGGTCAACGTGTCCGGCGAGGAGTCGAAGCACGGTTTTGACCCGTGCGATGTGAGGGACGCGCTCATCGATGCGTCCCACCTGGCCAACGTCGAGGTGCGCGGGCTCATGACCATGGCCCCCCTGGGCAGACCGGAGCAGGCACGATGGGTGTTTCGCGAGCTCTGCGAGCTCCGCGACTCCCTAAGAGAGATGCCGCTTAATGGTGTAGAGTTAGTCGAGCTCTCCATGGGAATGAGTGGGGACTTTCGTACTGCCGTCGAAGAGGGTGCGACCATCGTGCGAGTCGGTCACGCGATTTTCGGCTAGCAGTTCTACAGAGCAGACAACGAGGAGACCGCTGTGAGCTTGTGGCACCGGATTAAGGTTCGACTCGGCCTAGAAGACGAGTGGGACGATGAGTACTACGACGACGACGAGTACTACGAGCCGGAGGCCGCTGAGGCTCCCGATGCGTATGCTCCACCTCGCCGTGGGCCCGGCTACGAGTCGCCGTACGGCTCAGGCGCCAACGCCGGCGCGGTCAAGCGCCTCGACCGTGGCCCCGACCTCGATCGTGCGCGCAGCAGTGCTTCATCGCTGCGAAGCGTGCCGTCAGGTCCTTCTTCTGTCGCCCCGGTGTCCGCACAGATGAAGATGAACATCGTCGAGCCGAAAAGCTTCACCGAAGCCCAGGCCATCGCCGATACGTTCAAGCAGGGCACTCCCGTCATCATGAACATGGCGATGACGAAGCCTGACCTTGCCAAGCGCCTGCTCGACTTCGCCTCCGGTCTCACCTACGGCCTCGACGGCGGGCTTCAGAAGGTCTCAGACAAGGTGTTCATGCTCACGCCGCACAATGTCGATGTGAGCGACGCTGATCGCCGTCGCCTGCGCGACACCGGCCTCTACTCGGGCGAGTAGCGCGTATGCAGGAGACGAGGACCATGCCCGACGGCTTCCGATTTGAAGGCTCACTCTCCGTCATCGGCGGAGGCCGAATGGGCGAGGCTATCATCTCGGGCTTTGTCGGCTCAGGCATCGTCGCGCCCCAACGCATCACCGTGGTCGCACCCAGGGCGGCGCGCCGAGACGAGCTGTCGGCAGCCTACGGCGTGAAATGCGTGGCTTCAGGTGGCGCGGCGCTTCCCGCAGATATCGTCATCCTGGCGGTCAAGCCGCAGATTATCGACGGCGTTGTGAGCGAGCTCTCTGCCTCGCTGGCCGGTTCGCTTGTCGTCTCGATTGCGGTCGGAGTCTCGTGCGCGCGTCTCGAGGCGCTTCTCCCGGATTCAACCGCGGTCGTTCGCGTGATGCCCAATACTCCCGCGATGGTGCGCCAAGCGATGTCGGTTATCAGTGGTGGGAGCGATTCGACCGCCGAGCAGGTCGATCTTGTCCGGGCGCTGTTCGCCGCACTCGGCCGCGCTGTCGTACTCGACGAACGGCATCAGGATGCTGCCGCGGCCATATCAGGCTCAGGTCCCGCGTACTTCGCCATCGTCATCGATGCGCTCGCTCGCGCGGGGGTGCGTCAGGGGCTCCCGCGAGATGTGGCACAGGCACTGGCCGTACAGACCATGCGTGGCACGGCCGAACTCATAGATCAGACCGGCCTGCACCCCGAGGCGCTCGTCGATGCGGTTACGAGTCCCGGCGGGACGACCATCGCGGCGGTCGAGGCGCTCGAGGCCCGCTCGCTGCGCGCCGTGTTCGCGGAAGCGGTCACAGCTGCAGTCATCCGCGCAAAGGAGCTCGCGTGAATTTTCAGATAGCAGGGGTCGTACAGGCCGTCGGTACCTTCTACGGTGCACTGATCTTCATCTATGTTCTTATGTCATGGTTTCCAGCACGCGGTATCATCTTCGATGTTCAGCAAGTGATCGGCAGCCTCGTTGAGCCCTACCTGGGTCTGTTTCGACGGTTCATTCCGCCGATGGGGAATATCGACTTGACGCCGATCATCGCCTACTTCGTGTTGCAGATACTCGTGCGCGCTCTCGTGCAACTGCTCCGCTAGTCACGCCCGACCTCGTCGGACTGATCGGAAGGACCGTCTTGATGAAGCTCACCCCGCTCGACATCCACCACAAGGAATTCGGACACTCCATTCGTGGCTACCACGAAGGACAGGTCGACGAGTTCCTCGATGAGGTTGCAGATGAGTTCGAGCGCCTCTTCAAAGAGAACATCGATCTCTCCGAGCGTATCGAAGTCGCCAACGAAAGGGTCCGCAGCTATCAGGCGATCGAGGCCACGCTGAACAACACCCTCTTGCAGGCCCAGCGCTCCTCCGAGGAGATCGTCGCGCGCGCCGGCAACGAAGCGGATCTGGTCTTGCGCGATGCAGAACTCAAGGCGAAGGAGATCATCCACAGCGCGCTGCAGAAGCGGCAGACCGTCGCGGCGGAACTCATTCGCATCAAGCAGGCAGAAGAGGAGTTCCGCGCGCGCTACCGGAGCCTTCTGGAGAACCAGATGCGTGCGGTCACCGAAGTCTGTCTTCCGGATGACGTGAGCGTGCTTCTCGGAGAGACCGACGACGGCGTCGTGGCAGACATCGACGTTCTGCTGCCAGCCCCCGAGGCTCCGGCACCGCGGCCCAAGCCTGAACCCAAACCCGAACCTAAGCCCGAACCAGTCGAGCCCCCCGCGCCCGCGGTGAAGCGCACGACCGCACCGATTCCTGTCACCGAACCGCCCGCCTCCGGCTTTGTCCAGAGCGTGGCGCTCGGCGAGATCGCGCCTCCGGAGCTTGCTCTCGACGATGTCGATCTCGTCGAACCCGGCGAGTTCGAACTACCGAGTTTCGACATGCTCGGCGAGCGCGATGTCGATGAGGACATCGAGGAGATCGACTAGTCTCCGTGGTGACACTGGCCGTGCATGTGAGCCCCAAGTCCGGTCACGACGAAGTCGTGGGCTGGCGGGGGAGTGAGCTTGCGGTCAAAGTGACGGCAGCTCCTGAGGGCGGCAAGGCGACGGCGGCGGCGTGCAAGGTCGTCGCTTCTGCGCTCGGAGTCCCCAAGTCCTCAGTCAAAGTCGTCCGTGGCGACGTCGCTCGGCACAAGCTTCTAGACATCCCGATGGCCAGCGAGGCCGATATCGAGCAGGCGTTCGGCAAGCCCGAGGCCCCGCTCTTCTAGTGGAGACACAAAGAACCGGTTTGACCCCGCTCGTTAGCGTGGGTGATAATCCCGACACGCTGTACACGTGCGTGTCGGCGTGATGTATGGAAAGGCGACGACGGGGACGAGTAGGCGCGTCTGCGTGCATTCGATCAGCGAGCGGGGACAGTGAGAGCCCGCAGGGATGCGCGAGCGCCGAAGATCACCCTATCAGCCTCGGACCGAAACGGTGCACGCCACGGCGGGCATCCGAGTAGGCTCCGACGGGAGCTCCCGTTATCGAGCAACCGAGTGGCGCTCAGGGCAGAGATGGCCCGTGCAAGCTGGGTGGTACCGCGGAGCGAGTACGGCGCGCTTCGTCCCGGCAGCTAGGGGACGATTGCGCGCTTTTTTGTTTGTCCGCCGAGGCGGATACGAGAGGACTTGATGCGCCGTGGGCAACGACTACAAGAAGACGATGAACCTCCCGCAGACTGAGTTTCCGATGCGGGCGAACCTCAATACGCGAGAGCCCGAATGGTTGGCGTACTGGGACGAGATCGACGTCTACCAGCGTTCGCTTGCGCTGCGCGAAGGCGCTCCCGTGTTCTTGCTCCACGATGGCCCTCCTTACGCCAACGGACACATCCATATGGGCACGGCATACAACAAGATCCTCAAGGACCTCATCGTCAAGTACAAGACGATGCGCGGTTTCTACGCACCCTACGTTCCAGGTTGGGACTGTCACGGCCAGCCCATCGAGCATCAGGTCGAGAAGAAGCTCGGGCCCGACAAGATGGCGAAGATCTCGCAGGCCAAGCTTCGCGAGCTCTGCCGCGACTGGGCTCTCGAGTTCGTCGACGTCCAACGCGAGGAGTTCAAGCGGCTGGGAGTGCGCGGCGACTGGAGCGATCCCTACCTCACGCTCAAGCACAGCTACGAGGCCGGCGATGTCAAGATCTTCGCTGCGATGTACGAACGCGGCATGATCTACAAGGGTCGCAAGCCGATCCACTGGTGCAAGCGTTGCCACACGGCTCTGGCTGAAGCTGAGATCGAGTACAGCGACGAGATGAGCGACAGTATCTACGTGAAGTTCAACTTCACCGATGAGGTTCCGGCGTTCTCGGCAGCCGGCATGCCGGTGAGCGTGCTCATATGGACGACCACGCCATGGACGCTGCCGGCGAACGTCGCAGTGGCGCTCGCCGACGATGCCGACTACGTGGGTGTCGTCGTGGGCGGGGAAGTCCTCGTGTTCGCCGAGGCGCTCGTGCCCGCTGTAGCCGAGATCGCCGGCTGGGACAGCGTTGAGATGGTTCGCGGCTCCAACGGCGAGCCGGTTCGCGTCAAGGGGAGCGAGCTTTCGGGACTGCACTACGCGCAGCCCATCCACGAGGGAGTCTCAGGCGTCATCATCACGGGAGACCATGTCGAGCTCACGACCGGTACCGGGGCTGTCCACACGGCGCCCGGACACGGTGAGGACGACTATCTGGTCGGTATGAAGTTCGGTCTGCCCATGCCCATGCCCGTCGATGACAACGGCGTGTTCGACCAAGGCGGCGGACCGTTTGCCGGCATGGCGGTCGACGATGCCAATCCGGTGATCATCGAATGGCTGCGGACACGCGAGAAGCTCGTCGCGGCGCGCACCATCTCGCACAGCTACCCGCACTGCTGGCGCTGCAAGCAGCCGGTCATCTTCCGCGCAACCGACCAGTGGTTCGTGTCGATGGACGGCGCGCACCTGCGCGAGAGCGCGATGCGCGAGATCAATCGCGTCGAATGGATTCCCGCCTGGTCGATCAATCGCATCTCAGCGATGGTCGCGGACCGTCCGGACTGGTGCATCAGCCGCCAGCGTGCGTGGGGCGTCCCGATCCCCGTGTTCGAGTGCGCGTGCGGCGAGACCGTGGCAACCCCTGAGACGTTCGCGGCCGTCGAGGAGCTGTTCGCTACCGAAGGCGCTGACGCGTGGTTCATCAAGTCACCGAGCGAGTACCTGCCTGCCGGTACGGCATGCCCGCGCTGCGGCAGCACCGAACTCACGCCTGAGACCGACATCCTCGATGTGTGGTTCGAGTCCGGGGTGTCGCACACGAGCGTGCTCGAGACGCGCCCCGAACTGAGCCGTCCTGCGACGATGTACCTCGAGGGCTCCGATCAGCATCGCGGCTGGTTCCAGAGCTCGCTTCTGACGAGCGTAGGCACCTACGATGTTGCACCCTTCGACCACGTGCTCACCCACGGCTTCATCGTCGACGGTGACGGGCGCAAGATGTCCAAGTCGCTCGGCAACGTCGTCTCGCCGCTCGATGTGATCAAGAAGTCGGGTGGCGACATCGTTCGATTGTGGGTCGCCTCGGCCGACTACGGTCAAGACGTCAGCGTGTCCGACGAGATCCTCGACCGGACGAGCGAGGCGTACCGCCGCATCCGCAACACGTTCCGCTTCATCCTCTCCAACCTCAACGACTTCGATGTCGCAGCCGATTCGGTCCCATGGGCCGAGATGCCCGAGCTCGACCGTCTCGCGCTCGTGCAGCTTGCCGATCTCGGTCAGCGCGTGACCGCAGCCTACGACGAGTGGCGCTTCCACGCGGTTTACCGTGCGATCTACGACTATGTGGGCGACCTGTCGTCCGTCTATCTCGACGTGCTCAAGGACCGGCTGTACGCCGACGCGCCTCGCGGAGCCTCCCGCCGCAGCGCTCAGACGGTGCTGGCCGCTGTCCTCGGCGCTCTGGTCCGTATGCTTGCACCGATTCTGACCTTCACCACCGAAGAGGTGTGGCAGTTCATGCCCGAGGCGATGCGTGATGCCGAAAGCATCCAGCTCACCGACTGGCCGACCTTCGATCTGCCCGCCGAGGAGTCCGCGTCGCTGCGCGAGGCCTATGCGGTGGTTCTCGAGGCGCGCGAGTTCGTCACCAAGGCGCTTGAGGACGCACGCAACGCGAAGGTCATCGGCAAGAGCCAAGAGGCTGCTGTCGTGCTGACCGCGCCGGTCGCCGCGCTTTCCGCGCTCCACGGGCGCGGTGCCAGCGCACTCGCGGAGCTCTTCATCGTGGCCACGGTGGAGATCCGAGAGGGTACTGAGTTCGCGGTCGCCGTGCAGCCAGCGACGGGCGAGAAGTGCCCGCGCTGCTGGAACCTGCGCCAGCTCGGCTCCGATGCATTGCATCCAGAGGTCTGTGCGCGATGCGCGTCGGTGCTGCGAGAGCTTGAGTAGGAACGGGCGCGGGGTGAGCCCCCCGCACGGTCTCGAAACCGGGCCAAATGGTACAATCTGAAGAGAGCCTCCCGTGCCCGGCACCTTCGCCGGGCACGTGCGCTACTGTGAAGGAGTCGGCGATGATCGATGAGACGCTAAAGGCGAAGTTGAGCGTCCGCCTCAAAGAGGATTTGGCTCGACTTGAGGCTGATATCGATGAACTCGATCGCGAAGAACGCGAGTCCCTGTCCGACGCGAGCGGTGAGAATGAGTACCGCGATCACATGGCCGATCAAGGGACCGCTACATTCGAGCGAGAACTCGACATGACCTTCGAGGAGAACGAGCGTACCGAGCTTGAGAGCGTGCGTGCCGCGCTCGCTCGGCTCGAAGCCGGCACGTATGGAGTCTGTGCTCGTTGTTCCAGTGATATTCCACAACAAAGAATGGAAGCCGTGCCCACCGCCAGCCTGTGTGTTCAGTGCAAACAAGCCGAAGAGTCCCGCTAGCCCTGCGTCATCCCGGCAGGGTCTACCTCGCAACCGCGTTAGCGGTGCTGGGGATAGATCAGCTCGTCAAAGTCGGGGTGCGCATGGTCTTTCACGAGGGCGAGTCGGTGCCGGTCATCCCTGGCGTGTTCAATCTCACCTACGTCCACAACATCGGCGCGGCATTCGGCTTGTTTCCTGGTCGGCAGCCGGTGTTCATCGCGACTTCGTTGGCTGTGCTCTTCGTCATCGCCGCGTACTGGCGCCGCGCCCGCCCGGCCGAGTGGCCCGTCGTGGTTGCCTTGGGTCTCGTCTCGGCAGGCGCTCTTGGCAACTTGATCGATCGTGCGTTGCTCGGGCAGGTCACCGACTTCTTCGACTTCACGCTGATCGACTTCCCGGTCTTCAATGTCGCCGATTCTGCGATTGTGGTCGGCGTTGGTGTTCTGGCGATGTGGATCCTGTTCGGTCCGCAAGACGACGATGAGCCTCTAGCCGCCGAACCAACTGACGCACCCGAGCAGGCAAGCGAGCAGAGCGACACGGGCGAAGGCACACAGCCCGTCACATTCACCGATACCGTTCGGGCAGAGTCCGAACAACCTATGAGCGAGGACGCTTAAGTGGCTGCAGGTTATTTCGAGCACGTCGTCGGTCCGGACGAGACAGGCATGCGCCTTGACGCGCTGCTCGGGTCGCTCGAGTTTCTCGCGTCGCGATCGGCTGCCGCGCGACTCATCGACGACGGCCTCGTCACGGTCGACGGCGTCTACGCTCCCAAGAAGCACGCGGTCCGGGCGGGAGAACACATCGAGATAGAGGTCCCTCCCTACGATCGTGGGGAGCTTGTCGCCGAGAACATCCCTCTCGACATCCGCTTCGAAGACGCTGACATGATCGTGCTGTCGAAGCAGGCAGGCCTCGTGGTCCACCCTGCGCAGGGCAACTGGACAGGCACGCTCGTCCAGGCGCTTTTGCATCACTCGGATACGTTGGGTTCGCTGCAAGGGGAGGACCGCCCGGGCATCGTGCACAGGCTGGACAAGGACACGTCCGGGCTGATGATGGTTGCCAAGTCCGACCAAGCACAGGTTCTGCTCCAAGAGGCGATCAAGATCCGTTCCATCGACCGGCGTTACCTCACGCTGGTTCACGGCTGGATCGCTCCTGACACCGGCTTGATCGACGCACCACTTGCGCGCGACACAAAGGAACGGATGCGCATGGCGGTGTCTGACTCGTCGACGGCGAAACAGTCGGTGACCACCTTCCGCGTGCTCGAGCGGTTCGAAGCAGGCCAGTATGACGACGGCTTCACCCTCATCGAATGCAAGCTCTATACGGGCCGGACGCATCAGATCAGAGTCCACATGGCCTACATCCATCACCCCTGCGTCGGCGATCCGGTCTACGGACATAAGAAGCTCAAGGCTGATCTGGGCCTCGAGCGTCAGTTCCTCCACGCCTACCGGCTCGAACTCGTCCACCCCATCACCGGCGAGGAGCTGCGCTTCATCGATCCGCCTTCCGAGGATCTCAGCTCTCGTTTGGACCGAATCGCCGAGTACTCGATGGGCAGGACCGAAGCCGGCGACGAGGTCTTCGGGTTGCTTGAGGGGTCACCGAGGCCGTAACCTGAATACGGCACCGCCGCCGACGCGCTTGATCGGCGGGGGCCATGGTCGACTTTCTCTGGAGAGGGCTACGTGAAGGCTCCGAGGACGTACGCTTTGAACGTGGCTGGCATCTATGCTCTCGTTGCTGCGGGATGGATTCTCGTGTCCGGGCTCGTCGTCGCGGCGCTCCCTCCGGCAGTCGCACGCCAACTCGAGATCGGCGAAGGCCTCGCGTTCGTCGGCGTCTCTTCGGTCGCCCTCTACTTCGTCGTGGCGCGCTGGACCGCCAGGTTCGTCGCCGAGCAGCGAAACACAGCCGGTGCACAACGCGCGCTCGGACAAGTCGTGGATACCGTACCCGTGGGTGTTCTGCTCATGGGGGAACGCGGAGAGATCACTTTCCTGAACCCTGCGGCCGTCGATCTTCTCGGGACGCCGGCAGAGGAGTGCATCGGACGCAGGCTCGAGGAGCTATGCACCTCCGGTGGGCAGAGCGCGGTGATCGACTTCGGCGAGTTGCTCCGCACCGGGGCGGTCGACGGCGTCCAAGTCAGCGGCAAACCGGGAGATGCGCCCCGGGCGGTCATCGCACGGGCTGCGCAGGTCGATCCCGTGCATCCCGGCAGCGGGTGGGTTATCGCGCTCGCCGACACCACAGAGGCCCACCGGGCGGGCGAGCGCTCTCGTAAGATGATGCGCGGGTACCGGTTCGTCTCGGATGTCGCGGTGCTTATCAACCGTGCGCACACTCCCGAGCAGATGGTTCAGGCTGTCTGCGATCTCGCAGTCGCTCGTGGCGGGTATCGTGGCGCATGGGCGACGGCAGTCGACCCCCAGAGTGGCGAGACGCGCATCGTTGCCATGATCGGTCTCGGGGACCGCGTGAAGGATATCGTGCGCACGATGGTGAAGCGGTGGAAGGAATCGCCAAACGCTGCGATGGCCGCGCAACTCGAACAGCAGGATCTGATCATCCACAACGACCTCGCCCACGATCCAGCCAATCCGTACGGCGCCGACGCCGTCTCCGAGGGATTCGGCTCGAGCGTGGCGCTGTCGGTGGTCAACGCTGGCACACCCATGACGACCGTGACGCTGTACGCCAATGATCCGGGGTTCTTCGATGCCGACCAGGTACTCCTCTTGCGTTCGCTGCGAAACGACATCGCCTACGGCCTGGAGAAGCTCACCCTCGACGCCAAGCGGCTCAGCGCCGAGGAGGCGCTCGAACGCAGCGAGCGCAACTACCGACAGCTTTTCGAGGCGAATCCGCAGCCGATGTGGGTCTATGACCGTGAGAACCTGCGCTTCCTTGCGGTCAACGACGCGGCGTTGCGCAAGTACGGGTACTCGGCCGAGCAGTTCGCCGACATGAGCATCCGCGACATCCGCCCTGAGGAAGAGGTCGAGCGCCTGCTTGCGTCACTGGCGCACAAGCCCGACGGGCTCGACGACGCCGGCTTCTGGACGCACCGGGATGCATCGGGTCGAGAGTTCACCGTGCAGATTCACTCCCACACGCTCGAGTGGGCGGGTAGACCCGCCGAACTGGTGCTACCCTCGGAGATCGCGCGGTTCGACGGCTAGGTGTCACCTTCGCGCTTGTCGATTGCCTGCGCCTGGGGTACCCTCGGTGAGACCTTTAAGGTCGGTCCCGTGAGGCCGGCAAGGGAACGCAGACTCATAGCGCGCTATGCCTGCTCGGCGAACGCGCACCCACATGACGACGTGCCTCTCTTGCCGAACCAGGCGGGGGAGGCTTCTTTGTGGGAGGTGCCGAGTGGCGGACTTTCGTACGAAAGCAACAGTGATGGACGGCGAGGCGATCTCGCGTGCGGTGACTCGTATCGCGCACGAGATTCTCGAAGCGAACAAGGGCGCGAAGAACCTGGCGTTCGTGGGTATCGTCACGCGGGGCGCGGTCCTCGCCGAGACGCTGGCCCGACAGGTTGGTGAGATCGAAGGTGCCGAGGTGCCGGTCGGCACGCTCGACATCAGCTTCTACCGGGATGACCTGGCCACGCGGCTTTCTCCCGAGGTGCACCGCACCGACATCCCGTTTGACGTGGAGGGGCGCGACCTGATCCTCGTCGACGACGTGTTGTTCACCGGTCGCACCATACGCTCGGCGATGGACGCCATCATGGATTACGGGCGCCCGTGTTCCATCCAACTCGCCGTGCTAGTCGATCGCGGCCACCGCGAGTTGCCGATCCGCGCGGACTACGTGGGCAAGAACGTTCCGTCTTCGAGCAAGGAACGCGTAAAGGTGTACTTCGAGAGCGTCGACGGCCACGACAGCGTCGAGATCCTCGAACGTGTCGAAGGGGGTGAGCAGTAGTGCTCACCGCGCGTCATATCATCGACATGAGCGACCTGACCGTTGACGACATCATGCTCATCCTCGACACAGCCGAGTCGTTCAAAGAGGTCAACGAACGCCGTATCAAGAAGCTGCCGACGCTGCGTGGCCGCACGGTCGTCAACCTCTTCCTCGAGCCGAGCACCCGCACGCGCACCAGCTTCGAGATAGCGGCCAAGCGTCTGTCGGCCGACGGCCTGAACTTCTCGGCATCGACGAGTGCGACCGTCAAGGGCGAGTCGCTCGTCGACACCGCCGAGACGCTTTCGGCGATGGCCTGCGACCTCGTGATCGTGCGCCACAAGATGGCGGGTTCTCCCCGGATCCTGGCGCGGCACATGGACGCGCACATCATCAACGGCGGCGATGGGATGCACCAGCATCCCACGCAGGCGCTGCTCGACCTGTTCACAATGCGTGAGAAGCTGGGACGCCTCGAGGGGCTCACGGTGGGCATCGTCGGCGATATCCTGCACTCGCGCGTCGCAGGCTCGCTCGTGCCCGCTCTGCGCATGGTCGGCGCCAAACCGATCATCATCGCGCCGCCCACGTTGCTGCCTGCCCGCCCCGACATCCTCGGCGCGGAAGTCTCAACCTCGTTTGACGAGGTGCTCCCGGAGCTCGACGTCGCCTACATGTTGCGGGTTCAGATGGAGCGGGCCGAGGGCATGCCCTTCCCGAGCGTGAGGGAGTACTCGCGCCTCTTCGGCATGAATGAGGAGCGCCTGGCTCGCATGAAGCCCGATGCGATCGTCATGCACCCGGGTCCGATGAACCGTGGAGTCGAGATCTCGTCGGCGGTGGCCGACGGCGCTCGCTCGCTCGTACTCAACCAGGTCAATGCCGGTGTGGCCGTTCGCATGGCCGCGATGTACCTGCTTCTCGGAGGTGACGCAAGTGGCGCTTCTTCTTAAGGGTGGACGTGTGGTTGACCCTGCGGTCGGACTCGATGCTGTCTGTGACGTCGTGATTCGCGACGGGCGGATTGTCGAGATCGGGCAGGATCTGACGATCCCCAAGGGCATCACGGTCGAGTGTGCCGAGAAGGTCATCGTTCCAGGTCTGGTTGACATCCACACCCACCTGCGCGAGCCCGGCTACGAGTACAAGGAAGACGTGGTCAGCGGTACGCGCGCTGCCGCGCACGGCGGCTTCACTGCAGTCTGTGCGATGCCCAACTCCAATCCCGTCTGTGATGAGGGTTCCGCGGTGCGCTTCCTCGTCGAGCGTGCCGCCGAGCGTGGTCGCGTGCGGGTGTACCCGATCGGCGCGCTGACCGTCGGCCTGAAAGGGGAGGCGATGGCCGAGATCGGCGACATGCTCGCCGAGGGCGCGGTGGCCTTCTCCGACGATGGTCGCGGCGTGCAGAACGCCGGCATGATGCGCCTCGTCATGGACTACGCCAAGCAGTTCGACACCACAGTGGTCAGCCACTGCGAGGACGAAGCGCTTGTCGGCAAAGGAATGGTCAACGAAGGCGCGGTATCCACGCGTCTCGGCATGGCCGGATGGCCCGCCGCTGCCGAGGAGATCGCGATCGCTCGCGACATCAGGCTGGCCGAGCTGACCGGCTGCCGTCTGCATCTCGCACACGTTTCGTGCGCCGGGAGCGTTGAACTCGTACGCGCCGCCAAGGCTCGCGGGCTGGCCGTCACCGCCGAGGTCACGCCGCACCACCTCTTCCTCGACGAGGACGCCGTGACAGCCGAATACGACACCAACTTCAAGATGAATCCTCCGCTCCGCGCGGCCGAGGACTGCCAGGCGCTCATGGCCGGCCTGCTCGACGGCACCATCGACTGCATCGCCACGGACCACGCGCCCCATGCCGCGCACGAGAAGGCGCTGGAGTTCGAACTCGCTCCCTTCGGCAGCACCGGCCTTGAGACGGCGCTTCCGCTGGTCATCACCCACTTGGTTTCGCGCAACAAGGCGGACTGGTCCGACGTGGTGCGCTGGATGTCGCAGGGTCCGCGTGCGGCGCTGCAGCTGCCTGAGGTGCGCCTCGAACCTGGTGCGCTGGCCGACATCACCATCATCGATCCGGAGGCGCGGGTCGACGTGACCCCGGCATTCTTCGAGAGCAAGTCGGCCAACTCCGCGTTCCTTCGGGCTACACTACTGGGCAAGGCGACCGAGGTGCTGGTCGAAGGGCAGTTCGCCCTGCGTAACGGGAAGGTGGTCGACTAGTGTCATTGCACGCTGAGGCACTTCTCGCGCTCGAGGACGGCACGGTGTTTCGCGGTGTGAGTTGCGGAGCGTCCGGCGAAGCCTCGGGTGAGCTGTGCTTCAACACGTCGATGTCCGGCTACCAGGAGATCCTCACCGATCCGAGCTACGCCGGCCAGATCATCGCCATGACCTCGCCCCATATCGGCAACTACGGCGTCAACGGCGCTGACATGGAGTCGCGCGGCGTCTTTGCCAAAGGCCTCGTGGTGCGGGAGATGTGCGACGAGCCTTCGAGCTGGCGCTCCGAGCAGACGCTTCCGTCGTTTCTCATCGAACACGGCGTGGTGGCGATCTCGGGTATCGACACGCGGCGCCTCACCAAGCATCTGCGCCAACGAGGCGCGATGCGCGCCATGATCTCCACCCTCGACCTGGAAGAGACCTCGCTTGTAGCCAAGGCAGCACACGCGCCCGGGCTTGTCGGCAGGGATCTGGTGGCCGAAGTGGCGACTGAGACCTCATATCACTGGGGCGACGAGGTGCCGCCTGGCTGCGAGCTTCCCGTTGACACCGGCGTGCTGCCCCTCGCACCTCGCTGCCGGGTCGTGGCGATTGATTCAGGCATCAAGTACAACATCCTCCGTCGCTTAGCTGAGGCCGGGTGCGACGTCACGGTGCTTCCTCCCAGTGCGAGCGCTGACGAGGTTCTCGCACTCGAGCCGGATGGCGTGTTCCTCGCCAACGGCCCCGGCGACCCGTCGGCGGTCGGCTACCTGTACAGCACGCTGCGCGATCTGCTCGGTGTGCGTCCGGTGTTCGGGATCTGTCTCGGGCACCAGATGCTCTCGCTTGCCGTCGGCGCCGATACCTACAAGCTCAAGTACGGCCATCGTGGCGGCAACCATCCGGTGATGAACCTTCTCAACGGCCGGGTGGAGATCACGAGTCAGAACCACGGTTTCTGCGTCGACTTCGGCAGTATCGGGCCGCTGGACGTCGAAGAAAGCGGTGGGCTCAGCCACGGCGCGGACGAGATCGCCGCGTGGGTGGAGTCCGGCACGGCACCGGTGGTGCGTTCAGAGAGGTTCGGGCGCGTGCAGCTGACGCACGTCAACCTTAACGACATGACCACTGAAGGCATCCGGCTGCTCGATGTGCCGGCCTTCTCGGTTCAGTACCACCCAGAGGCAGCGCCGGGTCCGCACGACGCGCGCTACCTCTTCGGCGCTTTCACGCGACTGATGGACGGTCGTGCGGACTACCTGGTCCCAGCGGAGTAGGGGGGAGAACCGGAATGCTCAAAAGCATCCTGGTCCCGACGGATTTCTCGGTCGAGAGCTCGCGGGTCATGCGTTTCGCCTCAGGGATGGCGGCACTCGGAACCACGAGGGCCGTGGTTGCCCACGTCGTCGAGACGTCGGGCATGGAGGGACCGGTCATCGCCCGGACGGTTGACAAGTCGCTCGAGCAGTTGCGTGAGATGTCGCAGCCGCTGCGCGACGCCGGTATCGACGTGGAGGTCCGCGTGGCCACCGGGAATCCGAGCCACCAGATCGTGGCGCTGGCCGCCGAGAACAACGTGGCTGCACTGGTGTGCGGAACGCATGGCAAGGCCGTGATCACGAAGTTCTTCTCCGGTTCGGTGTCCGAAGACCTCGTGACGAGCGGAGAGGCGCCCACGATGCTTGCGCGCTACGATCTCATGCGCAACGCCGCAGATCCTGCCGAGTTGTCACGCCGCTTTGGTCGCACGCTTGTGTTTCCGACCGACTTCTCGGCATCGTCGACCCGCGCGCTGCTCGCGCTCTGCGGACTGCCCAAGACCGCGATCGGTACCGTGTTCGTACTGCACGTCCTCGATTCAGGACTCGATGACGCCAAACGGGCCAAGGCCGAGGCCGGAGCCGATTTCGAACTGAAGAACGTTGCCGCGATGCTGGCTGAGAAAGGCATCAGCGCCAAGTGCGTCATCCGAGCCGGCGATCCGAAGCGCGAGGTGCTCCGCGAGATCGACGAGCGCAGAGCGACCGGCGTCATCACCGGCACCCGCGGCCGTGCCATGCTGAGTGAAGCGGTGCTCGGAAGCGTGTCGATGACACTCATGCGGCAGGCGTCATGCCCCGTCGTGATCGTCCCTTAACAAAGCGAGTCCGAACAGGAGCGTGCTCTTGCCCCGTCGCACAGATATCCACAAGATTCTCGTGATCGGCTCTGGGCCGATAATCATCGGTCAGGCGTGCGAGTTCGACTACTCCGGCGCTCAGGCATGCAAGATCCTGCGTGAAGACGGTTTCGAGGTCGTGCTCGTCAACAGCAACCCCGCGACGATCATGACCGATCCCGGCCTGGCCAATCGCACGTACGTCGAGCCCATCACGCCCGAGTTCGTCGAGAAGATCATCGCCATCGAGCGTCCCGACGCGCTGCTTCCCACGCTTGGCGGGCAGACCGGCCTGAACTGCGCGGTCGCGCTTGCCGAGCAGGGCATCCTCGAGAAGTACGGCGTCGAGCTCATCGGCGCGAAGCTCGACGTGATCAAGAAGGGCGAGGATCGCAAGCTCTTCGGCGCTGCCATGGCCAAGATCGGTCTTGACGTGCCCCGTGGCGGCTACGCCTACTCAGTCGCCGAGGGCGAGATCGTCGCCGCCGAGATGGGCCTGCCCTGCGTGGTACGCCCGTCGTTCACCATGGGCGGTGCGGGCGGCGGCATTGCGTACAACATCGATGAGCTGCGCGATATCGTGGCGCACGGCGTCGCGTTGTCTCCGGTGGGCGAGGTGCTCATCGAGGAGAGCGTCATCGGCTGGAAAGAGTACGAGATGGAGGTCATGCGCGACAAGCATGACAACACCGTCATCGTATGCTCGATCGAGAACATCGACCCGATGGGCGTGCACACGGGCGACTCGATTACCGTCGCACCTGCGCAGACGCTCACTGACCGCGAGTACCAGGCGATGCGCGACGCGTCGATCGCCATCCTGCGCGAAATCGGCGTCGAGACCGGCGGCAGCAACGTGCAGTTCGCCGTGAACCCGGCCAACGGGCGCATGACCGTCATCGAGATGAATCCCCGCGTGTCGCGCTCCTCGGCGCTTGCCTCCAAGGCGACCGGTTTCCCGATCGCCAAGATCGCCGCCAAGCTCGCCGTTGGCTACACGCTCGACGAGATCGACAACGACATCACGCGCGAGACGCCGGCGTGCTTCGAGCCGAGCATCGACTACACCGTGGTGAAGGTGCCGCGCTGGGCGTTCGAGAAGTTCCGCGGCACCGACGAGACGCTCACCACGCGCATGAAGTCCGTCGGAGAGGCCATGGCCATCGGGCGCACGTTCGAGGAGGCGCTGTCCAAGGCGTTCCGCTCTCTGGAGAACGGCCGCGCGGGGCTCGGGGCGGACGGCAAGGACAGCTTCGATGAGAACAAGTTCGACGAACGCCTCTCCGTGCCCAACGAGCACCGGCTCTTCTACGTCGCCGAGGCGTTTCGTCGCGGACGCTCCGTTGACGACGTCCACGCGCTCACCCGTATCGACCCGTGGTTCCTGCGACGCATCGTAGCGATCGTTGCCGCCGAGAACGTGCTGCGCGGACGCAATCTCGACACGGTCAGCGCAGATGAGCTGCGCGACGCCAAGCGCACCGGCCTGTCCGACATCCAGATCGCGTTTCTCACGGGTTCTTCTGAGGCCAGCGTGCGTGCGGTGCGCAAGGCGGTCGGCGTGCGCCCGACGTTCAAGTCGGTCGACACGTGCGCAGCCGAGTTCGCGGCCTCTACGCCGTACTACTACAAGACGTATGAGGACGAGGACGAGGTCGCAGCGTGCGACCGTCCCAAGGCGATGATCCTCGGCGCCGGCCCCAACCGTATCGGGCAGGGCATCGAGTTCGACTACTGCTGCGTCCACGCGGCCTACGCGCTCTCGGAGATGGGTTACGAGACCATCATGGTCAACTGCAACCCCGAGACGGTCTCGACCGACTACGACACCGCCGACCGGCTCTACTTCGAGCCGCTCACCTTCGAAGACGTCATGGACATCGTGGACGCCGAGCAACCTGCGGGCGTCGTGGTGACGTTCGGCGGTCAGACACCGCTTAAGCTCGCCCGCGCGCTCGAGGAGGCAGGCGTGCCCATCATGGGTACCCTGCCCGAGGCGATCGACCTGGCCGAGGACCGCAGCCGGTTCTCTCCCATCCTCGACGAGCTCGGGATCGACTACCCGGCGGCAGGCACCGCCAACAGCTTCTCCGAGGCGCTCGAAGTCGCGGGTCGTATCGGCTTCCCACTGCTGGTCCGTCCGAGCTACGTCCTGGGCGGACGCGGGATGGTCATCGCCTACAACGAGCAGTACCTCGAGCGCTACATGGCCGAAGCGGTCAAGATTTCGCCCGAGCACCCGGTGCTGCTCGACCGCTTCCTAGAAGGCGCCATCGAGGTCGATGTCGACGCGGTGTGCGACGGCGTGGACGTCTACGTCGGCGGCGTGATGGAGCACATCGAAGAGGCCGGTATCCACTCAGGTGACTCGGCGTGTTCGATCCCTCCCTACACGCTTGGCGAGGACATCGTGCGCCGCATCCGCGCCCACACGAAGGCGCTTGCACTCAGGCTCGGCGTGCGGGGCCTGATGAACGTGCAGTTCGCGGTGAAGGACAACCGGGTCTACGTGCTCGAGGTCAACCCGCGCGCGAGCCGGACCGTGCCGTTCGTGAGCAAGGCCACGGGCGTTCCACTCGCCAAGGTGGCGGCGCGGATCATGGGCGGCGAGATGCTCGCCGAGATGAATCTGCCAGCCGACGACCGTGAGCCCAAGCGCTTCTGCGTCAAGGAAGCAGTCATGCCCTTCGGGCGCTTCCCGGGAGCGGACTCGGTGCTCGGACCGGAGATGAAGTCGACAGGCGAGGTGATGGGTGTGGCGGCTGACTTCCCGGCCGCGTACGCCAAGAGCCAGCTCGCCATCGACTACTCGCTTCCAACCGGCGGCACGGCCTTCGTTTCGGTATGCGATCGCGACAAGCGTCAGATCGTCTCGCTCGCCAAGCACCTCACGATGCTCGGCTTCGCGATCATGTCCACTCGCGGCACCGCCAAGGCGCTGCGAGCGGCCGGAATCCCGGTCACCGAGGTCCTCAAGAAGCATGAAGGTCGACCCAACGTCATAGACCGTATAGCTAACGGTGAGGTGCAGCTCGTCATCAACACGCCGTTCGGGCAGGAGACGCGCTCGGACGGATACCACATCCGTTCCGCCGCAATTCGACACGGCATCACCAACATCACCACGCTCCCTGCGGCCATGGCCATCGTCCAAGCTATCGAGGCGGTCAAAGAGGACCGGCTCCGCGTGTATGCGCTTCAGGATTTCGAGGCCGCGGATGCAGCTGATGATGCGGCCGACGCGGCAGCCGATAACGCTGCGGGTCGCGAATGACGAACCTCCACCACACCAGGCCGGCGCTCGAGCGAGTGCGCGTGCTTGCCAACCACCGCATCGCCCAGGGCGTCGGCCTGATGGTCCTCGCGGCTCCTCGCTGCGCAGCGAGCGTCTTGCCGGGGCAGTTCGTTCACCTGCGCGTGGCGACCGGTACCGACGTGCTTCTGCGCCGACCGTTCTCGATCCACCGCGCCTATGACGAGCGGGTTGAGATCCTGTACCAGATACTCGGCGCGGGTACGCTGCGCATGGCCGAGAAGCCCGTGGGTGACGAGTCGATGGACCTCGTGGGCCCGCTCGGGCACGGCTGGTCGTCTCCCGAGGGTCTGTCCCGCGTCCTGCTCGTGGCAGGAGGCCTGGGGGCAGCGCCCCTCGGCATGCTGGCCGAGCGTTTGGCGGAGCGCGGCGTCGCAGTCACCGTGGCGCAGGGCGCGCCGACCGTGACGCGCCTCGTTGCTCGCGAGCTCTTCGAGCGAGTCGCCCGCCGCGTCGAGATAGCGACCGATGATGGATCTGCGGGGGAGCGCGGCTTTGTCACCGGGCCTGTCGAGCGTCTGCTCGATTTGGAGCGGTTCGACATGGTCTACACCTGCGGACCCGAGGCGATGCAGCGGGCGATCGCCCGTCTGGCCAAGAGCAAGGGCGTGCCGTGCCAGGTGTCGCTTGAGCGACTGATGGCCTGTGGCGTGGGTGCGTGTCTCTCGTGCGTGGTCAGCACCGACCAAGGTTTGAAGCGCGCGTGCGTCGACGGTCCCGTATTCAATGCCGAGGAGGTGGTCTGGAATGCGTCGCAGACACCGCCGAAGCACTAGGCCGCCCGTTTCCTACGACACCGCGCCCATGGGCTGCGTGCCGACTTTGACGCATCGCCCCGCCGATCCGCGGGTTCCATTTCCGCTCGGGGGCGATACGCAGTGAAGAAGCTCAATATCGACTTGAGGGTTACTATCGGCTCGCTAGAACTGCGAAATCCTGTGGTCACGGCATCAGGGACGTTCGCGTCCGGGCGCGAGTTTGCGGACTTCGTTGACCTGTCGCGCCTCGGTGCGATTGTCACGAAGGGCGTGTCGTTCGAGCCGTGGGCAGGGAACGCGAGTCCTCGCATCGCCGAGACCGCGAGCGGAATGCTCAACTCGATCGGGCTGCAGAACCCGGGCGTTGAGGCGTTCATCGCCAAGGATCTGGCGTGGCTTGCCGAGAAGGCCCCGACAACGCCGGTCATCGTCAACGTGAGCGGGCACACCGCCGAGGAGTACGTGCGTGTGATCGAGCGCCTCGAGCGCGAATCGAGTGTTGCCGGCTACGAAGTCAACATCTCGTGTCCGAATGTCGACGCGGGAGGGATGGCGTTTGGCACGGACTGTGTAGCTACGGCGCAGGTCACGGCGGCGTGCCGTGCCGCTACGAAGCGAACACTCATCGTCAAGTTGAGCCCTAATGTCAGTGACATCGCGTCCATCGCGCTCGGGGTCGAGAGCGCCGGCGCCGATGCGGTCTCGTTGATCAATACGCTGCTCGGCATGGCGATCGATGCCACGACGCGCAAGCCGAAGCTCGCGCGTATCGTGGGCGGGCTCTCAGGTCCGGCGATCAAGCCGGTCGCGCTGCGCATGGTGTGGCAGGTGGCAGGTGCCGTGAGCATCCCCGTCATCGGCATGGGTGGCATCATGGATTCCACCGACGCCGCTGAGTTCCTCCTGGCTGGTGCGACGGCAGTGGCCGTCGGAACGGCAAACTTCGTTGACCCGACCGCCACGGTGAGGGTCGTCGATGGTCTGACCGAGTACTGCCGCCGTCACGGGGTCCGACGAGTGGCCGAGCTCGTCGGCGCTCTGGAGGAGTGAGAGCCGTGTTCAGGGGACTCCAGCATTGGCTCGATACCTTCGGCGCACCTCGCCCGCCACGGGCGCAGATCATCCCGCAGCGATGGCGCATCCCTTTCTACATCGGGCTGAGCCTGCTCTCGCTTCTAGTGTTGCTCCTGCTCGTGATCTACGTGGTCATCCCCGGCATCAAGGCGAACCAGGCGGGGGCTCTTGCGCCTGCACTCGTCTCGGTGCTCTCGACGTGAAGAGAGGATTGTGATGACGGACAACCCGATCATCGTCGCGCTTGACTGCGGTACCAAGGAGGCCATGACGCTCGCCCATGCGCTCCGCGGCCGCGTTCGGTGGCTCAAGGTAGGCATGACGCTCTTCTACACCGCAGGTCCCGAGATCGTCGGGCGCCTCAAGGAACTCGGTTTCGAGGTCTTCGTGGACCTCAAGCTCCACGACATTCCCCACCAGGTGGCCGGAGCCTCGGCGCAGATCGCCAGACTCGGTGCCGGCATGTTCACCGTGCACGCCTCGGGTGGGTCGGCCATGATGCGCGCAGCCGTGGAGAGTTCGCGACGCGCTGCCGAGGAGGTCGGGCTGCCTGCACCCGCTGTGCTGGCCGTGACCGTGCTCACGAGCGTGGATGACGCGGGGCTCCTCGACGTCGGCGTCGAACGCTCGGCTGTCGACCAGGTACCGCTCCTGGCAAGGCTCGCCGCCGCTGCGGGCGTCGACGGAGTGGTGTGCTCTCCTCGTGAGGCGGCTCTGATGCGGGAGCTGCTTGGCGACGAAGCGCTGGTTGTCACCCCCGGGGTGCGACCTGTATGGAGCGAAGCCGATGACCAGGCTCGCATCGCCACTCCTGCTGCGGCTCTCGCAGCCGGGGCGAGCCACCTCGTGATCGGTCGTCCGATCACGGCGGCACCGAGCCCTGCCGAAGCTGCCGCCCGCATCATCGCCGAGATCACCGAGGCGAACTCGTGAGAGGAATTCTCGCGTGTGTCCAGCACTGCCCGAGAGGAAAGGGACCGACTCGATGAACGACGAGCAGATACTGCAAGCCCTGACGGATGCGGAAGCGATTCGCACCGGGCATTTCGTGCTGACGAGCGGGCGCCATTCCGGCGGCTACGTGCAGTGCGCGCGCATCCTCGAGGATCCCGCACTGACCACTCGGCTCGCACGGGCCGCAATCGAGCGGCTTCCTGAGGGGCTCGACATCGATCTCGTCGCCGCTCCGGCGGTGGGCGGGCTGATCATCGGCTTCGCCGTGGCGCAGGCGTTGGGGGTCAAGTTCATCTTCAGTGAGCGCGAACAGGGGAAGATGGTCTTCCGAAGGTCCTTCGAGGTACCCCCTGGTGCGCGTGTTCTGGTGGTCGAGGACGTTGTTACCACTGGTGGGAGTGTTGGAGAGGTGATCGACCTCGTGCGAGCAGGCGGGGGAGTCGTTGTGGGGGTCGTCTCCCTGATCGACCGCGGCGGCGAGAAGAAGTTCCAAGCCGACTTCTGGCCTCTGCTTAAGCTGCAGGTCGAATCCTGGGAGCCCGATTCGTGTAGCCTCTGCGAGTCGGGAGTGCCGGTGTATTCACCCGGGAGCCGGCGTCTGACGTGACGGCGCTTGGCATCGCCGCAGGTCAGGCGTAGTATGGACACGCGTCGCTCAACAAACGCTGTTCTCCGAGGCGAGCGACGAGGTACGCAGACGCCCGCCTGTTAGTCGAGGAGGAACCATGGCACTTCCGATCTTGTCCGATGAGGATCGCAAGGCTGCGTTGAAGAAGGCCGCCGAGGCACGGCAGAAGCGAGCCGCGCTGCGTGTCGACATCAAGAGCGGAAAGCTCTCGTTCGCAGACGTCATGAAGAAGAGCGATGATCCGGTTGTCGCTCGCATGAAGGTCTCGACGCTGCTCGAGTCGCTTCCCGGCTATGGCAAGGCCAAGGCGCAGAAGATCATGGCTGAACTCGAGATCTCCGAGAGCCGTCGCGTTCAGGGCCTTGGTGCCCGCCAGCGCGAACTGCTCATGGGACGTCTCGGCTAGGGCGTTATCTGAGCCGCATACCATTCCGACGAAAGGCCGCGGCACCGCTCGTATGCGCACTGGCAACCTGTTCATCATCTCCGGACCTTCTGGGGCCGGCAAAGGAACCCTGGTCAAGGAGTTGGCTCCGAGGGTTCCTGACATGTGGGTCTCTGTCTCCGTGACCACGCGCGCCCCTCGACCGGGGGAGGTCGAGGGGCAGCACTACGTGTTCGCCTCGGAGGATGAGTTCGACGCTCTGGTTGCCAATGGCGGGCTGCTGGAATGGGCAACGGTTCACGGAAACCGATACGGCACGCCGCGTGCTGCTGTAGTGGACAAGATCGCCGAGGGCAGACAGGTCGTCCTCGAGATCGACCCCCAAGGTGCTTTCCAGGTCAAAACCATGGTCGACGCGTCTGTGCTCGTGTTCATCATGCCTCCCTCGTGGGAGGAGCTGCAGCGCCGGCTTGAGAGCCGTGGCAGTGAGACGAAGCAACAGGTCGAGACGAGAATGGTTACGGCCAAACAGGAACTGGAACTTGTGGGAAAGTACGACCATGTGGTAATAAACGACGATGTGCCTCGAGCTGTCGACGAGCTTGTGGCCATCATCGACTCGTATGCCAATCCGAAGAGAGCCTGAGGATATGTCTGTTATCAACCCCCCGATCGATACGCTTCTCGCCACCGTGGACTCCAAGTACACGCTGTGCATCATCTCCGCCAAGCGCGCCCGTCAGATCAACGACATGATTCACGGCGTACGCGATCAGGCGCTGCTCACGATGCCGACGAGCGAGATCGCCAAGCTCACGAGCACCAAGCCACTCTCCCTTGCCCTCGAGGAGATCGCCAGCGGCGATGTTGCCTACGAGCGCGTCAAGGACAGTCACAAGTAACGAGGCGGCTCACCGTTGTTCGAGCGCGTCTGCCTCATCCATTACGCCGAGATCGGCCTCAAGGGCCGGAATCGCGCACTTTTCGAGCGCCGGCTTCGAGATAACCTCGAGGCGGCGCTCGTTGGTCTACCCGTCGGACGCATCGAGCGGGTGATTTCGCGCGCCGCCGTGAAGGTTGAAGAGCCTGATGAGGTGTTCGCCGTCGCTCGCCGTATCGCGCAGATCCCGGGCGTCGCTTCTGTGTCGCCCGCCATCCGAACAGCGCGCAGCGCTGAAGACATCGAGACTGCAGCGCTCATGGCGCTTCGCGAAGTCGGAGCGTTTGCGACGTTCGCCGTGGTATCGCGGAGGTCCAACACCGACTATCCCGTGCCGAGCATGGAGACCAACCGCACGGTCGGCGCCTTCCTGGGCGCGCAGACCGGCGCCCGCGTGAACCTCTCGGCCCCCGATGCCACGGTCCGAATCGACGTCGTGCAGGGAGACGTGTACGTGTCGTCCGCTCGGGTCCCCGGAGTCGGCGGATTGCCTGTGGGCAGCTCGGGTAAGATCGTGTCGCTGCTCTCGGCGGGGATCGATTCCCCGGTGGCCACGTGGCGCATGATGCGTCGGGGCGCCGTGATGATCGGTGTCCACTTCTCGGGACGCCCCCAGACCAACGATCTCTCCGAGCGCCTTGTCGGCGAGATCGGGGAGCAGCTCGCGCTCTCCGGAGGGTTGGGCCGCATCTACCTCGTGCCCTTCGGCGACCTGCAGAAGGAGATCGCGCTCTCATGCCCTCCCGACCTGCGAATTCTGCTGTATCGGCGACTCATGATTCGTGTTGCCGAGAAGATCGCCTACGTGGAACGCGCCAGGGCGCTTGTGACCGGGGACTCGCTCGGCCAGGTCGCGTCGCAGACGCTGGAGAACATCGTGGCCGTCGACGAGGTGGCCACCATGCCGGTGCTGCGCCCGCTCATCGGCAGCGACAAGCTCGAGATCATGATCGACGCCAAGCGCATCGGCACCTACGAGCTGTCGACTCAGGACCACACGGACTGCTGCACGCTGTTCATGCCGCGCACGCCAGAGACACACGCCAAGCTACCCGAGGTGCTGGCTGCGTGGAACGAGCTGCCCTACGAGCGCATGGTCGAGGACGCGATCGCGGGCATGACGTGGCGCGACTTCCACGGCCGTGGCTATCGCGCCCCCAAGGCGTGGCAGACGCCCTACGATCAAGCCGCCGCCGAGCGATGAGCCGGCTGCGCATACTCGCGCTCGAGCCGTACTACGGCGGTAGCCACCGTGCCGTGCTCGATGGGCTGGTCGCGCGCATCGACGCCGAGTGGACCCTGCTTACGCTGCCTGCGCGCCGGTGGAAGTGGCGCATGCGTGGCTCGGCGATATCCATGGCGGCCGAGGCACGCACGCTCGCCGCGTCCGGCGCCGTGGACGGACGTCCGCCGTTCGACCTCATCTTCGCATCGACCTTCGTCAACCTCGCGGAGTTTCGTGGCCTTGCAGGGCCGCTCCTGAGCGCTGTGCCGGCAATCGTCTACTTCCACGAGAACCAGCTCGTCTATCCCAATCGCCACACCGCGGAGTGGGACCTCCAGTTTCCGCTCACGAATGTGACGAGCGCGCTGGCAGCCGACGCCTGCATCTTCAACTCGGCGTGGAACCTGGAGCGCTTCGTGGCCGAGATTCCCGGCTTCATCGGCGAGTTTCCCGACCATCACCCCACAGGGCTCGCCGAGCGCGTGGCCGAGAAGTCGCGGGTGATCGCGCCGCCGTTCGACCCCTCAGCGTTCGATGCGACGCCGGTGACTCGCTCTGCACGCACGCGGATCGTGTGGCCGCACCGCTGGGAACATGACAAGAATCCCGAGGAGTTCTTCACTGCGGTCATGACACTGGCCGACGAGGGGCTTGATTTCGAGGTGGCCGTCGCCGGGCAGTCGTTTCGCGAGACCGAGGGCCTGATGCGGCAGGCGGCAGGTACGCTTGGCGACCGGTTGGTCCACTGCGATCAGCCGGGGAGCCGCGCGGAGTACGCCGCGCTGCTTTCGAGCGCTGACGTTGCGGTGTCGACGGCGAACAACGAGTTCTTCGGCCTTGCGATGGTCGAGGCATGCTACGCGGGATGCATGCCGCTCGTGCCTGACCGTCTGGCCTACCCCGAGCTCTACGGACCCGAGTTCCGGTACCGCGACGCTGACGACCTTGCCGCCCGCCTGCGAGCGCTGGTGACGAGGCGTCCGGCACCGGGACAGGCAAGGACGCTCGCCGAGCGGTTCACCTTCGACCGCCTGGTAGGCGAGTACGAGCGCGCGTTTCGCGACGTCGTCGAATCGGGCAGAGCCTAGCCGCCCTCTGGGGGCAGCGCGCCCCCACACCGAGCAGCCGCTACTTGCAGCCGGCCATCCCGGCCGCCACGCGGTCGAGCGCGATGTGGTCGCGTTCGACCGCGCTGACCGCAGCGAGCACCTCGGCGATGCGCGGGGTGGTCGCACGTGCTGCCGCCTCGGCATAGAACGCGGAGGCCTTCTGCTCGCGCGCCAGCGAATCGGCGATGTTGACGCACCAGTCGGCCAGTGCGAAGCCGGGCTCCAGCAGGTCGGAGGGCTTGGCGACGCCGGCAAGCTTGCAGAACACCGAGCAGTGCTCGGCCTCGACGTTGGCGAGCCGCTTGTAGGCGCTGGCCAGCTTCGGGTCGGCCTTCTGCAGCCCGAGCGCCCGGTAGAAGCGAGCGTTGCCGCGCTCGAGCTCGATGGCGGTATCGAGGTCTGCGCGCTCGAGCTCGGTGATCTGTACGTTGTTGATGTCTTCAGGGAAGTCGGTCGTCGGCACGAAGTAGTCGGCCGCCGCGCCGCAGAAGGGACAGCGGTTGGGGGCGTCGGTTCCAAGGAAGGTCTCTCCGCAGATTCGGCAGCGGTAGAAGTTCATGGTGCGTCTCCTTCTGGTCTGGTGGTGCTTCCGTGTGCGGACGAATACAGGGTCAGGAGTTCGGCAGGCCGAGCGCGTCGGCGACGGCTTCGCCGAACTCCGTGGCGGCTTCCGGCCCGTTGCCCGTGATGACGCGCCCGTCGACTGTCACGCGCGCTCCGGTCCACAAAGCCCCGTGGGCCCGCAGGTCGGCCTCTTGTGAGGGAAACGCCGTGGCCGAGACTCCGTCGAGTAGGCCGGCATGAGCGAGCGTGGAGGGTGCCACACAGATCGCTGAGACAACCGCGTCGGTGCCCCATGCGTTCTGGGCCAGTTCGTGCGCCGCGCCGTCATCAAAGAATACCGACGCGCCCGCACCGCCCACGAACACGACGGCGTCCCAGTGCTTCTTCGTCGCATCGGCAACGGAGATGTCAGCGGTGACTCGCAGGCCCAGCTTTCCGATACACTCGCCTGGCGCGACACTTGCGGTTACCACGTGAGCACCGCGCGACTCGAGCACCCGCTTAGGCTCCGCGTACTCCTCGTCGCGGAAGACCCTCTGCGCGATTACCATTACCACGTCCACCATGAGAACCTCCTCGGCGAGCAGATGCTTCGCTGCGAAGATGATACCCGACACACCGTGCGCGGCCGGCACCCGCACAAAAACAAAGAGAGGTGTTTCGATGACCAATCACGACCAGCCGGCCGAAGAAGCGAACACGGACGTCGAAGACGATTCAGGGCGTGACCCCAGCGATATGCTGCGCAAGGTCCGCGACATCGTGACCGGCCGGTGGTTCGTGAAGGGCGCGTTCTTCGTGTTCTTCGTGTATACGTGCGTGCAGCTGTTCCGCTTCGCCGCCTGGGCTCGCGGCGAGGGTCCGTTCGTCTCTCGCCCTGAAGCGCCCGCCGGCCTTCTCCCGGTCGGACACTTCACGAGCTTCTTCGCGTGGGTGCGCGGCGGGGGATGGGACACGCTGCTCCCCGCGGGGCTGGTCATCATCATCGGCGCGCTCGCCGTGTCGTTGCTGTTCCGCCGCGGATTCTGCGGTTGGATATGTCCCGTCGGCACCGTGTGGGAGGCGTTCTCGTGGCTCGGGCGCAGACTGCTGGGCCGCAACTTCCGTCTGCCTAGATGGCTTGATATCACCGGGCGCGTCTTTCGATTCGTGCTCGCAGGCGCCGTGGTGCTCCTTCTCATGTCGGTGTCGATCGCTGAGGCCGTCGGCTTCAGATCGCTTCCGTACATGTGGGTCGCTGACCTCAAGACGATCGGCGTGATGATCGAGCCGATCTACCTGCTCGTCATCTTGCTCGCCGGTGTCGTGTCGATGCTGCTCGGCCCGGTCTGGTGCCGCTACGCCTGTCCCGTCGGCGGTATGTATGCGGCTCTCGCGGTCGCCTCGCCGTGTTCGGTGACGCGTGACGCCGACACCTGCATCGAGTGCCACCGCTGTTCCAATGCCTGCCACGCGTTCATCGAACCCGAGAAGCTCACGACCGTGCGCAACACGGAGTGCGATGGCTGCATGGACTGCGTGAAGGCGTGTCCGGTCGACAACTGCCTCGAGGCTAAGGCGTTCGGTCGCGTTCGCATCGCTCCGTGGGTGTGGCCGCTGCTCGTTGTCGGGCTGTGGCTCTCGATCTACGGTGTCGCCAAGGTGACCGGGAACTGGAACAGCACGGTGCCCGTCGAGGTATTCAAGCAGACGATCAACTCCGGGGTGCTGAAGCAGTCGAGCATGCCTCAGGAGTAGGGCGTTTCAACCGCAGAGCTCCTATCGCAGAGTCCTCTCTCGGCCAGCCGTTGCGTCGCTGGGCCCAGTGCTATGATGTACACAACTTTGTGTACAAAGACGCGCCGGGCTCTACAGTCGCCGGCTGGTTCGAGAGGGGATTCCTGCATGCTTGATAGCACTTTGGTGCGCGACGGGATTGACACGCGCATAGCCGAGTTCGCTGAGCGTCGCCATGCGCTCGAGGCCGCGAATCGCTACTTCTATCTGCAGCCGACCGTCGGTCCGGTCAACCACCGGGTGACGATGGCCGACGGCCGCGACATGGTCATGCTCGCGTCCTACAGCTACCTGGGGCTCATCGGCCACCCGCGCATCGATGCGGCGGCGACCAAAGCCGTTGAGGAGTACGGCACCGGTGCCGGCGGCGTGCGGCTGCTGACAGGAACGAGCGACCTGCACGAGCGTCTCGAGGCCCGCATCGCCGAGTTCACGCATCGCGAGGACGCGTGCGTGTACTCCAGCGGCTATGTGACCAACGTCGCGATCATCACGGGCCTCACCGGCCCCGGCGACCTGATTCTCATGGACAAGCTCGACCACGCTTCCATCGTCGACGGCGCCCTGCTCTCGGGTGCGAAGTGGCACACGTACCGCCATAACGACATGGAGCACCTCGAGAAGCTTCTCGCTAAGGCCCAGGGTGAGTATGGAACGATCCTTGTCGCCGCCGATTCCGTCTTCTCGATGGATGGCGATGTGATGGATCTCCCGTCGACCAAGGCGCTCTGCGAGCGCTACGGCGCGCGTCTCATGGTCGACGAAGCGCACTCGATCGGTTCGCTTGGCGTCACAGGGCACGGGATCGAAGAGCACTTCGATATGGCCGGCTCGATCGATCTGAAGATGGGGACGCTCTCCAAGTCGATACCGAGCATCGGCGGATACCTCGCCGGCGATGCGGGGCTGATCGACTACCAGCGACACAACTCGCGACCGTTCATCTTCTCTGCGGCGCTCCCGCCTGCTTCGACGGCGGCCGCACTCGAGGCGTTCAACGTCATCGACGACGAGCCGTGGCGCGTTGCGGAGCTGCGCCGCATCCAAGACGTCTACACGTCCGGTCTCAAGGCTCAGGGCTGGGACACGATGGAGTCGACGACCTGTGTGGTTCCCGTCCTTGTGGGCGACGAAGCTAAGACGATGGATCTCACGCGCATGCTCTTCGACAGGGGCGTGTTCGTGTGTCCGATCGTGCATCCGGCGGTGCCTCGAGGCAGCGACCGCCTGCGCACGTGCTTGATGGCGACGCACACCGATGCCGATATCGCACAGGTGCTCGACGCGTTTTCCGAAGCAGGCACGGCACTGGGCCTGATCTAGCGGCTCGGAGCCACGTTCACGTCTCTTCCGCGGTCCCGGTGCGATTTCGTGCCGGGACCGTGATCGTGTGACGGCTGACCGCGGACTTGCGCTCGTGTTGAGTAGTGGGCTGCGCGCGCGTGCCGCATTCCCTATACTGTCGCGAGGGGCTGCGCTGTCAAGCGCGCCAGCTACGGTTCAGCGTGAGGGCGCTGACCGAGGGTGTGACCAGCAAAGGGGACCGCTACCTAGTGAGCGCGACACAGATATCGCTCGACTCTACGGCCACGCAGGACCTAGCGGTGCCAGGCGATGCACTCCCCGCTGCCGTGTCCGCCGCATTCCGCCGAATTCGTCTGATCACCTGGTCTCTCTACGGCCTGCTGGCCTCGGTCTATCTGGGGGTCCTGTTCTCCCCGATTCAGGGGATCGCTCGTCTGGTCGCGCTCGAGATCGTCTACACCGCACCGATCGTGGTGTGTGTGGTGCTCAGCGTGATCGCAGCTCGTCGAGCGGACGTGGGCGAGCGTCGCTTCTGGGTCTATCTCACGGTCGCGAATGCGACGCTGGTCCTGTGCGAGCTGATGCTCGTGTGGTGGGTGCTCTTCATCTCGCCGAGCGGCCCGCCGAGGATCTCGTGGCCCTTCCACGCGCTTCACGTAATCGCGGCATTCAGCTTCCTGCTGCTGGTCGTAGCGATGAGCCGGGTCAACCAAGACGGGTTCGCGTCGCGGATTCGCTCGGCCATCGACATCGCGCTGCTCGGAATCATGGCCTACGTTGTCCTGGTCCTGGTCTACGTGCGACCGGTGATGGAGCGTGTCGATGCGCCGTGGTACGCGGTGCTTCTGGGCGGGTGCTACGCGCTGACCGCGTTCATGCTGCTCTTCGGTACACTGGCCAACATCGTCGGCTTCAAACTCGTGAAGTGGCGCTCGTGGGAGATGCTCACGGTGGCGTCGCTCGCGGTGTACGCCGTTGCAGTCGCGCTGTGGCCCATGTGGTACGTGGGTGTGTCGGACACGAGCAGGAACCTCACCAGGAGCTTGCTCGACATGGTCCAGCTCACAGGGCACTTCATCCTGATGATGGCCGTCGTCTATCGGCTCACTGCACCGGTCAAATGGCACCTTCGACCGCTCCCGACACCCGCGGTCATCCGAAGCCGGTGGCTGCCGGCGGTCCTGCCTGCGGCAGCGGTTCTCGCGATCCCGCTCCTCGGCCTGGCGGCGTACAACTCGCACGGAGACGGTCCGTGGTTCACGGTGTACGGCGTTCTGGCTGCGATGCTTACCGGACTGGTGCTCGCGCGTAGCCTCGTGCTGACCTTCGAACACGGGATGCTGTTCCACCGCTCGGTCACCGACCCGCTCACGGGGTTGTACAACCACCGGTTCTTCCACGACAGGCTCAATGTGGAAGCGGACGCCTCGCTGCGCTACGGCGACCCGCTGTGCGTGATCGTGCTCGATATCGATGATTTTGGCGTATTCAACGAACAGTACGGTCATCTCGAAGGCGACCGCTTGCTGCTGGGACTCGGTGAGAAGCTGCGTGCGGCGTGTCCCGAGCCCAACATCATCGCCCGCCTCGGCGGGGATGAGTTCGGAATCATCGTTCCGGAGATCTCGGTCCGTGCTGCGGCGGTGATCTGCCAGCGAGTGCTCGACGTCGTCGGTATCGAGTGCGGCGTCCGACCCGGTGGGCTATCGGCTTCAGCGGGGCTCGCTGCGTTCCCTGACCACACCCCCGACCCGATGGACCTCCACCGCCTTGCCGACGGTGCGTTGTTCCATGCCAAGGAGACCGGCAAGAACCACATGGTGGTCTACGATGCTGCACGTGTGCCGGATCTCAGCGCGCACGAACGCATGGAGCGTCTCGAGCGCCAGTCGCGAGTAGGCGCGGTTCGCGCCTTGGCGGCGGCGGTCGACGCGCGCGATCCTGCGACGAGGTTCCACTCGCAGGAGGTTGCCACACTCGCGGTCTCGCTTGGTCGACATCTCGGGTTGCCCGCCGAACGTCTGCGTATGCTCGAGCTTGCGGCGCTCATGCATGACGTCGGCAAGATCGCTCTGCCAGACTCCATCCTCAACAAGAGCGGCGAGCTCACATCAGAGGAGTGGGATGAGGTTCGTGAACACCCGATCCGCGGTCAGCAGATCCTCGGCTCCACCGAACTCGACGAGCTGCTTCCGTGGGTTCGGGGGCACCACGAGCGCTGGGATGGGGAGGGCTATCCCGACCGGCTGTCCGGCACGGTGATTCCTCTCGAGGCACGAATCCTCTGCGTGTGCGACGCGTATGACGCCATGGTCTCTGACAGGGCGTACCGCTCGGCGATCTCGCCGCACGCCGCCTTGCTCGAGCTGGAAAGAGGCGCGGGCACTCAGTTCGACCCCCGCTTGGCCCGCGAGTTGATTCTGCTCGTGGCGGCCGAGCAGGAGGATGCGGCACCTGAGCACGAGCCGGTCGTCAAAGACCCGGGGTCACGGATGCCGGATTGGTCGCCGCTGCGGCAGTTCGCGCCGGAGAACTCGTGACCGAGCACGGCACGGGCATGTTCGAGCCGGATGCTCGAACGGTGCTTGCCGACAGGCTTTCGCTGTTTGGGTGGTTAGCGTTACCGCCCGTCGCCGTCGGTTACTTCGCGATGACCCTTCGTGCAGGCACGGCTGCGGCTGCCGTCCAGCAGTGTCTGTTTCTTCTGCCGCTGTACGGAGCCGTGGCTGCGCTTTTCTGGCTCGTTCGCATCGCGCCCATCGGTGCGGAGCGAAGAGCGTGGAGCCTGCTGCTCGTGTGCACCGCGCTGATCGCGATAAGCGAGACCTACTACAGCTGGTACCAGGTCTTCGCCGATCGTTCCGGCCCGCCGTTCGGGTCGGTCTTCGACTGGATGAACCTGGTCGCGGGCCTCGTCTTGCTCTCGGCGATCGGCGCGGCTGTGGGTTTCAGCCGGCTGAGCTACACCGCACGTGCGCGGGGGCTGGCCGACGTCGTCGCCTCCGCTGCGATCGTCTACATCGGCGTGTATCACTTGCTGGCAAAAGGCGTCGTGAGCGACGGCGCGGCACCATGGTATCTGCATGCACGGTGGGCCGCCTACTCGTCTCTGGGACTGCTGGTCTTGGCGGGCGTGGCGATGGGATTGTTCGCACTGCGCGGTGCGCGCGGGCGTCGGCTCTCGCTCGTGCTCGCCTCCTCGCTCGCCATCTTCGCGCTCGGACTGATCCTGTGGCCGCTGTGGCAGGCGGCCGGTCCCGGCCAGGCCGGCGAGGAGTGGATCGATGGCGCGACCGGGGCCGTGGTGCTGCTCGGCTACCATCTGACGATGATGGCCGCGCTCATTCGGGTCGCGAGCCGAGATGAAGGCTGGCACATCGTGCTGCGACGGCCGGGCACAGCCGACGGCGTATGGCACACCACGGCCGTCTCGATTGCGGTGCTCGTGGCGGTTGCGTCGTGTGCGTGGTGGGCCTACCATGCGCCGGCGAAGTCCCCCGACACGTGGCTCTACGTGGCCGCGGCGACGACCGCTACCATCGCGATGGTCGTGCGAACGGGGCTCGCGTCGCTCGAGATCGGCCTGCTGCGCACCCGCTCCTCATCGGATCCGGCCACCGGCGCGCTGAACCACCGGTGTTTTCAGGAGGAGTGTGCCGAGCTCGTCGTCTCCGCGCGCCGGCGTGGTGTGCCGTTCGGGCTGGCCGTGCTGGACCTGGATGGCTTCGCCCGAGTGAACAGCGCGCTGGGCCATGCCTCCGGCGATGGCGTGCTCGCCGAGGTCGTCACTTCGCTCGCCCAGGATGCAGGGCGCCGGGCGAAGGTGTATCGCCTGTCAGCTGATGAGTTCGCGGTGATACGGCCCAACGTCGCCCGCAACGAGGTGTTCGCGTTCGGCGTGGAGCTTCTCGGCGCAGTCGGTGCCATCGAGCCGATGCCGGGGGTGAGGCTCTCGGCGTCCATCGGCGTGGTGTCGTCTGAGGCGGGGGAGTGCAGCCGCGAGGAGCTGCTTCGCAGGGCGAGAGCGGCGCAGGAGTGGGCCAAGTACCACGGCAAGGCGCGTGTCGTCGCCTACGACGAGCGCATCGTGCACGCTCTGGGTACCGAGGAGCGCCTGCGCATGCACGAAGAGCAGGCGCACCGCGGCGTGGCTCGGGCACTCTCGGCTGCCGCAGACGCCCGCGATCCGCGCAACTTCTACCATTCTCGCAACGTCGCGGCGCTGGCGGTGCTTCTTGGCGAGGAAGCCGGGCTGCAGCCCGAACGTGTCAGCGCGCTCGAGATCGCCGCGATGCTTCACGACGTCGGCCGGGTCGCGCTTCCCGATGCCATCGCAGACGGGGGAGCGCGCAGCGTGAGCGATATCGCCAAGGTTCGCGAGCACGCGACGCTCAGCGCGCAACTCGTCGAGTCGCTCGGAATCGACGGGCTGCCGGCGCTCGTCCGCCACCACCACGAATGCTGGGACGGGTCCGGCTTTCCCGATGGGCTCTCAGGCGTCGAGATTCCGCTCGAATCGCGCATCATCGCACTGGCCAACGCCTACGACGTGATGACGTCGGGCCGGCGCGGCGGCTCACTGTTCTCCAAGAGCGCCGCGCTTCAGGAGATCGATCACGGCATGGGTACGCGCTTCGACCCGCACCTTGCCGAGCAGTTCATCCACGTGGTGGGAACGACCGTCGCCCTGGGCTGGTCCGACGGTTGGAGGGTGCCTCGATGAGACGCGAGCACACCCAGGGCTGGACCGTTCGGGCCGTTGCGTGGGTCTTCTTCGGAGGGCTTGTCGCGATCCGCCTGTTCGTCGGCCTGTTCGATCTCGGAGTGCAGACCGAGAACCTGATCGTCTCGGTCGTGTTACTGCTCGTGCCGATGGCCCTCGCGCTTGCCGCGTGCGTGGTGGCCGCGCTGAGATTCGAGGGTCTTGAGCGGCGATTCTGGAGAATGCTGGCGATCGCGACGGCCTGTCTGCTGTGCAGTGAATCGTACTGGACGTGGTTCGTGGCACGCGTCGACTTCCACGGCCCTGCGCTTCCCGCGCTATTCGAAGTGCTCCAGCTCACGGCTGTGATCGTGTTCTTCTGGCTTGTCGCGTCCATGACGCGCATCGGCGGCACGTCGTCAACGGCGCACGTCCGCTTCCTGCTCGACGTGCTCGCTGCCCTGACGATCGGCGTGGGCGCGATCTACTGGTTGTGGACGTTCGCGCTCTTCAAGGGAGTCGTGGGCGGTGGCTGGGAGGTCGCGCTCATCGCTGCTTCCTATCCTGCGGTCGGCTCGGTGTTCTTCGGCGCGACGGCAGCGGTGGCCATCGGGTGGAGGTCAGTGCGCTGGAGGTCGTGGGAACGGCTCGTGGCGGCGTCGCTCGCCATCTTCGCGGTGGGGCTCTTCACGTTTCCGTCGTGGTATGCCGAGTTGCTCGGATCCATCCGTCCCGTCTCTGACGGGTGGTTCACGTCCGTTCTGGGATTCGGCTACTACCTCCTCGTCATGGCGCTCGTCTACCGCATCACCTCCGTGGAAGAGGCCAAGCAGGTTGAGCACTGGTCTTTACCGGTGCCCGGTCCGGTATGGCTCGGAGTCGTCTATCCCATGGCGCTCGTTGTGTGCATGCCGTTCCTCGGCTGGGCGGCACTTGAGGCAGGTGGACAGCCTGGTGGTCTTGCGATCGTGGTGCTTGCGGTGTTCCTTGCGGTGATTCTCGTGGTCCGTTCGTGGTTGGGCAGTATCGAGCGGTCGTCGCACCGTTCGATGGCGGTCACCGACCCCGTGACCGGGCTGTTCAACTATCGCTACCTGCACGAGCGTCTGGCCGACGAGATCGCCAACGCTGTAGCCAACAGCCGCCCCGTCGCGCTCGTCTGCGCCGACATCGACGATTTCCAGCGGCTCAACGCGATACACGGCCATGCGTTCGGCGACGAGGTGCTGATCGGCGTGGCGCGCGTACTCTCCGAGGAGTGCCCCGAGAACGCTACTGCCTGTCGACCCGGCAGCGACGACTTCACGGTGATACTGCCGTCCATGGATTCTGAGGGTGCAGTCGCCTTCGTTCAGCGCGTGCAGGCCCGAATCAAGCGGGATCTCGGCGTCGACGGGCTGCCCGTCATTCTGAGCGTCGGTGTGGCCATCTGCCCCGATCATGCCACGCGAGCCGACGAGCTCATCGCCAGCGCCGTTGCATCCCAGCAGGTCGCCCGCAGTACGGACCTGCCCGTCACGGTCTTCGATCCTACCCGCGTCGAGGTCAACGATCCGGTCGAGCGCCTCGCACGAGTGCAGCAGCGTGCCCAGCGCACGACCGTGCGTGCGCTCGCGGCCGCGGTCGACTCGCGCGACCCTGACAGCGCGCACCACTCCGAGAACGTCGCCGAGCTGGCGACTGCGCTGGCTCAGGTGCTGGGCCTCTCGGAGGGGCACGTCGAATCGATCGGGATAGCGGCCAGACTCCACGACGTGGGCAGGATCGGAATCCGGGACGATGTGCTCTACAAGTCAGAGCCGCTGACCGATGAGGAGCGTCGCCAGATCGAATCGCACCCGGTGCTCGGCGAGCGGATCCTCGCGCCGGCTCACCTCGACGCGATTCTGCCGGCCGTCCGCCACCATCATGAGCGGTGGGACGGCGAGGGGTATCCCGACCGGCTGGCTGGCCCTCAGATTCCGCTCGACGCGCGGATTCTGGCGGTCTGCGATGCGTTCGAGCGCATGACCTCAAGCCGCGGCTCGCGCACGGCGCTGTCCTTGACCGGTGCCATCGCCGAACTCGAGCGCGGCTCGGGCTCCCTGTTCGATCCCGATGTCGCCTCGGCGTTCAACCGCATGGTGGCCCGACTGCATGGCCAGACCATGCGGGAGCGCATTCGGAGTGCTGGCGTGTCGCGCTCGGACTTCTAGGCGGCTACCCGAGCGCGGCGATCTGCCGGGCGGCTACTCGAGCGCCGCGATGAGTGCCGAGACGTCCCGCGGGCCGCTGGCGCGCTGCCAGCCGGGGGTCTGCGTGGCGGTCAGGCCGTCTTCATAGGTCGCCGTGCCCTCTTCCTTGTAGAACACGCCGAGGGGAACGCGGCACTCGTCGGGCTCGCACGTCAGCGAGTGGAAGCTCTGCATCGAGAGCTCGAACGCCTTGACGCGATCGCTCGCATCCCATCCCGAGTCCTCGAGCTTGTAGACGCGCTCCCTGAACCACTGGTAGGAGTTGTGCTTGTTCCACGTCACGCACGGCTGGTACACGTCGACGAGCGCGAATCCCTTGTGGAGAAGCGCCTGCTTGTAGAGCTCCGTGAGGTGCGGGATGTCGCCGGCGAACCCGCGGGCGACGAAGGTGGCGCCCTCGGCCAGCGCCAGACCGATCGGGTTGACCGGCTCCTCGAGCACTCCGCCGGGCGTGGAGACGGTGCGCATGAGGTGGTCGGTGGTCGGCGAGGCCTGGCCGGTCGTCAGCCCGTAGATCTGGTTGTTGTGCGCGAGCACGGTGAGGTTGGGGTTCCTGCGCACGGTGTGGATGAAGTGCCCCAGTCCCAAGCCGTAGCCGTCCCCGTCGCCCATCTCGACGATCACGTGCAGATCGGGACGGGTGAGCGCCAGCGCGGTTGCGGGTGGCAGCGAACGGCCGTGCAGCGCGTGCATCCCCTGGACGTCGAGGAAGTCGGCTCCGTTGCCGTGGCAGCCGATACCCCACACCACCGAGAACTCGTTCTTCTCCCAGCCGAGCTCGGACAGCGCGCGCTTGAGCGCCTCCCACATGCCGAAGTTGCCGCATCCGGGACACCAGGTGGGCTTGATCGGCGTGACGAACTCCTTGATGCCGGGCATCTAGAGCGCCCCTTTCATGTCAGGTACGGCTCCTGCGGACGTGAGAGGTATGCACTTGCCCATGAGGCAGTGGATGGTGGAGTAGATCTGCTCGGGGGAGAACGGGCGTCCGTCGGTGCGGTTCAGACGGTGGCCTGGCTCGCGCAGGCACTGCTCGCGGATGAGCCCTTCGAGCTGGCCGGTGGCGTTGCCCTCGATGATCAGCGTGCGGGTGGCGCGCTGCATGAACGCCGACACCTCGGTGGTGGGGAAGGGCCACACCGTCACGAGCTGCATCATGTTGACCGAGATGCCCTCGGCTGCCAGCCACTTCATTGCTTCACGCGCCGGCATCTTCGTGGTGCCGAACACGAGCAGCGAGACGTCAGCGTCCGGCGGGCCGAAGAGCGCGGGACGCGGGACGGTCTGGCAGGCGAGCTTCTCCTTGCGCAGCCGCTTCGTGTTCTGGGCCACGCGCGTGGCGGCGTCCTCGGCTGCCCACCCGTGCGCGTCGTGCTCGTAGGAGTTCACGATCTGCTGCGCGCCGACCACGCCGGGTAGCACGCGTGGCGAGACGCCGCTCGGCGTGACGGCGTAGCGCTCGTAGCCCTCCACACTGCCCTCGCAGGTCAGATCGCCGCGATCTACCGTAACTGCGGCCGCGTCGAAGGGCGGCTGGGTCTGCCGGTTCTCCGAGAGGTACGTGTCGCCGAGGATGATCACCGGCGTCTGGAGCTGGTCGGCGAGGTTGAACGCCTTCCACGTGAGCTCGAACGCCTCGGTGTGATCGCCGGGCGCGAGCACGACGCGGGGGAACTCTCCTTGCGCCGCGTGGATGGCGAAGCGCAGGTCGGACTGCTCGGTCCACGTGGGAAGGCCGGTGGCGGGTCCCGGACGGGTGAGGAGGCCGACGACGATGGGCGACTCGCTCACACCGGCGAAGCCGAGTGCTTCGACCATGAGCGAGAAGCCGCCGCCGGACGTCGCACACATCGAGCGGGTGCCGCCGAACGCCCCGCCGATACACATATTGATGGCGGCGATCTCGTCTTCGGTGTGCTTGACGACGACGCCCTCTGACTCGGCGTGAGCCGCGAGGTAGTGGAGCACGTTGGTCGCCGGGGTCATCGGATACGCGGCGTACAGGCCGAGTCCGGCTGCCAGTGCGCCGAGCGCGATCGACTCGTTGCCGTCGGCCAGGACCGGCGGGCTCGCGTCGGGGAGCGGTGCGAGCGAGTAGGGGAACGCGCAGTGCGCTTCGCGCGCGGCCTCCCAGCCTCTCGTAGCGGCTTTGATGTTCTGCTCGGCGACCTCGGGTGGTTTCTTGGCGAACTGGGCCTTCAGCGAGCCGAGAAGGCCTTCGAGCGGGAAGTCCATGTGCCCCAGGACCGCGCCGAGGGACACCACGTTGCGCATGATCTTGATTCCGCCGACTTCGTAGACGATGTCGGTGAGCGGGACGGGCACGAGACAGAGGTCGTCGCGGCCGGCCAGGTCGATGTCCTCGGCGGTGACGTCCTTCGGGTCGAAGACGATCGCGCCGCCGTGTGTGAGCTCGGCGAGGTGCAGCGGGATGGTCGCGGCGTCGAGTGCGACGAGCACGTCGGTGGCCATCACGTGGCTGAAGATCTCCTCTTCGCTGATGCGCAGGTGGTAGGTGTTGTGCCCGCCTTTGATGAGCGAGGGGTACTCGGTCAGGTCGAACGTGTGGTAGCCGGCGCGTGCGAATACGCGGGCCAGTGTCGCGCCGGCGGCTTTGACGCCGAAGCCTGCGGGTCCGCCGATTCGGATGCGTACCTCGCGGCCGTACGGGGCCGACTGCTCCATAGCTGTGTCCTCCTAGAGAAGTGGGCGGCGCCTGTTCGCGCCGCGTCGCTGAGTGGTTTGTACCCGACCAGCGCGCCTGCGCGCCGCGTTCCCGCTGCTGAAGGTTGTCACATCATGCGATACTGGGAGCCATGATTAGCGAATCCGACAAACCCGTCGTCGTCCTAAGCGTCACCGGCTGCATCGCCGCCTACAAGGCGTGCGAGCTGGCCCGCATGCTCATGCGCGCCGGCTGCCGGGTCAAGATCGTCATGACCGAGGCCGCCACGCACTTCGTGGGCCCCACGACGTTTCGCGCGCTGACCGGCGAGCCGGTGGCCATTGGGCTGTGGGACGAGTCCGACGCGCGCGTCCACCACGTCTCGCTCGCCGATGAGGCCGACGTGTTCGTGATCGCGCCCGCCACCGCCAACACGCTCGCCAAGATCGCCGCGGGCCGCGCCGACGACCTGCTCACCACGAGCGCGCTGGCCACCGAGGCTCCGATCGTGATCGCGCCCGCGATGAACGTGCACATGTGGCGCGCGCAGCCCACCGTCGAAGCGATTGCGACCCTTCGCGGCCGCGGCGTCGTCGTCATCGAGCCGGAGAGCGGCGAGCTGGCGTGCGGGGACATCGGCGAAGGCAGGCTCGCAGGCCTCGAGACCATTCTAGAGGCGGTGCTTGCCGAGACCCGGCGCGTGCGCGACCTGATCGGCGTGCGCGTGCTCGTGACCGCCGGCGGCACGCGGGAGCCCATCGACCCGGTGCGCTTCATCGGCAACGCGAGCAGCGGCAAGACCGGCTACCGCATCGCCGAGGAAGCAGCGCGCCGAGGCGCGAGCGTCACGCTCGTGAGCGGCCCGACCGTGTTGCCCGACCCATTCGGCGTCGCCACCGTGCGCGTGACCACCGCCGCCGAGATGCGTGATGCAGTCCAGGCGGTCTACGAGAGCGTCGACGCCGTTGTCGCGAGCGCTGCCGTCGCCGACTTCAGGCCGGCCACCTACGCGGCGCACAAGCAGAAGAAGGACGACGCGCCGCTCACTCTGGAGCTGGAGCGCACGCCGGACATCCTCGCTGAGCTCGGAGCCGACAAGGACAGTCGGTTGCTCGTCGGTTTCGCTGCCGAGACGCGTGATGTGCTCGAAAGCGCGCGGGGTAAGCTCAAGTCCAAAAACCTCGACCTCGTGGTGGCTAACGACGTCTCCGTCACAGGGCTTGGATTTGGCTCCGATGCCAACCACGTGTGGTTCGTGTCGGAGGAAGGCGACGACGACCTCGTCGTCATGAACAAGACAGCAATCGCCCGGACGCTGTGGGACCGTATCGCGCCCTTCGCGCGCGGTGCCGCGGCGCTCCGGTCAGGAAAGGACGCGCAATGAAGCACACACTCGAAGGACCCGCGAAGCGCCTCTCGGCATACGTGGGGGAGGACATGAACTACGACGACAGGCCGCTTTACCAGGCGCTCATCGACCAGGCTCGCACGCAAGGGTGCGCCGGCGCCACAGCGCTGCGCGGCATGGTCGGCTTCGGCGGCTCGAGCCGCGACGTCGCCAAGCACGGCCTGCGCATGTCGACCGACTGCCCGGTGCTCGTCACCGTCATCGACGAGGCGCAGCGCATCACCGCGCTGGCCGCCGTGTGGTCGGCCATGATCCCTGCCGGGCTCGTGACGGTGGAAGACATCAAGGTCGTCCACTACTCCGCCGAGGGCGACAACACGGGCGAGTAGCTCAAGCAGGCCGATATGGTGAGCCGTGAACTGCCAAATGCTGTGCAAGGAAGACAACAGGTGGAAGTCCGGCATGTAGGCTGACGTGGAGCTGCCAGCGACTATGTCACGCAAGCAGGGTCTCGACTACGTCGGGAGAATTCGGGGGCAAATCTTGAATGCGCACTTGTCATGTTGATAGCGTGGCTATGGCCGACTGTCGTCGCCGATCAAATCGCCAATCTTCAGTACGCCTTGTCGACTGTCGCGCAAGCTTACGCGGCTATTCTCGGTATCTTGCTCACAGTGGGGCTGGCATTCACTCAACTTGGGGACTACCGAATTCCTATCCCACTCCTCTCGCGACTGTCCGCGCTTGAGGCCGTTGCACTGGCTTTCGCCGGCAGCGTTGTGGTCTTGCCTGTGTTCGCACTCAGTTTCGGTGTGCTGGAGCTATATAGGATCTGTTTCGTTCTCTTCCTCCTCGGCGTGGCGGCTCTTCCTGTCTTCGCGGGCAGGTTAGTTCGTAGGACCAGACCCGAGTTCTACGTGAACCGCCTGCTTCGGGCGAAGAGCGGTTGGCGATTGTATGGCAATTCGGTTCTGACCGTCGCCATTCAGGCGGCAGACCGGCGCGACTGGACCACGTTGTCAATGATGGTTGCGCTGCTCGGACAGCTCAGAGAGCCAGATTCTGCGAATCACATCGAGCGCGGCTGGGGATATCAACAGAATCTGTCGCCACTAGTGGCGCATCTTGTCGAGAATGCGAATGACAGAGGCCTGCGAGCTGTGCTGGGAACAGTTGCCTACGGGGCTTGCGTGACCCCGACTACGAGTGTTCTCGACATGAACGAAACGCGTGGCAGAATTGACAACTGGTTTAGGCTTCGTTGGCTTGTGAGGCCAGCATGGGTGCATCGCGTCGAGTCGAGGTTCGTCAGTGCCAAACCCATCCTCACTGTTCCTGATTCCTATGACTACGGCATCCTCATGGCCCTTACGGGCTGGATTCTGGAGTTGACGCATGTTCGCAACGACTGCCCAGGAGAGCCCACTTTGCCCAAACGGGTCAGCGGTTTTCGTGAGTGGGCGGGACTCGTAACGAAGGTGGTCTACTCAGTGTATCTGCTCGAAGAGGCGGCGAAGGATGACCCTTCGGTTCCTTGTGCGACATCGGAGCTGTGGCAATTGCGTGCTTGGCGAGGCATGTTCGGAACGGTATCTCCTGCGCTCCTCCGCGACGCCGTTTTGAGAACACCCTCCTTCCCGGGAGGTTTCAACATGCAATTTCCTCTACACTTCCCCGCTGACCTTCAGGAGAAGTGGAAAGCCGACCGCGCCCGGCTCGTTCCAGCCCAGGTTAGGGCCGCGAACCATCTCGTTCGCGATGCTGTTGAGCGTCAGTACGTCGCCAATCCCAATGACACGATGCGGCTCTTCTGGCCTGAGTGGGAGATCGGAGAGGCCGGGAATGTCTTCGCAACCGGTCGTCGCTTCGCCACCCTCGACTAGTCGAGCTTGCGTCGAAGTGAGGGCCAAATGCGTATTGCTACCATCCTCGAGCAGTCACGGCTCTAGTCTGCTGACGAGATGCTTCTCAACCTTCTCCATTGCCGGGGATACAAACCCAAATCAGCCGGCACTAGGTATGGCGAGCGGGGGACTAGAAATGTAGCCGGTCTCACGCGCAGGCCCTGGTTGGCCGCGACTCATGGTCTTGAGAACAAGGGGCTGATATGCGCATCTTCTGCCTGAATCGACGCTGAAGACGGCAAGCAAGCTCGAGTCGCGGTACGCCGAACAGCCGTCAGGGGATGGACACGAAGGTATTACCGCCCCTATACTGGCCAACGCGGCAGGAAGCCTAGGCTGATTCCTCAGCAGCCAATGAGGTTCCCGCAGGTGAACGGCACAATCGGGCTGTAGCGCAGTTTGGTAGCGCACTTGACTGGGGGTCAAGGGGTCGCAGGTTCAAATCCTGTCAGCCCGACCATTTGAATTTGCAGGTGAGAGGGTGCATCGCTCCAATGGGCGGTGCACCCTCTCCCTCGTTTCTGGGGCTTGTGTAGCCAGTGCCTTCGGTGAGGACTTTGGTCGGCGACCCTCCCATGTGGCCGTGTTTGGCTAGCCCTGGGTAATGCTCTCGCTTGGGTTGCAGAGTGGATAGCCCCTGTCTGGGTGCACGATTCACGCAGACTCGAATGAGGCCGTAGCACGAAGCGGTCCCGATGCTCGCCGGTTCAGATTCATGAGTTCTTAGGGGAAAGCATGTCATTCACTCGCGACCCGGGGGACTACCTCACAGGGGTATCACGTCAGACGGCAGTCGATAATCTGATGCGCTACTTCGACAGCTTCACTGGACGCCGCTTCGACGACTTTGCGCATCGTTCGAGCCCCAACCATTTCACCGCTTGGGACGTAGTTGCGGTGAGCACGCTGAGTGTCCAGATTCCCTCGAACGCGGCCATTCGCCTGATCGATGACGAGATTGCTGATGCGGAAGGAGAACTGGGTGTTCTGCTCAGTCGGATTCCCGAAGATGCGGCAGTGTGGGACAAGGTGGACTACTTGGCAGGCGATGTCGCTAGGCAGCTCTGGAGTCTGATCCGAGGGTTGCCTGAACTCGGCCGGACCAAGACTAGCAAGCTGCTGGCCGCCAAGAGACCATTCCTGTTTCCTATCTACGATCGCTACGTTGGTAACGCTTTGCTCGCGAATCAGGAAACGGATGACTGGCCGCTTTGGCGCGAGCGTTTTGCGGGTGTCAGTGGACAAGAGCTCATTCGGTCTTGTGATTCGGTGAGGCGCGAAGCTGGTCTTCCAGATGGCATCTCGGCCCTACGCATTCTCGACGTTTCCATCTGGATGATGGAAACGTCGCCGACTACAACCCTCCCTGTTTGATGCCTCAGGATGCGATCCAAACTGCCATACGCCCACTTGCGAACGGAGATCTCAGGTTGAACGAACTGCTGCGTGTCCCCCTCTACCACGGAACATCGAGCATCTTCCTGGAAGACATTCTCGATCTTGGCTTGGGCGCCAAGAATCCCATCGAGCAGCTTGGGGTGTTGGAACTTGCGCGTGAGATACGTCCCCTGGCGCACCAGTACTTGGCCGACACGGCGACGTACAAGAGCAGAATCGGCTCGTTCGAGCGTATGACGGATCAACTCGCAGGTCACTGGAACTACCAGCATGGCCAGACGTATCTGTCCGCATGCAGGGGTACGGCAATCAGATACGCCTCCAGCAATCGTTACGGCTCTGAGCTGCTGACCAATACACTCGACTTCCTTCAGTTGCTACTCGACCGCGATGTACCAACTGTCGCTGACTCCCTCTATCGGGCCCACCGAGCGCTCTTTGGGCTCCTGGACATCTCGCCGGCGCCGGTTCTCATTAAGTCCGAAGGCGTCCCTGTGAGATACCTCATTGATGAAGACGGTGGAGATGCCGCAGGGGCCATAGGTTGGATCGATGAGATGATGGCCGAGTACCCGGACAAACTCGAGACGATGCTCCAGCAAACCAACTTCCGGCTGCTAGAACCCATTTCTCCGGGCGACGTGTCTGCTTCGCTTATCAACGTGACACGATTCACCCCACATAGTCGCGAGTTCGTACTCTATGAACTTGATCAGACATCGCGGCAGGGTGGCGAGACCCCTTAGGAGTGGCCGCACAACGTTCTGTCGGCTGGGGCCACATTCGCGGTCAGATGTTGCATAGCCTGTTAGGTTCTCGTAGACCAGAACAGGGCGATGGCACCATCGCAACACCGCATCACTCAATGCGGAGCCTCTGATGTGGGGCGAATGCCACCGATACGCCCGGTCCATAGTGGAGAAGTCCAGCAAGAAGCACGTCCAACTGACTGGGCATGCGATAGGCTGGAGGGGAGACGCCGCCCAACGGCAGGACAGCCCTTGCGCGCGATCGCTTGTGCACAATACAAAACGTAGAAAGCGACAGCCACTATGGCCCTCAAGAAGTCAGACCTCTACTCCTCGCTCTGGGCCTCGTGTGATGAACTGCGTGGCGGCATGGACGCCAGCCAATACAAGGACTACGTCCTGTTCATGCTGTTCATCAAGTACATCACTGACAAGTATGGCAACAGCAGCGACTTCGCCCCGCCCGTCACAATTCCGAAGGGCGCGAGCTTCAATGACATGCTCGCGCTCAGAGGCAAGAGCGATATCGGCGGCAAGATCAACACCCTAGTCATCGCGCCGCTGGTGGAGGCCAATGCGCGTCTGGCCCGAAGCGATTTCCCTGACTTCGACGATCCTAACAAGCTCGGGGAGGGACAGGCGAAAGTCGACCGGCTGACCAATCTGATCAACATCTTCGCCAGCCCGCAGCTCGATTTCTCGCAGAACCGCGCCGACCACGACGACATCCTCGGTGACGCCTACGAGTTCCTTATGCGGCACTTCGCCACCGAGAGTGGCAAGAGCAAGGGCCAGTTCTACACCCCTGCTGAGGTAAGCCGCGTGATCGCCAAGGTAATCGGCATCTCGCCAGAGAATGCGATAGCGTCCACAACGGTCTATGACCCAACCTGCGGCTCCGGTTCGTTGCTCCTGAAGGTTGCCGCTCAGGCTGGCAAGCGCATCACCCTCGAAGGCCAGGAGAAGGACGTGACCACTGCGGGCCTAGCCCGAATGAATATGATCCTGCACGACTTTCCTACGGCCAACATCCTCTCGGGCAACACCTTGGCCGCGCCAAAGTTCAAGGATGGTGAGCGCTTGCGCACCTACGACTACGTGGTCGCCAATCCGCCGTTCTCAGACAAGACCTGGACAACAGGTCTTACTCCATCGAGCGACCCGTTCCAACGGTTCACTTGGGGCGAGCCACCCGCGAAGCAGGGCGATTACGCGTACTTGCTGCACATCATCCGCTCAATGAAAGGGTCCGGTAAGGCCGCCTGTATTCTGCCCCACGGCGTGCTCTTCCGGGGCAACGCGGAGGCTACCATCCGCCGACAACTCGTACGCTCTGGCTATCTGAAGGGCATCATCGGCCTGCCCGCCAACCTCTTCTACGGCACCACCATCCCTGCCTGCATCGTGGTAATGGACAAAGAGAACGCCGCAGGGCGCAGGGGCGTGTTCATGATTGATGCCTCTCGGGGCTTCATCAAAGACGGCAACAAGAACCGCTTGCGCGAGCAGGATATTCATCGCATCGTCGACATCTTTGCCACACAAGTCGAAGTCCCGCGCTACGCCCGCATGGTTCCGCGGGACGAGATCGCCGACTCGAGGAACGACTTCAACCTTAACCTGCCGCGCTACATAGACAGCTCCGAGCCCGAAGACCTGCAGGACATCGATGGCCACCTTCATGGCGGCATTCCGGAGCGTGACCTGGACGCTCTCAATGCCTACTGGCGGGTGCTCCCCCGCGTACGTGGCGTGTTGTTCGAGGCATTCGACATGATGGCAACGCGCACCGGCTACTCGCGCCTGAAGCTGCCGATCGCTGAAGTGAAGCCCGCCATTCTCAGTCACGCCGAGTTCGTCGCCTTCCAGCAGCAGGCGACGCAGGTGTACGCTGACTGGCGCGAGGCCACCTTTCCTCTCTTAACCGGTTTCGGCAAAGGGAGCCACCCAAAAGCCCTGATCGAAACAATCGCCGGGAATCTGCTTACTGCTTTTGATCGGGCCCCCCTGCTGGATGCCTACGACATGTACCAACACCTGATGGATTACTGGGCTGAGACCATGCAAGACGACGCTTACCTGATTGCCGCCTATGGCTGGGTGAAAGGCGCGCAGCCGCGCGAAATTGTGCAGGTCAAGGACAAGAACAACAAGCTCAAATGGCCCGAGCCGCATGATTACTTGAAGGGAAATCGCCGCTTCAAGTCGGATCTCCTCCCCGCAACCATCTTGGTCGCCCGCTACTTTGAGACCGAGCGCGATGCCCTTGACGCGCTGGACGATCAGCTCGCCACCCTGGAGCAGCAGCTCGACGAGATGCGTGAGGAGAACAACGGCGAGGGTGGTTTGCTGGCTGAAGTGATAGAGGGCGAGGGCGTCAAACAGAAGATCGCCGCGAAGGCCGTGAAGGCACGGCTTGAGGAGGTCGGCAAGGACCCGCTCTACTCAGACGAACGCGTGGCCCTCGAGGGATACGCGGAGCTGCTAGAGCGTCAGGCGAAGACCAAAGCCAAACGCAAGACCACGCAGCGTGAGCTGGACCAGAAGATCGACGCCAGGTACCCGGCGCTCACTGAGAGCGAGATCAAGACGCTGGTTGCGGATGACAAGTGGATGGCGCGGTTGTCCTGCCTCGTGCAGGGAGAGCTCGACCGGGTATCGAGGACTCTAACCAGCCGCATTCGCGAATTGGCCCAGCGTTACGCCACTCCACTGCCGGACCTCACCGAGGAAGCAGAGATGCTCGCCGCGCGGGTGGAGGGACACCTGAGACGGATGGGGGCGTCATGGGTGTAGGCCCTGGATACCAGCAAACCGAGTTGGGAGTTCTCCCAGACGAGTGGGATATCGCGCCGCTGGGCCACGGCGTGGCGGAGCTGACGGCAGGCGTCAGCGTCAATTCGGTCAACGACGAACATCGCCTCGCGGGGGATCAACCTGCCGTCTTGAAGACCTCGTCAATCGCCGGCGGTCAGTTCTTGCCAGAAGAGAGCAAGCTAATTGCGCCGCGCGACATTCGCCGGGTCAGGCTGAGCCCGCGTGCAGACACAGTCATTATTAGTCGGATGAACACACCCGACCGTGTTGGGGAATGCGGCTATGTTCCCGTGGATTACCCAAATCTCTTCCTTCCTGACCGCTTGTGGATGACAAGTGCTCCACAAGGGAGTGACATGTGCGCTCAGTGGCTCAGCTATCTGCTGAGCAGTAGGGAGTACAAGACACGAATCAAAGGATTGGCTACAGGCACGAGCGGGACCATGAAGAACATTGCAAAGGGCGCGCTGCTTGCAATGCTGGTTGCGTACCCCCCGCCTGCGGAACAGCGCGCCATCGCGGCGGCGTTGTGCGATGTCGATTCACTGCTGGACGGGCTGAATAGGCTCATCGCCAAGAAGCGCGACCTGAAGCACGCAGCCATGCAGCAGCTCCTGACGGGCCAGACCCGTCTCCCCGGCTTCCAAGGGGCCTGGGAATTGAAGACGCTTGGCGATCTCGGGTCAACGTACGGTGGACTGGCCGGCAAGACGAAAGCGGACTTCGGCAATGGCGCAGGCCGATATATCACGTTCATGAACGTGATGACGAATGTCGTGGTCGACAGAGGCAGCTTCGAGCGAGTCAACGTGGCACCAACGGAGTCACAGAATCGAGTAATGGGAGGCGACCTGCTATTCAACACCTCATCCGAGACTCCCGAGGAAGTCGCAATGTGCGCTGTGCTGCTGGGAGATGTTCCGGACCTATTCCTGAACAGCTTTTGTTTCGGCTTCCGATTCAATGACGGCGCCGACGCTGACCGGTTGTTCCTGGTCTACTACCTCAGAAGTGGGGAGGGCCGGGAACTGATGAAGTCGCTCGCCCAAGGCTCCACGCGCTACAACATTTCGAAGCTCGCCTTGCTCACCGCGCAGCTTCGTTTGCCCTCGCCTCGGGAGCAGGTCGCTATCGCTGAGGTCCTCTCTGACATGGACGCGGAGCTGGCGGCGCTTGAGGCCCGCCGATACAAGACCCGCGACCTCAAGCAGGCGATCATGCAGGAACTGCTCAGCGGCAAGACCCGGCTCATTCCCGTTGGAGGCACAAGTGCCTGAACATCCACGCTCCGAGCGCACGACGCAGAACCGCATCATCGCCCTATTCACCGATCCGGCGTGCCCCGAAAACCTCGGTTACCGTTATCTTGGCGACTGGCACCAGCGGGACAATAACCGCTCCATTGAGACGGTCTTGCTACGCGACAACCTCGCGGCGCGTGGCTACTCGCCTGTGCACATCTCTGCGGCACTGCAGAAGCTGGAGACTGCCGCGGACTCTACGGGTATCACGCTTTACCAGGCCAACCTTCGCACCTACCAGCTCCTGCGCTACGGCGTGCAGGTGCAAATTGTGCCCGGCCAGGCGCACGAGACCGTACACCTGATCGACTGGGAGTCCCCGCAGAAGAACGACTTCGCGGTGGCCGAGGAGGTGACGCTGAAGGGCGGTTACCACCGACGGCCCGACATCGTGCTCTATCTCAACGGTCTTGCCATCGGAGTGATTGAACTGAAGCGTAGCTCGGTGGAGCTAGGCGATGGGGTGCGGCAACTCATCACAAACCAGGAGGAGATCTTCAACAAGGGCTTCTTCAGCACCGTGCAGTTCGTGCTCGCTGGGAGCGACTCGCAGGGTTTGCGCTATGGCACAACTGGCACCCCAGAGCAGTTCTTCGTGGCATGGAAGGCCGAAATGCCCTCCGACGCGCCACCCGCCCCGGGAACCCTCCTCGACCGGCCGCTCGCCCAGTTGTGTAACAAGGCCCGTCTACTCGACTTGATTCGCAACTTCATGATCTTCGACGCTGGCCAGAAGAAGGTGCCCAGACCGCACCAATTCTTCGGCGTCAAGGCCGCACAAGAACGCATCGCCAAGCGCGAGGGCGGCGTCATCTGGCACACCCAGGGCAGCGGCAAGAGCATCTTGATGGTCCTCATCGCCAAATGGCTGTTGGAACACGATTCGGAGGCGCGCGTCCTCGTCATCACCGATCGTGATGAACTGGACAAACAAATCGAGGGTGTAATGAAGAACTCAGGCGTCATCGGCGCCGAGTCGCCTTCCCCACGCATCACCTCGCGAGCGGACTTCGTGCAGAAGCTTGGGGCCACCACACCACGCCTATTGTGCGCGCTGATTCACAAGTTCGACGTCGCGGACCTCCAAGGCGATCCACCACTCGTGACGGGACGCTTCTACGTATTCGTGGACGAATGTCACCGCACCCAGGGCGGCGACATGAATAGGCAGATGAAGCGTTGGCTGACGGGGGCGGTCTTCATCGGCTTCACCGGCACTCCGCTCCTGCGCAAGGACAAGGTGCTGACGCGGGACGTGTTCGGTACCTACATCCACACCTACAAGTTCCAAGAGGGCGTAGCAGATGGCGTAATCCTCGACCTCAAGTACGAGGCGCGTGACGTGCCACAGCGGCTAACGTCGCAGACGGCGATTGACCAGTGGTTTGAGCAAAAGACGAGAGGTCTCAACAGCTTCCAGAAGGCGCTCGTTCGAAAGACGTGGGCGACCCTGGAGAGGCTAATGAGTTCGGGCGAGCGCAAGCAGCGGATCATCGCCGACATCATCGAGGACTTCAGCCTCAGGCCGCGACTGAACAACGACCGCGGCACTGCAATCCTGGTCGCCTCTTCAATCTACGACGCCTGCCACTACTATCGTTTGTTTCAGAACACCAGCTTTGGCTCGTACTGCGGACTCATCACGTCCTACGAGCCGAACCACAACGCGATCTCCCGTGAGCCGACCAACAGCGACGAACGCTACAAGTTCGACACCTACACGCAGCACGTCCTCAAACCGAGTCAGAGCACCACGCAATACGAGGACGAGACCAAGCGCCGCTTCATCGATGAGCCGGCCAATATGAAATTGCTGATCGTGGTCAGTAAGTTGCTCACCGGCTTCGACGCGCCAAGCTGTAGTTACATCTATCTCGACGGTGAGTTGCACGATCACAACCTCTTCCAGGCCATCTGCCGCACCAACCGTCTCGACGGTGACGACAAGGACTACGGCCACATTGTCGACTTCAAGGAACTGCTCGGTGACGTGCAGCAGGCAATCGCAATCTACAGTTCAGACGAGCTGGATATCGACGAGGGTGGCGGTGGTGACAACAACGTCCACCTTAAGAACTGGCTGGAAGAGGGCCGGAAGAAGCTCGACGAGGCCCGCGAGGGCCTGCGCTACCTGTGTGAGCCGGTTCCGCTGCCGCGAGACATGGAGCAGTTCCTGCACTACTTCTGCGGGGACGCGGCGAACCCGAATGCGCTGAACGAGACAGAGGCGCTTCGAATCTCCTTCTACAAGGCAGTCGCCGTCTTCGTCCGTGCTTTCGCCGCCATCGCGCGGGACCTGGCCGACGCTGGATACTCTGCCGCCGACGCGTCCGCTCTGCAGAAGGGAGTGGTGTTCTACGCCGAGATTCGCGCCGCCATCAAGAGACATTCGGGCGAGGAACTCGATATCAAGCCTTACGAGGCGGACATGCGCCATCTCATCAACACATACATCCAAGCAGACCCGGCGACGGATCTAGGCGAACTCGGCGAGATGTCGCTGACCGAGTTGATTATCGACACCGGCATCCACGACGCCATCGCTCGGAGGTTGAACGCGAAGGGCAGACTCTCGAAGAACGCCGTCGCTGAAGGGATCATCAACAACGTCCGCAAGACCATCATTCGAGACCAGCTCACGGATCCCCGGTTCTACGAGCAGATGTCGAAGCTGCTAGACGACCTGATCAGGCAGAGCCGGGCGGATGCCGCAGAGTATGAGGAGTTCCTGCGAAAGGCCGAGGCACTGGTCAGGCAGCTCGACCAGAAGCAGCCGCATGATGGCGCGCCCGCAGTTCTCCACGGCAATCCTGAGGCGACCGCAATCTATAACAACCTTGATGCGATTCCGGCATCGACGTTCAGCTACCCGGTCACCGACGAAGACAAGGCGGTGCTCGCAACTCAATTGGACTTGGTGGTGCGCGAAAGCGCGCCGGCAGGGTGGAGGGGAGACCAGGCCAGAGAGGCGCAGGTCGTCAATGCGCTCTTTCCGATTCTGAATCGCGACCGTGACGCGACGGCTGCGTTGTTCGAAATCATCAAGAACCAGCCTGGGTACTGATGACCGAGTCAATCCAGATAGGTGACATCGTCATCGCCGTGACTCGGAAGGACATCAAGAACGTCCACCTGTCGGTGCATCCCCCAAGTGGACGGGTCACGCTGTCCGCGCCTTCGGATACCCGCTTGGAGGTCATCCGGGCCTATGCGGTTTCCAAGGTCGGATGGATTCGGAATCAGCAGCTGAAGTTGCAGGCACAGGAGAGGGAAACGAATCGCGCATTCATTGAGAGGGAGAGCCACTACCTCTGGGGTCGTCGCTATCTTCTGTCGGTAGTTGAGGAAGATGTGAAGCCTTCGGTATGTCGGAGTCACCGGAGGATCACGCTCACCGTCCGTTCGGGTGCCAGTCCCGCAAAGCGGGAAGCGGTCATGCACGAGTGGCACAAGGCCCTACTGCATGAGACCGTTCCTCCGCTCATCAGGAAGTGGGAGGCGAAACTCGGAGTAACGGTCTCCAGCTATCACCTTCAGCGCATGAAGACGAGGTGGGGAAGCTGCAACCATCGCGTGGGAAGCATCCGCCTCAATACTGAGCTCGTGAAGAAGCCGAAGGACCTGCTGGAATACGTGGTCGTCCATGAGATGGTCCACCTCATCGAGCCGACCCACAACGAACGCTTCGTGGCGATTCTGGCACAGCACTACCCTGGGTGGCGCGAAGCCCGCGCAGAGTTGAATGAGTTGCCGCTGACTGCGGAGACTTGGAAGGAATGATCTGCGTCGAGATCGCCTCTTCATTCAACTTGCGAGGTTCGGTCTGTGGACTCTCCTGCTGCCAGTATCAGATGGCTTTGGCGTGTGGGCCCTGGTTTTGGTCAGTACTCGGGGAGCCAGACTATGCGCGTATTTAGCGAACTTGCCGTACCAAGACCACACCTGGAGCGAATACGTGGCGTCACCGAGTCCGAAACGGCGAGCATTGTGAGAAGAACCGAATCCGCGCCAGTTCGTACGAACGGACTAATGTCCGGTCAGAAGGCGATGACCGTGCCAACTCACTTTGCGCTACCGCCTTGTGGCAAGATGGCCTAAGTCGAGATTGGTGCTCCTGCATTTCCGCAGCGTCAACGTTTGGGGGGCAACATGGAGCAGGACGAGCTCTTCTCCGGTTCGCAGTTCAGGTTTGGACCCCGCTTTCTGAAGGACCATGCGGGCCAGATCATCACAGTTCCAGAAGTCGCGATTGTCGAACTTGTGGCAAATGCATACGACGCGGGGGCCTCGACAATCGATGTGACGTGGCCTGAAGCGCTTGGCCAGGAACTCGTCGTGGAGGACAACGGCACGGGAATGACCCCTGAAGAGCTATACCACCGCTGGACGACGATCTCATACAGTCGTGTCATGCAGCAGGGTCAGTACGTGCAGTACCCGCCGGATGTGTCCGCACCGCGCAGGCGTCTGGCGTTCGGGCAGAACGGCAAAGGGCGCTATAGCCCGTTCTGCTTTTCTGACCATTACGAGATTGAGTCCTGGAAGGAAGGCACGTCCGTACGGGCGCATGTGTCAAAGACGGACGATGGCGCAGAGCCATTTCGCTGCGAGATTGTGGGTACGACCAATCGAGAGGGGCACGGTTCGCGAGTGTCTGCGAAGTTGGTCACCGGACTGCTGCCGGTGAGTGCCGTACGAGATGCGGTCGGTTCCAAGTTTCTAGTAGATCCGTATGTTGCGATTACCGTGAACGGCGTCCCACTTCGGCTGCTCAGCTTTGATCGTCTCGCAACCTCCTATGTTGAGGTGCCCCCGTTCGGAACCCTAACAATCCATCAGATTGACGCGCCGACGCATGATCGGACGACGAACCTGCGCGGTATCACCTGGTGGGTCAATAGCCGCATGGTGGGCGAGCCGTCATGGGAGGGCCTCGAGAATCGTGGAAGCCTTCTAGATGGTCGCACCGCGTTGGCGAAGAAGTGCAGCTTCGTCATTGAGGCTGACTTCCTTCACGACGACGTGCGTGCGGACTGGAGCGGCATGCATGATTCAGCCAGGACTCAGGTCGCCGGCAAGGCAGCTCACGAGTTTGTCCACGAGGCACTTGACCATCTGATGCGCGACACTCGCAAAGAGCGAAAGAAGCTGGCGCTTGCGCAGAGTCGAGAGACCCTGACTCGCCTGCCACAGTTGTCGCGCCGACTCGTTGGTGAGTTCGTTGAGCAGGTTCAGCGAGAGTGCCCGACGCTTTCCCCGGGGGATCTTGCGCGAACAGCCAAGGTCTTCGCCAAAATGGAGATCACACGCAGTGGCTACGACCTTCTTGAGAAGTTGGCCGCGTGCTCTCCGAGTGACTTGGATACGTGGAACGAACTGATGGAGGAGTGGACGGCCGGTAATGCGGCGATTGTCCTGTCTGAACTCAAGCGCAGGCTTGAGCTGATTGCGCGGCTTCAGACGCAGGTTGACTCTGACGACAGCGACGAACTGCACGATCTGCAGCCGCTGTTCGGTCGTGGGCTTTGGATCTTCGGCCCCGAGTTCGAGGCCGTCGATTTCACGTCAAATCGCAGGATGTCAACGGTGGTTGGCACGTTCCTCGGGGAGTCACAAGTAGCGCTTTCGTCTCGCAGGCCAGACTTCGTCGCGTTGCCCGACGCCTCGTCGGTTAGCTGTTATGCAGCAGACACCTACGATGACGCGGGTGAGGTGCTGGGAGTGCGCAAGGTCCTTATCGTCGAGCTGAAGCGCGCCGGACTTGTTCTGGGGGTGAAAGAGCTACGGCAAGCACAGGACTATGCGCTCGAGATTCGGAAGGCGAGTCTAGTGTCGGACTCCACGGAAATCTTGGCGTATGTCCTCGGATCAGGTACAGACGCAGGGGCGAAGGACGACCTTGTCTCTGGCGCGATTCGAGTCAGACCGGTGACCTACGAACGGATTCTGAGGCGGGCCCACGCCCGCACGTTCAACTTGCAGCGGCTGCTCAGCCAGGCCGCACCCCAGCGCATCGATCTGGATGTCGAAGAGGTACTGGGCTTGACTGACGCAGATGTCGAGATGACGGATGCCTGCATCGTGAACTCGGGTGTGGCATGAGAAACACATCGAAGCGGCGTTAGAAGCGCCTTGTCGGCACCGGCTGCATCTTCGATAGCTCGTACGTGGATGACCTCGGCAATTGAGTGAATGATAGTGACGGGTGACTTCGAATCGCGTGACACCCGCGTGGCGACGAACCGTCTATTGTCGGTCCGATGTCACCATCTCGTCAGTGCCCTGACAACTGATTGGCCGAAGGGTTGGGATAAGTCGACGTGGAGAAGGCTGTGTACGGCATCGGCTGCAGGCTAGCTGGCATCGCGCCTCTGGAGTCTGGGTTCTACGTGGAGCGCCTGGGCGTCAGTGCCCGTCTTGTTGTTCCTGACGGCCCAGCTCAGGCGGAGTTGACATTCTTCGTTGACACGCCGTCCGACGAGTGGAATGTGCAGGCGCCGCTGCTTGCACAGCTGGATGCTGAGGCGGAGAGAGTGGTAGCGGTCCTGTGCTTTCGCTACGTAGTCACGTTCATTCCGCCGTACAGGCGGTATCCGACCGACATGAGCTTCTACGACCTCGCATACGAGTTCCTTGTCGATGAGCAGCCCGTAGTAGATGACGCTCTCCCTTCGGCGCTGTCTCAGGACGATCCGCGCGTCTACCCGTGTGTTCGGTACTCTAAAAGTTGACCACGTAGAGGCCTTTCGATCACCGAAAAGTTGACCACCCCACCAACGCCTGTACCGTCGAGGAGATCCCGTGCGATCGGGGCACTCCGACGGAGCAGGAGGA
>Ga0209724_1000061_pt1 | contig 165731 bp, 138 predicted proteins | sample grotaG_FD_184143 | JGI IMG/M metagenome (GOLD analysis project Ga0209724, IMG submission 184143) | Glacier valley bacterial and archeal communities from Borup Fiord, Nunavut, Canada, to study Microbial Dark Matter (Phase II) -... | ecosystem: Environmental > Aquatic > Freshwater > Ice >...
CTGAAACTGGAATGTCTTTCAGGAATAAAGAGCACTGACTGTAAACTGTTCTAGGAATTAAAACCGAAGACTGTAAACTTAGTCAGGATTAAAAACAAAAACTGTAAACCTTTTTCAGTAGAAGTCAAATTATTAGTTGATCCAACCAACGCAAAAAAAGAGTTTAAAAGCTATATTGAAAATTCAGAACAATCATACAATTAAAAATACAACTCTAAATATCAAAATAATGGAAATCAAAACAGCAACAGAAGTTTCACCTTATGATATTTTTACGGCAGGAGATATGACCACAGATTGTGGAAAACCCCGAAATAGAACATCGTTCATAGTAACACAACAAAGGACTTGCGATGCAAAAAAGATATTGAATGAATTAAAAATAGACTGGGAGTTAGATTTAAACAAAATGAATTTTGGGGACTTGAGAGACTCTGGTCTTGATTATATCAAAAATTTTAATCCTAAAATTGATACAAAGAAAATAGAAATTTGGTACAATGGATTAGAGGGCGATGCAAAAGATATATTTAAGCCCGCAGACATTGACATAATTCTCGATCTAATTGAGTTTGTTCAAACAGGGAAAAAAGTAATACCACCTGTTATCGTAATACCGGTTCATATTTTAGATGGAGAAAAAAAATACTTCAGACCCGTTATTTTAGATGGTGTTCACAGAATACGACTTGCAAGATATTTAGGAGAAGCAGAAGTTCCCGTTATATCGTATGACTATACTCGTAAGTACATATTTACAAAGGCAAAGTGGAAAATAGAACGCAATACTAAATCAGCCAAATACAAAGTATGCAGTTTGAGCGGATATAATGTATATACTTTTAAAATGTCTGAATGGAAATTGAGTACAAATGAGATAGGAGACTTTTTTTTAGACAGATAAGAAATAAAAACCGAGCCATATATGAAATTAATAACGACAACAGGCATCATTATTTTTGAGAATGACAAGCCCACACTAAAAGAAACCATATCAGATGCCATAAATTCAGGCGTTAGAGACATGGATAATATCAATTTATCAAACCAAGCACTCACTGGCATAGATTTGTCTGGCACGTCGCTAAATGGATCTTATTTCAAAGGTGCAAACATTTCAGACAGTAAATTTATAGGCTGTAATTTTGAATGGGCTGACTTCGCTTATTCCACGTTTAAGAATTGCGACCTTTCAAAATCTGAGTTTATAGAGCCATATTTTTCAAATGCAAGTTTTAAAGATTGTAGTTTTATGTATTCGAAGATTAAAGGAGGAACCTATACAACCTACGATTCAGCTACATTCAAGGGATCAGATATGGCGAATGTAAAAATGCACAATATCACATTTAATCACTCCGATTTTAACGGAGTATCGATGAAGCAAAGTGTATTATATCAGGTGAATTTTACAGAATGTCATATTTCTGGAATGTCATTAAAAAGAAGTTTTTTGCGCGGGGTTAATATGGCAATTGGCAGTTTCGGAAATATAGATACAACAGGCATAATAGCAAATCTAAGCGATATTAATGGGGGGCAAGAAAACACAGATTTAGAATTTTTGCCCGAACCATTTATAATTGAACCTGAAAATAAAATTACAGTCTATCGATATAATCACGGGAGCATTTCGCCATTTACGAAGAGTAAGTGGGATAATGAGAGTAGAGCCGTTAGTACCAAAAGTGGTTTTGGTATCTATGGATACACGATAGATATGAAGGGCTGTACGGATATATCCATTAGCCATCTTGGGGACAATGTTAGGAATAAAATATCCCACACAATAGAAAATTCAAGGAAGAGCCGAGTGATCCTTGAATTGGAAGTCGATAAACGCAAAGTTTTACACAAAGGATCTGACGAAGTAGCATTTTCAGAGTGTAACATTATAGGATTAGTAACGCCTAAAGATTTTATTTTAAAGAATTATCCACAATGTGAAGCATTATTGGATTTATACGATAAAGCAATGGAGAACCCTGATTTATATGGAGCTCAGTATGTCGAGGAGGAACGGAAGCAAACCACACAACTTGGAAACTTAGCGAGGAAACATGATGTTTCAGATATACAGGTTGGGGCATCGCAACTTGAAAGAATAAAAGCACATTCCATTAATAACTCAAAACCAAGTGATATTCATGGTTTATTACATTGGCAAAATGTAGAGAGAAACGCCATACTCTTAGCCGAAAAGACGGGTGCTGATTTACAAGCACTAAAAGTATTTGCTTATGTACATGATATGTGTAGAGAACACGATGGAGATGACCTGGAACATGGTTTACGTGCCAGCAAATACCTTAAAAAGTATGCAGTGACTTTATTGAATGGAGTGGATGATAAGAAAATATACAGGCTATGTTTTGCATGTGAACACCACACCGACACGTTGAGGTCTGGCGACCTGTTAATTGATACCTGTTTCGATGCCGACAGACTTGATTTATTGCGTGTAGGCATTACACCTGACCCCGCAAAGATGGCAACGGAAATAGGGGCTTATTATGCTGCAAACCCTGACATATATAAGGCCGCAATTGCTAACGTTCAAATCTAAGCACATATAATACTCCTTTCTTTTTCTTTCATTGGTAGAAGTTGAAATCCCTTGTTCGCTGTGAAGTGCGCAGGGGATATTTTTTGGGGGAATAAAAAAAGCTCCACCAGATTGTGATGAAGCCCTTTGAAACAGGAGTGGAATATGTTGTTATGAGTGGCTTGCTTTAACCGTACCAATAAGCCGTTTTAAGCCCTCCAATGTTTCAACCTTGTAATGCTTCCATTTATAGACGATAGTGCCTAATTCCTTATTTAGGAGAGTCAGAAACAGGCTTTTCACCCTCAATAAGAGAAACAAGCTGTTTAAGGGATTCCAAGTTGTCAATCTGATGAGGAACACCTTTATAGATGACAACCCCGTAGAAATCCTCATTTGGAGCTGCAAACAGTTCTTGAATTGGAACATCAAGGGCATTGGCTATTTTTCCAAGCGTTTCAATTGTGGGATTACCCGATATATTTCGTGTAAGGGTGGCTCTGGTTATTTCCAATTTATTGGCGAGCTCCTCCATTTTTATTTTTTTAGCCCTGCAAATATCCTTTATTCGAAGTAATTCCATAGATGTACATTTTAATATTACTTGCAAATATAACTCATAAATTAGAAGAAAAGAACACCACAATGTTGTTTTGTGTTGAATAACACCATTATGATGAACATATTTATTTATTTTTAACATTTACAATAGAGCATTATAATGTACATTTGTAGGGTAAAAAAGCAACGAAATGTTTTAAATCCTCAAAACAAAAGAACTATGGGAACAATGATTAAATTTTACGATGAAACAAAAGACACTCCCCTTATGCGTAAATGCTGGTATGCAAGGTGGGAAAATCTTAAGGATGAGCTCATAAAACAAAGGGAAAAAAGGAAAAGAGTTGACAAAAAAGATAGGCATATCAGCGACACCATAACTGATGTATGTATGGGTTGGGGGAAATATAAGCATTGGGGGAAATATGAGAACGGAAGCGTACAACATAAAGAAGAGCTTGACAGGCTCCAAGGCGAAGAACACAAAATCGACGTGAAAAAAGAAAAACTTAGAGAGATAGAAAAACGTATGGAAAAAGAGATAGATTTCGCTTTTTATGCATCTTTGGGTACAACAGAAGAGGCGTTTAAAAAAAGGGAAAAGGAGGCAGAAGCCAAAGAAAAGCCAATTGTGAGTGTCGGATTAATCCAGTCATTTTATTATAAATCTGAAAATAAATAATTATGGAAACGAACAATTTGAATTTAACTGACGGTGAGCAATACGAATATTCCAACAAGCCCCTAAATGGTACGGATGTTAGGATGAGACGAGATATTGCAACTGGTGAGGTTTTGTTTAATGCTGACGATTTGACAAGGGCTCTTGGGCTGAACTGCACCTTTAAGGAGTATCTTGGTACTGATGACGGTTTGGATTTTCTAAATTCAATTAAAAAGAAACATCCTGAAATGCCGCTTTTCGACAAGAGCGGTGGAATAAAGGATGTGCTCTAACTGGAAATCAATTATATCTTAATTTATTAACTTTTAAATCTTTAAAACAATGACACAAATAATTATCATTTCCATTTTGGTGGCTTCGTTAGCACTAAATGTTTATTTTTATTTCAGAGGCCACAGAGACGTTAAATTCCTGTTAAAAACCGCTCTTGCTGCCGTAAATGGTAACGCAACCATTAAACGAAATGTACCAAAACGGCTGAATGGAACTTATATCAATATCAAGTATTTAGCCCTGCAAAACCAAAGAATGAAGCACAACGGGGAGCTGGTGAACAGTAAGTTGGATGAGATTGAAGCGGTACTACAATGACACAATACTATTCTGCTTAAATCTAATTCTAAAGCCAATTGAATATTTTAGGCATGAATAACAAAAATCCTTGCGTGGATTTACAGGGGGTGGCCTAAACAGTTATCCCCTTTTTTTTGTGTCCAATTTAGCCTAAGGCAGATTTACGCCTTTGCTTAGTGATATGGAAATTCACATGACACAACAAGGAATTTTCGGTTCGCATTTATGTCTGTGTCAAAGAAGAATTTTCATAGATAAGCCCTTTCTATCTCAAACAAATCGTGAAGACTTTATGAATTTATTTGTTTGTATAAAATATTAATTATATTTGTAAATGGTTAGTCACTTCAATAAATAGACAATGAATTACACTGGATTTTATAAAAATACGTTAAAACACGTAAAATCCGCCTTGAAGTTTAGTAAATACTAAACTTTTATGCGTATCTTTGAGACGAAATTAATTGAACAAGTAAAAGGCAAGCAAGTCTATGAAAAACTTGTTGTAAATGGAGAATGTTTATTAGATCAATTTGAATCTGATATTCAAGGTATTCCTCAATATGTTTCCGAGTTTAAAACACTCATAGCATATATGGATCTTCTAGCAAAGGGTAATAATTTACCAATAACTAAATTCAGAGAAATAAAAGGCGGTGGAATTTCAACAAAACGCCACGAATTTAAAAGCAAACATTTACGCATCTATGCATTAGACAAACCGGATGGCAAAATTGTTATATTGGGTGGTTACAAAAACACTCAGCCTAAGGATATTCGTTCATTAAATTCAATTGTTAAAGATTATATTTTGTCTACACGCTAAACCAACAATTATATGACACGTGAAGAATTAATCCAATCAAAAGAATATTGGATGGCTAAATTACAAATCGAGTTGTTTAACGAAGTTGAACAATATATGAAAGAAAATAATCTTTCACGGACTCAATTTGCAATAAAGCTTGGCGTTACAAAAGGCTATCTCAGCCAAGTCCTTAATGGTGATGCTGATCATAGGCTTTCTAAATTAGTAGAGCTTGCATTATCCATTGGCCTTGCACCTTCAATCACTTATGAAAATTTAAACTTGTTGATTGAAAGGGAAAAAAACGGTTGTTTCGGAATTTCAAAATGCGAAATTGAAGCAAGTAAAAATATACTATTGAACTTGGGTTATATGTTGAAAGAGCCAGCCATTGAGAAACAAAAGAGCTCAATAGAAGAAAACAGTAATAACTGGAAAAAATTATTTAATACTGATAACATTCCAAAAATTAAAGCTGCTGTATGATTGCTCAAAGATCAGAATTAATTTTAAAGAACTTTGTTATTGTTGACAGCAAAGTTGCGATCACTTTTCCCGAAGATGACCAGGTTGAATTCAATCCTATTGATGTTACTGATGAATTACCGGTAAACATCAATTTTGAAATGGAAAAGAAAAATGATGAGGACTTCTATCGTATAATGACGTATGTTAAGATAAATGATTGCGATGATAAAAAACCCGGATACTCAATATTAGCAACTGGTATTGGGTTCTTTAAGTTCCCTTCCGATTCGAATCTTGATGATAATACTAAAATTCAAATGCTTAAAACATCAGGTCTTAGCATATGCATTACCAATATTAGGCTATTCATTATAAATCAAACATCCTATTTCCCTTGGGGATCATTTTCATTCCACGCAGTAGACATCAATTCCCTACTTGAAGACAAACAAAAGCAGGAATCTGATAAACAGCCCGAAAGAGTAACCGAATAGTTCGAGATATTTAAATATTGAATTAAACTTTTCCCCCCGGGCATTCAAAGTCGGGGGTTTCGGTGTATTTATAAATGCGAAGAAAAGGGACAAAACCAAGAATATTAGTCCCCGATTAAGACCCTTTACTTTTTAAAACACTGATAATCAATATTAATCTTGGAGGATGGTTATACGAAGATGCCGTGTAAAATTTTGTCCGTTTATCAGTTATTGCGAAATTGCATACTGACCAGAATAATGCTGCCAAAATGGCTGTTAGAACAATTGTCAAACAGGGGATTCCCCGAATGGGTAGCAAGATTAAAAATAAATAGTTGGCAAAATGTTTAATTACTGGTTTGTATTTGTAATTTTACAGATTGAATTTTAGTTTCAATTAAAACACACTTAAATATTATACCATGAAAATAACTTATTTTATTCTAATTACGTTATTGGTTGCTGTATTATGCGGATGTTCAAAGGATGAAGAAGCTACCATTAAAAGCGTAGCTTTAGATAAAGCTGCACTATCATTAACTGTTAACGACACATATCAATTTGTTGTTTCTATTATTCCAAGTAATTTAAATGCTACAGATTTCATTTGGACAACAAGCAATAGTAATATTGTTTCTGTAAATGAGAAGGGAATAATAGCCGCTGTATCTGTTGGACGAGCGACTATCACGGTTTATACAGGAGATAAAAAATTTAAATCAAGTTGCACGGTAGATGTAGCGCAAATTTTTGCAACAGGAATATCTTTTAATGTAAAAACAATAGGATTATCTGTTTTCCAAGAATATTCTTTAAGTTATACAATTTCACCTTCAACTGCTACAAAAAAACAACTCAAATGGTCGTCTGCTGATAGTACGATTGCGACAGTAGATAATACAGGTAAGGTAAAAGCTATAAATATTGGTACTACCAACATTACTATTAAAACAGATAATAATTTATCAGACATTTGTACTGTAACCATAAACCCATTCACGGGAAAACAAATTAGTCAGGATGGAAAAACATGTGTAGTAAATGTACCGATTGCAGGTACACTATCTACCCTGCTTACAACTGCTGAAATTGCTTCTATTACTGATCTTACTGTACTTGGTAACATCGATGCACGAGACTTTAAGTGTATGTGTACAGGAATAAGCAATCTAACAGTTTTAGACATAAGTAGAGTGATAATTCAGGCGTATAATGGAGCCAGTGAAACATCTTCTTCTACAAAATATCCTGCTAATGAATTGCCAGCAGGGTCTGGTAGTGGCAAACTTGAAAATATAATTCTTCCCAACTCTATTACGTCAATTGGAGGTGGTGCTTTTAAGAGTTGTAGCAGCCTTACCAGCATGGATATTCCCAACTCTGTCACATTAATTGGCGATGAAGCTTTTTATAGTTGCACTAGCCTTACCAGTCTAAGACTTGGTAATTCAGTCACTTCTATTGGAATTAATGCTTTTGCCGGTTGTGGGTATTGGAAGCTTTACTATTCAAAAAGCCTTACAAGTATAATTTTACCCAACTCGGTTATTTCAATTGGGGGTGGTGCTTTTTCATCTTGCATTATTACCAGCATGATTATTCCTAACTCTGTAACTTCTATTGAAGGTAGCACTTTTTCGGGTTGCTTTACGCTTACCAGCGTAACCATAGGGAAAGCTGTCACTTCTATTGGCACTGAAGCTTTTCAAAACTGCAGTCACCTAGCCTCAATATCTGTATATGCAACTAATCCACCAAAAGTTTTATCATCGAACGCTTTTACCTCTGTAAATATATACACTTGTGTCTTACACGTCCCTATAGGTACAAAAAATGCATACCAAGCAGCACCTGTATGGGGAGATTTTAAAAATATTGTAGAAATGGCACCCGATTAATTATAAAGTGATACAAGAAATCTGTAAATTATATTTAAATCCAATGACGAATGGTTTCTATATTAATGGTTTGGAACAAATTGGCACACTTTTTAATTATATATGCAATATCGAAAAATTATGACAACAGGCATAGAAAAAAATACATTTTCTTGAAATTGTACAAAAATTAGCCCAGAAACCATTTAATCAAAACATTGACAGATATTTAAGCCTAGCCAAAAACCCACCTGAAAATTTTATTATATTGCATATTGATGCATATATAACGTATATTAATACAGTATATGCATTTATAATGTATATTTATACATGACAACACCCAAACCCTCAAAACTATTCTACTTCTTAGTCCAGCCCCTTCTTTCACCCTATTAGTCAAAGCACCTCAAAACACGCTCTTTTCGCTGTCAAAATCTGGGTTAGTTTAAAAAGCCGTTTTTGAGGTGAAAAAGGGATGTTCTGGAATGACTAATGTATAGTGATAATGGCCTATTGTTAGTCGAATGAATTAATCAAGAAAATCGGGTGATCTGAGTAGGTATGAAGGATTGATAAATTTAGACACCGAATAGGAAAAGTTACGGTATAAAATCGCTGCAAACCTTTTCAGGTGGGCTATTCAGAATACCGTAACAGTAAGAAGCGTAACTAAGGGTATATTTTCCCGTCTATCAAATGATTTTTCCATGCAATTAAATGGAGAGCCGACAAGCGAACGTGCCACCCAAACAAAACATTAATTTTTCAGATAACCCCTACCCTTCAATTAAGACTGTAAATTTTAAGCTAAAAGAGCAATTTTGACGTTTTGCATTGCAATGGTTGTGCAAGTTTAAATGTTGTGCAAAAACAAAAACCGCTAAACACTTTATTAATAAGCGAATAGCGGTTTTATAGAAATCAATTAAGAGGTTCCTGGCGGATTCGAACCGCCGTAAACGGTTTTGCAGACCGGCGCCTAGCCACTCGGCCAAGGAACCCTTTGTTTTGCGGCCACAAAGATAGATATTATTTTGGGGGAAACAAACCATTGGGACATTTTTTTTCTCGAGCGCCCTCTTTCAGGGCACATCCATCGCAATCGTCGCAAGGTGTATATTTTCTTTTTGTAAAAAAACGTCGGTAAATTTTATAGCCGACATAGCCAAAGGCCAAAGCAACCAGAAGAATTGTAATAATATATTGCCAAAGACTGCTCATATCATCAATCAAAAATAATAAGTTCATTCGCCGATCGCTTTAAAGGCATAATTGTAACATCCAGCCCCAAACGGATCCCCTTGGCTAAAAAATACATTTCTACCGTTTTTTTAGCAAGCTCCGGATGATTATTGTCGTTGCTTAAATGACAAAGATAAATATGCTTTAGCTCTGGATGCCAGTTATTTGCTAAAAAGACGCCAGCCTCGGTATTGCCTAAATGACCAGTATCACTCAGTATCCTTTGTTTTAATAAATAAGGATAGCTACCATTTTTCAACATTTCAAGATCGTAGTTTGCTTCCAGAATAACAATATTGGACTGCGAGATATAACTTTGAATCTGGTCGTTAACAAAACCCAAATCAGTAGCTACAATAATTCGGTGATTTCTGTATTTAATAAAAAAGCCACCATTATCAGTACCATCGTGCGAAACAGGGAAAGAAGAAATATTAAATTCTCCCACATTTATGCTTTGTCCGTTTTCAAGATAACGTTTGCTGCCATAAAGCTTTTGAGTCATACCATAACTATTATCAATACCAACATGAGTCTTGGCAGTGGCATAAACAGGGATATGAAATTTTTCTCCCAGAGTACCAATAGATTTTATGTGATCCTGATGGTCGTGAGTTACAAATATCCCCATAATCTGGGAAAAATCCACCCCGATTTGTTTTAATTCTTTTCGAATGGTTCTGGACGATATACCTGCATCAATCAAAATTCCATGCAAAGAATTTCCGAAATAATAGCAATTGCCACTACTTCCGCTGCCTATACTAAAAAAACGAAGTTTATCCATTATAAAAAAAAATCTTAAAACTCCCTAAGGAGATTCATTGTCCGATACACTATTTTAGCGATATTTGTACAAACTTAAAAAAACCAGACATGTCTGTAAAAATCGCCGGCGAAAAACTTGAGAAAGCATCCCAGGAAAGTAACAATGCCTTTCTTGCTGTATTCATTGATGCATATTTGAACGTAACCAAAAATAAGCTGGATTCCACCACCATGCCTCTTCTGAATGGTTGGCAACACAGTCTCCTCTCCTACCACTACTTTCGGGAAGAGTTGTTGCAAGGCGGATTTGTTCAACTCATACAAAACGGTTACGGGAGCTACATTTTCAAGAATCCTTTTGCCAAATCATTAAAGATCATTGGAGCAGAAGAATTGTCTAAAATTGTTTACAAAGCTAAAGAAATTTACGATAAGCACCAAAAAGATCTTGAGCGGGAAACGACAGATGATGAGTTTCACGCCATGTACGAGCAATACGAAGATTTTGCGGAGCTGGAAGAACGTTTTTTTGACATTGAGGAAGAATGCACCTCAATCATTGCTTATTACGTAGATCAACACATCGGTGACTTCGCTGAAATTGAATCCTGATTTCAACGTATTATTTTTTCCATATCCAGGCTTTAATCGAATCAAGATCAAATCCAAGAACATCTAAATCAGCACTATCTCTATCATTATAGGTGCTTGCAATGACTCTGAAAATACCATTTTCATTGGGTACAACCATTGGTTTGTAACCCGCTTTGACCATGGAAAAAACCAACGAAGTGGCTTTCTCCAAAGTTGTAAAACTACCCACCACTACATTGAATTTTTTCAAATCAACAGGTGTCCGGAGGTAGGATGCTATCAATGTTGGATTGTAATTAGTCTGAGCGACAGGCTTATTGGATGTAATAGCCAACAACCTCTCTTTAATCCTCATGGCTAAAGTATCCTTCACTACTACAGCTTTAACTGGAATTTCATGAGCCATTTCTTTAACAGCAGGAACCACAGGGGAGACTTCCTTTGCAGGTAGGGTTGACAGTATGGTTGCAGATTTTTTTGTCAGTGAACGAGCTAACTTTTCCTCTTCTTTAATCTGTTTCTTTGTCTTTGCATACACAAGAGGTTTTTGATAGGAAGTTGCAGCAACGACTTCTACCTGCCCCGATGTGGTATTTATATATTTAATCTCTTTTGAACTTTTTACGTCATTCGCATTTAATTGCTGATTTTTCGCAACATTTTCGGACATTTCCTTCATACCAGTTGGGGTACTTACTGAGAGAGCTTTTTCATGCCTGCATCCAACCAATAAAGGAGAGGAAAGGAAAAGGGCCAGGATAACTGTTGTGGTTTTCATAAAATAAACGATTAGTGTATCCGAATCAAAATATAGGCTTCCGGATATGCCTTACTTATTTCTTTTAATCTATTTTGAGCATCTGCCATCGATAAGTAGGATGCAATGATAATTCGGTACATCATGTCTTCATTCTGTACCAAAGCTGCCGGAAAACCATTATCAACCATTTGTGAATAGTATCCACGGGCATTAGTCCGATTAATAAAACTTCGTGCCACAATATTGTACGTTGAGAAGTTTACTTCGTTCCCAAGAATCAAATTTAATTTTTCAGTGAGGTAACTACCGGTCGAATCATTGGTAAAAATACTTTTAGGAACTTTCATGGTTGTTTTTGCGTTGGCATCCATCATCGCTTCTTCTTTGTCCTTCAACTTCCGGTACGTCGAATTGTAAACTTCAGGGTTGGATTTACAACCTGCCAAAAGTAACGTAAAAAGAGCTAAAATATAAAAATTATTTTTCATAGGTAAAGTGGATTATTAGCCAAAAAAGACACTATCCAACGGTTTAAGATATACAAATATATAAAAATGAAAGCGGTACCACAAACTAAAAATTACAGAAATAAAATCATTACACCAGCAACGGAAACAAAGGCTCCAATCAGTTCCATCGGTGCTATTCGCCGACCTCTGAAAAATGCTGGTACAATAAGCAAAATGGGGGTTAAAGCCATCAATGCTGAAGCAATCCCTGTTTCAGTTTTTGTCAGTGCATACAAGGATAAACCCACCCCTAAACTTGGGCCAAAGAATGACCCTATGGTTATCAGTTTCATCGTTTTTGCATCTTTAAGAGCCTTGCCAAAACCAGACCATCTGTTCAGAACAGCAATCAGAATAGTAAAGCAAATAAACCCCGTAATAATACGAATCTGAGTGGCAGCAAACGGATCATAATCCCCCATCCCTTTTTTGCTGAAGACATATCCGAACGATTGTCCCAAAGCTCCCCCCAAAGCAAATAAAAAGCCTTTAAAAGACATAGCAAAAACAAATTTACCCTTTTCACGTCCGATAAAAGCCATTAGAATACCTCCGATAATAAGAAAAATAGCCAGAACCTGATTGAGTTGCAACCTTTCATTCAGTATGAAAAAACCAATTAAAGCAGTTAAAGCCGGCGAAAAAGTCATCACCAGCATGGATAAACGAGAACCAATGATGGTAAAGGATTTAAAAAGGAACAAATCACCGAGAAAAAATCCAATCATTCCTGAAATGGACAGCCACAACCACTGCTGTTGCCCAGCCCCTGTTGGAAAAAACGAACCGGTGGTAAACAGACCAAAAATACCCAACATGCAGAAAGCCAGAAAAAGCCGGATATAGTTTACAACCAAAGAACCGGCTTTTCGCCCGGCCGCTTCAAAAGAAATAGAACTGGCTGCCCAGCAAAAAGAGGTGACAAGTGCGGCTATTTCGCCAATGTAGGTTGTTCCCATAGTATTTTATAATCCTGTAAAATTAGCGTATTTTTTTGCTTTTTCAGTATCTTTGTGACATTCAATTTGACATTACTGCAATCAAAATGACGTATTCAGAAACTCTTGATTATCTTTTCACTCAAATACCTGTTTATCAAAAAGAAGGCACCTCTGCTTATAAACCGGGTTTAATGAATATTCAACAGCTGGATGAATGGTACGGGAGTCCTCACCGGAAATATCCCTGCATTCATGTAGGTGGAACAAATGGGAAAGGATCTGTATCTCATTTAACGGCTTCCATTTTGCAGGAAAGCGGCTATAAAGTTGGTCTTTACACGTCTCCTCACCTGAAAGATTTCAGGGAGCGAATCCGTGTAAATGGCCAGCCAGTACCTGAAAATAGAGTCATCTCATTTACAGAAGAATACATCAGCCAATTATCAAAAACTATTGAGCCATCCTTTTTTGAACTGACTACCGAACTGGCATTTACCTGGTTTGCAGAAGAAAACGTTGACATTGCCATCATTGAAGTGGGTCTTGGCGGACGTCTGGACAGCACCAATATTATTCAACCAATAGCAACTGTTATCACCAATATCAGTTTTGATCACATGGCCTTACTGGGTAACAGCCTGGAAAAAATTGCATTCGAAAAAGCTGGAATCATCAAGGAAAATGTACCAGTGGTGATTGGAAAAGCTGAAGGTGGTGTAAAAAAGATTTTTGAAGAGACTGCCAAAGAGCAATCCGCCACCCTTTACCTGGCTGAAGATTCTTTTAAAATAGAACAAGGTTATAGCCCGAAAGGATGGCTTTTTACTATTTGCGAAGGAAGCATAAATCACTATAAACCTATTACTTGCGCACTTGGAGGCCTTTACCAGAAAGAAAATGCGAAGACCGTACTTACGTTAATGGAAGTATTACGCAAACAGGACTACAAAATAACAAAAAACTCTGTTTATCAAGGATTTGAGCATGTAATCTCAAACACAAATCTTCGGGGAAGATGGGAAACTTTAAGCCTTAATCCCCGTATAATTTGTGACACGGGACACAATGAAGGTGGTTTTCAATACATCACGAAACAATTGGCTTTGACCCCTCATGAAAGACTGCATATAGTTATTGGAATGGTTAACGACAAAGATATTAATAGCGTTTTAAAACTATTACCCAAGGATGCAATCTACTATTTCACTAAAGCCTCCATACCAAGAGCTCTATTAGAAAAAGAACTGGCAAAACTTGCTGGAAAATACGGCTTACAAGGAAGCTCCTATCCTACTGTTTCGCTCGCCCTGGAGGCCGCTAAAAAAGAATACCACCCAAACGATTTGATCTTCGTGGGTGGTAGTAATTTTATTGTTGCTGAAGTTATTTAAGAAAGGCTATTCTTCGCCTTCTTCCTCTTCGTCCAGCGCTGGTGTCATATTGGTATAAACGTTTGAAACATCTTCGTCATCCTCCAGTTTTTCCAGCAATTTATCAAGCGCTTCACGTTCTTCCGGTGTAACATCCTTGGTTTCGTTGGGAAAACGTTCAAAGTCTGCAGCTGCAATTTCAAAGTTGTTTTCTTCCAGATACGTTTGAATGCGGGAAAAATCTTCGGGCTGACCATAGATGATAATTTCATTTTCATCCATGTCAATCTCTTCAGCCCCACAATCTATCATTTCAAGTTCAAGTTCTTCAACATCAACACCTTCTTTAGGGACAACTTTGAAAACAGATTTACGTTCAAAAATAAAGGACAGACTACCTGTTGTACCCAGAGAACCACCACTACGGTTCAAATAACTCCGGACATTCGCAACAGTGCGAGTCGTATTATCGGTCTTTGTTTCTACCACAATAGCGATACCATGAGGGCCATAACCTTCATAAACCATATCCTTGTAATCACCGAAATCTTTGGAGACGGCTTTTTTGATGGCGCGATCTACATTGTCTTTAGGCATATTTGCAGTCTTGGCATTTTGAATCAAAACGCGTAAACGTGGGTTTCCATCAGGATCAGGGCCGGATTCCTTTACACAAATTGAAATTTCTTTACCAATTCTAGTAAACGTGCGGGACATATTCCCCCATCGTTTCATCTTTCTCGCTTTTCGATATTCAAACGCTCTTCCCATTTTAAAATCTAATTTTTGTAGCAATCCATGACTGCCAAAATAACTTTAATTGTATTATCTTAAGGTGGCAGCGAGTTGTTGTTCAAAGTTTTTGATCAACTTATTCATCACTGCTTCTATTTGTTTGTCGTTTAAAGTCTGATTTTCATCCTGCAAAATAAAGCTTACAGCATAGGATTTTTTGCCCTGTGGCAGATTTTTACCTTCGTAAACATCAAACAAACTGACGGATTTCAATAATTTACGTTCAGATGCATAGGCTATCTTCTCAATTTCGGAGAACCGTACAGAATGATCCAGCAACAAAGCCAAATCACGACGAACTTCCGGGTATTTGGAAAGTTCGGTGTAGCTGACATTGATTTTTTTGGTCATGTTCAACAAGTTTTTCCACTCAATATCCGCGTAAAAAACCTCCGTATCGATGTCCATTTTTTTCAACAGGGAAACCTGCACACTTCCCATTTTAACAATGGGGTTGCCGCCTCTGGTTGAAAGTGTCAATGCTTTTGCAAAAACGTCGTCTGAGCTTTCCTCTATTACCAAAGCGTCACGGCTCACTCCCAAACGATTTAAAACATTTTCAACATAGGCTTTCAGCACATAAAAGGAAGACTTTTCCATTCCATGAGTCCATGTTTGAGCACTGATATTTCCTGTCAGCCACAAGCCTAAGTGAAATTCTTCCTTATAGGGTGACAAACGGTCTTCTTCTTTGCGTTCAGCTGCTTTGTAATGATAGCAATTACCAAATTCGTAGAATTTCAAGTCTTGTTTACGACGGTTTCTGTTGTAAGCAATGCTTTCAAGCCCTCCAAAAAGCAGCGTTTGACGCATGGAACTCAAATCCGAACTGAGAGGATTGAGCATCATGACCGATTCTTCCGAAGGAAAAGTCTTCAAATCGGAGTAATAGGCTGCCGAAGTCAGGGAATTATTCAGGATTTCATTAAAACCGGAAGCCGTCAGTTGTTCTGCAATTATATTCTGAATGCGGTGACTGTCAGGTTTTGTGGAATAAGATATATTGGATTTTAGTGAATCGCTGTATTCAATGTTGTTGTATCCGTAAATACGGAGAATATCTTCAATGACATCCACATCTCTTTGCACATCAACACGATAGGCTGGAACTTTTAGTTCAAGTACATCGCCTTGCTGCGAAACAATTTCCATTTCCAGTGCTGAAAGAATGGATTTAACTATTTCAGGTTCAATAATTTTACCAATCAATTGATTGGTTTTATTTAAACTCAGAGACACGTTGAAATCTTCTATCGGTGTCGCGTAAATATCCACAATTTCACTGGAAATCGTACCGCCGGCCAACTCCTTAACCATCATCGCCGCACGTTTAAGCACGTACAAGGTATTATTCGGGTCAACACCGCGTTCAAAGCGAAAAGAGGCATCGGTATTCATCCCATAACGTCGGGCTGTCTTACGCACCCAAATAGGATGAAAATAGGCACTTTCGATAAATATTTTTGTGGTCGATTCTGTTACACCAGAATCAATACCGCCAAAAACACCGCCAATACACATCGGTTCTTCTGCATTGCAAATCATCAAATCGTTGGCTGACAGCTTGCGTTCCACTTCATCCAGCGTTGTAAAGACTGTTTCTTCTTCTACAGTACGTACACGTATAGCATCACCTTTGATTTTGGAACCATCAAATGCGTGCAAAGGTTGTCCTGTTTCATGCAACAGATAATTGGTGATATCCACAATATTATTGATGGGACGCACGCCAATCAGACGCAAACGATCTTGAAGCCACTTAGGCGATTCAGCCACTTTAACACCGGATACCGTGACACCTGCATATCTGGGACAAGCCTCTGAATTTTCAACAACAACACTGACCGGATAGGAATTATTGTCGGGTTTAAAGCCTTCAACAGAAGGTCTTATCAAGGAAACGGATGGATTTGTTTGTTTAAGGAAAGCAGCCAAATCACGGGCCACACCATAGTGAGAAGCAGCATCTGCCCTGTTGGGTGTGATATCCACTTCCAGAATATATTCGCTTTTAATGCCGTAATAGTCTTTGGCAAGCATACCATTCGGTGCATCCTGGGGCAATACAATGATGCCTTCGTGACTGGTTCCGATTCCGATTTCATCCTCTGCACAAATCATACCAAACGATTCATGACCACGGATTTTGGATTTTTTAATCGTAAAAGATTCGTCTCCGTCGTAAAGCTTGGTTCCAACTGTAGCAACTACAACCTTTTGGCCTGCAGCCACATTCGCAGCTCCACAAACGATGGGAAGCGGTTCTGCCTGACCCACATTCACTGTGGTCAAATGCAGGTGATCCGAATCGGGATGGGAAACACAGGTAAGCACCTCACCGATGACCAAACCTTCCAGGCCACCTTTGACTGTTTCAACTTCTTCAATAGTTCCATTTTCCAGACCAATGGAGGTCAATGCATTAGCAGTTTCTTCAGGGGTTAAATCGAAATCCAAAAAGTCCTTCAGCCAATTGTACGAAATATTCATATGCTTGTTTTATATCTTTACATTCAGATCTTCCAACACTTTACGAATCTTTTCGTACGTGGTGATGCGGGTTGGCACCAAAGGAAGACGTAATTTATTTTCAATAAAGCCCATGGCATGAAGCATACACTTCACTCCGGCAGGGTTGCCATCAACAAACAGCAGGTTGAACAAATCAGTAAAGCTGCGGTGAATTTCCAGCGCATTTTTAAAATCACCGGCTAAAGCCAAACGTACCATCTTGCTGAATTCCTTTGGAAAAGCATTACCGATAACCGAAATAACACCGACTGCGCCCATGGTTATCAAGGGATACGTTATGCCATCATCACCCGATATGACCATAAAATTTTTAGGCTTGCCCTTGATGATTTCATCCACCTGGCTAATATTGCCTGAAGCTTCCTTTATCGCAACGATGTTCGGAAATTCACGGGCCAGCTTCAACGTGGTTTCAGCCGTCATATTAATACCAGTCCGCCCAGGTACATTGTACAGGATAAGTGGTAGATCTGTTGCTTTTGCCAAAGCGGAATAATGCTGATAAATGCCTTCCTGAGAAGGTTTATTGTAATAAGGGGTGACCGATAAAATAGCATCCACCCCTGTAAAATCCTTTGTTTTGAACTCTTCCACAACGAAACGGGTACAATTACCACCAACGCCTAGGACAATTGGTACTCGACCCTTCACGCGGTTTATAACGAAAGAGGCCACTTCTTTCTTCTCTGCTTCGGTCATAGTAGCTGTTTCGGCTGTAGTACCTAGAACGACAAGATAATCTATGCCATTCTTGATCTGATAGTCTACCACACGTCCCAAAGCATTGAAATCAATGCTTTCGTCTTCTTTGAAGGGGGTGATCAGTGCCACTCCCATTCCAGTCAATTTATTGTTTATCATTTGGTCCTGCGATTAGGCGGGTTATATACATCAATATTGTTCCCACTGCTGTAAATAGAGACAGTAGGATTAAAAAGAGCATACAAAAGTACGAAAAAATACTATTTTGTACGAAGACTCTTCATGTAAAAAAGCAACTGACTTACAAAAAAAGAAAAGTCCTGCTCCTTATTCCTTTCAATCAACAAATCGTAGAGTTGGGCATTTTCGTCGTTAAAACCAACTCTAAAGGCTGCGGTTGAGTTCAGAAACAGGTATCTGAGTATTGGTGACTTCCCATTAGTCAAGTCAATCAGCGTATCCGGCTTACTGGATTTAAAGGTTTTTATATCTGAACTTCTAGGTATATGCCAAAAATCCAAATTCTCTTTATTCCAAATATGGAAGGTTTCTGAAAGCAGAGGATGAGCAGTCTTTTTCATCACAAAACTATGAGCAGTGACCTGTTTTCCATCTTCAGTCAATGTATGAATGAAAGCTTCGACTTCTGTCAAATGCTCCATATCAAAAAGCAACGTAATTTTACGGATGTCTTTGTATTCCCGGAAAGTCTTGTACCTGGAATGTTTTTTAGACAGTTTCTTAATCCGATTATTTAAAAATATGTTCATCATTTTACTATACATTTAAAAGTTCCAGAAACTCATCTTCATTCATCAGTTTGATTCCCAGGGAAGCAGCCTTATCCAATTTGGCCGGACCCATGTTTTCTCCAGCCAGAATAAAACTGGTTTTAGAAGATACGGAGCCGGAATTCTTGCCCCCATTAATTTCAATTATTACTTTATATTCATCACGTGAATGTTTTGTAAATGTGCCACTTATAACTATTATTTCACCTTCAAGTTTAATTCCTTTTTCTGTAATAAGCTCAGGGGAAATTTCCATCTGAAGGCCTGCTTCCCTCAATCTGGAAATGAGCTTTTGACTGGTCGGTGAAGCAAAATAACCAACTACACTTTCGGCTATTTTAACCCCGACTTCTTCGACTTGAACAAGTTCTTCGATAGAAGCCGTAGAGATTGCATCCATGGAATGCAGGGATTTTGCCAATTTTTTAGCCACCGTTTCACCGACAAAACGGATACCCAAAGCAAACAATACTCGTTCAAAAGGTACTGACCTGGAATCTCTCAGACTCTGCAGAATGTTGCGGGCAGATTTTTCACCCAACCGCTCCATGGTCATTAAAGTTCTTCCATCCAGTTGATACAAATCGGCAGGATCGTGCACAATACCGGCATTGTAGAGTGTATCGACTGTCTCTGTTCCAAGACCGTCAATATTCATGGCTTTACGGTGGATAAAATGTTCCAGACGTGCTTTAATCTGCGGTGGGCAATCGCCCTGATTGGGGCAATAGTAGGCAGACTCGCCTTCAATACGGATCAGTTCGCTTCCACATTCCGGACAATTCTTTATAAAACGAACCTTATCGCCAACCATAAACCGGGCTGACAGATCCACCATGACTATTTTAGGGATAATCTCCCCTCCTTTTTCAACAAAAACCTGATCGCCAATGTGTAAATCCAACGACTGAATCACATCGTCGTTGTGCAGGGAGGCTCTACGGACTACTGTACCAGACAATTGAACCGGATCCAGATTGGCTACAGGAGTCACTGCACCTGTTCTGCCCACCTGAAAAGTGACCGAATTCAAGCGCGTACTTGCCCTTTCTGCCTGAAATTTGTAAGCTATGGCCCACCTGGGTGATTTGGCCGTATATCCCAGATTTTTTTGTTGCAAAAGCGAATTAACCTTGAGTACAATGCCATCTGTTGCTACCGGCAAATCTTTGCGGGCGGTATTCCAATAATGGATAAAGTCGAAAACTTCTTCAATCGTATCACATTTTCGGGTTGCATCGGATATTCGAAAGCCCCACGTCTCAGCTTGTTTGAGGTTTTCAAAATGCCCGTCACAAGGTAATTGACCTCCCAGTAAGTAATATAAATAGGCATCCAGCTTTCTGGAAGCGACTACGGATGAATTCTGCTGTTTTAAGGTGCCTGAAGCTGCATTTCTAGGATTGGCAAACAAAGGCTCTTCCTGAGCTTCACGTTCCTTGTTCAGGTTTTCAAAAACTTCCCAAGGCATCAGTATTTCTCCCCGTATCTCAAAGTCATCCGGATAATCTTTTCCAAATAAAGTTAAAGGAATGCTGCGTATGGTTTTTACATTGTCGGTGACATTGTCTCCTTTTTCTCCATCACCTCGGGTAAGGGCTTTAACCAGGCGGCCATTTTGATAGGTCAGAGAAATGGAGGTTCCGTCAAATTTCAACTCACAAACCAGACTAAAGGGTTCATTTAAAGCTTTGCGGGTACGTTCGTAAAAATCCCTGACTTCAGCTTCCGTATAGGTATTGCCCAGTGACAGCATCGGAAAACGATGGATTTCCTGTTTAAAATTACGGCTGATATCACTCCCCACCCTTTGTGTAGGCGAGGCATCATCTTTCAGTTCAGGATGGGCATCCTCCAACTCCTGCAATCTTTTTAATTTTGAGTCGTACTCAAAATCGGACATCGTGGGAGATGACAAAACATAATAGTCGTAATTGGCTTGATTCAATTCAAGGCGTAAATCCTGGATTTCTTTTTCCGGAGACATAAAGTCAAAGTTTATTCAGACAAAAATACGAAAAAATCCAAATGGACGCGGAGTCTGCATCTCAATAATAGCATTCTTTACATCTTTTTACAAAGTGCCTCCCAATAATTCCAGTCAAAGATTGTATATTTGCATACAAAACCGTTACATTGGTATGCGCATCAATATAAAGCCAATTATTTTCCTGTTTTTGTTCGGAATCGGTCTAAATGCTGTGGCTCAGGACGATTATCAAAATTCTTCTGCAAGAAATGAGAACAGTGGGGATTCGAATTCAGATCAGGAAAAAAAAGATTCCAAATCCAAAGATGAAAAATCCTATTTATCCAGATTAAAAGTCTGGAATGTGGATGATTTTCTAGGAGAAAGTAAAACCACGACTCCCGATACCTTACTTTTGAATTTTCAGAACCAAACATTTCCTGAAAGAAATAAAACCTTAGTTTCCGAATGTCTTGGAAACATGGGCTCGCCTTTTATGTCTAAAATCTACATGGATCGTACAGATAAAAATGCCTTTCTGTTTATGCGTTCCTATGATAATTGGATAACCATGCCCAATGATCAGCTTTATTACAACACAACAACACCTTATACAAACATAAAGTACCTCACAACTTTTGGAAACAACCTTTCTCAGGAAGAAAATTTTAAATTTCTTTTTTCAGCGAATGCCAACAAGAAATTTAATTTTGGCGTAGATTATGAAATACTTTACGCCAGAGGCTATTACAAGAAAAATGCAACCAAAGGAAAATTAGCCAATTTATATGGAAATTACCAAGGCTCCCGATACGAAGCCTTCTGGAAGGCATCCTTCAATTTTCTGGAAAACTATGAAAACGGAGGTATTACGGATGACAGGTATATTACACAACCCTTGTTTATGAGCGGTGGTTTGCAAACCTATGAAAGTCTGAACATTCCTGTTGCTTTGGAAGATGCAAAATCTCTATTCAGAAATAGCCATCTTTTTTTCAATCACAAATACCATATTGGTTTTGAACGCACCATCTACAAGGAACGAGACACGACACTTTATCCCCTTAAAAGGATTCCCTATCAAAAAGCCGAAGATGTAAAAATTCCCATCGATACCGTTATTGAATTTATACCAGTCACAAGTCTAATACATACCCTTTATATTGATCAAAGTCAGAAAAGTTACAGATCAACATCGGCCAACCTGACTTATTACGATAGCATAGCAAACATCAGCAACAAATACACGGCAGATACCAGTTCCATGCTGCAAATCCGAAATACATTCGGAATTGCCTTGAGGGAAGGTTTTCACAAATGGGCTAAATTCGGGTTAACGGCATTCCTGGAACATGACTACCGAAGGTACACCTCATTAAAAGATTCCACCAATTCTTTCAGCACCTTAAACACCTACACCAAAAGCCTTTTATGGGCAGGCGGCGAACTTTCCAAGCGCCAGGGTGCTGTCCTGACCTATGCTGCATTGGCAAAAATATGCGTGATGGGTGAAAATTTAGGCGATTTTGAATTGAATGGAAATCTACAGACCAATTTTAAATTTTGGAATCACCCGGTCAATCTGTCTGCGGACGGTTATATTAAGAATATTCATCCGGACTATTTTCTGGAACATTATTATTCCAACCATTTCAGGTGGAATAAAACCTTTGTCAATGAAAACAAAACCCGCGTCAGAGGATCTCTTATTATTCCCGAACTCGGTTTTAATGCCAATGCCGGTGTTGAAAACCTGACCAACCATGTCTATTTCAACAATCAGGCTTTACCCGCTCAGTATTCTGGAAATATTCAGGTTTTGACATTCAACTGGAAACAGCATCTGGGTGTAAACATTTTTAATTGGGACAACGATGCTGTATACCAACTTTCCAGCAACCAAAAAATACTACCACTTCCTGACCTGGCTGTTTACTCCAACTTATACCTTAAATTTTTGATATCGAAAGTAATGACTACCCAACTAGGTGTTGATTGCCGTTACAATACATCGTATTACGCACCGGCTTACATGCCTGCAACGGGACAATTTTATACCCAACAAAATGTAAAAATCGGGAACTATCCCTTGATGAATATATATGGAAATTTTCATCTGAAACGTATGCGTTTTTATGTAATGTATTCCCATTTAAGCAGTCTGTTTGCCTCACCAAAATATTTTTCTGCACCGCATTATCCAATGAATCCAACTATTCTGAAAGTTGGTTTATCCTGGAATTTTTATGATTAAAACAAAACACAAACATTCCTACCTGCTTTTGGTGATTTTCACTACTTTTTGGGTATTGTTTGCCTTTTTATTTGGCCTTAAACAATGCAGTAAAAAATCAAATGACCTTCCAAAAATAGTCAAACGTGGCATCATCAGGGTTTGTGGTGAAGAAGATTTATTTAGTTATTATGCAGACAAGAAGGGTTTTCATGGCTTTCAGTATGAATTAGCCAAAGCCTTTTCGGATAAATACAATCTGGATTTGGAATACACAACCGAAACAAACTTGAAAAAGCGTATAAACTTACTGACTTCCGGGAAATGCGACATACTAACCGGACCTCTACCCATCCTTTCAGAATTTCGAGGAACGATATCCTATACAGAGCCGATCTTGAAAAGTTATGTGGTACTTGTACAACGAAAAAAAGATTTCAACGACGGTAAAAATCCCATTCGAGATCAGATTTTATTGGGTGGAAAAAAAATTGCAGTGACTGAAAATTCTCCCTACATTTCACGAATGCACCATTTAGCAAATGAAATTAGTGATTCCATTCATATCCGTGAATTTATTGGGAAAAAAAATAAAGACCTGTTAATTGATGTGTCCAGAGGTCTTGTTGATTTTGCAGCATGTGATCATTTTGTGGCTCAGTCTTACCTCCAAAAATATCCAAAAATAGACATTCAGACCAACCTGGGGCTAACACATTTTCAAGCTTGGGCTGTTAAACCGGGTAAAACTACACTTCTTGACAGTCTAAACCGGTTTATTACGGAGTATAAAAAAAGCCCCGCATTTGCGAGGCTTCTTCAAAAATATTCGAACTGATCAGTTTTTTTCCAAAAGACGTTCCTGCCATTTCCAGGCAGAGAGTAAGGTATCTTCCACAGACGTTTCAGCTTTCCATCCAAGCACGTTGTTTGCAAAATCAGGATTGGCCCAAACTTGTTCAATATCTCCATCTCTGCGTCCTACAATATCGTATTTAAGCTTAACGCCTGTTACTTTTTCAAACGTATGAAGGATTTCAAGTACAGATAAACCACGACCTGTTCCTAGATTAAAAATCTCAACATTCTTTAAGCACTTATCCTCAATCAAACGTTTAACAGCTATAACATGAGCTTTAGCCAAATCAACGACATTGATGTAATCACGGATACAGGAGCCATCAGGAGTATTGTAATCGTCACCAAAGACCTTCAATGCAGGACGGAGGCCAGCTGCAGCCTGAGTTACAAGTGGAATCAGATTTTGTGGAATGCCCAGTGGCAATTCTCCGATTTCAACAGATGGATGTGCACCAATTGGGTTGAAATAACGTAATATAATCGATTTGAAAGTAGCACCTGCCAGCTCGTTGTCGTGAATGATTTCCTCAGCAATTTGTTTGGTATTGCCGTAAGGACACATGGGGGGTTTTACGGGAGCATCTTCTGTAACGGGTAAAACATCTGGTTGACCATAAACGGTGCAGGATGAAGAGAAAACAAAACCTACAGCTTTAAATTCCTCCATGAGTTGCAACATATTTACCAATGAGTCCAGGTTGTTTTTGTAATACATCAACGGTTTCTGAACAGATTCTCCCACTGCTTTGTATGCAGCAAAATGGATGGCAGCCTTGATGTTCTTGTATTTTTCAAAAACGGCTTTCATTTTTTCAAAATCGGTACAGTCCACCACTTCAAGGTTGGGTCTTACTCCCGTAATTTTTTCAATACCGTCAATGACGTTTGCATCCGAATTACATAAATTGTCTACAATTACAACTTCGTAACCGGCTTCTATAAGCTCTACGGCAGTATGTGATCCGATAAAACCGGTTCCTCCGGTCACTAAAATTAATTCCTTCATTGGTTTTAAATTTTTGAAATCTTTAAAAAATTAAGCCTGCAATATCGGAATTTTTTAAATAATTTTACACTAAATCATTGAATTTCCTGCATTGAAATTTTCACCAATGATAAACCATACCAAAACTAAACAATTCCTGCATTTGTAAGAGTGGTTCACCGGCTGGTCTTTTTAAACGGTCATCCAGTTTGAGGTGAATATAAAAAGAGGTCATAAAATAATTGTTCAGATTCATGTCTATCGTATTTTCCCAATCCGAATCAACATAGGAAAAGTCCGTAAAATAATAGATATTCGATTTCCATTGTACATTTTCTGACAATTTCCAAACTATTGTAGCAGCTATTTTACTACCCAATTCACTTTTAAAGTGTTTGCCTTCATCGATGCCATAGGATTTAGGCTGCATATTGACATTGTCGTACAAATAGCTCATTTTACAGGTCAAGGGCGTAAGTAACAGTGACAAATTATATTTTAGATTTTTTTTGCCTGTCTTCTTATAATCAACACCAAGACCTATAAACAACTTGGCAGGTGACATAAAAGAAGATTGAAGCGACATGGTATTGGCCCTGAAATTGTTCATAAATTGAGTAGTAAATTCTCCGGATAAAGAATAATACAAATCATTGTACATTCTCACACCCAGCTTACTCACTATCCTCAATTGATCTGTACTGACATTCAGATTGCGAAGTGAATCATTCGACACGGTATTTAATCCGATTTTTGCTTCCAGGTTGTTGTCAAATTGTACTTTTTTGAGGTCAGAATAATTGGCTTCCATATAAACAGATGCAAGTCCTGCCATATTACTTTCTCCCCCTTTGGACCAATTGGGAGAGTTATAGGTCTGAGAAAACTGCAATTTAGTAAAAAATTTGTAGTTCCAGGGATTGTATGCTGTCTTGGGCAAGCCTTTTGTATCTGCATTTCTGCCAGGAATGGATTTCATATTTTTCATCCAGCTTGCTGATTGGCGTGAATTTAAATGATAAATCATTCTTTCCAGTTGAGGAAGATCTTTTTTATCATATTTAACATTTCCTATCTGTTTTGCTTCAGCTTTTAACAATATACATTGCGTAATTTCATGAATATATCTATCATATATATACTTAAACCTTAAAGAATCCAAAATTTCGGAATCAAATGTAAGCGGAGGTTCGGTTTTAAGGTGTGTTTGTATCTTGAAATCCCGTTGTATGTTATTGAAAACTAAAGGCATATACAACGGATTCATTCTTGGAAAATCAAAATTCTCATCAGGCAAAATTTCACGGACTGGTCTAGGGTATACCCTGGTGGCATTTACGTCGTAATTTTGAATGTATTCCAGTAAGGTATTGATTTTTAAAGTATCAGTGCTATTTATTCCATTCTGATAATTTCCTGAGCTATTTCTCTTTTGAAAAGAATGTTTACCCAAGTTATTATCAGTCAGCATCTTTGTACTGTCAATCAGCCGTTTAAACTCAATGTTAGAAATGTTTTCAACTGAAATCGTATCAGCAGACTGAGTTCGGATTTGTTTAAAAACAGGCAAAGTATCTGAGGCTAATGCATATAGTGAAAAAATGGTACCAAATATACACGCAAATGTTCTATTTTTATTTTTCATTTAGACCTATTTTGCCCCAAAGGTAAAAGAATATTTCTAAAAGTTTTTTCGTACTTTTGCCTTTTTAAGGGAAATTAAAGAACTACATCAATTTATCATTCATCAAAAACAATATTATTGTGGCAGAAACAAAATATATTTTCGTGACCGGAGGTGTTGTATCTTCGCTCGGAAAAGGTATTCTTTCCTCCTCATTGGGGAAATTGTTACAAGCGCGTGGGTACAAAGTGACAATTCAAAAGTTTGACCCATATATCAACATTGACCCGGGCACGCTCAATCCATACGAACACGGTGAGTGCTACGTGACCAGTGACGGATACGAATCCGATCTGGATCTGGGTCATTATGAACGTTTTCTAAATGTTCGTATGTCTCGTGCAAACAACGTTACTACCGGACGCATCTACCAAAATGTTATCTCTAAAGAACGCCGCGGCGACTTTTTAGGCAAAACAGTTCAGGTTGTGCCTCACATTACAGACGAAATTAAACGTTGCATCCGCCTGTTGGGTTCAAAAAATAAATTTGATTTCATCATAACAGAAATTGGTGGAACCGTAGGTGATATAGAATCATTGCCTTTTATTGAAGCTGTACGTCAAATGCGTTGGGAATTGGGTAAAAACTGTTTTTGCATCCATTTGGCCTATGTACCCTATCTGGCTGCTGCCAAAGAATTAAAAACCAAGCCGGTTCAACATTCCGTAAAGCAACTTCAGGAATTGGGTGTTCAACCAGATGCTTTGGTATTGCGTACCGAACACAGCATTAATTCTACTATCCGTAAAAAAGTCGCTTTATTTTGCAACGTAGCTGAAGAATCCGTTATAGAATGTATTGATGCACCTAGTATTTACGAAGTGCCACTGTTAATGCAGGATGAAGGTTTGGACAAAATTGTATTGAGCAGATTTGGTTTTCCGGTAGACGGGCCCATTGACCTGGAACCCTGGAAAAACTTCCTGGATAAAATGCATCAAGCTACCAAAGTAGTTAAAATTGCTTTGGTTGGTAAATATGCTGAATTACCCGATGCCTACAAATCCATCTCAGAATCCTTGCATCATGCCGCTGTTTACAACGACAGAAAGCTAGATCTGGAATTGATCCATTCTCAGCAAATCACAGAAGCGAATGTTGCAGAAAAACTGGCAGGTTACGACGGCGTAGTAGTTGCTCCAGGCTTTGGTCAACGTGGCATCGATGGCAAATTTGCCGCATTGAGATATGCACGTGAACAGAATCTTCCAACATTTGGCATTTGTTTGGGAATGCAATGTATGGTAATAGAATTCGCGCGCAACGTTTTAGGTTATGCAGATGCCAATTCCACAGAATTAGACTCAAGTACTACCCACAACGTGATCGACATGATGGAAGACCAGAAAAATATCACCGATTACGGCGGTACCATGCGTCTGGGTAATTACGAATGCGATCTGGACAAATCCTCCTTAGCTTACAAAGCTTATGGCAAGGAAAAAATTCAGGAACGTCACCGTCATCGTTTTGAATTCAACGACAATTATAAAGCTGAATTTGAAAATGCAGGAATGAAATGCGTCGGTACCAACCCGGATACCAAATTGGTGGAAGTGGTGGAAATACCAGAAAAGAAGTGGTTTATTGGAACACAATTCCACCCGGAATACAACAGCACCGTGCTCAATCCAAATCCACTTTTTGTTAGTTTTGTAAAAGCTTGTATTCAAGAATAAACATCATATTTAATTAGAAAATGGATAAAAATACCATCCTTGGATTTGGACTGATAGTATTGATTATGGTTGGTTACGGCTGGTACAGCAAACCCTCCAAGGAACAGCAGGAAGCGGCTTTGATGCAAAAGCATACGAGCGATTCCATTGCAGTGGCCACCCAAAATGCAGCTATACAAGCTAAATCCACAGCCAGTTTTACCCAAAAAGACAGCTTACAAGCTATAAGTGCTGATACAGCAGGCCAAAAACTTAGGTTTGGGGCTTTCGCTTCCTTAACTCAAGGTGAAAATACACATTCAACCATAGGAAATGAGTTGATTGAATTGACAATGTCTTCCAAAGGAGGTCGCATAGCATCTGCCCGTCTGAAAAAATTTGTTACCGGCGATTCTTTACCTCTGATTCTTTTTGAAGAAGATAAATCCACTTTTGGATTTACTTTTTTCACATCCGACAATCGATTAGTCAATACACAAGACCTTTATTTCAAAGAAGTGCCTTCCAATGATCCAAGACAATTCATCTATCGCTTAGCAATCAGCGAAAGTTCCTGGATGGATTTTGTATATACACTCAAAAAGAATGATTACAAAATGTCCTTTGAAATCAAAGGACAGAACCTGGGTAAGGTCATGCAGGCCAATATGAATTCAATTGATTTCAAATGGGCACTCAAAATGCGTCAGCAAGAAATTGGTCGTTCGTTTGAAGAACGATATTCTGACTTGAGCTATAAATTCATGGCAGACGATGTGGAAAACTTGAGTGCTTCCAAAGATGAAAGCAAGAAGTTGGCTGAAAAATTGAAATGGGTGTCCTTCAAAGATCAGTTTTTTGCATGTATTGCCATCTCTGATAAAGGTTTTACTTCCAATGAGCTGAGTTCAAAGATGGAAGAAAAAACCTCCCAATTTATCAAGGACTATGCCATGACTTCAGCCATTGATTTTGATGTTCGCGGCTCTCAGACAGCAAAAATGGATTTTTACTTTGGACCGATCAAACATTCCTTATTAAAAAAATACGACAAAGGGGTACCTGCAGACAATCAACTCAATCTGGACAAACTTGTTCCATTGGGTGGTAAAATGATTCGATGGGTCAATACAGGTATGGTACTTCCCATGTTTAATTTCTTTGGTAAATTTATGGCCAATTATGGGTTGATTATTCTGGTAATGACTGTCTGTATAAAAATACTGATTTTCCCGTTAACCTATAAATCATATATGTCATCTGCCAAGATGCGTGTATTGCAACCACAGATCAAGGAAATCAATGATAAATTTCCTGGAACTGAACGTGCAGCTGACCGTTCACAAGCGACTATGGCCTTATACAAACAGGTCGGAGTAAGCCCAATGGGTGGATGTTTACCCATGCTGCTTCAAATGCCATTCCTCTTTGCCATGTATTCTTTCTTCCCCTCCTCCATCGAGTTGAGGCAACAAAGTTTCCTTTGGGCACACGACCTTTCAACATACGATGCTATTGTAAGCTGGACGGGCAACATTCCTCTGGTAACCCAGTATTTTGGTAACCATGTCAGTTTATTCTGTATATTGATGACGGTGACCAACATCATTTACACACATATCAATATGAAATCACAGGATACCGCCACACAGATGCCTGGTATGAAAGTCATGATGTATGCAATGCCAGTGATGTTTCTATTTATGTTCAACCAATATGCATCCGGTTTAAGTTTCTATTTCTTTATTTCAACTTTGTTTACGATACTTCAAACATATGCCATCAGAGCAACAGTTAATGAAGAGGAACTTTTAGCCAAATTGAATGAAAACAAAAAGAAACCTGTTAAAAAATCCGGTTTTGCAGCCCGTTTGGAACAAGCGCAAAAAGAACAACAACGCATGTTGAAAGACAAACAGAAAAATAAACGTTAATTACCTACAATTATCCATTCATTAAAAAAACGTTCCCAAAATTTTGGGAACGTTTTTTTTGATTAAATTTTCAACTTTGGCTCTATCAACTATCTTTTTGAGTAATTTTGCACCCGCGTTTAAAAGTTAAACTAAGAATCACAGGTAAACATCCATTTTTTGTAAACAATGATTTATCTTTAGACGTTTATTGGCAGATACCAAAATCATAAAACTTCCCGCATGAATAAAATAGATAACCAGACCTGGATTGCACCAATCAAAAAAAATCTGAAAAAAGCAATTATCCGGGTCCGTCCATATCTGACACTACTTATCAACTTCTTCAAGGCCTATAATAAATGCCATAAAGCAACTTTCAAAAAAGCCGCCTGGTACAAGAAATCACTGATTCTATTTTTATACCTGACCTTATTTTTCTTACTCTTTTTATTTTGCGTTGATGTCAATTTTCTTTGGCTGTTCGGAAAATCACCCAGCATGCTTTCCATCAGTGACCCCCAACAAAGTGAAGCCTCTGAGATATACAGCTCAGATGATAAACTCCTGGGAAAATATTTCAAGGAAAACAGAACACCTGTTGATTACGATGAAATAGCACCCGTCATGATCACCACTTTGATATGGACCGAAGATGAACGATATTACCACCATTTCGGTATCGATATCCAAGGCTTATTTGCTGCTGCAAGAGACATGACCAGGGGGAATGCCCGCGGTGCAAGCACCATTACCCAGCAATTGGTCAAAAACATGTTCAAGACACGTTCACAATATTCAAAAGGCTTAATGGGACATATTCCTATTGTCAAGATGATTATTATGAAAGCCAAAGAATGGGTCACAGCCGTTAAAATTGAAATGTTTTATTCCAAAGAAGACATTCTGACCATGTATTTCAATACAGTGGATTTCGGCAGCAATGCCTATGGAATTAAAACGGCCTGTAAAACTTATTTCAACAATAAACCCTCAGAATTAAGCATTGAGCAAGCTGCCACATTGGTTGGATTGCTAAAAGCCACTACCACCTACAACCCTAAGGTTAATCCTAAAAACAGCCTGAAACGTCGTAACATCGTTTTGGAAAATCTGATGACCCACAATGTCATCACCCCGGATCAATTTGATTCACTCAAAATAATACCCATTCGCCTTCAATATAAAATAGAAAGAAATTACGATGGAAATGCCCTTTATTTCAGGGAAGCAGTAGCAGCACAACTCGAAGAATGGTGTAAGGACAACGACATTGACCTTTATTCCGATGGTCTGAAAATATACACCACCATTGACACGCGTATGCAAAAATACGCCGAAGAATCTGTGGATAAACAGATGCGCGTCATTCAAAGTAATTTCAATAGCCATTGGGGAAAAGAAAATCCCTGGCAAGATGAAAACCACCAGGAAATTATCGGATTCATAGAAAGTATTGCCAAAAAATCCAGCTATTACAAAGTGCTGTCAGAAAAGTACTCCGATGAACCGGACTCAGTGGAATATTACATGAACAAGCCTCATAAGATAAAGGTCTTCGACTACAAAGAAGGTCATAAAATTATTGTCATGAGCACCATGGATTCCATTCGTTACATGGAACGTTTTATGCATTGTGGTTTTGTAGCTTTGGAACCAGAAACCGGTTACATTAAAGCATGGGTAGGTGATGTGAGTTTCAATTTCTGGAAGTATGATAAAGTTATCTCAAAACGTCAGCCAGGATCCACCTTTAAACTTTTTGTTTATGCCACTGCAATGAATAAAGGTATGAGTCCTTGTGATTACCGGGAAGATAAATATGTGGATTGGGAAGTCATGGAAAAGGGTGAGCCAAAACTTTGGACTCCTCACAATGCTAACGGGACTTTTACAGGGCAGAATCTAACATTAAAAGCTGCATTTGCCCGTTCCATCAATAGCGTTGCCGTATCTCTTGCCAAAGAAGTAGGTATCCCGGACATTATTAAAACGGCTTATGCCATGGGCATTAAAACGCCCTTGCACGAAATACCTTCTGTTAGTCTTGGATCTTCTGATGTTTCTTTATTGGAACTAGTCAACTCCTATTGTACAGCAGTTAACGACGGAATGACACACGACCCCATTTTGGTCACCCGTATTGAAGACAAAAATGGGAAAGTGATCTACGAACACAAAGTAGAACAAAAACAGGCTATACCCTACCAGACAGCTTTTCTGATGACACAAATGTTACGCGCCGGGTTGACAGAACCCATGGCAACGACACAAGCGCTCTGGAGCTTTGACCTTTTCCATTACGATACGGAGTTTGGTGGTAAAACGGGGACTTCCTCCAACCATTCTGACGCCTGGTTTGTAGGGATTTCTCCCAAACTGGTAGGTGGTGCCTGGGTAGGTGGTGAACATCGCAGCATTCACTTCCGTACAGGCAGACTGGGTGAAGGAAGCAAGACAGCCTTGCCTATTTTTGGATATTTCATGGAAAAGGTACTTGCCGATAAAAGTTTGACCCAATACCGTGGAAAATTCCCCAAACCAAAGGAAGATATAACTGTACCTTACGATTGTCAGACACCATATACCAAAGCAGCCTCTGATTCTACTGCAACAGATAGCCTTGGAAATGTTACTTCACAAGAAGGCATCGTGTCTGATGAAGCACTTGATAAAGAAATCGACGAGCTGTTAATGGAGGAAGGAGATACTAAAACAGAAGAAATCAGGCCTTAACATAGACTTGATATTTATGTGATACTATTCATTTTTTTTCATACTTTTACGGTTCGTTCTTCCTAAGTTAAAAACTTAAAAACGACCCTAAGTATGAAAACACATTTGGTTTTATTAATGGCTTGCTCCCTTCTTCTAACTTCCTGTGTGCTAAAAGTGACCGGAGAAAAAGACCGAAAATTTAAAGTCAGTGAAAACGACTTTTCTTTCGTTCAGTCGTATCAGACTACGCAACCAACCATTCTGAAAATTTCTACTTCGGGTGGAAATATTAGAACATCAGGCTGTGAAGGCGATTCACTTGAAGTCACTTTTGTCGTAACTAAATACGGGAAAGTGATTGAAATCTCGCTGGAACAACTTAAAGAAATCGCACAGGTAGTGATTATTAACGAAAAATCCAGGTTGGAGATCAACGTCAGTGATATTTCTATCAGAAATGTCGGTGTTGGATTTAACATTAAAACACCCTTTAAAACAACAGCCAGCCTGAATACCAGTGGAGGCAATATTTCCATTTCAAGCCTCACAGGCAACCAGGACATCAATACCTGTGGTGGCAATCTCAACATTAAATCTATAACCGGAGACGTTTTGGCAAACACATCCGGTGGGAACATTGACCTGGAAAATTTAACCGGAAAAATCAATGCGACCACTTCCGGAGGAAACATTCATGCAAGCCACCTTAAACCCGAATTAAAAGCAAATACTTCAGGCGGAAATCTTGATATTTCCAATATTGAAGGGCTGGTTAATGTAAGTACATCCGGCGGCTCCATCGATCTCAATCAGATTATAGGATCTGTAAAAGCAAACACCAGTGGAGGTAATATTTCAGCATCTATCACAATGCCTCTTGAAAAACTGGAACTGGAAACCTCAGGCGGCAACATTGATTGCACCCTCCCTCAAGGCCTGGGATTGGATTTAGACCTTTCTGCCGATCATATTGATACGCAACTGGCAAACTTCACCGGTAAAGCAGAAAAAGACAAAATTAACGGCAAAATGAATGGTGGCGGCATCCCTGTTAACCTCATCACGTTTGGAGGTTCCATATCTTTAAATTACAAATAACATTTACTCTAAATCTTATCTAAACTCATGAAAAACTATTTCGACTTTACCCTGGATCCAAAAAAGTTTCTTCCTTTTTGGCTGATGTTTCTTGTTGGTGCAATTGCACCTTATGTCTATTTACTAATTAATACGAAGCAACATCAACCACATACTCCACTGACTATTTTAGACATTGTTGCTATTGTTTTAATGATCGTTGTTGGGATTGTTATTTATTATTTCTTCCTGAAATTGTACATTGAAAGTTTAAAATACAAAGAGCAAAATATCAAATTCAATGGTTCATTTGGCACATACATCGGTAAAATGATACTCGGTATCTTTTTATCTATTATCACTTTAGGTATATATTCACCCTGGTTTCAAAAAAACCTGACAGACTTTTATGCAGAAAATACATCCTTTAATTCCACCAGTTTTAAATTTAGCGGTAAAGGGTTAAAACTTTTTTGGATTATGACACTGTCCTTTATCCTTCCACTAATTACTATAAATTTAATCTTTACTATCTACTACGATAAAATGCTTGGAGAAACACCTCCTATTGGGTTGATTCAACTTATTTCTTATATGTTGATTATCCCATTTTACTATTTAATGTACAAATGGTACTTTGACATCGACTATAAAGAATACCATATTTCCTGGGAAACCACCTTCTGGAATTCTTGCGGTAAAATACTTTTGGAAATGTTTTTATCAGTTATAACTTTAGGCATATACGCACCATTGGCCTATGTAAAACTCTATAAATATTTTGTAGAAAGAACAGTCGCTGTTTCACCCAAAGCCAAATTAAAGTTTGGCTTTGATATAGAAGCACTCGATGACTTTCTATTTTTATGGGGACAGGGATTGTTATGCATCATCACCCTAACCATTTACACCCCCTGGGCCACCAGCAAAATCGGTAAACGCTTCCTCATGAAAACCTATCTGGAAAATGCAGAAAGCCTTGAAGCAAGCCAACCAATTGAAATACCAGCAGAAAGCTAAAAAATAGTATTCTTCCCTCCCAAAAAAAACGTCGGAAATCCTCACTCAAAAGGTTTCCCGACGTTTTTCTTTTTTTCTTTTTCTTTCTTATTATCAATGGTCAATCACCCCACCGTTTTTTTCAAAAGGAGCGATGAAGTTCAAGGCGCAGTTTGCAATTTAACAGCGGAGCGTACTTTTCGTACGTGAGGATTTAAATTGTAACCTGCAACGCCGAAATACGCGCTCATTTTGGAAAAAATCAAAGGTCGGGGGTGTGGAATCTGCTGCTCTTCTTGTTAATAATCAACGTCGAAGGAATATTCTCCAACTCCTTGTTTTGAGAAACAGTCAACTTATTCCAAGTCTGATAACTAATCAGCATAAAACTAAAACCAGAAATGAAAGTTGGAGAAATATGAGTATTCTTGCTCAGTTTCACAGCATTCGGAAATTCCTCTTTTAGGGAAGAAATAGTCTGAGCGATCTCATCATTGGATTTTGCCAGCTCATGAACATCAAGGATACGGATGGAAACATCCGGATTGTTTCGAAGCAAACGACGGGCATAGCGCAATAAGTATTCATCATCAATTGAATCCAAAAGCACCAGTGTTTTAGTGATTTTCGTGAAGTCCCTGTTTACAAAAATACCCACACTACATTTGCTGTTTTCGATGAAGTAACGTGTCTTATCCTTAATGAGAGAACCCGGATAAAAGAAGTTTTTCTTAAACATCGATTTGCCTGGCAATGAAACACCTGCACCAACCAACAGGAAATCATAGTTATCCACATTGACCGTATGAACGATCTCATGACCAATATTATCAGTCACCTTATATTCAGTCTCAATGGGTATTCTTAATGAATCAGCAGCTTCCCGGATGGCTGTAAAACTAACATTTGAAAACTCTTCTCCATGTATCGGATTGGTATCTGTACCAACAGTAATATGCAGAACAGTTACAGCCAAGGTATTTTTTGATCCATCAAGCACCGTTTTAGCAACACTTAACAAAGGTTTACCGTTATCGGGATTTCCACATGCCACCAAAGCCTTGAATATACCCAGTGCCTGTTGTTGCTTAAGCTCCTCATTGACATTTCTAATAGGAAAGAGCTTCTCAATTAAAGCCATTAAAGGTGTTGTCATAAAGGTTGTAATTAAAGCCATGATGACAAGCATTACAAATATAGTTGGTGGAAGAATGCCCATTTCATACCCAATATTTAACACGATAAGTTCCATCAGACCTCTGGTGTTCATCAGAATACCAATCGAGAGACTATCTCGCCAGGATTCACCAAACATCCGCGCTGTTAAGGAACTCCCACCCAATTTCCCTAAAACTGCAACCAAAATAAATAAAGCACAAATGCCCCACAAATAAGGCGTATTAAGTAATCCAATTTCTGTACGAAGACCAGTAAAAACAAAAAACAAAGGTAGCAGCAACGTCACTGAAACATCCTCCACCTTATCTATGATTAGTTTTCTGAAATGCGGCATGGGTGGCATAACTACACCAGCAAGAAAGGCACCGAACAATGCATGAATACCTATAACCTGAGTGGTCAGGGCAGAAAGAATCATAATGAGAAACAAAAAAGCAACTATACTTTTATTGACAACTTCACTGTTGCGGTAAATTTCTCCAATACGTTTCATGAAAGGCTTCACAACCCAAATCATGGTACCAACATAGAAAATGGAAAGCATAATCGTATAAAGCGACCCAGTTATACTTCCTGTTTTAGCTATAGCAATGATTGCAGCCAGTAAACACCAGGCAGTAACATCATCGATGGCAGCACTGGCTAGGGCTAATGTCCCGAGATGCGTTTTGGAATGCCCTTTTTCCTGAATAATTCTGGCTAAAACAGGAAAAGCGGTAATGCTCATGGAAATGCCAATAAACAAAGCAAAAGAGACAAAATCAGTCGTTCCGGCAGCAAATTCGGCGAAAACAAAATAGGCAAGCACCATTCCTAAAAAAAACGGGATAACAATGCTGGCATGACTAATTACATAGGTTTCACTGAGCCTGCCTTTTAAGTCTCTGAGATTTAGCTCCATGCCAATAGTAAACATAAAGAGAATCAATCCTACCTGACTCAGAATATACAAATTACCAAGAGAATCTGCTGCAAACAAAAAATTGAAGGTGTCCGGTGAAACTTTTCCTAAAAGCGAAGGGCCAAGAACAATACCAGCCAAGATCTCACCGATCACAGTGGGTTGCCCCATTTTGGCAAAGAGGTGGCCGAAAATTCTGGAAACAATTAGAATGGATATTATTTGAAGCAGCAACATAGCAGAGGGTTCAGCTATATTAAGCAAAAAAGAATGTTTAAACATTTCAAAACTGCTTCCGATATGGACAGGTGTATTTGGATTTAATAAATGGCGGGATTTTTCAATCTGATGTTCCATTACTCCGCCTTTGAGTATAATAAGATATGTCAGTATAGCAAAAAGCATTAACAATCCAATATACAAAAGCAAGACCTTAAAATCTCTTTTTCTCATCATAAGATAATTAATTAAAGTATGATAAAACCTACTACAGTGCCATTTCCTACTGATGGTTTGAAAAAGTAGATGTCTTCATGATACCCCCTTTCAGGGTTAATAGATTTTGGGTACAAAGGTAACTATTATAAGCCATCAATAAACAAATCCTTAAACATAAAATACGCCTTTAAAACTGTTTTAAAAAATGTAATTATCAAGGTTTGTCTTAAAAATAACTTACTTTTGTCTGATAATTCCCTTTGTGAGGGAGAAAAAAAACTAAAATGTCTGTACATCAAGAAGATTCACGCAAAGTAACCACCCACCGTTTATTTGAAATGAAACAACGGGGAGAAAAAATTGCCATGCTGACTGCATACGATTACTCCATGGCTAAACTAATTGATCAAGCTGGAATGGATGTCATTCTTGTTGGCGATTCTGCTTCTAACGTTATGGCCGGAAACATAACAACGCTGCCTATTACACTTGACCAGATGATCTATCATGGAATGTCTGTAGTGCGCGGTGTAAACAGAGCTTTAGTCGTCATTGACATGCCCTTTGGCACTTGTTCCGGCAACACGGTTGACTCTCTCAATGCAGCCATTCGGATCATGAAAGAAACGGGTGCTGATGCCCTTAAAATTGAAGGTGGAAAAGAAATAAGTCAGGATATTAAAAAAATTATTGACGCAGGTATGCCCGTAATGGGTCACCTTGGTCTTATGCCTCAATCCATCAATAAATACGGCACCTATACTGTTCGCGCCAAAGATGAAGCGGAAGCACAAAAGCTACTTGAAGATGCAAAAATTTTGCAGGAAGTGGGTTGTTTTGGTATCGTTCTTGAAAAAATTCCTGCAGCAATGGGTAAAAAAATTGCGGATGAACTGGATATACCCATTATAGGAATTGGTGCCGGTAACGGTGTTGACGGTCAGGTACTTGTTATGCATGATATGCTCGGAATTACTCAGGCGTTTTCACCCAGATTTTTAAGGAGATATGCCAATTTGCAGGAGACGATTATTGAGTCGGTGGGGCATTATGTGAAGGATGTGAAAGCCCTAGACTTTCCCAGCAACACCGAACAGTATTGATTTTTTCTAAATAGAGAGCGAATTTCGGCGTTGCAGTTACAAATTAAATCCTCACGTACGAAAAGTACGCTCCGGTGTTAATTTGTACCTGCGCCTTGAACTTCATCTCTCTATTTAAAAAAAACCGTGCAAGGAAGTAGTTTTTTGAAGAAAAAGAAAGGGAAGAGAGACTGTTTTTTGAAGCGGTCTCTTTTTTTGTGGACATTGGGGGAGGGATTTGTGGATTTGGAGCTTTTTTGTGATATTTGTCTATTGCTACTTTATACAAAAGTTAAAGATGATGAGAAAGCTTCTGGTTTTTAGTTTGTTTATTGCGTGTGCTTGCATTTCACAGGCTCAGATTTTGAAGCCTATCAAGTGGAACATTCAGCTTCAGGAATCCAAGAGTGCAGATCAGGAAGTCGTTTTTACGGCCAGCATTGATCCGGGATGGCATTTGTACGATATGAATCTAGGTGAAGGTGGGCCTGTATCGACTTCCTTTCACTTTGAAAAAATGGTGGGTTGTTCTCTGTCAGGTAAAACGTTTGCGACCTCGCAGGTCATCAAAAAGATGGACGATATTTTTGGAATGGAGCTACGTTGGTATGTGAAAAGGGCCGTATTCATTCAGAAAATAAAGATTACAGACCTTAAAAAGTTTAGTCTAAGCGGATATGTTGAGTTTATGGGCTGCGACGATGAAAGTTGCCTCCCTCCTACACCAGAAAATTTTGAATTTAAGAGCAGTGATTTGAAAGGTATCGCAACGACACCTGCACAAACGTCAAAAAAAGAGTCCGTTTTACCCGCTGCACCAGATAATAAACTTGAAAAAACAACGGCTGATACCCTACAAATTGTCAAAACGGAAGCAGCCAATTCACTCAACAACAGCTCTATATGGAAACCGGTCATTGGTCAGCTTCAAGCATTTGGTAAATCCGATTCAATGGATGTTGTGTCAGCACAATCATCCTGGTGGCTTCTGTTAATTACTGGTTTTTTAGGAGGATTACTTGCTTTACTTACACCCTGCGTCTGGCCCATCATCCCAATGACCGTCAGTTTTTTTATCAAACGCACCAAAAACAAAAAGAAAGCCATCCGGGAAGCCATTCTTTACGGACTTTCTATTATTGTCATTTATCTGTTGCTCGGACTTGGCATTACCATCCTTTTCGGTGCCAGTGCTTTAAACAGCCTTTCGACCAACGCCGTTTTCAATCTGCTCTTTTTTGCATTGCTGGTTTTATTTGCAATTTCTTTTTTTGGAGCCTTCGAGCTGGTTCTACCCTCTTCCTGGACTAATAAAATGGACAAAAAAGCCGATACAACATCTGGTCTGGTTAGCATCTTTTTTATGGCATTTACGTTGGTACTGGTGTCCTTTTCCTGTACAGGTCCTATCATTGGAACACTTCTTGTTCAGGCAGCCAGCATGAACTCCATCACAGGACCTGCCATCGGTATGTTCGGTTTCGCATTAGCACTGGCCATTCCATTTAGCTTTTTCGCAATATTCCCCAATATGCTGCAAAAATTACCCAAATCGGGCGGTTGGTTGAACACGGTGAAAGTGGTGCTTGGTTTTCTGGAACTGGCTTTTGCCCTTAAATTTTTATCCGTGGCTGATTTGGCTTATGGTTGGGGAATCTTGGACAGAGAAACATTCCTATCCATCTGGATTGTACTATTTGCATTGCTTGGATTTTATTTACTTGGAAAAATCAGACTTCCCAACGACAGCAAACTGGAGCATGTTTCAGTCTGGAGACTTTTCATAGCTATGACTTCCCTTGCTTTTGCCGTTTATATGGTACCAGGTTTGTGGGGTGCACCATTGAAATCCATCAGTGCCTTTGCACCACCGGCTTCCACACAAGACTTCAACTTATATAAAAACGAGGTTCATGCAGCTTTTACCGACTACGATGCAGGCATGAACTATGCCAAAGAGCAAGGCAAACCCGTAATGATCGACTTTTCTGGATATGGATGCGTCAATTGCCGAAAAATGGAAAATTCCGTTTGGCAAGACAGCCGCGTTAAAAAGTTATTGGAAGAAGACTATGTTCTGATCACCTTGATGGTGGATGATAAAAAGCCTTTAAATGAAATCTTCGAAGTCAATGAATATGGTAAAATACGAAAAATTAAAACCGTCGGTGACAAATGGAGCTATCTGCAACGCTACAAATTCGGCTCTAATGCACAACCTTTCTACATTTTGCTGGATAATCAGGGAAAACCTATAGGTCCAAGCTATACCTACAATGAAAATCTGGATCAGTACATTCAATTTCTTAAAAATGGCTTAAACACCTACTCCAAATAGTAAAAAAAAACTTTAAAGGTCACACATTTACAATCTTATTTTTCTCTATTAACCTTGATTTCTGGTCTTTTTCCAGTAGAAAAATTTTTTATTAGAAAATAATAGTATATTTGAAACGTTTATACAAAACAAAGTGGAAAGGTAACATTTCGATCTATTTTGGACTTAAAATGTATTAATATTTTCATTTTATATAGTTTACAGTAACATTTATGAACAAATTTCTTTTAGTTATCTTTTTATTTTTTGTTGGAGTTTTAACATCCATGGCATGCGATTTTGAGTTTTCCACCAAAGAAGATAAAAAATCATGCAAAACAGGTGAAGAATTTATTATCGATGTCAAATTAACGCTTACACATAGAACCTGTGTCGTTACACCCGACCAGACTAAATTTAAACCAGAAGGCATTCAAGTTTTAGGTGCTACCAAATGGAAAGAATCTACCCCAGGTGTATGGAGCCGTCAAATTAAAGTAAAAGTGTTGAATGACAGCAAGAAAAAAATAACTCTTTCGGCAACACGTACATGCGATAAAGAAGGTGGTTATGGTATTTATTCACTAAATAAATAACCTAAGCTTAATCCATGAGCCGCAAAGCCAAATTAATAATACTTTCATCACTCCTTTTATTTACAGCAATCAGCCTGAACGCAACGGTCTCCAAGGCCACTGTAGACAGCATCGAACATGTTCTGAACAGCAATATTCAGGGTTGTGACCAAAGTTGCTCCTATTTTGCAGGTGAACACACTTCCATCGGAATCGGAAATTCTTTATTGACATTTATTCTGATTGCTTTGGGCACGGTATGGCTTTTCGTAACTTATAAAAAGAAGTATCTGATTGTTATTGGATCGCTTTTGGGTTTAGCAGTTATCGGAACGTACTTATATCCTCAGATACAAAACAGCCAAAATACACCTGCCAATTGCCCGGTTGTTCAGAATAAATCCGGAACATTGACTGATACAATTTCCAACGATGTTTTTATCGCACCAACTTCTGATGAGTTTGGATCACCCGATACTGCTAGTGTTAAAAACGTGGCTAAAACGGACTCAACCACTGCTTCCAATGATGAATTTGCACCAGTTTCGGGCGATGAATTTTCTTCAGGTGGAGAGGAGTTTGCTTCAGCAGGTGACGAGTTTTCCACAGCAAAATCATTACCTGCCCCCGAACGGAAAATCGACTACAAGCAAGTGCTGGAACCCATCATCATTTTCCTGATCATTGCCATGATCAGCCTGATGATCAAATATCCATGGTTCAGAAAAACCCGGGGATTTTTCCTTTTGGCAGGATTGCTCTATCTCGGATTCTACAGAGGAGCCTGCCCATGCATGATTTCAAGTTTTCAAAACACGGTGCTTGGTATACTCGGTGTCTCCATTCGGCTGGAATCTTTGCTATGGTTTCTGTTACTCATACCTGGTGCTTACCTTTTCGGTAGAATATGGTGTGGTTGGCTTTGTCATTTGGGAGCTTTACAAGAATTTATGTTTTCGGCATCCAAATTTAAAATACTGACTTCCCGAAAAGCTCAAAGCGTATTTAAGATGATCCTGATTACCGTATTTATCTTGTGGATACTACAGCTGATCATCACCAAAACCAATATATTCTGCGAATACGACCCATTCAAGGTTGCTTTCAATCTGATCTCAGCAAGTACAACAGGCTACATCCTGCTGGCCATACTCCTGCTTAGTTCCGTTTTGATTTACAGACCTTTCTGCCGAACAATCTGCCCGGTTGGACTCATTTTAGGGTTAACATCATACATTCCCGGAGCGAGAAAACTGGAAAAAAAGGACTCATGCATCAATTGCAAAAGCTGCGACAAAGAGTGCAAGCAACGAGCCATGATTCACGAAGGCAAAACAACAACATTGAAAGAAGAAGATTGCATCATGTGTGGAGAATGTATTTCTAAATGCAAAATCAAAGCATTAAACGTAAAATGGACAAAACAAAAAGGTACAAAAAACTGATACTCCTGGCCGGAATTATGCTTTTTTCAACAGCAGCAATGGCACAATGGGAATGTCCGAGTCGTGTAGGTGGAAGTTTAAAGCCAATAGGTTCATCAGACCTGATGTGGGCTTCGGAATTTACTACTTCTGCCGGTGTAATTGGAGACTATAGCGTAGGTAATGCCATGGCCTTTCTGGGACTTGATTATAGTCAGAATAACTTCACGGTATATGCAGAAGGAGGCATTAAAAGCTGGATTCGTTTCAATTCAAAGGATTATCAAAACTCGAAATACAGCTTAGGGCTACGCGAAGCATTCTTTCGCTATAAAAACGAAAACCAAAGTCTGACCATTGGTTTACAATCCACTCAAGGGGAAGATTTTTACCTGATTAATGAACGGGTAGCAGGAGTAAATTACCGCTCTACCTTTGGTAACTGGTCTTTGAATGCTTTAACCGGTACTGTCATGGATCAGTTTGCCCGTAACGGAACTTTTTGTACGTTGGGTTACCTTTATAACATTGTACCTGGAAGACAACGGGCAAATCTGGGATACAAATTCGGGCAAACCAACCCAGCCCTGCTCACTTTAAGTTATCACCCAAAAGCGAAACAAACGTTTGCTTCAACCGATGAATTTGGCGCTTCCGATGAATTTGTCTCAGAAAGCGAACTTTCTACAAAAAAATCTTCTTTCCTGAAACTAAACACTGTCGGAGCCCTCCTATACAATGAATATGGCTCTCAAATAGAAACCCCTGCCCTCTTTTCCGGCCTTTTCGTAGAAGCAGAAATTGCAGGACTAACTTTTAAACCGGAAATAATAATGCAATCCGCTGATGCTAACAAGGCCCTGTTGTATTCCTTTACCGTACAAAAACAAATCAGCTGGAACAACGGTCAACAAACACGCATCTTTGGAAAATACATAGGCATTCATCAAATTGATTCAACAGCAATTGCCTTAAATTCATTCAGCAATGTCTTTGCAGGTGAAGTTCTCCGAATGGACGCACTAGAACTGCCCCTTGTTCAGGCAGGTATCAAGCAATCATTTCCAAGCCTGAAAGCATCCTTAAAAGTACAGATGGCAATGCAAACAGGTCAGGTTTCGGGTTATATATCCGATCCATACAACCCCATTCTTACCAACAGCAGAATGAAGGAATACGACCTGGCTATCAGTAAAAATTTTGGTAAAAACCTGCTTGTTAATGGCTGGTTTGGATATATGATTAACCCAAATATGACTGGACCATTTACCTATGAAACGAGCAAAAGTTTCTGGGGAAAAATTGAAATGAGGCTAACCTTCTGATAAAAAATAGAAACTATGAAAAAAATATCCGGATGGCTGTTTGTTGCAACAATATGTTTGATGCTGGTTATAAACGCCTGTGAGAGAACGGGCATTGTTTATCACATCAATCAAAACAAGTGTAATCTTTGTAAGAAATGCGTTCCAGTATGTGGATACCACGCTATATCCATGGTTACTTCTGAATTTGACAGAGATACCATTGTTATTGACCCCAATAAATGTGTCGGTTGCGGGGAATGTAAAATTGTATGTCCCGTTGATGCCATAACCTCAGCCAGCTCACAAAAACACGGTGATGAGAATGATGAATAATTTTAAAAAAGGATTTCTTTTTATAGCCTTATCGCTCTATGCATTGACGTCGACTTCACAAATCAAAATTAACTATATAGAGTTCAAAAAAGCTAGTTATTCATTAAATGACAGATTCAGCCTTCAGATAACCATTAAGAGTACCCCTGAAACATGCCTGGATGGTATGAAAAAAACCAAAATATTTGTTTCTGGTCTTAAAATTGAAAAACAAACCCCTTGGAAAGAAATCGCTAAAGCCACTTTCCAAAAACAAATACAATTGATCGTAGTTAAAGGCAAAAAAAACAGATCGAAACTGACAATTTTGCGCAAAGTCGATAAAGAATCACTCTTTCAGCAGGAACTTTTCCCCATAGAATAAGTGATTACTCTTTTTAAGGTAAATTTTAAATAGGTTTCAATGGTAAAAAATACAAAGATTCTTCAAAATGAAAGGGAAATGAGAAATGCAAAAATCATTGTGTTCTCTGTCTTTTTCATTGTTATAATTCATACTCTTTACATGAATGTCATGGGTTTCAATTCCCTGAGTCATGATGCATGTCTGGTCTACAAGTCCGTTCCACGCTGGTTTTTTTACCTGTATGAAAATATTCTCGAACTTTTCATCGTTGTTATTTTAGGCATTTTTGCCGGAGTAATCACTGAAAAATATTTCCTGAAAATCAAGCGTTTTTATCCGAAAAATCAGCTACTCGCTTTTTTATACGGCTCCATTCTTCCAATTTGTTCCTGTGGAGCAGTGCCTTTGATTGAATCCATGAAACGGAAAACCTCGATGAAAGTCATCATCACTTTTGTCATTGCCACCCCACTGCTTAATCCTTACATCATCTTTGTTTCCTATGCAGTACTTGGGCTGAAATTCACTATCCTTCGGGTTGTCTTTTCTTTTTTTACAGCCATCATTACCGGTCAAATCCTTCAATTTGCGGCAGATCGGTTTAAACAATCCATACCAGGCGATTTTGAAGCATGTTTAACAGATTGCGACCCGGTTTTAGCCAGAGATCCATTTGTCAAAACGATGAGAATGACAAAAAAAATTATGCCTTACATTCTGTTTGCTGGACTTTTAAGTTTTGGACTAGCAATGCTGAATCCCAAACAATACATCGAAACCATGAATTTAACAGCGGAACCATGGGCTACCATTTTGATGACCTTGATTGGAATACCCATTTATGTTTGCAATGGTACCGATGTGCTCTTTTTAAAACCCTTGCTTCAATATGCCGATTTAAGCATGGGAGCAGCCATTGCCTTTTCCCTCAGCTCCTCAGCACTCTGTATTTCATCCATTGTGATGCTGACTAAGTTCATTGGGACTAAATTAACGACCATACTTGTTGCATCAGTTTTTTTATTGATGCTCCTATTTTCCTACATTATAAACTATTTAATTTAAATACATCATGCTACACTCCACGTACCGGATTGCTTTAAGCATCCTGATTATCTTTTCTTTAGCTATTTCGAAAATGCAGGCTCAATCTGTCACATTCAGAGTTACAACAGTATCATATGGAGGTAGTGAAGCTCCAAAACATGTATTTGCCCTTTGGATAACCGACTCCAATGGAAAATATGTCAAAACCATTAACAGACAATCCAAAAACTACACCAGTGAACTGACATCATGGTCCAGCAATTCTGGTAGCAAAACGACAGATGGTATCACCGGAGCCAGCTTAACCACACACAATGCCGCTTTAAATAAAACAGGAGGTGTGTCCAGAATCCCGTTTCTATGGGATTGCAAAGATTTCAACGGTGCATTCGTTGCAGATGGTACTTATTATATCAACGTGGAATTTTCAGAAAAAGGGGCTTCAAAATATATTAAATACGCCTTTACTAAAGGGGCAACCAGCAACAACTTGAGTTTTCCGAATGTAACAACCTCTCCAGGCAAATATTTTCAAAATGCCACATTGGTATTCACCGCTTTAGCATCCTCCATCAGCCAAACCGAAAGTGCCAAAGCGTACGACATCTATTTTTCAAACAGTTCAAAAGAACTCAGACTTTATTTTGATGCCCAATATCACGAATCAGCAGCAGTAAGCATTTACAATCTTTCCGGAAAAGTACTTTACAAGAAAAATAACATACCTTCTGATTTTTCAGTTGGATTATCCAAACTACCTGCAGGTGTCTATTTTGTAAAATTATCAGATAAATCAGGCAAAACCCAGACCAATAAAATTCTTGTAAAATAAAGTATACCGCTAAAAATTTCAAATATTTTTAGTTACTTTGTGAATCGAAAACACAACTATTAATTTATAATTTAATGGAAACAAAGAAATTTCTTCTCGACGAAAAAGACATTCCTACTCAATGGTATAACATTGTGGCAGATATGAAAAACAAACCTCTTTTGCCTTTACATCCAGGTACAAGACAACCATTAACACCAGAGGATTTGTATCCGATTTTTTGTGAAGAATGTTCCAAGCAAGAATTAAACTATACCGATCGATATATTGATATACCTGAAGAAGTCAGAGACGTATACCGCAATTACCGTTGTACGCCTCTGGTACGTGCTTACGGATTGGAAAAGGCCCTGGGTACCCCTGCACACATATTTTTCAAAAATGAAAGTGTAAGCCCGGTTGGTTCACACAAACTGAATTCAGCCATTGCCCAAGCCTATTATTGCAAAAAACAAGGTGTAACCAACATCACCACCGAAACCGGTGCCGGTCAATGGGGAGCCGCCATGTCCTATGCAGCAAAATTTTTCGGAATTGAGCTGGCTGTTTATATGGTAAAAATCAGTTTCGAACAGAAGCCCTATCGTAAATCCATCATGCAAAGCTATGGTGCCACCGTTATTGCTTCTCCTTCCATGTCTACCAAAGCCGGAAAGAAAATCATAACCGAGAATCCCAATTATATGGGAAGTCTTGGTACAGCCATTTCAGAAGCCATCGAACTGGCCACAACCACCCCCAACTGCAAATATGTTTTAGGCAGTGTATTAAATCATGTTTCCCTGCATCAGACTGTAATCGGACAGGAAGCTAAAAAACAGATGGAGATGGCCGGAGAATATCCCGATATTATCATCGGTTGTTTTGGTGGAGGTTCAAACTTTAGCGGTCTTGCATTTCCATTTATGGAAAACACCCTGAACAAAGGAACCAAAACCCGTTATATTGCAGCAGAACCGGCCTCTTGCCCAAAACTGACCAGAGGTAAATTCTTATACGACTTTGGCGATGAAGCCGGCTATACGCCCCTTTTACCTATGTATACCCTTGGTCACAATTTTTCACCTGCCCACATTCATGCAGGCGGATTGCGTTACCACGGTGCTGGCACCATTGTCAGCCAACTAATGAAAGACGGCATCATGGAAGCAACCGACATTCAACAGTTGGACAGTTTTAAAGCAGCCATGCTCTTCGCAAAAGCAGAAGGCATCATCCCTGCTCCAGAATCGGCACATGCTATTGCCGCAACCATCGACGAAGCATTGAAGTGCAAAGAAGAAGGTATTCAAAAAACCATTCTTTTCAATCTTTCAGGGCACGGATTAATTGATATGACAGCCTATGACAGCTATCTATCCGGTGATTTGAAAAATTATGACCTGCCACAGGAAGAGATTGATAAAAATCTGGAAAGTATACTAAACTTACAATAAAAATTTGAAAGTTCTAATTCAACATATTGAAAAGCTTTTGCCCGATCACGACTGCGTTGTGGTTCCGGGCTTAGGCGGTTTTGTCCAAAATGTAATCGCTGCCAGGTTTGATCCGCAATCCGATTTATTTTATCCGGAAGGAAAAGAAATATGCTTTAATGCCAGGTTGACGTTCAACGATGGCTTTTTAGCTCAGGCTTATCAGGAAACTTTTGAATGTAGTTTTGAGGAATCAAATGCACAAATCCACCTGGGAGTAAATGAACTTCAGGATAAATTGGAAGGTGGTAAGTATGTAAGTTTGGGACAGATAGGCGTCATGTGGAAAAATGAACAAGGTTTGTTAGCTTTTCGTTCGGATAATAAGAATTCATTTCTTCCCGATGCTTATGGCCTTTCCACGTACTCATTTCCAAATATGGAAAAAAGACTTAAAAAGAGATCCTACACAGAGCACCAAACAACAAAACGTAAAAACGACGATTTTATCAACATTCGTTTACGCCGAAACAGTTTCCGAAATTTACTGACAGGTGCTGCAGCGTGCCTGTTTATGCTTCTTCTAGCGAAACCTGTTGGTAATAAGCCAGGTATAAATAATCAGGAGGCATTTCTGATGCATAACTATATTTCTTCTCCAAAAGATGATGTACTGCAAGAAGAAAACCCTTATGAAATGGAAGAAAAGGTTTCTTCCAAACAAGCCAATCCAATTCCAGAAATTGATCGGGCTAATGAAACAAAAGTGACGATTGATAGTCAACCTGTTAAATCGGCCAATTACACGGAGAATGACATCGTTCCTCCTGCAAAACCCTTAAAAGTAAATCGGAAGTCTACTAAGAAAATTGATGTTATTGCCCCCACACATGAGTACTACATCATAATAGGCAGTTTTCCTGAAAAAGAGTTGGCTGAAGATTGGATCAAAGAACAAGGTCATGGTGGTGTATTCAAATATGCAGGGATTATTGTAAAAGACGGACGTGCCAGGGTTTATTCCAGAAGTTTTCCCGATAAGGAAGTTGCTGAAGCCTATCTCAATCAATTTAGGGCAAGTAATCCTGATTATGCCTCTGCCTGGCTGCTCAGCTCAAAAAAATAGCAAAAAAAGGAGTCAAGGATTTTGTCTTTTCAAAAATATTCCTACCTTTGCACCCGCTTAACGCAAGAACAATTATAAAATTCAATTCAAACAATGGCAACTAAAATCAGATTGCAAAGACACGGACGCAAAGGGTATGCATTTTACCACGTCGTAGTCGCAGACAGCAGGGCACCACGAGATGGTAAATTTATTGAAAGATTAGGTTCGTACAATCCAAACACTAATCCTGCTACAATAGATTTGAATTTCGAACGCGCCTTGTATTGGGTTCTAACTGGTGCTCAACCCACCGACACAGCTCGTAACGTACTTTCAACCGAAGGTGTTATGATGAAAAAACACCTTTTGGACGGTGCAAAAAAAGGAGCTTTCACTGTAGAAGAAGCTGAAGTAAAATTCAACGCATGGAAACTAACCAAAATTGCTTCTATCAACACTGCTAAATTAACTTTGAAAGATGCAGCAAAAGCATCAGCCAAAGAACGTTTTGATGCAGAAGTAACTTACAACAAAGCTAAAGAAGCTGAATTTGCTAAAAAACAATCTGATCTTCAAGCTGAAATAGCTGCAGCAGATGCAGAAAAAGCAGCTGCAAAAGCAGCAGCTGAAGCACCCGCTCCAGTAGTAGCAGTAGCAGAAGAAGTTGTAGCAGAAGAAGTTGTTGCTGAAGAAGCAGTAGCTGAAGAAGCAGTAGCTGAAGAAGCTGCTCCGATAGCAGAATAATATTCAGGAGTCCAGACCAGGACTCCTACTAAGGAGAGATGGCAGAGTGGTCGATTGCGGCGGTCTTGAAAACCGTTGAACTGTGAGGTTCCTGGGGTTCGAATCCCTATCTCTCCGCAAATAACATTTCAAAATGTAGTAAAAGCCCGCAAAATCAATGATTTTACGGGCTTTTTGCTTTTTGAATATATCCAAAATATTCAAAAAAAATCAATCTTTAGGTCTCCAATTCGGTTACCCAAAGAATTTAAAGCCTCGGGTACCCGAATTTTTTCAAAAAGCATTTATAATCAAGCAGTTCAATCATTGAACATCTTGTAGGTAAATCAAAGAAAATGTAATTTTGAACACTTTTAAAGGTTACCACAAAAAACACAAAACTTTCAACCAGGAGCGTTTATTGCCTATTCTGAGCAATCAAAAGATGAATTCCTATTAAAAGGAAATAACTGACCTTTGTGGCATTCATAAAGAATTGACTTTTCACATTGCGCGTCATACCTTCGCCACGACCGTCACGCTCATAAATGGCGTTCCAATTGAAAGCGTTTCGAAGATGCTAGGACATAAAAATCTGCATACAACGCAACATTATGCTAAAATTCTTGACTTGAAAGTAAGTGATGATATGAAAGTTTTGAAAGAAAAGTTTGGAAATGGATATCAAATGGGAATTAAGAAGTCGGCTGGATAATAATCCTATTTTATTTACACAAAACCACGAAGAACAATTCAATCTTCGTGGTTTATATTTTTTACAACTTGACAAAATCAGATTCTATACGATCAATTAACCGTTCGTCAATTTTTAATTCCACAGCAAACTCTCTGAATTTACCAACAGAATTACTTACCATATCAATTAAAGACTTATAATCCTGAATATCATTTCGCTGAGCAATTGTTTCCAAATCTTCACGAGTTATACCCTCAGTTTTACCATTAATAGACATAGAATGTTTGTTCATATATGCAGGAGCTGTTAGATCGACTCCATAAGTCAAATCATAAGCCGGAGACAAACGCCATACGCCATCTGGAGTCATGCAGAAACTAAAGTTCTTTGAATGATCATCAACGTTACGTGCAAGCACATTAAATACCATCCGTAGATATTGTTGACGACTGTCCTCGTACGGCAAATTAAGCCTACGTATTACAGCGAACAAATCTTCGTAACTGTCACTTCCCGGAGACATGGCAGCCATAGTTTGTGTATGTATTCGGTCATTAACGACACGGTCAAACCTATGGGTCAGAAAATGGGTAACATCTCCATACGAACGTAATTCGGACGACATCATAGTTATTCCCGCAGCTAATGCCATTTGATAATAAACATATTCAAGCTTGGCCAATGGATAGGTAGAATTATCATCGTATTTCAGAATAAAATGTTCAAATCCAGCAGGTACATTTCCCTGTCCTGATATCACTTCGCCGGTTGCCCTATTTACCGCCACAATTGCTTTCGGTCGCTTTCCTCCCGGCGATGAGCTTATTTTGATCAAATCCTGCCATAGAATTGAATTTTCAGCATTGAGTACCGTTGTTTCCCGTTCATTCAAAACTTGTTTGGCAAATTCATAGAGATGTTCAATATCTACCGAAAAAACGGAGTCATCACCTAACTTCTGAGCTGGTTCATATTCAAGCGCACCCATTGCCCGACTGCCAATAAACGAAAGATGATCAACAGGACTTACTTTCTTTGTCGAAATATGATTATCCCTAAGCCAGGCGCTGAAAAGTGAATGTCCCCATTTATCGGGGAGTGAATCGGCAATCATAGGTGGAAGACCCAGATACAATTTATCTTTATCGCCTGTCCAGGGAATATGTTTCTTGCTGCGTGGCGAGTTGATGGACATTGTTAAAGGAGCAATATCCAACCCTTTGTCTAAGAATTCCGATTCATATTCAAAAATAGCTACATCCGATTTTTTATCCCATGAAAGATACCCTACAGGCATTCCCCATAGCTTCACCATTACTACATTGGTTTCCATAGTTATTTTTCTTTCTGTTGCTTCTTAAATAATGCACGAGGACTTTCAGGTAGTTCTGGTAACAATTTCTCAATTTCATCAAGGCTGTCAATAGCCCGCAATAATTTGATAAACGAAGCCAACGTAACCCCGGTAGAAGAACCATTCTCAAAAGAACTGATGGTAAATACACTCAATCCTGATTTCTCAGCTACATCTTTTTGAGTGTATCCCATTCGTTTACGATAGTCACTGTATCGTTTTCCCAGTTGTTGGATTATAACACTACCCGATTGTTCATATAGATCATTATACATAGTCAACACTATTTTCTGCAAATATAGATATAACTATATTAATATCTAAATAAATTGCATTATTTTAGATATATCTATAGTAAATACAACAAGACTATCAACTTTAGATTTCAATTTCAGTTGAATTTGAAGTTGTTTCGTATAGTATTAATAGATTATACAGGAATTATTTCAACTATTCCATCACTTCCTCTTATCCTTTGCCCCACAGTCAAATGCAATTAGGTTGAACACTTCACGCATCCGGGAACGTACTCTATTACCGTAGTATTTAAAAGTACTCTCTGCTCCGAGATCGTCGAAGCATTGAGTGTGTGGCTGCGGTTGATTTGAAGTATTAGTATAAGAATGGCTGCCGTAGCGTTATATGACTTCATAGCCATCTTTGATAAAATCAAAAGTAATCTCCCGACATGATTTGATTCCAAATCGTTGCGGTTGCGGTACGAGCAGACGCATAAACGACATAAGACTTGTTTTACCGCAACCAATTGGACCGGTCAGCAAGATTCCTTTCTTTATGGGCAACATCAGCTAGCCAATAAAATGACTTATTTCTGTATAATTGATAAGTTCATTTATAAGGCGATTTTAATCAAGACAAATGATGATGCATCAATCTCCAGTTCAATTGTATTTCCATCTACTTTAATGTTTTTCTCCACTGGAACAACTTTTAATGGATTTTCCAAGTTGTTTTCAGCATTCATATCTGGATTTTGAAAAATCGTCACTGTTGCCTGACGCATTGTAGGTTTCAAACCAGCCAGGCTATATTTAACTAATCGTTTTTCATTGGACACATTTACTATTTTCAGTAAAATCTGATTTTTGTTTTTGTCCAAAACAGAAGAAGCATATAATCCCTCCTGCCCTTCGAGTGGTTGCTGCTGACATTTGGTCGTTAGAACGTGCGTACCCGGGTTATGTGCATATAATTGCTGAACATAATAATTTGGAGTTTTTACACAATTCAGGTTGTCGAACCAAATCAGGTCAGGTTTCCACTGCCATGCTTCGACGTGAGCAAAAAGCGGAGCATAGGTACACATTCGAACTACATCGGCATTACGTTCGAATCCGGTCATAAATGCTGCTTCGCACAAAGCCGATTCAAAGGAATTTTTCTGATCCTTGACATGACACGCATATTCACCGGCAAAGACTTTGGGTGCTTTACGGTCATAATTATCGTATCTATTTGCATTTTTAAGAAACCATTCCGGGCTTTTATAATAATGCTCGTCTGCCAAATCGACTTTGATTTTTTTCATTTCGTTCCAGCCGTATTCAAAGTCTTTTCCCTCAGGGAATGGACCAACTGTACCCACAATCTGAATTGCAGGATATTGTTTCCGAATTGCTGCTACAAAATGGGTCATTCGCTCAGGGTACTCACTCCCCCATTGTTCATTACCAATGGCAATATATTGAAGATGGAACGATTGAGGATGACCCATTTCGGCTCGAATTTTCCCCCATTTTGTGTCCGATGCCCCATTGGCAAATTCAATCAGATCAAGAGCATCCTGAATATAATGTTGTAAATTTTCAATGGCACAGTTCTGATTCGGATCGTGATTTTCAAATTGACAAGACAATCCACAGTTAAGTACTGGAAGTGGCGTTGCACCAATATCTTCACTCAGTTGGAAATACTCGAAGAACCCAAGGCCGTAGGACTGATAATAATCCGAGAACTTTTTACTAGAAAATGTGAAGTTCCAGCGGTTGATGTTAGTGGGGCGATTTTCCACAACCCCTATCGTATTTTTCCACTGATATCGCGTTGCCAGGTTACTGCCTTCCACAATACAACCACCAGGAAACCTAAAAATCGCTGGTTTTAAATCGGCAAGTGCTTGTGCCAGATCCTGGCGCATACCATTGGTACGGTTCTTAAATGTTTTTTGTGGGAAAAGAGAAATATGATCTACATCGATAGAGCCACGTCCCAGCAATGTCAACCTGAAGGAAGCTTTCTTCTCGGTGACCTTGGGACTTAGCTCTAAGGAGTATTTTTTCCAACCATTGCCACTGACTTCGAACTCTTTTGATTCAATAATATCGTGTGAAATACTTAGAAGCTCAAATTTCATTTTACATCCAGTAGATGCGTTGCAACGTATAAATGCACTGAAATTGTAATTTTCAGCTACTTTCAACCCAATACCCTTAAAACCTTCGTTTTCGAGACCGGTTCCGGTAAGCTCGTTGGTGTAGGTCAATCGGGCATAATGCGGATTTTTATCGAAACAGGGGATTGAATCCAGTATCTTCACATTGCCAAAAGGAAGCCAACCAACTAATGCATTATCGAATTCGAAGGAACGATTCTTAATCAACTCGGCGTATAATCCCCCATCGGATCCGAAGTTAATGTCTTCGAAAAAGATACCGTACATGGTTGACGAAATAGGTGAACCGACCTTTTTTGTATCAACAGAAATGTCGTAAGTTTGGGCAGCAAGACTTGTTTTTAGAGAGAATAAAATAATACTTAAAAGAAAAATTCTTAGATAGGTTAATTTCATATTCAATGTGTTATTTTATTTAGATATGGATATGTTTCTTTCCATAAAACCGGAACATTTGATATCAGCCAACTTTTACCAAAATCGTTATTTCCTTGATAAAACAAATAGGTTTTCCCATTTGTGTCTTTAAAAATGTGTGGATGACCCGATTCACAATAGTTCCAGGTTCCTCTATCGCCATTTGGCAGAAATGGTTTATTGCTGAGTTTTTCCCACTTAATTCCGTCTTTGCTTCGGGCTACACCTATCTGCTGTGGTTGGTTGTTATAGGCTCCAGCATAAAACATATACAGATATTCATTTACCTGAACAATGGCAGGAGCTTCGGTACATTCACCTTCCCACGGGAACTCAGGCCTTAATACTGGTGTATCCACAACTTGAGTCCAACTTTGTTTCGAAAAATCAGATGTCAAACGTGTTTTGGCAACCCCGATAATCTGGGTTTTATAATCAGGGGTACGTGTAGCAAAATACATAAAATATTGCCCCTTGAATTCATAAACTTCCGCATCAATGGCACGCCCACAATTCCAGTCGCCGGTTGGTGAAAAGATTGGATTTGTGATATCGCGGATAAAACGAATTCCGTCGGTTGACCATGCATGGCAGATAGCATCCTTTTTTCCATTGCCGTAAGTTTGATAGAATAAATGAACCGTGTCGTTACGCACTATGGCGCAAGGTGCACAAAGTCCCTTAGATTCATAAGTTCCATTTGGAGTAATTTCGCCAATATGTTCCCAATTTGTCGGGTTTTTGCTTTGAGCAATTCCAATCCCCCACCCGTTCAGCTCAGACTGAAGTTGTTTGGGTGGAATACTGTAATACATGAGGTAACTACCGTGAAAATAAATTACATAAGGGTCTTTCGAAAATGGCTTTCCTACACGTGTGGTGTCGCCAAACATCATCTTTTGTCCGAAAACAAAAGATGTACAGGCTATTAACAATATACTTATATATAAACGCATCTTATTTACTTAGTTTTTGAATACGTAATCCGTAAACACCACCTGCAATATTACCTGGAACTGACTGTATTTTAATGGTAATTTTCTCCTTCCCTTTCACGATGTCGCTCGGAATACGATAACTTCTTTCAATCATGGCACTAAAGGTTTCGGTACGTAATTTTTGAAAACCAATTTTTACATCATCCGCAAAAATTTTAAATTCACGGTTGCCACCATCCAGACTGTTGTAAGTCATAACCAATTCCAAAGGCTCGTTTTCGGTTACCTTTAGCTGGTATGAAAACCAACCGGAATCGGAAGCATCACGCCACGAGTTTTCGTTACCGCAATTGGTTTTCTCCCCTTTCAAATAAATCTTTAAATTCATAAAATTTTGTATATCATTAATTAATATTTATTTATTTATCTATACAAACAGCCATAAGCTCGAAATATAAAAGCCACATCTATCGCCAAAAAAAGAACTGATTTTCATTCCAAAAATACAGATTTATACGACGAAATATTAGCATTATTGAGTCAAAAAACAGAATTTTTCAATCATTATTGCTACTAAGGCTTAGAGCTTTTTTATTGCAACTCCACTCAATATAGGTTTTCCAGCCAATGCTTGCAAAAAGATATTGATTCCTTCGTTTGTCGTTATTTTAAACGTTTTTTTCACAGCAGTTTGATGCCCAAATTCGGCTGCCAGATTTAATTTATCAATAACCAGTTCGTTATTGATGATTACATTGAAAATTCGGTCAAAATTTTCTGAGCTTCCAGTACGTTGAATGTTTTTCATCTCGTCGTTGGTAAATGGCTCATCAAAATATAGCCCAACCATATATTCTCCCTTTGGTGCATCAAATTGATAACCAGAGAGTCCCATTCGGAAAGTTTGAAAAACCGGTTCTAAATTCGTAGCATAAATATTAGCAGCTACCCCTTTTCGTTTTCCATCATGCGACTTATTTCCAGGCCAGGAATCATAAGCCTTCCCGTCGGTATAGCCCCAACTGCCTGGTTTGTAGGCTTGATCGGGTAAACACATCATTCTTGTCAGCGGATCAAAGAAATAGCAATGATCTTGCCCTACATTAATATAAAGTCCCGCCGAAAGATTCTTATTTTTCGATAACATGCTTGGCACAAATTCCATTTCAACAGTCAGGTTGTCACTCAAGTTATCAGCAAGAACCATTAATGTATTTAAATTTGTCGTCAAATATTTTGTAACTCCCAAAACAAACTCAAATTTTGAATACGAAATAATTGCAAGACAAAACGAAGTCAAAGGGAAACAAAATGGAGTCTAAAAATTTGGGACTAAATCGTAACAACCAATTTCACAACAAATATAACGTACTGATTAATAAGGGCACTAGATAAAAGGTTCACATACCTATCTGTACCTCCACCCCCAACCCTGACTAATTCCTGCTACTAAATAACCAGATATTACCCTACTATCACTGTATTTTTCCCTATTTTTACCTCCAAATATACCAATAACCATTTCCATGAAAATATCTATCAAATCGCTCCTCCTTTTCCTCCTCTTCACCCTATCCATTTTCCAATCCCAAAGCCAGACCACCTGGAAAAACCCCCTGATACTTTCCAACGAATGGTCGTTGTACGGCATTGGAGATCCATATATCCTTAAATTCAACGGATATTATTACCTCTATTGTTCCACACGGGACAGCGAAACAGGCGTAAAATGCTGGAGCTCAAAAGACCTCAGCTCATGGACCTACAAAGGACTTTGTGCTGCAGCTACAGAGACCATCACAAAATGCGCCTATGCACCGGAAGTCATTTACTACAATGGGAAATTCTATATGTACACATCCCCTTTTGGTAATGGACATTACGTACTTCAAAGCGAGAATCCAACCGGGCCTTTTGTACGTGTAACAGAAAACCTGGGTAATTCCATTGACGGTTCTGTTCTGAAAGACGACGGAGGTTTGCTTTATTTTTATCATTCAGGTGATGATGGCATACATGCACACGGCATGTCTTCTCCAACATCTCTAGGAAGTGAAGTTGTTCTGGGCGAAACTCGAATGAATGGCTGGACAGAAGGCCCATGTGTTATTAAACGAAATGGAAAGTATTACATGATTTATACAGGAAATCATGTGATAAGCAAGGGTTACAGGATTAATCTGGCTGTTTCATCCAGCCCAATGAGTGGCTATGTGCCACAGGAAAAACAAAACCCAGTCATTCTTAGCAGCGAAGGAAGTCAGGTTGGATTGGGTCATGGAAGCATTGTTTCAGGGCCAGACCTCGATTCTCATTATATTTTATACCACAATCTGGCCGGTGATTTTGGTGTTGGACCTTACAGACATCTCAATTTCGATCGAATGGGCTGGAATGGTAGCAAAATGATTGTCATGGGGCCAACAAACACAAACCAAGTGACTCCCGACCTACCCGACTTCTCCGATTATTTTGAAGGCTCCGTTTTGAATCCGGATTGGACGCTTACTTCTAATGCGACATGGACTGTTAACGGTACTGCATTAAACCTGATACCAAGCGATCTGAATTCAGATCAGGAACACCTGGCTCTTGCTCCGGGAGAAACCGGTGACTATTTCACGGCAGAATTTAACGCTCAGGAAGTGAATGCCACAACTGGCTCTTTTTATGGTATCGTATTCAATTATACAGATAACCTTAATTACGGAACTGCTGTTTTCAATTCCATAGCTAACACTCTGGTATTTAAAACTCAAACTGCAGGTATTTGGAATACACCATCAACTTATACACTAAAAGGTGTAGTTGACTTTAAAAAATCGCACTGCATCCGATTGGAACGTACAGGTTCAAAACATCTTTTTTACGTAGATGGAATGTTGAAAAAGACATGGGTTCTTGATCAGCCAAGCGGAAAAGTCGGATACTATTCTTTCAAATCAAGCGCTAGTTTCGGACCTGTTGCCTACAGCCGAAAAGTGAATGGAAGTGGCATTTTTAATGATTATAAACCAGTACCAGGCACTATTGATGCAGCTTTATACAAAAATGGAGGAGAAGGAATCGCATACCACGACCTGTCACCTTCGAATACCGGAGGTGCCACTTGGAGAAAAGACTCTGTCGAAACGATACTAGCCCCTACAGGAGACTATACCGTGCTCGGAGAGAAAGGGGAATGGCTTAAGTACGCTGTTATGGTCAAATCTGCTACAACGTACAGCATGGGTCTTAAATATGCCTCTGCATCGACCAGCAAAATTCGTATTTCTGAGGCCGGATCTTTAGAATATATCGAAATTGAATTACCTGCCACGGGTGGAGTGAACAGCTGGAGAACGAAAATACTGGAAGGAATCACCCTCAAACAAGGAATACAAGACATCTTGATTGAAGTACTGGAAGGTTCCTTAAATCTTTATACTATGCGATTTGTTGAATCTCCCCTTCAGGCACTTCCACTTGAAGAAAACTTTACTCAGACTAGCTTTGGCACTAACTGGAATTACAACGATGGTTCCTGGAATTTCTCAAATGAGCAGATTGCCTCGAACGGATATGGAAAATGCCTCATGGGATCTGCCTATACAAACTACATCGCATCTGTTGATCTAAATTATCAAACAGGCATGAATGGAGGACTTTTGGTAAGAGCAAAAAATCCAGCCCTGGGAGGAGCCGGAAACGATGTTCAGGCTGGAGCTGACTTTGTACAAGCTTATTTTGTGACCTTAGGGACCAATGGCTGTGTTCTGGGCAAACACAATTATAATTGGGCCACTCTTGCTACTTCTACCGGAACCTATACTACAGGAGTCTGGTACAACCTGGCTGTAAAAGTGGAAGACGACAACATCAAAGTCTATCTGAATAATTCCCCCAACCCCATAATTGATTACACAGATCCAGAACCTTTCATTTCAGGAAAAACCGGATTCAGATCTTTTAATTCAACTGTTAAATTTGATAATCTGGAAATTCGACAAACAGGTACCACCACTGATCTAAAAAAATCTGAACAAACAATCCTTCGACTATCTTCCAATCCAGTTAAGGAAAATCTGATTTTGAATTTCACATCACCTACAAAAAAAGGAGGAATACTGGAACTTTTTTCATCCTGCGGAAGCTTGGTTTATAAATCTTTTGTTCCCGAAAATCTGCAACAATTCAACGTTTCAGTGAAGTCTTTAAATTCAGGAATCTTCCTGATAAGATATTCAGGCAGCATACAATCATTTAAATCAAAGATTCAAATAGAGTAGTCTATATTACTGGTTTATATAAATATATAACTATTTTTTCAATTGTTTTTGAATTTTCCTAATGGCAGACTGAATGGATTTCTCAGGCTCGATCACATTGAAGTCACCCCAGAAAGCAGGATCCGCAAAACCGGCGGCTTCATCTGCAACAATGGCTGTTATTTTTAATTTTGAAGAGGGCTTCAACCAGCTTTCATCGATCGTTGATGACTTCCAGTCAGTAACTGCCATTTCCATGATTGACGAATATGAAGTATTAAACAACTTTCTTTTCCAATTGATGTAAATATCCAATTCCACGCGGCAATAGTTTAAGTACCACCTATCTCCACTTTCTACATAATCAACCCGACAGTTGGACTTTATGGGATAAACATTGGCATTTACAGGTTTTTTCTTAACAAAAATAGCAGCAGCAGCATCCCTGTTTTCAATGTTCATACTGTAATCCGCGCGTATCAAGGCAAGACTTTGTGCTTCAATGTATAATTTGCCATAATATAAAGGGTCCGTATAGGCAGGTCGTTGTTTAAAGTTAACGACATAAACGGTCCTGTCATCAATACGGGTGGGCATATCAAATGAAAAGTCGTAATTGCCCATCATGTTATCGGTAAAAAAATCATCCGAATTTTTGATAACATCTGCAAATAAGGTGTTGTAAGGCCCGCCCATCAGCTTAAAAACCAAGGTATCCAACTTCTGATAATCTGTTTTTTTTCGAACTTTATACAGAGATGCCCAATCTTTTTTTCCTGAGGTATACGAATATTTATGAACATCAACCACAGCCTCCTGCAAGGAAACATAGGTTTTTCGTTTTTTAATGGTTTCACGATAGAAAGCCGTCATCAATACCGGGCTAACCGAATAATTAACACCTTTCCTTTTAATCACTTCCCGGACCAAGGATGCGGCATCACTAAAAACAACGCTAACTTCAGGCAGGACCAACGTTAAAGCATCCAGTTCAAAAGTATTAAGACCATCCACGAGGTTATTAAGTGGAAGAACTCTGGTCTTGTAGCCCAAAAATGAAATCTCCATAAATCCACGCTTAATATCTTTTGGCACTTTTAATGAAAAAGAGCCTTCTGTATTTGTTACAGTAGAAATATTGGTTCCTTTCAGGAGAATAGAGGCAAAAGCAAGCGGTGAACCTGTGTGAAGATCCACCACTAGCCCCTTAAACACAACAAAATCGGTTGAATCTATCTGAGGTTTTGGTACAGGTACAGGGGAAGCATAGGTTAAACCAGAGCTAAAATATAGTCCTAAAAACAAGAATAGCTGGAAAAGTCTCCGCAAAAGTAGGTTCATGGCTGTCTAAAAATTTAATTTAAACTAAATCATGAACATATAACAATATTTGAACCAAATAGTTGAAGCTTCCGGCAGTATTAAATCAACTTCCGGATTCCATTATTTTAAAATCGTATCCGTATTAAAAGATTCAGGTAAATAACCAACCACCAGTGTTGCCAATTTTTTATCATAGCCCATTACCGGTGAAACCAGGACAATCTGATTGCCTTCCTCTTGAATAACCAATGTAGAATCGGATGACAGCGTATTCCTTAGATTTTCATTCTCAATAGGTTGCCCTTCCATTTTTTTATTGGTTGAAAGCATAACCTTTCCATTTAAATCGACCAAATAAATAAACTGAAAATGGTTTTCCTTAACCAAATCACTGATTAGCAAATTCACCTGTTCCATATTTCCACGCAGCATCTCTGAACGAACATTCCAGACCAGAGGTTTGCAGAAAAGCTTCAGCATACTTTTATTTGTATCCTGCAATTGTATCGTTGCTGCTTCAACAACGGCCTTTCTTTTCATATTTCCTTCCACTTCTTTCCAAAAATACACCGCAACAACGGCCAGCAAACCACAAAGAATTGCAACCACTACTGGATGTTTTTTAACAAACCTTGAAAAAGCAGAAGGTTTTTTTACATCACTAGTTGTACCATTAGCCTTACGATCCATTGCTGGAGATTCTTCTTTGTTACTCATTTTTAGTTGTATTAGATTAATATGTCTTCATCCGAAAGTGGTGCATATGGACCATCTTTGGCTTCAAAAATAACGCTTCCCTCTTCTAGAACTTCCAGAGAATGCCATTGCCCCAAAGGAATATTCACACCAAACTGACCTTCTGAACAATCTAAAATAGCAGAATCTATAACGACTCTGGCGTCATCGTAGAAATTAATCCTTAAACGCCCCCGCAGCAAAACATAGGTCTCAGCCGTATGACGATGACGATGTACTGGCATCACAGTACCAAGTTCCAGCGCATTCAACATCCGTTGAGAAGGAGATTCAGCACTTTCATGAAAATTAAAATTCATGCGTTTTCTGGGATTTTCCAATGCCTGACCAGACAATTGGTTCAACAAATCAGTATGTATTATTTGCATCCTTATTTCGTATTTAGTTGTTTTTATAACTCTGAATGGCTTTTGTTAGACCATCAACAGTTGAAACCGGCATTTTTTTAATATCCAGTGCTTTCTTTATTTTTTCATTACTCACTATAAAGTTTGTTAGCAACTTTTCATAAACATAACCGTCAAAGTTTAAATGAAAAGGTCTCCCTATTCTGGCAAGAGCTTTAATAAAGCCCTTACTCACCCGCCAAATCCTGACTTTTTTACCTAAAACAGAGCCGATAATTTCAAAAATCTCAACAGCTGAAAGATAACCATCATCCGAAACATTGTAAATACCTGACGGAATTTTCTTAACCATCATTTGTTTCAAAATAAAGATCAGATTGTCCATCGCTAAAAAAGAACGATTGCATTCAAACTTACCAAAAGGATATGGATAATCTTTCATAACCATCTTATACATCCATTTCATATTTTTGTTCCCTATACTGCCATTCCCATAGATAATGCAAGGGCGCAAAACATACACATTTTTATCCATTACATACTGAGAAAGTATGTACTTTTCTGCCAATAATTTACTTTCTCCTAAAACTCCGTAGGGTTTAGGTTCGACATCTTCTATAAGTGCAGCATCCTTAACTGATTCTGCTACAGCTTTAACAGAGCTGAAAAACAGAAATGTTTTGGCAGAAGACTGGGTAAACCAGTTAAAAATATTTCTGGTCAATCCGGCATTGGTTTCAAAATATTCCAGCGCTTCAGATAAATTTGTAGTCTCATTTGCTTTTCCAGCCAAATGAATAACAATATCTACATTTGGAATAGCAGATAATTCAGAAATGGAATACGTTTTTTCAACACCATCCATTTGGGATGTCACAATATCCAAACCAAATAGGGTATGCTCCTTTTTTAAACTTTCAACCAAACTCTTACCAACGTAACCTTGAATGCCAGTTATTAATATGTTCATGGTATTTGTTATAATAATCAGACAATGAAATAGTAGACAAAAATTAAATACGTTCAAATTTAGAATAAAATGTTTAAAGAATAAGCATTAAAAGGCCTTAATTTAGTAATAATCCAAAAATAAGTATCTTTGAAAAAAAACACATCAAAGATGCAACCAATTGAATATTTCCCAATCGTAAACGAGCACGGCGACATTATCGGAAAGTCTACCAGGGAAGAGTGTCACTCCGGCTCTTTCTTGTTACATCCAGTCGTTCATTTACATGTTTTCAACTCGAAGGGTGAACTTTATCTTCAAAAAAGGGCAATGAACAAAGACATTCAACCCGGGAAATGGGACACTTCAGTAGGTGGTCATGTAGATTATGGAGAAGACATTTCAGTGGCTCTGAAGCGTGAAGTTCTTGAGGAACTTCATATAACAGACTTTAAGCCCATCCAGGCCTTTCAGTATCCATTCCGTTCTGACAGAGAATATGAGCTTGTACACACCTTTTATACCATCTACAACGGTGAGATTACACCCGATCCATCAGAAATATCGGAGGGGAAATTCTGGAATTTGCACGACATTGAAGAGCATTTAGGCAAAAATGTTTTCACTCCCAATTTTGAAAGAGAATACAGGCAGCTTATGGAACGGATAAATAAAACTGTATCTGAAATGGATTTCAGCAAGGTCTAGATGAAAGCCTCATGAACTAAAAACCTTGTAAATACTCTGTCAGATTCACATTTCGGTCTATATCCATTTTCTGACGCAAACGATAACGGCTCATCTCGACGCTCCGGTAAGAAATGTTCAACAATGGAGCAATGTCTTTGGAGCATAATCCCATTTTCAAATAAGCACATAACTTTTTGTCATTGACACTTAAAGCGGGGTACATCTCCCCCAACCGTTCCAGGTAGTTTTCATACACCAGGTCGAAATTCTCTTCAAATCTTTTCCAGTTATTATCGTGCTCAATATTCATTTTGATATTCTGCTGCATTTTTGAAATACGTTTTAAAATGAGCGATTTCTCATTTTTAGCATTAATATCAGTTGCCACTTTACTCAGATCTTGATTTATATCCAACAATATTTCATTTTTACGGATTAAATTCATGGTAGAGCTTGCCAATTCCTGGGATTTATGACGTAGATTATGCTGTAATCGCTGATTTTTTAAAGCTATAATTTCTTTTTCTTTTTCCTTGGAATCGGCCATAAAGCGCTTTTCCTGTGCTTTCATTTCTAGTTCTTTTTGGACCTTCATTTCCAGAGCGCCCTTTTCTGAACGTTTTTTGATGTAAATTAAAAGCCTGAATATCAGAAAAAGAACAATTAATGCATAAATAATGTAAGCCAAGCCACTATCATACCACGGAGGTAAAATGGTAAATTCAAACGAAGTTTCAACCGTTTTCGATTCAAGCTGACTCTTGGCCTTCACCCGAAAATTGTACGTACCTTTTCTAAGTTTGGTGTACTCTTTGGTATTTACTGTAGAAAAAGTTGACCATTCATCGTCGTAATTTTCCAACAAATAACTGTAGGTAACCGATCCTTCATTTCTATATTCAGGTGCCACAAATTCAAAGCGAATGGAATTATGCTTGTAATCAAATTTTGGTATGTATTCCTTACTCTGACCAGCCTGATATCCAATAACAGCCGAATCACGGTCTCTTGTAAAGTACACATTACGTATAGATATTTTAAAATCGCTGCCATTTTTGGCTTTTTTCAATAAAGAAAGATCCAACCATGAAAATCCATCTTCCGTACTGGCAACAACCTTGTTTTCATTAATAAAATTAAAATTGACAAACCCAGTTATGAGCTTATTTTTAAGAGGTGCAAAAGAAAGAGAATCCACTTGAAAAGTCTTATCCTTGCTGATAGAGGCGCATCCGATATAGCTAGCTGACACACACCATATATCCCCCTTTTTAGTTTCAAAAAGACGCATGGAATTATGCCTTCTTCCGAAATAACTTTCCAGCTTTTTGGCTCGTATTAATTTTCTTAATGAATGATTGTACGTAAAAAAGCCATTTTCTGTCGAAAAAACGATTTGGTTATCTATCTTATATAAGGTGTTGTTTCGCGTAGTTGGAAAACCTTTTGAACTGTCAAAACTTTCTATTCGCTGGAAACTGTCCAGATTATCATTAAAAGTAAGTCTGAATATTCCTTTAATCCAGTGACTAAACCAAATATTTCCATCCATATCTTCTTCAAACATACCCCCAAAGTCTTCAAATCCTTTTACAAAATTGGAGAAAGCCCATTTTCCACCCAGTTTCTTTAAAATAAAAAAGCCCTGATACGAGGAACCAAGAATGTAACCGGGATGTTTTAGAAGTGCTCTAAAGTTCCAGGTACCTGAAACACCGGAAATCTGAAAGGCATTCATTCCTTCAACGATGTAAGCTCCGTGATCTGTCCCGCAAAAAATGGTATTATCTATGGTTACGAGTGACCATACCTGTCCTTGCATGTGATTCAGCAAATTTACGCTCAGTGGTTCCGGAGTATTTTTCAACGGAAAACTTGTTGCATAAAGTCCCTGATTTGTACCAAGGTAGAGATTGCTTCCACTTAACAGGGAGGCATAACCTGACCCCATTCGTTCACTGTTACCAAATAAATTATAGATGGGTGAATTGATCAGGACATAATCAATGCCTTTGTCCAACCCCAACCAAAGATTATTCTGATTGTCAAAAGACATACTCAAAATGGTATTGTTTTGCAAACCGGAATAGGTATTTACATAAATAGTAGAGCCATCCTTCAAATCTCTCACCACTAAACCATTCCGAACCGTTCCCAATGCAAGTTTCGTACCGCTTATGGTGGCACAAAACACTTGATTTTCGGATAAGAAGGCATCAATAGTAGTCTTAAAAGCCTTGACCGATTCTCCATCAAAAAGATACATTCCATAAAAATCAGTCACAAACAGAATGGATGAACGACCGTATGGCAGAATGGAGCAAACTTTTTTATTTTTCAGCACATCCGAACCTGGCAATTTAAAAAACATATTACCATTCAAAAACGAAACACCATCTTTCGTACTGGATACAACCAGTAAATCATGGACCACAGCAGAAAAATCCAGTTTGTTTTTAAAGGTATAGCGTTTGATCTTCTTGTCAGCATATTGAAAAATTTCGTTGTCACCCTGAAAATACATTGTTTTTTCCAACTTATGGATGTGCCATATTTCATTAAATGACTTATCTGCAGGTTTAACCAAAGGTATCAGCGAATGGTATATTAAGATTCCTGATTTATTTCTGACATAATAACCGAACTCATTAAATGCACCTGCATAAATTCTGTCAGTCGATTTATCGCAATAAATTGACCGGACGTTTGTAAAATTGCTTATTGGATAAATACTCCATCTATTTCCATCAAATTCCAGCAGTCCATTGTTGTTTGCAAAATACATCCAATTATTACTTTGCTGGATTATATCCCAATTCTGATTACCTGATTGGGATATTTTACTGGTAAAATTTCGGACAGACGGATGTATAGCTGAAACACTTTCATTAACTAAAAGGAAGTAAAAGAAAAGACAAATGGTAGATCTTTTCATTTTAATTGTAAAGTCGACTTTCATGAGGATGTTTTTTCATTTTGTAGTACTTAGAATGATCAATTTTAATCTTTTTTTTTCGGTTGCAATGCATGCTGAAATATGTGATACAATAGGTATATAGTTATAACACTGAATATGTGATACATAAAAACATCAATGTTGTATTAATGTTGTACTCTTTTTGATAGGTTGTATGGTTTTTGTGTGGCTCAAAAATGCAAGTGTATACATTACATCCTATATATTTGCTAAAATCAAAATCGAGTTTTTGGTTTTTCAATAACCTGTAGTGGAACACATATAAAACCTTATACCTATGAATAACCCAAAATACTTTTTAGTATTGGCTTTGCTCCCCTTCTTTTTTATAGCATGCGCCCAATCTAAAAATCAAATGGAAAAAGACATTAATCTACTTATTTCAAAAATGACCTTACAGGAAAAAATAGGTCAAATGAATCAATTAACCGGAACAGGTCTGTCCGGTGACATGAAAGGTTTGATTAAAGGTGGTAATGTAGGTTCAATCATCAATGAACTGGACATAAAAACTATCAATGAACTTCAAAAAGTGGCCGTTAAAGAAAGCCGTCTGGGTATACCAATCATCTTTTCACGGGATGTTATACATGGTTTCAAAACCATTTTTCCAATACCTTTGGGTCAAGCTGCAACCTGGAATCCTCAAATAGCTGAAGACGGAGCCAGAATTGCAGCCATTGAAGCTTCATCGTACGGTATTCGCTGGACATTTGCCCCCATGATTGATGTGGCAAGAGATCCACGTTGGGGGCGAGTTGCTGAATCTTGTGGGGAAGACCCTTTTCTAACTTCAGTTATGGGCAAAGCCATGATTATAGGATTTCAGGGTGAAAATCTTTCGGATGCCACATCCATAGCTGCCTGTGCAAAACACTTTGCAGCATACGGCGCTGTCGAATCGGGAAAAGATTACAACACCACCTGGATACCGGAAGTCTTGCTGAGAGATGTATATTTACCACCATTCAAAGCTGCTGCTGAAGCAGGTGCCGCTTCCTTTATGTGTTCCTTTAACGAAATGAATGGTGTTCCATCTTCGGGCAATATTCACTTAAACCAGGATATTCTAAAAAAAGAATGGAAATACGACGGCGTCCTGATCAGCGATTGGGGTTCCATTACGGAAATGGTACCTCATGGTGTTTGCACAGACTTGATGGATGCTGCCAAGAAAGCTGCTAAAGCCGGAGTAGACATCGATATGATGGGATACGCCTATATCACGCATTTGAAAGAATTGGTTGAATCTGGAGCCGTTTCTGAAAAAATGATCGATGAGTCTGTACGTACTATTTTGCGCATGAAACACCGTTTGGGTTTATTCAAAACTCCTTATGCCAAAGAACTAGCTATTCAACCCATCTACACAGATATTGCCCTTGAAAAAGCAAAACAAGCTGCATCAGAAAGCGCCATTTTACTAAAGAACGATCAATCTATTTTGCCCTTGACTGATAAATACAAATCGGTTGCAGTGATAGGACCATTATCCGATGCACCAGCCGATCAATTGGGTACCTGGTGTTTTGATGGAGAGCCCGAACACAGCATCACTCCATTGGCAGCCATCCAAAAAGAGTATGGAGACAAGTTAAACATTCTAGCAGAAAAAGGACTTTCCTACAGCCGCCAAAAAAGTGCAGAAGGCATAGCCAAAGCTGTCATTGCAGCAAAAAAAGCAGACGTCATTCTCTTGTTTCTTGGTGAAGAAGCCGTTCTTTCCGGTGAAGCGCGCAGTCGTGCAGATATCAGTTTGCCTGGTGATCAGTCAAAATTGCTGGAAGCCTTGAAACAAACCGGCAAACCAATTGTCACGATTATCATGGCAGGACGCCCTTTAACTATTGTAAATGAGGTCGCAGAATCTGATGCCGTATTATATGCCTTTCACGGTGGAACAATGGCTGGCCCCGCTTTGTCTGACCTTATTTTTGGTAAAGCAGTGCCATCCGGAAAATTACCGATTACACTTCCACGTATGGTCGGTCAGATACCCATTTATTATGCAAATAAAAACACCGGTCGCCCGGCAAAAAATATAGACCTTATTGATGCCATCCCGGTTGGTGCAGCACAAACATCACTAGGCTTTTCAAGCTATCATCTGGATGCAGGCGATTCTCCCCTATTCCCCTTCGGTTTCGGTTTATCCTATACCTCTTTTAAATACTCCGATGTTAAGCTGTCCACAAAGGAATTATCCACAGGCGATTCTTTAACCGTGGAATGCAACATTACAAATACAGGAAATCTAGATGCTTCAGAAGTAGCACAACTCTATATCCGTGATTTGGTAGGTTCACTTGCTCGACCTGTACGAGAATTAAAAGGATTTCAAAAAATTTTACTTAAAGCAGGAGAAACTAAAAAAATCATATTCAAAATAAATAGTGACATGCTTGCTTTTTGGAATGCAGATCTGGTTGAACGCGCAGAACCAGGTTCTTTTAATGTTTGGATTTCAAAAGATAGCCAAAGTGGAACGCCTGAAACATTTAATTTGAAATAACAGCAAAAGTTGATGAACAACCTGGCAAATAAAACCGTTCTAATTTTACTCCTCCTTAGTGTGGCCATAATCGGTCATGCACAAAAGAAGAGTCCTAAAAGAGGTATATCCTACGAAATACCCTTTACGGAAGATTTGCCTGTTTTATCAAAAGGAATTTCCTGGTTTTACAATTGGGGTGTTGCACCCGGTAAAACGGCAGTTGCAGCAGTATCTGACGAGTATCTCGATTTTGTACCCATGGCCTGGAACAATGCCTATGACCGTACTAAACTTCGCAATTACCTCACTGCACATCCAAATGTAAAATACATTCTGGGCTTTAACGAGCCAAATTTTAAGGCACAAGCCAATATGACACCTACACAAGCAGCAGCGGCATGGCCAGAGCTTGAAGCGATTGCTGATGAATTTGGATTAAAGATTGTTGGGCCGGCTGTTAATTATGCACCTGCCAACGGTTGCGTTTCAGAAAATGGTGTCAACTATACGGATCCTTTTAAATACCTGGACGATTTCTTTGCAGCCGGTCCCCAATGCAGAGTTGATATTATAGCTGTACACTCTTATATGAACGACCCCAATGCAGTGGAATGGTATGTCAATGAATTCATTAAAAAATACAACAAACCTGTTTGGCTCACCGAATTCTGCGCCTGGGAATACAACGCTCCGCTAACCACAAACAAAGCAACAGGTTATGCCTATCAACGCAGCAGCATGATACGAAAAATAGAAGTGTTGGAACACAATCCTATGATTGAAAGATACGCCTGGTTTATCCCAAGAACCAACAACGAAGTCAGTTTTCCATATATGCAATTGTTGCGAAATAAGCAGACTGATCCGATGTATGAACTAGTCGGTCCTGGCGTATTAACAGATTTAGGTAAGGTCTTTGTAAATATGTCGTCTTTTGACTCCACCTATTATTCAGGTGTCAATCAGGAAATACCGGCAAAAGACTACATTCAGTCGTTCTGGGCGAAACTGGAAACAACTACAGACAGTACCAGTTTGATCCCCATCCAATTGTGTGAATTTGACAGTGGCATTTTTACCGATTATTTTATAGATGTTCCTTCAGCAGGACATCATATGTTAAACCTGAGAATATCCAATTTAGCTGGTATTAATCCCAAATTCAAGATATACTCAAACGGAAACTTACTAACTACACAGGAAGTTGCTTCCACCGGTGGATTTGAAAACTGGGCTACTCGGAGCCTTCCAATAACCCTGCCGGCAGGTAAGCAAACTCTACGAATCAGCAGTTCAGGCGCATCTGGTTGTAAAATGGTCTGGTTTAGTTTGACTGATCAGACAGATATAAAAAATACCCAAAAGGCTGAATGTCATGTATTTGTAGATAATAACCATAATCTACAAATCATTAGTTGCTCCTCTATATCAAAAATTACCCTTTATGATTTTAGTGGAAATGTAGTATTTCGAGGACCGTGGAATAAAGAAGCAAACCTCTCCTCTTATAAGGATGGCATTTATTTCCTGAAAATTGAATTTGATACGAAGCAGAGCTTTACCTGCAAACTAAGAATATCCAACACACCTTAATTTAATATTTTATACATCTATCTAACAGTAGTATTAAAGTTACATATTTAATAGAATAAACGCATGAAAAAAACAATTTTACTCGGTCTGTTTCTATTGACCATTTTCAGCAGTTTTGCCCAAAGTTGGCAAGTCACAGGAGTTGTGTCTGCAGCCGATGACGGATCGACCTTACCGGGTGTGAATGTCGTTGTTCAGGGTGTTAGTGGACTCGGAACGATTTCAGACGCTAACGGAAAATATTCCATCAGTGTACCAACTGGTAAAAACCTGCTTTTCTCCTACCTGGGTTATAAAAGTCAGACAAAAGAAATTAAAAGCAGTGCTATACTCAATGTCGTGATGGAACCTGACACTAAAGAGCTCTACGAAGTGGTTGCTATTGGATATGGTACCATGAGAAAGAGTGACCTGACAGGTTCCGTAACTTCCATTAGTGCGGAAAAGTTGAAACAGGTACCAGTCTCAAGTCTGGATCAGGCATTGCAAGGTCGTGCTGCCGGTGTAACGGTAAACGCCAACAGCGGTCAGCCTGGTGCTAGTGCCCAAGTTCGTATTCGTGGTATTGGAACTGTACTCAGTAATTCAGACCCAATCTACGTGGTAGATGGAGTGATCCTGGATAACATCAGCTTTTTAAGCCCAAGTGACATTCAATCTACCGAAATATTAAAGGATGCATCCGCAACAGCCATTTTTGGTTCCCGTGGTGCCAACGGTGTTATTTTGGTCACGACTAAACATGGATCAGACAATCCAAAAGGAAATATTACGGTTGACTCTTACTACGGGTATCAAAACAGAGGGAATAAACTTAGTTTAATGGGGCGTGATGAATTCTCCAAAACCTTTTCAACCCTAAATGGATCCAATGCTTATCTGACAACGAATGGACTTAATAAATGGATTGAAGCCTACTGCACCGGTAAATCTGCCTATTTTCCCAAAATCAAAACAGATGCCTATCCACAGGGAATGGACTACATGACAGTAGATACAGACTGGCAGGACGAGGTTTTTCAAGAAAATGCCCCCATTCAAAATCATTATATCTCTTTTGATGGAGGAGGTAAAACTTCAACCTATGCCATTAGTGCAGGTTATTTTGATCAGACAGGTACCATCATTGGTTCAAACTATCAAAGGATGACTCTGCGTGTGAATACCGCTCATAAAGTACGTTCCTGGTTAAAGTTGGGTGAGAATCTATCCTTTATGACTACAACAGGACGAAATGCGATGAACAACAACTCAAGTCCAAATGCATCCGTTCTTTCAGCAGCATTGGCAATGGCACCTTGGGATCCTACCCATTATCCGGCAGGTTCATGGAGTTATTCTAATAAAAAAGACGGCTATCCTACTGGAAGGGATGTAGGTGGTCAGATTTCCGCTTCCTCCAATTTCAAGAATGTGACCAATCCTTTCAGTATGGTTGAAAACTCAGCCCCAAAAGACAAAAGTGAACGTTGGGTTGGGGACATGTATGCTGAAATTACTCCTTTTAAAGGATTAACCATACGCTCTGATATGAGCATTGATTTAGCCAATAATTCCAGTAAGTTGTTCAAATATGCTCACCTCTATTCTGCCTTTGACAAAGCGGATTTGAATTTCTTTCAAAGTAGCATGAGTCGTTATTCCACCATCATTAATGAAAATACGATAACGTATAAAAACACCATTGGTAAGCATGATTTTTCCTTTATGGCCGGAGAAACCACGCAAGAATTTAATTTTTATTCCATAGGTGGCTCTGGATCTAGTATTTTAAACGATGTTGAAACAAATTGGTTACTCAACCAAACGACAGCAAAGAAATCCTATGCGGGTGATAACATAAGCCGTACCCGGATGCAATCATTCCTTAGCAGGGTTTACTATCAATTTGATAACAAATACCTCCTGACTGCAAACTTTCGAGTAGATGGATCGAACAAATTCCCTGAAAATCCATGGGGCTATTTTCCATCAGCGGCTTTGGGTTGGAAGGTAAGTGAAGAATCCTTCATGAGTAATATCAACAACTTAGACTTATTAAAACTTAGATTAGGTTGGGGACGAATTGGTAATGAAAAAATACCAAGTGACAACTTTACAACCAATATGGCAAATGCAGGACCAACGTTTATAGATTATGTATTGGGAAAAACCCAGACACTCGCAACCGGTGCTACCGTTTTGACTTACGCCAATTCAGGAGGTAGATGGGAAACAACAGAACAATGGGATCTTGGCCTGGATTTCAGCACGTTTAACGGTGTATTGTCGGGTACTGTCGATTTATTCCTGAAAGACACCAAAGATGCCCTTCTCACCGTGAAAGGGCCTGCCTTTGCAGGGAACCGATTTGATGCTATGAAAAATGCTGCTACTGTTCGAAATAAAGGAATTGAACTTTCACTCGATCATAAAAATACAATAGGTCAGTTCAATTATTCATTAAGCGGTAATGTATCCTTTATCAAGAACGAACTAATATCCCTGAATGGCGGCGAGAAGGTTTGGAGGCAGGGAATAGGTGGCGATAATATCCTTCTATGCGACAAAGGTTTGCCCATTAATACGATTTGGGGGTATGTCTATGAAGGTGTTTTTGCCTCTACAGAAGAAGCAAAAAACTACAAAAGTTCAAAAGACATCGTCATTCAACCCGGTGCCGCAGGAGGTGATGCAAAATTTCAGGACAGAAACGACGATGGTATCATTGATGATAAAGATAGAACCAATTTGGGCAATCCATTTCCCTGGATGACCTATGGTTTCAGTGCATCTATGAATTGGAAAGGTCTGGATATGCAATTGTTTTTTCAGGGTATAAAGGGTAATGAAATTTTCAATGCTGTTTTATACAGAACTCAGGGAAAAGGAGAAGAAGCTACTTTAAGTACCTCTATGAGAAACGTATGGACATCAACGAATACCGCAGGTACTGTACCAAATTCCTATGGAAGTCCGAACAATTTCAGAGCTTCCAGTCGATTTGTAGAAGACGGATCGTATTTGAGGTTAAAGAATGTACAGTTGGGATATACTCTTCCAAAAACAATATCTCAAAAATTAATGATTGACAAACTCAGACTTTATGTTTCGGCAAGTAATCTGTTGACTTTCACGAATTACACAGGATATGATCCTGAAGTTGGCGGAGGTGTTGATTATGGTAACTATCCACAATCCAAAACGTACATGGTAGGTGCCAACATTAGTTTTTAACCAAAAATTCGTAAAACATTCTTTTTATCAACTATTTAAGACTATCAATTATGAAAAAATATATTTTCAGGGCTACACTTATCATCACTTTAGCATCTTCGCTCACTGCTTGTGAGGACTGGTTGTTGGAACCTTCCCCTGGTGTAACTCAGCTAAAAGACTTCTTTAGCAAAGGTGATGCAGCCATTCAATCTGTAAATGCAGCGTATGTACCTATGACGTGGGAATTGAACTCAACCTATTTTCCCGAATGGTTCATTGGCGATGTTGTATCCGATGATGCATTGAAAGGTGGACAAAGTATTGGTGATATGGCCATGGTTTACGACATGGAAAATTTCAGAACCACCACCAACAATACCTATTTGCTGTATTTTTACAGAGCACAATATCAGGGAATTGGCAGATGCAATTTAGCTTTGCAGGAAATCCCGGCGATGGAACCGGATTCTGCTATGTCAGCAAGCTTGAAAAATCGTCTGATTGGTGAAGCTTTATTTTTAAGGGCGATGTATTATTTCCGTTTGGTTCGTGTATTTGGAGGTGTTCCCAAGATCGATTTTGTAGTAACAAGTTCCAAACAATGGAAGCAACCTCGTGCTACAGCAGATTCCATCAATAGCTTTATCCTTTCCGATTTGGAAGCAGCCAATAGATTACTTTGGAAGAAAAGTCTGTATGCTGCAACCGATTTGGGACGGGCTACCAAAGGCGCAGCACAGGCCATGTTGCTGAAAGTTTGCTTATACACCAAAGACTACGCAAAAGCAAAATCATGGGGAGATTCAATTATTGCCTCCAATCAATACACGTTAGTCAATAAATATGCTGATAATTTCACACTGGCAGGTGAAAATGGATCGGAATCTGTTTTTGAAATTCAGTACATGGAAGAACCGACGAGTGATTACGGTGGTGATGGTTTTACCAGAGGAACGTTCACCGTTATTCTGACTCGCTCCCGTTCAGTCAGTGCCGGAGGTTGGGGATTTAACAAACCTACTCAAAACCTGTACGACGAATACGAAACCAACGATCCACGCAGAGATGCAACCATTATTAATCCCACAGACGATGAAATTTCAAATCCGGCTCAGGAAATTTATTATGGTAACAGATATATGAATAAAAAATACGCGCTTCAGGATACATTGGGAAAATACATTAAACTGGCTCACGACACCCGTGGCCCCATCAACAACAAAGTGATCCGATATGCCGATGTACTTTTAATGTACGCCGAAGCTTGCTGTGAAAACAACAACCTGGATCGTGCCAAATGGGCACTGGAAGAAGTGCGTAAACGTGCCCGCAATACGAACAGCTCTATTTTGCCTGCCTTCCCCTATGGCACCTATACAGACAATCAAACAGACTTGCGCAGGGCTATACGCCACGAACGTCGAGTAGAGCTGGCCATGGAAGGTCACCGTTGGTTTGATTTGGTACGTTGGGGCATTGCAAAAGAAACGATGGATGCCTATGCTACTACTGAAACTCCCGAAGCAAGGGCACTAATGAGCCCATTCGTTAAAGGTACACATGAACTTTTCCCCATACCATCCGCTGAACTGGATCTGAATCCAATGGATCAAAACCCTGGTTACTAAACCAGGGTTCTACAACCACTATTTTATAATTTATTTCAATTATTAACTTTAACCATTTAATTATTATGAAAAAATCTACATTCATTCTTGCGCTTTTAGCAGGAACAGCTTTCACAATGAGTGCTTATGCACAAGATGATTTTACTAAAGGTTCAAACTACCATCTACTCTATTTGGATGAAGAAACATTTGCAACACTCCCGGAAGGAAGCGTCACCAAAGATTTTCGTTCGGATGATTTAAACAATTTCCTGTACGTCTGGAATAGCACCTACACCTCACCCACATCAGCTGGTCCTAACTGGAATGGTGTTATTGGAGAATACCTAAGTTTTGAGGTTACAAGTGTGGGATGGTCTGGTTTAGGCTTTGCTAGTCCAGCTGGTAGTCCTAAAGACATGAGTGGCATTACCAGTGAATTTACATTTCACATTGCTTGTAAAACCACCAACGCAGCTACACACATGTTTGGATTTGATGGTGGTAATGGTATCGGAGCAAAAGTGGCTATTGGAGCAACACCATTTGTTGATAATGGAGTTGCCACAGAAGCTTATACCGATTTCGCTCGTGATGGCCAATGGCATATGGTTGAAATCCCAATGTCCGTTTTATTTGAAAAAGGCTTACGCTATCCCGAACCATTTACCGGCAATGTATTTTTCTTATTAAGCGGTGGCGTAACAGGTACCAATATTTCTATGGATGCCATCTACTTTTACAAAAAAGTAGGAACTGGAGTCAAAAATGCAACATCTGATAAACTGGACGTTTTTGTAACCAAAAAAACACTTTCCATCCCAAATGCTACTCAACCTATTTCCCTGTACAGCGTGACAGGTGTTAAGGTTAAAACATCCAAAGAAGCCATTATGGGTATTGAAAATGTTCAACCAGGAGTTTATATGGTACATTGCGGCGGTTTGGTACAAAAAGTACTGATTAAATAATTCTAAAATTATCCTACAAAACAGGTTTTTACCAATATGGTAAAAACCTGTTTAAGTTTTCCATCCAACTATCTATGAAAAAATTTAAATTATTGATTCTTTCAATTTTGTCCTGCATAGTCATACAAGTCAATGCTCAGGATTATACCCTTGTCTTTTCTGAAGAGTTTGACAGTACCACCTTGGACCCCCTGAAATGGAACATTCAAAGCGGATATGCGGCCAATCAGGAAAAACAGTATTACTCCACAGGCTATCAAAACATTCGCATCGAAAATGGAATTTTGATTATTACCGGTAAAAAAGAACAAGCCGAAGTCTCTGATCGGTTTTACACCTCAGGAAGAATAAATACCAAAGGAAAAGGATACATCAAATATGGTAAAGTAGAGGCACGAATCAGTCTGCCTTCCGGTGCCGGCACCTGGCCTGCCTTCTGGATGATGCCAGAAACAAACGTCTATGGTGGTTGGCCAAAAAGCGGTGAAATAGACATCATGGAGCACATTGGAAGTAATCCGACCATGATTTCACACGCTGTACACACCTCAAACAAAAATGGCTCTATTGGGAATAACTGGTACAACCGTCAAACCTTAACAACTGCCGAAAACAACTTTCACACCTACTCCATCATCTGGGGAGCCGACGACATCAAGTTTTACATTGATGATACTAAAAGTGCCACACTGTATAGAAATTTTTCCGAAGACTACAAAGGCTGGCCATTCGATCAGAAATTTTACGTTATCCTAAATTTGGCTTTAGGCGGTACCATGGGTGGCACCATTAATGACAACATTTTCAACCAACCCGTTGAATTGAAAGTTGATTATTTAAAGATTTATCAACTAAATACAGCCCTAAATGAGACCAAGGATCAAACCTTTCAGGTTCAATCCACTCATATTACCAACGAAATCAACATCCACACAGATAAAACCACCAATATTGAATTATACAACACTTACGGACACTTACTTTGCAAAAAATCAATCAATGGTACAGGAACAATTTCAACGGCCAACCTGCCTGAAGGCCTCTATATTTTGAAAGCAAACGATCAAATTTTAAAAATCATCAAATAATTAAAATCACCCTTATGTCCAGAATTACCACTCCACTATTTTTTGTACTATTTTCTCTTTCATGTCAGACTATTTTTTCACAGAAAGTTTCTATGAATGATTGCAGCAATGGCCGTCATAGAAGTAGTATACCATTGATCATCCAAACAGATTCTCTTAAAGATACATCAAGAATAAAAAGTGCTGCGTCAACAGAAGCCGTCTATCAACTTAAATGGCAAGATGAATTTTCAGGAAGTAGCTTGAACGAAACCAACAACTGGAGCATAGAGGTGAATGGCAACGGAGGTGGAAACAACGAATTGCAGTATTACCGTCGTGGAAATATATCCGTGGGACAAGAACCAACTTCGGGTGAAAACTGTCTGATTATCACAGGCAAAAAGGAAAGTTACCTCACTAAAACCTGTACTTCCGGCCGTCTGACCACACAAAACAAAATGTCTTTCCAATATGGTAAACTTGAAGCACGCATCAAGCTACCCAAAACAGCCAATGGACTTTGGCCTGCCTTCTGGTTATTAGGCATAGACATTCCAACCGTTGGCTGGCCTAAATGTGGCGAAGTTGATATTCTGGAAATGGGTAATTCAACAGGTATTGCAAACAATACGCAGGAAAAACTTTTCAACGGTGCCTGCCATTGGGGTTATTTTGAAAATGGCTGGTATCCCAACTATGCAAAAGCCACCACCAATCCCTATAGCCTTCAAAACGACTTTCACCTCTTTACATTGATTTGGGATGCACAATACATCAGAATGTACCTGGATCTGGACAAATACCCCAATGCCGCCCCCTACTACGAATTGGGGGTAACCAACCAAACCACCGATAAAGACACCTACTATTACTTTAACCAACCTTTTTTCGTTATTTTCAATTTGGCTATAGGTGGTAATTTCACTGGCATATGGGACATCAATAAAATAACAGCCTTAAAAAATGGCGATGTAAAAATGTACGTTGACTATATTAAATTGTATCAAAAGGGCGATGCAAACGAAGAATTCGATGGTATACAAACCGCTATTAAAAATAAGACGAGCGAAAACAAGGTGAAAATATTCCCCAACCCTACTAAAACCCATATTTTAATTTCAGGAAAACAAAAGCCTTATGATGTCACGGTATTTGATTCAGAAGGTCGGAAAATTCAGAAATCAGATCAAGTAGTATCGCTTGACACCTCCAAGCTACCTATAGGAAATTATGTTCTTAAAATAACAGATGCAGTAGGAAAAACAGAAATGTGCACAATGATTAAAGAGGTGCAGTAGTTTATCTTATTTTTTCCCTCTGACTTTCAATGTTATATCAGCCAACATAGTAAAAAATATTTCCAATAAGACTATCAGAACCAATAAAAAATGAATATCAAGGTCTCTTAAAATGAAAATCAAATAGACAATAATCAAATTTAAAAGAATGATAATGGAGGATGATTTCATATGAGAATAGCCCAATCTTAAAAGCTTATGATGAATATGGATCATATCGGCTGTAAAAGGTGATCGTCTATTAAATAACCGAACGCAAAAAACCCGAACCATATCAAAAAGAGGAACGGAAATAACAGCCAATGACAATGCCGGTGAATATAAAAAGTTGGGTGAAGAGATTGCAAATTCGTTGTATTTAATAGCCAATACCGAAAAAAGGATCCCAAGTAATAGAGATCCAGTGTCACCCATAAATATTTTGTTTGTTTTGCCAAACAAATTAAAAAACAAAAACATAATTAAACTTCCAGCTATGGAAAAACTTAAGATGGCGTACTGAAAATGTCCATCCATAAAAAAAGTTGTTCCAAAAAAAACAGAAATAAAAAGACCCAGACCAGCTGCTAAACCATCTATTCCATCAATCAGGTTTATAGAGTTAATAATGGAAACAATTGCCAAAACACTCAAAATCAAGCTGTAAATATACTTTATTTCATAAATGCCGAATACTCCATGGAGATTTGTAATACGAATATCACCAAGTACTACAAGAATTAAAGCACTCAATATTTGAACAATAAATTTCTTTTTGGCCGTTATCATCAAAATATCATCCTTAAGCCCGGTATAAAACATCATAATCATAGCTACGATGATATACCTTAAATCAACAAATACCATATTTTGAATGCACAATAAAGAAGAAATACTAATTCCAGCAAAAAGTGCAATTCCACCCAAATTTGGGACTACAGTTTTATTTACTCTACGTTCATTGGGAATGTCAAAGAGTTTTTTGGCGACGGAAAGTCTAACTATGGCTGGAATTAAAATGTAGACTAACAGCATACTGAATAAGAAGGCGGTTAGTATTTGTGTGTATAGAGTCATCAATTTATTTAAGATTTTCTGACCCGAAAGGTACGAGTATTTTTTTAAATTATTAAACCTAAATAAATCAAGGTTTACTAATCCTTCTATTTATTAATAATTAGATTTTCACACTCAGTCGGTATCTTGTAACTTATCAGGATCATTTTTGTCATAGCTACAACTTTAAGCTTGATCCAGCCTATTCTGGTTTTATCAGCAACAAATATACTGAAACCTACATACCGTATCTCATCTTTTACCCATATATTATAGGAATATTCAGGTCCAGGATTATCGAATGAATATCTACAAAAATAAGGATAACCACTATTAATAGTTTTATTTGTGTATTTGATCGTATCTCCAAAAAAATAGATCTTTGGTATATAACATTTCCAAATAGAATAATTGGGACTAGATGGAAAGAACAAATGATTTGTAACATTTACATCAAGACTATCTGAAAATATTTTATAATTATTAAATGGTGTTATATACGATCCTGAAATCTTAGATGTTCCTTTCATATTTGACCAGTCTAAACTACGTAGCCCGAAATCAGCAATATTATCTCCATCTACACTGATCGGATAATCACCACTATAGGTGTAGTTTATGTAATCTATCACTGTATTATGTAAACTAATTTCATCTGTAACTACAACTATTTTACTGATCGAATCTGTTAATCCATCGTTTGTTGAAATTAATTTTACTATGTATGAACCAACTAAAGTATAAACATGTGTAGGATCTTTATCCATTGATGAAGTTCCATCACCAAAATCCCATAAATAGGTAGTACACTTTTCAGAACAATTTGTAAAAGTCACATTGAAACCGGTTGAATCATTAAAATTAAAGCAAGCTTTTGGTACATCTTTGCTAACATGAATCAATTTACTTATGGTATCAGAATTTTGTAAAGTCGTTGCCTCGTCTCCAGACTTATAGGCTACCAACAGTTTTACAACATATGATTTCTTGAGTTTATACAGATGTTTTGGCTCTTTCTCGAATGAAATATTATCATCCCCAAAGTCCCAGAAATAGTAGTTTGAATGATCAGAACAATTTGTAAATTGAATACTATCAGATGTTGTTATAGCATCTACTGGAGAATAATTAAAACAAGCCTTGGGATTCTCTCTAAGACCTTCAACGTTGCAACTTATTAAAATAAACAAAATCAGAAAATTCAATAAGTTACTTTTTAACCGAATGGTATTTTTAAGCATGATATTTATCTTTAAGGAATTTTAAAATTTGCAAAAAAGAATCACTTTGAGTTTTATTTCATTTTATAAAAAGATATTCTTCTATTAGATTCATCGTTTGCTATTAAGATATTATTGGAATCAACAATCATACTAGTTACAGTACCAAAATCACCTTCTCCGATTCTGTAATCTATATCCCTGTTTTCAGTAGTCTTAAGTATGTATGATTCACATGCCAAATAGATATCATTTCCATGTACGCATATATCGTATACAGTATTATTAAAATTCCATTGTTTTAATAATACACCTTTTTTGGTGAAGAATTGCACTCTTTTTCCTGAAGAAACTAAAATCTGACCATTTAAAAATGCAATACCACATGGAGAAACGAAGTTCCCTTCATTTTCTCCGGTGTTGCCCCATTTTAAAATAAAGTTCCCGGTTAAATCAAATTTTTGAATCCTATTATTACCAGCATCAACGACATATAAATTGTTCTCGTCATCCAATGCCATTTGTCTTAAAAAATTAAATTGCCCGTCAGCAACACCAGTACTGCCCCATTCTCTAATAAACTGTTTGTTATAATCCATTTCAAAAATCATATTATCATAAGATTTAGCTATGATAACCCTGTCAGGTAAAAATAAAACGGTTCGAGGCGAATTACAGGAATAGTAATCTTCTATAAAGGTTCCATTTTTATCGAATTTTTGAATATTATTATTACCAAGATCTGACACATAAATATGATCAAGTTGATCAATTGCAATATGTTCAGGGAAATCAAATTGCCCATTTCCAGATCCACGAGAGCCAAAACTACTAATTAAATCATAGGTTTGCCCACACTTATATCCATAATCAGTCTCAGTGAAACTACTGTATTCCAAGTCCGTATTAAAAACTCTTATTTTATACAATACTTTTGTATATGGATTAATTTTTGATGGGTCTTCAAACATCAGATTTTCAGTTGATGCCAATAAGATATAGTTATTTGACACCTGATCAAATTTAAAAATTTGAAACAATTGAGCTTTTGGCGGCCTTGCCCATGAAAGCACAATTTTATTTTCATAATCCCCTTTTGAAACTTTAAAATGGGTAGGTGTTTCAATTAAAGGGTTATTTCCAACATATAAATTGCTATAACCATACATTATATCACTAAAGTCGCTGTATGATGTTTCAGAATTATAAGTCCTTACTTTGTAATATTGTTTAGCGTTTATGTCAAAGGTTGAATCCTCAAATGTAGAATTACTAGTTAATGATAATACAGTAAAATCACCGATTTTCGGATCAAATCTGTATAGTTGATACGTATTAGCATCTGGCATTAAATCCCACTGAACAATTATTTTGTTTGAATACGTTCCTTTAGAAGCAATCAGATTAGTTGGCTTTGAAGTAATAGTTTCAGGCTTTTCAATATTACATGAATATAGAATTACTAAAGTTACCAAAAATAAAATGTTCTTCATATTTTATCGAAATTAGTGATAAAAATTAGCTGATGTCCCGAACAATAGACAACATTTTGCTCTTTATTCAGAAACAAACTCAATTCCATCTTTTTCAGTATTTAAAAATTCATAATGCAACGTGTTATGAAGTCCTTCAGATAAAGTAAACGGAGGTACAAACCCAGATTTGTGAACGGCAGTTGCATCAAACTGAGTGGTAGCGCAGAATTTTTTAACCCTTACAGCGCTTATGGTCAATTTTTTTCTGGTGACAAAGGATATTAAATCAAACCCTATTCCACCCAAATAACCAAGCCAATATGGAAATTTAATGGCAGGTAGTTTTTTATCCAGACTCTTTTCAACCTGACCAACCAGATCGTTCATTGAAAAATCGGGTTTATCTACATAATTGAAAAGCCGGTAGTCTCCCGGTTTAAAATTTTGAATGGTGTATTTAATCAAGGCGGCAATATTGCCAACATAAGCCATAGACTTTAAATTATACCCCTTACCAACCATCAGGAAATGGCCGGATGCAATCTCTTTCAGTAAATTGTACACATTACCCCTGTTGCGTTCTCCAAATATCACAGTAGGTCTTAAAATGGTCAGAGTGCGGTTTTCCGGATCCTTTTGGTACCATTCTCTTAATACGCCTTCTGTTTGCCATTTACTTTTACCGTAATGATTGAAAGGATCAGCAGGATGATTTTCATCCGGATTGGACTTATTCAATCCATAAATAGCAACAGAACTCATGAATAGAATATTCTTAACCCCATTTTTATCCATCGCATCCAATACATTTCTGGCACCTTGCACATTTACATCGTAATACAATGAAACAGGTGATACATCATCTCTATGTTCAGCAGCCAATAAAATTACGGTTTCCTGACCCTTTAATTCTCTGTCAAGTTCGGATTGGTTTCTGACATCTCCAATGATCGTTTTTTCAGAGTAAAAGGAGCTTTGAGCTTTATCAAATATCTTAAAATCCGAATCGGTTAAAATGCTTGCGAGCCTCGTTCCGACAAAACCGGAACCGCCTATCAATATAATCATCTAATAGTATTTAAAATGTATTTATATACAATCTAAGAGAGCAAATCCATATATATCGAAAAGATCTGACCCTTTATCTTATCCATTACAAAATGATCCAAAACTCTCTTCCTGGCATTTTGTCCATAAGTTAATCTGAGTGCATCGTCTGAAAGTAATGTATCAATAGCTTCAGCAAAAAGAACAGAGTTACTATTTTCTACTTCCAGCCCGGTAACCTTATCTAAACTGACCCAATTTACGCCAGATCCATCAATAGTGAATGTAACTGCAGGAGTCTCACAAAACATGGCTTCAGCCAAAACCAAACCAAATGCTTCATTTTTGGTAATGGAAGGAAAAGCAAAAATATCAGCCAAATGAAGATGAATCTTCAAATCTTCATCGGAGAGTCTTCCAAGAAATTTGATACGATCTGATTGATATTCTTTTTTCAGTCCTTCAGTCAATGGTCCATTACCTGCAACAAGAACCAAACAATCACTCTTTAGGGATTTTTCCGCTTGTAAAAGATATTTCAGACCTTTATAAGCAACGTGTCTTCCAATAAAGAAAATGATCTTCTTACATTTATATTCCTTTTTAAAATTCTCCAGTTTTACTTGTTCATCACTATCCAGAGAAAACTTAGCAGCTTCAATGGCAGAAGCAACAACAACCATCTTATCCTTAATACGTTGCAAGGGTAAAGAGCCGGAAATATAGTTTGGACTCGTCGTAAAAACCTTATCCGCTCTCTTCAGGAACAACCGTTCAAATGGTTCAACAAAGGTATAAAGTGTCTTCTGCTCCACAATATCAGAATGCCAATGAACTACTAACTTACAGGATTTCGGAATCAACATCAGTAAATACATCATGACCAAAGGATTTGGCGCATGAAAATGAATTAAATCCGGTTTGAATTCTGACAATATCTTCTTTAATTCAAAATAATAGGAAAAAGAAATAAATTGACTTGACAATTTACAAATGCTTCCAACTCTTCTAATTTTAATTCCATTTACAACATCAGAATACTTTGAAGATGAAGCACTAAAGCAAATAACCTGATGTTCAAAAGATGGAAGATTTTCAATAATATATTGACAAGTGCTTTCTATTCCACCCTTGTTTGGAGCATAAAAATTTGGAATATGTAAGATTCTTTTCATTTAATTCAAAACAAGTTAGTATCAATTTTTTTTAGGAAGGGAATAATAATCCCTTTTAAGTGTTTTATTTATTGTTATAAATTTTCCAACCATGACAACCACCTTTACTAAACTGGAAGTCAACAACTCTGCCATCCAGCTTATTAAGTGCATTTACCACTTTAACTTTCATCACCGGATTGACAATAAACATAATGAATCCACCACCACCCGCTCCAGATATTTTACCTGTCAAAGCTCCTGCCGCCATGGCTGTTTCAAATATTTTATCTATGTGTTTATTAGAGATGGAAGTCGCCATTTTTTTCTTATCCTCCCAGGCATTCCCCAAAATGAATCCAAATTGGGTTATATCACCCTTCAGGATAGCTTCCTTAATATCAATAGAACTTTGTTTAATGCGATGCATAGCTTGAATGGCCACTTGATTTCCAGCAGTTGTATTCTTTTTTTGCTCTTCAATGATCTTTGCCGAGGATCGGGATGCACCCGTATAATATAAAATCATGGAAGATTCAAGCTCATCAATAATCCACTGTTTAATTCTTAAAGGATTGACTATTACCTGCTCATCCTTTTTAAATTCCATAAAATTAAAGCCTCCGAAAGCAGCAGCATATTGATCTTGCTTACCTCCACTTAAATTTAAATCGAGTCTTTCAATTTCATACGATAAACGGGCAATTTCATATTCACCCAAAGGCAAATTAAGCCATTCCACAAATGCTTTTACAATAGCAACAACCATTGTAGAGGACGAACCCAAGCCACTTCCTGCCGGAGCGTCAGAATAGGTTGTCATAGAAAATGAAAGAGGTTCGAGATTGTAATCCCTTATGATTCGGTTATAAACCCCTTTGTGTAAATCCAACTTTCCGTTAATCGGAAGTTCCTTTTCCGATTCATAAATAGCAGATGCATCAATATCCGGTGCATCAATTTTTATCAAACCATCATCTTCAACTATAATGGTACAATAGGCATATAAATTGATGGTGGCATTTAATATAGAACCACCATACTGATCGCTGTATGGAGAAACATCACTCCCACCTCCTGCAAGACCTAAACGTAAAGGAGCTTTAGAACGAATTATCATTATTTCGATTTTCTAGTTGTTGTTTTTCACTTTTTAATAAACTATGTGCAAAGCAAAGCAAATTATTCGGAAAACTTGTTTGTTTGATCAAAATAGTTTTCATGCCCAATCGATTTCCAAACTCTATATCAGAGGTACTATCACCAACCATGATGGATTTTTCAAAGTCAATACCAGGAAAGTCTTTTTTAGCCTGATTGGCCATACCTGAATTAGGCTTTCGATTGATGCTTTCATTCTCTAAATCGGTGCAATAATAAATTTTATCTATCCGGCCACCATTTTTTTGAATGACAGAAAGCATTGTTTCATGAATGGTGTTCAAATCATTTTCAGTCATTAAGCCTTTTCCAACACCTCTTTGATTGGTAACAACAACGATATGTTGAAAAATATCCGACAGAAGTACCAGAGCATCCAAAACTCCGGGTAGAAATTCAAATTCTTCCCAATTTTTGACATAATCATCAGGTAAATGCCTGTTAATAACACCATCCCTATCTAAAAAAAGAGTATTGTATTGATCGTTTAATTTACCACACATTCCTTTAACTTTCATCTTTCTTTAAAATCTATATTTGCCTGAGCGAAATCTTCCGGTATACCAATATCGATAAAATATCCGGAACTGGAAAAACCATAGATAGTTGAATTAGTGGTACATTTTTGCAGGACATCTGTTTCGAATGAAAACGTATCTTTGCCTATATTTAGAAGCGAAGAATTCCTGTTAATCAAATAGATCCCACCGTTTATCTTTCCCTTTTGACAAGGTTGCTTTTCCAAAAAGGCACAAATTTTGTCATTTTTGTCGGTTTCAACAGTACCATATCTATCAAAATCTGACAATGGTTTTAATGCAAGACTTATATCTGCTTTTTTCTGTGAATGAAAGCGATAATATGCTTCAAGATCAACTTCAAAAAACGTATCACCATTCATGATCAAGACCTGATCTTCATTGGCCTTTGTCATTGCGAATTTAATAGCCCCTCCTGTACCTAATGGTTCATTTTCGATGGAATAAGAGATACTAAACGGCCAGTTGTTCTTTGAGATATAATCTTCAATTATTTCATGCTTATATCCAACAGAAAGGATAATGTGCGTAAAATGGCATGTTCCAAGGTATTTCAACAGGTAATATAAAAAGGGTTGTCCGGCAACTGGTGCCATACACTTGGGAAGATCGGACACAACACTTCGTAGGCGAGTACCTAAACCTCCTGCAAGAATGATAGCTTCCATTATTTAACCGGTTTTAAATGTGCAAAAATACAATCTTCGACCAAACAACAAATAATATGACCAATCATAATATGTGATTCCTGGATCCTGGGAGTCTCCGTTGAAGGAACGGTCAGACAAACATCACAAAATTCGGCCATTAGCCCGCCCGAGTTGCCTAAAAGTCCAATAGTTGGTATGCCTTTTTCTTTGCAAATTTTTAGTGCTTCAATTACATCGGCTGAATTTCCGGATGTGGAAATTCCAATAAAAACATCTCCAGCATTGCCCTGAGCCTGAACTTGCCTGGAAAATACTTTGTTAAAACCATAATCATTGGCTATGGCTGTCAAAATGGAAGTATCTGTTGTCAGAGCTATGGACGGTAAACCAGGGCGGTCAAAATTCAAACGACTAACAAATTCACCGGCAATATGTTGTGCATCACCTGCACTACCACCATTGCCAGCAATCAATGTTTTTTTATTGGCACTGTAAGCGTCAATAATTAGGGATGCAGCTTTACTGATGTTATTAAGAAAATCAGCATCAGCAAGAATATTTTGTTTAATAGTTATTGACTGGGATATTTGATCAATGATAGATTGGTGTTGTGTCATGGTGCGTTTCTTTTTAATATTAAAACTTGCTCAAAATTAACTGGGCAGTCCTATCTAAACTATACAATTTATCTATATCGTCTTGTATGGACGGTCTAATAGATTCTTTCAGTTCACAAAGTACGATTTTTTCTGTCAAATCATCAACATTATTTACTTCAAAAAACGTTACCGGTAAATTTTTATAAATTTCCTTAAAAACAGAAATATCAGAAATCAGCGCCTTACATCCAAGAAAAAGAGCTTCCAGAGGAGGAAGTCCAAAACCTTCATAGATGGAAGGCTGTACCAACAAGGATGCAAAGGCAATGGTATTGTATAATTGTTCATTGGTAATTCTTCCCGTAAATACTACATTTTCAATGTTTTCATTAATACGTTCCAATATAGCGGTATCGGCTGTCTTGAAGTTTTTAGAGTCGCCAATGATTACGAGCTTTTTAGAGAAACCTTGATTGCGTGCTTGAATGTAAGCATCCAATAAAACATCAAGCCCTTTATGTTTTTTAATATTACCAATAAATAAAATATATTGAAAGGGGTATGGTGCCTGATCACTCTTCCTGAATTCCTTAAGCTCCTGATTTATTCCACTATGAGCAACCACAATCTCAGGAGTATTTTTGAAATGAAATTGAATTCTTCCTTTTGAAAAATTGGAGACTGTAAATAATTTCTTTGATATACGGACTGTTCTCCAAAGAACCAGCTTACGAATTAGTTTGCCTATTTTTGAAGTAAGCCCTTCAACGTCCAGAAAGACCACATCGTGGATGGTTGAATAAATAGGGATATGAACACCAAACGGCACATTGAAGTTTGGAGAATAAAAAACATCACACCGATTAATCTCGCTTGTTGGAAATCCGAAAATTTCTTTCAAGGAAAAAATGGGAATATCGGTATGTAAAATCTGGCATTGGGGAATAGCCTCATAGCACTTCAATTTTTCTTTTTCACCAACAAGCAAATAGGAATTAGTGATATTGTTTGAAAGCCAGTAATCCAGAATATTATCCAGATAGACTCCTATTCCACTCATGCCACTCATTCGGCAATCAATTGCTATTTTCATTTTTTGTCATTTTTTAAGCCATCAATCAAACCTTTTGTCTGCGCTTTAATCAGATCAGTCCGACCATGCACTAACCACGATAAGAACCGGGGAATCCGGGTTAAAACATACAAAATAAGGGTATAAGCCTGATCAACAAAATTTAAATGCATCCGAGACACTTTAAACTTGTTTCTTGCACCCCAATAAGCAGCAAAACAACTAGTTTTCATTCCAGATCTCGTACTGATTCTGTGCCATATCACAGCTGTGGGTACTTGATAAAGATGCAAACCATTTTTAGAAGCCCTGACGCAATATTCCATATCTTCATTATACATAAATAGAGATTCATCCAGCAGACCAATCCTTTCTATGCAATGTTTTGAAATATACATAAAACAACCGGTAATAAATCCTGTTTGACGGGGCTCAGTTGAAGAATCAATTTCAGAAATGTATTTATTTTCATTAATGTGTATCGCTCTGGCGGTGTGCTTGTAATATTTTCCACCATCGTACCAAATTAAATCATTAGGCTCATCAAAAAGAATCCGGCAACCGATTAAATCGGCTGACGCCTTTAGTTTTCTGAATTTCAATATTTCATTCAGAAAACCAGGTTCTACAAAAGTATCGTTATTAATAAGTACAATTCCATCAAAATCGGCTTGTTTACAAGCAATTCGTATCCCTTGATTGTTTCCTGCAGAAAATCCACGATTTACCTCTTCACGAATCAAAATAATTTTGGTCTGTGCTTCAAAAATGAAATTGCTTGCATCTTGATCAATATACTTTGCTTGCGCCTTAGTATCAATATTTTTTTTTAATCGCTTAAAATCTTCTGAATTGGAACAATTATCAACAACGATAAGTCTGTAGTCTGTTTTTACATTTTCCAGACTTTCCAGAAAATCAATGGTATATTGACTGCTGTTGTAATTCAGTGTTATCAGATATGTCATTCTTACTCAGATAAATTTTACAATGGTTACATAAGTGATTGGTAAACGGCCAAATGTTTTTGTGCTGACTTTTCCCAGGAAAAATTTTCCAATTGTTTGATGCCTAGAGCCACCTTTTCCTTGCTTAAAGAGGGTGATACAAGCAGGGATTCTATTTTCTCGGCAATATCATCTACCTGATACGGATCAAAATAAATTCCTGCATCGCCAGCTACTTCAGGAATACTGCTCAAATTACTCACTACAACCGGACAATCATAGACCATTGCTTCCAGCACTGGCATACCAAAACCTTCTGAAAAGGACGGATAAACAAACATTTCAGCATCACGGTACAGCCTTGCCATCGTAACTTCATTGGCTGAAATCTGAATCGCTTTGTCGAGTACTTTCAAACATTTCATTTCGTTAATTTCTTCGTTTGAAAATGCCCGGCCTGTACAAACCAATTTCAAATCAGGATATTTTTTACTTATAATGGAAAAAGCCTGAATAAACCTGGTAAAATTTTTAAAACCATAGCGTTCACCAACAAAAAGCAAATACGGTTCTGCAATGATTCTGGTCGCTTCTAAATTTTCTATTTTATTTTTATCTACCCCGTGATGAATGACAACTATTTTTTCGGGTTCAATGTTCCAATATTCTATTAAATCCTTTTTGGTATTGTGACTGACAGATATAATTTTGTCTGCCCGTTGCAATGATTTTTTTTGAAGAATTTCCCGCTCGTTGACATCGTTGGTCACGGTGTTGGTATAAACATCCTTACATTTTGTATAATTCATATCGTGAAAAGTGGTCACCATCTTTCTTCCTTTAATCACAGGAAAATAATAAGATGCAAAATCAGTTTGATGAAAAACATCGAAATCACCAAATTTGAGTTTGTACATGGTATAAGGTCTATTGAGGAAATCCATCAATGAGGCTTTACCCTTGAAATAATGATCGGGCATAAAGTTGCAATAACGGAACAACTTTAGATTTCTAAGGTACTCGTTATTTGAAATGATGGTGGTGGTATCCCAGTCTGTTGATGGCATTCTTTTCAACATTTCACAAAAGTATTTTGAAACACCTCCGTAAATTTGTTTGGAAAAAATCTGATTATCGTAAAGTATTTTCATTTACTTTTCTGCAAAATTGTACATAATATTTGACCTCTATCTTTGCAACTAATTGAATTTTTTAGTACCATTTTAATCATGAAATTGTATAATTTATTAAATAATAGTATTCTATAAATTAAGGATCGTAATTGAAAATAAATATTATTATTTTTTCACCAGAATCCCATCAATCAATTCACTATTACAATTCAAGTGCGACTTTGAGAACTCACCACTTCTTACTTTTTTAAGTCAACTGTCAAAGGGTTCTTCTGATAAAATCTCCTAAAATTAATGAAGTCAATTTCCAGATTCTTTTCTTTTGCTGCAAATTTCATTGATTCTTCACTAAACCACCTACAGTGCACCGGAGGTAGTTCTGTTGCCCAAACGACATCAGAAGGGAAAAACGATTTATTTGGAGTCGTAATTATGGTATGCCCACCTGGTATAAGTAATTGTTTGATTGACTCGATAAAATCCAAAGGTCTATCTACATGTTCAATTACTTCAGTCAGAATAACTACATCAAAGGATTCAGCATGAATCTTTGCAAATTCAAACAAATCAGCACAAAGATTATAATCCCCAAAAATCTTTTTGGCTTGTTGAACTGCAGTATCCAATAAGTGACTTCTTTTGCAGCTAAGTATTCCAAGGGATTATCATTATTCTTACTTTTGTTCATACATCTCCATGAGCGATCATAACCTGGAACCATATTTCCATTTCTGTAAATATTGTCATAAATGTTTGTTTATCCTATCCTTGGAAACGAAAATGAAGTATTACATGTTTGACAATGATAATTTTATACTACTCAGGTTCTTGATATCCAGGAAATTCACTATCTTATAATTCCACGTTATTTCCACAAAAAAGACAATCTACTATTATTTCGTTATTCATATTCATATTCATCAATCTATTTATACTATATATTTAATCATTATTATATATCCCTTAGTGTCTGCCAACTATTAAAAAAGTAGGTTTTATTTATCAGGCATTAAAATTGCATTCATATTGTTGTCAATAATCATGCGTCTATTTTCATAACTGTCTATACCAAATAAATGATTATCATATTTTGAAAAAATATTTGAATTAGCCTGTGTCAACTTTAAAACACTATATGTAAATATAAATAGCACTAATACAAGCTTATTAATTGTATTTTTAACCAGTTCCAGCAATGCTGGGTACAAAATCCAATAGGAAAATACAAACAATAGGGATAGACGTTCAACAGCCACCATTATTTCGCCAAAGAATGAATAAACAATAAAGTACAAAAAGAATATATTGATGAAAACAATATTGTATAAATTTTGCTCCTTTAATTTCTTTTGAGAAAGTACGATTAATAGAAAAGTCATAAAACGTTCTATATATCCCAATCCCAACCCATATGGTTGACTGTATAAATCACTAGCAAAATATAATTTGACTTTAACAGCCATCCTCCCACCTATTATATCTGCCGCTGAAAGTGCAAAAGGTTCAAGGAATTTAATCTGGAATAGAAAAATAATATTACCAACAATAAAAATAGTCCAAATAAACCATTTAGGCCATTCTTTTTTTAATATAAAATATAAAGGTAGAAAAATGAGTGCACTTGAATGGAAAAAAAAGCCTATTACATTAAGCAACATGTAAGGGGCAATACGACGCTCTTCAATGTATTTTATAGAAATCAAAAAGAGTAAAAGTGCCTTAAAATTACGGATTAAATTAAACTCCAAAATCAACCCACCAAAAACTATAAAAAGTATAAAACTTAAAATATAATATTTTGAATATCGTTTTAGGAAAATATTAAGTAAGTATATGTCTATAACTGTGTTAATAAAGACAAATACATAATAATTGGGTACTATTGATTTACATAAACAGGTAAAATAAACAAAGCCCATCTCAATACCAGCTTGTCCAACATTCACATCGGTAACGAAATTGTCTGAAAAGTCTGTACTTAATACACTTATTAAGCCTCCATCCCAAATGGTCGGCATTTTGTCAAATAAAGGATAATACATCACCCAGTCAGTATAGACGAAACCTCGTAATCCAAAAAAGAAAACAAAGCCGACTATCGCAGCCCATTTGATAAATTTAGTATCTTTTTCATACTTGATGTAACGAAATTCCAGAAACATCAAGATAGTATAGTATACCAAAAGGATAATATATGGTATGGAATATGAGTAATTAAATGCTTCCATATACCTGTATCAATTAAAAATCAACATTAATAAGTTACACATCATTTTTTTTTATTTATTAATATTAATATACGCATCAGGCTTTTCGGCACTTACTAATTTATCATAGTCTTTTACTAAAAACAATTGGTTCTCATATTTTGTGAGCCACAGCATAAATCGACATAAAAAATTGTAGTTCTTAAATCCAATTAATTTAACTGTCATTCTTAAAACAAATTTTACTATATTAAATTTCAAAGAACTATTGTTTTGTGATCTTACAAGTACATTATCACAGTTATCTCTATCATTGGAAATTAAATGATTTTTTTTAAGAATAGAAAAAAAAGATGCTTCTCCAACACTAAATGGATTTTCATATTTTATTCCATTATCTAAAAGTCTTCGATAAAAACGTCTATGCATTTTGTTTATATGAATTCCGTTTTCAAAATAATTGTATTTATAATTGGGAACTTTATTATATAACGCAAAATCAGACTCAATCAATTTTTTGCCATAAAATTCAACAATTTCAATCACGTCTGGTATTCCTGCAAAACTAAATGGGATAAAATGTTCAAAGTTAGCCGCATTGCGAAACTTCAAATTAGAAAAATGGAAAAATTTAAGGGGTGTTAACTCTTTATTTTCAGAATTTCTTCTTTTGACAAAGTAAGAACCATTCGATTTTACTATTTCACGTTCATGGATATTCCAAAACGCAACATCAACTCCCATATCTCTCATTATCAATGTTTCCGGAAAATAAATTGGACAAAAATTCATCCATTTTTGATCCGTAAAATAGCCTTCACTCCTTTCATTAAAGCAGTACTTATCCAGATTGACATTCCACCATTTCAAGAAAAGAGCAGATCTTTCAGTATTGCAAATTCCAACAAAACCAAGATTGTATACTCCCGCAGCCAAAATTCGTCCTTGTGGCCAATGTCCGGAATAATTTACTTCAGGATAAATTATATGTGGTGCCAAGCAGATTGGATGCTCATTCAATTCATTTAAAATAGAATTGATGCTTGAAAAAACATAGATATCTGGATCAAGATATATTGCTTTAGCAAAACCTTTACTAAAAACGTATTCAAAGCATTTTGGTTTTATAGCTGTGCAGAATTCGGTTAAATCATATTTAAAAGTTAAATCATTTAAATTTTCAATAGCTAAATCTCTTACATATATATGATTATATTTCGATTCACAATGTGCAACTGCCTGATCATAACCATCAATTACAAAAACTATAAAGTCAATATCTGGCTGATTCAATCTAATTGAATCACCTAAAATATTTGACATTGGAATGTAGTTACTCGTAACAATAGTAAAAATTACATTAGAACTCATGAGAAAGCTATTTTAAATTTTAAGTTTTCTGATCTATGTATTACAAGATCTTTTTATTTACTGGCAAAACAAACAAATCTAAAGAATTTAGAATCATCGAATGCTTTGAATGTTAATGCATTAAAGCATTTAAATTTCCAGGAATTCAATTCATTAATTCCGACTAATTTTTCAACTTTGTATCCAGCTTTTACAAACATCCGTCTAATACTTTTTTCGGTAAAAAAGCGCAAATGTGTTGAGTCAAGAATTCCGGAATCTTTATAATCCCAATCTTTTTTTACTATTAGTTCTGAAAGATTGTGGAAATATCTTACGTTAGGAATAGAAGCGATTATATATCCATCTTTAGTCAATTTTGAACCAACCAATGATAGTATTTCACTTGGATTGTATAAATGTTCCAAAACATCATTGAATGAAATACAATCAAAATAATCGTCAGGTATACTTGATAGTAGCGTTTCCACGCTCCCGATAAGAACATGATCTACATTCAATTTTGTTCTTTGAGCTACTTCTTCATTGATTTCAATACCCCAGGTTTCTGAATCAAAGGTTTCTTTGATATTTTTTAAGAAATAGCCTTCGCCGCAACCAATATCTAAAATCTTTACGATTTTTTTATCAATCAAATTTGCAACATCAAGTCTATTTTGGTTATAATAGTTTATAGTATCCTTCATTTTGAATATTTCTTGAATAGGTTTTCTATTTCATTTATATCATTTGAATCTTTAATCTCTTTGTAAAATAATTCAATGTTATCTGTGATAACATCAATCGGTAAATCAATAAAATTCATAGATGACAATTTGTTAATTATATCGTCGCTAAATCTCTTCTTGATTAATTTTGCAGGAACTCCACCAATAATACTATAAGGTGCTACATCTTTAGTGACAACAGCACCAGTAGCAATAACAGAACCTTTCCCAACTCTAACACCAGACAAAATTGTCACACCATAACCTATCCAAACTTCATCCTCAATCACTATGGACCCGCGACTCATTGCATCCTCTGGATACTGATTTTTCGCTAAAATTGATTTCAAAGGAAAAGGTATAGCAGTTTTGGACTGATGCTGCTCACATAAAAGAAAAGTAACATTTCCTGAAATAGAAATAAAATTCCCCATTTCAAGTCTATCCTTTTTATTATTTACGTCGTACGCTATTAAGTTTATGGTACCATACGTATAAGCACCTACTTTAACTAGATCAACAGGAAATAACCTACCCATTTCCGTTGAATTGTGACTATTTATCTTTCTCCATTTTTTTCTGGACAGATAACTTTTTATCATATTGGTTAAGATACTCAGCATTCAATTTTTTTAAAAATGTTTCTAAATCCAATCAAAATATCTTTAGTTGTAATTCGTAATTCTTTATGAACCTCATAAGGCCATTTCCATGTTTGATAGGAAATATCTACGATTAAAGGTACTAATAACATAGCAACTATACCAGGAACAAAAAAATTATAGACGAAAATAAGCCCTAAAACGATTGCTATGCCTGAAAAAATAGCAGCTTTAAAAAACGGGACTTCATTTTTGGTTAATAAAATTCCTCCAGAAACCATGATTATGGTTTCTTCATAAGTCAGAATAAGTGCAAGTGCGGTAAGCTTGAAAGGCAATAGCTGTGTCTGACTATTCAATAGATCAAAAACGTCTTTTCCAAAAACTAAAAGAACAAGACCACCCAAAAAAAATGTGAAAAAAATAAAAATCAGGCCTTTAATATAGATCAATTTAATTGAGTCAATATTATGGATTACCCGTAACTGCACAATTTTTGGTTGATACGTAGAGATAAGTATACTCGAAAGACCAGATAATACTGCCATCAATTGTAAAGTTATTCCATAGGAAGCAACTTCACTTAATGTTAAATATAAGGATCCAATGATTAGTGCCGATTTCTGAACCATGAAACTTCCAATGGAAGTCACTCCGATTTTCACTGAATTAGGAAGAATAACTTTGATTATGTTTTCACCCGTTTTTTTTGCAACAGCATTTAAATGATTTTTCAAATCTTTTGAAAAAAAAGCTTTATACGATAACCATCTTATTATTACAACAGAAACAGCCTGAGCAGAAACAATAGCTATAAGCCCCTTTCCAAAATAAATTAAGACAGTTGCAATTAACAAATAGCCTATTTGTCCGGTAATTATAATTTGTTTTGATTTTTTTATCAAACCTTTCCCTTGTAACAAGGAATCATAGTAAAGTGTATATATATTGTATGTATTAATTATACAAAGAATTGACCATGCAATATAGACTTCACTGTGTAAGCCGTTATAATTTTTTAACAGCGTAAAAATATAAAAAGTACCAATAGTCGTAAGTAAAATTAATAAGAGAATTGCCATACGCAGGTAAATCCATTGCATAGCAGAAATAACATCTTTAAGTAGACTGTAATTGATCTCAGCATTCACTTCATCAACAATTTCAAAACCGGTTTTTTTTAAAGTCTTAACTCCACTGAATATATACGTAATATTACGTGTAAACGAGGGTGAAAATCCAAAATCCAATAAAGTAGAAAAAGCTGTAATTGTCATGAAGACCGACCAAATACCAACCATTTCGGATGGCATCATTTTTAAAATGATGGGGAAAAGTAAAACAGATGATGCAATCTTTAAAAACGTTGCCGCATAATTCCAAAGAACATCTTTATTTGATATTTGCATGAAAAAATTTAATCAATGTAATTTTTGAAACGACTCCTAATAATTATACGTCCTAAATTAGCTTTTTCTGAATTTCTTAGTGGCAGCAAGATATTCCTTACCCGCGACTAAACCAGCACCAATAAAAGAACCGACTACCATCCACATAAACAGAATGACAAACCGTGATGGTTTGGTTTTCTTTATTGGCACAACGATGGGTTTTAAAATAGCAAAGACGGGGGTATCGTTTTTAACCTGGATTTTAGCTTGTTCCAATTGTTTGGCTAATTCTGAATACACGGAATAGGCAATGCTGTATTCACTTTGGAGTCGTTCCTGTTCGGTTCCTGCAGTTGCTGTAAATACATTTAGATTTCGGTCACGATAGCCTGCCAGTTTGTTTTGAATGTTTTCATAACTGGCTTTCTTTTCATTATAGCGTTGTTCAATAAATTTAAGTTGTTCGGAGGACTTTTTAATCTTATATCCGGTAATCCTATCCTGAAGAAGTTCCTGGGCTTTTTTTGCAACTTGCGCAGCCAATAAAGGTTCAGGAAAAATACAGGTCAAGGAGAGGTATCCTTCTTTTTTGTTGACTGACAAATTGATCTGTTCTTTAAGTGCAATCATTAATTTATCCTGATCTTTAGTAAGTTGCAAAAATTCTCCTTTACTTGATTTCATTTTAGGAGGATCCTTACGAATAGCTTCTACAATAACACCAGGCAAACCCAAGGTATATTTGAGAGCTATACCCAAAAGATTTTCTTTTTGGTATTTGGAATAATAATCAAACATGGTTACTGGCTTATCCACTTTTTTAAAATTGTACTTTGAATTCATTATTTCAAACATGAAATCCTCAGAACTTACAATTTGTGGATAAACAACTGGAGATATATCAGATCCTGCATCCAAATCAAGATCGAAGCCTGCAATAGCAGCCAGCGATGAAAATTTACCCATTCCACCGCCAGATTCAGATTGTGGCATCATGGTCGTGGTTACAGTAAATTCCTTGGGGGTAAAGATTGCAAAAATCAATCCAAAGACAGTACCGACGCCTAGTCCTTTAAGAATTGTCTTACGTCCATTCCAAAGTTTATTTACCAATATTACAAAGTCAATTTCGTTTCTTTTGGCAACTTTATTGACAGTTTCTATTTGTTCGTTCATCAGTTTGTATAGGTAAAATAATTATCTCAAAACCGCCGTAATGGCTATTGCAATCGAAGAGAATGTGCTGGCAATGGCAAGCCACATACTGAATTCCACACGGGGTTTTTCAGGTTTTACAGGAACTATGATCTTGCTACCCGGTAAAATGGAGGGATAGTTGTTGAAAAGAAAAAAGCCCGATGTCACTTTGGTCGTTCCATCACTGTAAACAACATAGACTCTTTTTTTATTTGCATTGTCCCAGAAACCTCCTGAGCGGTCAATATAGTATTTAGCATTTTTGTGAGGTTCATAAGCCATACCAATTGGATTGTAAATAGCACCAGCAACATTAACTTCTTCAGATATTTCCGGGACCATGAGACTGTCACCTTCACCTAAGTGATAATCATAAACTGAGCCAGGACTTGCTAAAATCTTTTCAAGTTGCAGCTCTACCCTTCCACTTTCCAAATGCCTTTCAACTTGATTTCTGATCGAATCTGCCCGGGAGATTTTACTGGAAGAACTAGTGTATTCTGTTGTTCGTTTTGAAGAAACTCTGTTTAATGCCAGATTATTTAGAATGACTGTATCTTGTTTCAAAATAATCCTTTTTCTAAATAGAGTGGCACCTTTGGGATATGCATGAGATTTTAATCCACCTGCCCGTTGAATCAAGTCAGAAATACGTTCATCCTTGGAACTGATGCTATATTTACCTGGGTAAAGAACTTCACCCTGAATGGACACTGTTTTTTGTTCAAAATAAGATGGCGCTCTACGAACATAAACGTAGTCGTAGGGCTCCAGAATGAAGTTTTCAAGGGTATCGTTGATTTTCAGTTTTCTGTCAATGTCAAATCTGAAAAGTTTAACCATTTCATTTCTTTCCTTAGTTGCTTCTTGATAATTGTGCCTTCTTGATATTTCAATATAAGATTCACTGGCTGCTTCTTTAAAACCACCAGCCAGAAAAACAAGATCTGTAATACTCATTTTCTCGTTGTACTCGTATTGTCCGCTTTTTTGAACTTCACCATAAATGCGGACAAATCTATTTTCGCGCATGCTAAAAATATCCTGAATAACTATGGAATCTTCGCGTTGAAGCAATATATCCGATTTTCCGGACTGAATATCAGAAACGACAAATGGTAAAGTTTCGTGATTCAGGTCATTGGTTAAACGTATAATCAAACCTCTGTCGTTGTATACATCTTCTCTCAATCCTTGCGATTTCTTGATGAGTTCAGACAACTGCATGTTTTTGCTTAATGCATAAACGCCCGGGCGAAAAACAGCACCGGAAATAAAAACTCTATTTTCATAACGTTTTAACAAAGAATCCGCCGAATAAACATCTCCATTTTCAGGATAATAGGATTTAAATTGTTTTGCTTCAATATCATTTATTTTACGCTGTGATTCGGTCATTCTTACAACAGAAATTTTGGACTGAAATGCATCGTCTCTGAAACCCCCAACATAACGTAATATATCTGTCAGGTTTTCATTTTGCTTGAGTTCATAAAAGCCAAGCCGTTTAAAAGCGCCCTGTATATCAACCCGTATATCGTATGTCGGAATGTAAATAATATCCTGGTCACGTAGCGTTATATTGCTCCTTGTATCAGAATTCAACATATAGTCGTAGACATCCACAACTTTGATGATCTTGTTGTCACGAATGATACGGATATTACGGTATGAACCATTTTCGTTGGGTCCTCCCGATAGGTAAAGTGCATTGAAGGCTGAAGCAGTAGCTGGTAAGGTATAGGTGCCTGGAGCCAAGGCTTCACCCATAACATTCACCTTGATTGAGCGCATACCACTAACACTTACATCAGCCCATGTATTCGGATTTGAACCTCTCATGCCGAAATAAATATTCAACAGACGGGTTTTGATTTTAGCCCGTGCTTCTTCAAAATTGAGACCCAGTAAATCTATTGGGCCAATTCCAGGTATATGTATAGCCCCGCTCTGATCAACAGTTACATTATAGACCTGCTGGCTTGCACCCCATACATTAACAATGAGTTTATCCTTTACACCAAGTATATAGTCTTTTGTGATTGGAATGTTTACTGATGGTTCAAATGTTAGATTTTCAGAGTTGAACAACTGATAGCCAAATATTCTTTTTGCTTTATCCTGAGCTTTCACTTTAGCTTTTCTGGAAAGCACTGCTTGTTGCATAATATCTGATTCTTCTTCGCTCAAGCTACTTGAACGTATATTATCATTGCCTGAGGTGAGCTGTATTTCTCTCAATCGTTGCTTTAACTGATCAATTTGTATTTGAGAAGCACCCTTGGCTTTTGCCATTTCAGCGGCGTCATCTATGGACATGCCTTTGGTTTCGACCTCTTTTGCAATCTGTTGGATCTGAGAATCGCTCAATGAATTTACATCAACATTTGTCATATTTTGTGCCGAAATTTGTACAGCAATTAAACAAAGGAAGATGAGGCCTGATAAAGACCTGAATTTTTGCAACATAACTAACTTTTTTATAATAAGATACTGATTTTTAAACAATAAGTGTCATCAATTCTATTGGTGTTGACAGCAATAACAAAAAAAATTAAACATAGTTTTATTCCATTTTCTAATTATTCTAAAATAGAACGTTTGTTAATCCAATTAATTGTTGGAAGAGCCGCTTTTTTTTAAAACCTTTTTTGGTGGTACAAATATACGAAAAGCATTTTTTGCATTGCTTTATAAATTTTAAACAATTTGCTCCCTGTCCCTCCTCTCCAGATCAAAAATTTCAAACGGCGAATTCTGACTTTTATATTCCGGAACCAACGACTTCATATCCTTGATCATATCTGAAATATCATCGACATAGGCACATTCTACTATATGTTTTATTTTTACATCAACTTCCTTGAATTCATAATGCCTGACACTTGCAATTGTTATCTTTTCATGCTCTGTGGGCAATGTTTCTTCCTTTATATTCAAGAGTTCTTCAAATAATTTCTCACCAGGTCTCAAACCGGTAAATTCAATTTTTATATCTACATCTGGTACCAAACCCGCCATTTCTATCATTCTTTTGGCTAAGTCTACAATTTTGACTGGATTTCCCATATCAAAAACATAGATTTCTCCTGATTTACCAAATGAAGCAGCCTCTAAAACAAGTCTGCATGCTTCGGGTATAGTCATGAAATAGCGGATAATATCTTTATGGGTTACAGTTACCGGCCCACCCATCTCAATCTGTGATTTAAAATGGGGAATTACAGAGCCATTTGAGCCAAGTACATTTCCAAATCGCGTGGTTAAAAAACGAATTTTATTACCCTTACGAGCACATTCAACGGCCAGTGATTGCATATAAATCTCTGCAATACGCTTGGATGCGCCCATTACATTGGTAGGGTTTACAGCCTTATCGGTCGAAATCATAACAAAACTTTCCACACCATATTGTACGGAAAAATTGCTTATATTTTTGGTACCCAAAACATTAACTGTTACAGCTTCACAAGGATTAACCTCCATCATTGGCACATGCTTGTATGCTGCCGCATGGTAAACTATTTGAGGGTGAAACATTCTAAATACGTAGCCCACCCTATTGGCACTACGAACATCTCCTACAATTAATTCAAACTGCAAATCCGGGAAATCCCTTTTCAGTTCCAGACTCAAAATATGCAAAGGCGTTTCTGCTGAATCAAATAAGATAATTTTTTCAGGACTGAAAACTGCCAGCTGTCGAACCAACTCACTGCCTATGGATCCTGCTGCTCCTGTAACCAAGATGACCTTTTTTTCCAATTGATTGCAAATCCGGTTCATGTCAATTTTTATTTCATCCCGACCCAGCAGATCTTCAAATTGAATCGGTTTCATGTAAAAGTTTTTTTGATTGGCCTCTAAAGCACCTTCAAAAGGTGGAGCAACCATCACCGATAATCCTTTTTCCATACAAAAGGAAACAAATTCGGATTCTTTTTTGACGCTTTTATAATCTGGAAACAAAATGGTTGTGACTTCGTTCTTGCGCATAAACCAATCGAAGTTGTCCACGGCCAGATCATATACTCGTAAATCATGTATTCTGGCTTTCCCTGCCTTCTTTCCACGAACCAGGAAACCTTGAACCATATGTTTGCTCATTGGACTGTTGTTCAACCAATGTGATAAAGCAATACTGTGATGGTCTATTCCATAGACGAGTGTTTTTTTAGTATGTTTTCCAGTATAACTTATTGTATAATAGTAAAGTAGCACAATGGCCAAGCGCATAAACATCAGCAAAGTCAGACTGATCATCATCATATTCAGCGCAAGAAAATAACGTGAACGAATACCTACATTCAAAAACCGGATGGTTAAATAAAAAGCAGCAGCAGATAGAAACAGCGCAATAAATACACGCCACAATTCCTGAAAATTGGTATGTCGGATAAGCCCTCTGTACGTTTTTAATAAAGTAAAAGTGATGACGATATAAAAGAGAAAGAGCATCCCCCACAAGGCAACATTTGGAATAGTATTTATCGGATCTACTTTTGATCGCATATAAACAGCTATTGCATAAGCAATTGCACACAAAATCAAATCAATTAAAAAGACTATCCATCGGTTAACCAGGGACATTCCCATCATTATTTTTACAAACCGACGCGAAAAGTCTTGTAAATTCTCCATAAATTATACTAATTTTTTTGCGTTACAAATGTATATAAAAACAGTCATAGATTGCTGGTCAAAATAAAGATATCAAAAAATATTCATCCATTTAAGGTGAATTTTTCTAAAAAAGAACCCGGCAAAATGCATAACATTTTACCGGGTTCTTTTAAATTACCTTATCAGATTATTTTTTTATAAACATCTTGCTCTGGGATTTTGCTTTCAGCACATACACACCAGATACTAAGTCATTCACATCAATTGTTTGACCAACGACGCTTTTAACCTTTGCTCCTATCAGATTGTATATTTCCAAATTTTCAGTTCTATCGACTCCTACTACATTTAAAACGTCACTAACCGGGTTTGGATACAGTGTGATGCCTATTTTTTCCTCACTGGGTGCAGGATTTAAATCGGTATAGGGAGACCACTTTTTCAAGTTAGCCTTAATATAAATGGGTAAATAGGTACCCTTGTCATTTATTTGCTGTGGCACATAACCTCCAAAAGGATAAAGTGAACAAGACAGAATATAGTCCCCATCGGCTGTGGTTTCACACTCGTGCATATGGCCCAGGTACGAAAGTAAGCCTTCCTCATTTGGTCTGGTGTAAAGTGTTTTTTTATTCCCCCATGGTCCCCAAGGTGTGGGTGAATACCATACAGCAATATCCAGACTTAAATGTGGTGTACCGCTCATTACATAATTACCGGTACCTAATTTGCGTACTGATCCAGGTTCTACTCCATTGACAATTCGACTGGCCAATCTGTAATTTTTATTCCAGGTACCAGCTGTTGTGTAATATTCCCATATAGTTGTCGTGTTGTTTATCGTACCCTTTGGTATTCGTGCAATGGATCCGAAGCGTTCTAAACCATTTGGTGTCCTGTTGGCCAAATAGATATAGACATAATCGCCATCTGCTAACAAGGCGTTAGGGATAGAGGCTGTGTCTTTTGAATTATAGACATTATTGTAGGTTGGTACAGTGCGTTTTATAAAAGTCAGTTCAGGCAGTTTAAAACTTGCGACTCCTACCCTATTTTGAAAATCGCCGTTCCATTCATTGAACATCACTTTGAGCGTATCGTTTTCTACGATACCGTCCGTTACCCAATAAATATTGCCAGAGGTAGGTGGCGTAACCAAGGCTTTTGGACTTGAAGTAGTACCAGTATAAATGGATCTCAGTGTATCCTTATTTACACCTTCCTGTACCACTATGATGTTATTGACCATAGCACTAGATCTTAAATAATTTTCCCCGGGATAGTTGGTGCCAACAAAAGAATCGCTAAAAATCCAGGCAGTTCTGCCATCCGGCAATAAAACAGATACATCGTTATCGCCGGAAGTCCAACCAAAACCTTTTAGGTTGTTCTGCCACATGTATTGCGTTTGAAGGTCAAGAACGGCGTGAGTATCGTCTAATATTTCAAAATCATCGATCATATAGGTACCTACGCTTCTAAACGTTAGATCCATGCTTATGGGGCTTTCAGCAGTTTTAAACATAAACTGAAACATTTGCCAGCCATTTTTCCAGGTTCCAAACGCATTATCCACCTTGAATTTACAACTGGTTGTTTTGGTAGCACCAACCAGATTTAAAGTAAGCGCACTGTTGGCTTGTGAAGCTTTTGCCCAAAAACGTACCATATAAATACGGTCACTGCTGGTTTCAAAGGCGTCATGAGTAATCTTTACCGGGTTTAGCGTTGTATTGGGAGTTGTTACTACAACATTCAGCATTTTACTACCTGAATGAGCACCGGTTGATGCAATAGTATAGACCACACCCGTTCCACTTGTTGTCCAATTGGTCAATAATGACTCAAAACCACGATTAGCCAAAGTGATGGTCTGTGCTTTTAACGAAAAGCAGACAAGGACAATAAGTAATAAGGAGAGTACGTGTTTTTTCATAGTATTTATATAAATATCTTATTAATAACCACTTTTAGTCAAAAACCCCCATTCTAAAATGAGTAAATATTTTAACTAAATCAATTTTGCAACAAAAGTTGAATAGTTTGTCATTGATTTACAAAAGTATCATTTTTTTGTGATTTATTCAATTTCTGAAGATTTGATTACAGGATCACTCCATACTCAGACGCAAAATGCATACCCTGATACCATATTTTCATCCGTTTTGTGTTTTTTGAAATACTACATCCTGTAAGGTTTTTCCCTACATCAGTTTCATCCTTTATGCCGATTGAATCGGTCTAACCCCTTTCAAAGTCTCCCAGGGCCTCCCGGTATCTTTGCCGGTGAACTTATCCCCAGAAGATTATGAAAAAGAAAATTGTATTTATTTTTTGTCTATGTGCCACCATGATGCTTCATGCAGCGGTGTATAAAACTGTCAATGTCACAGCCGGAGGATTATCTGCCGCTTTGACTACAACGGAAAAATCGACTATTACCGATTTAACAGTTACCGGGACAATTGATGCCAGGGATGTAAAGGTTATGAGGGATATTATAACGAATCTTGCGGTTCTAAATTTAAGTGGAGCAAACATTTTAGCGTATACTGGTACTGCCGGAACAGTGGCTGTTTCGACCACTTTTCCTGCCAATAAAATGCCTAAAAATTCATTTTGCAACATCGACTACTCTGTAAATGCCACTTTAAAATCTGTTGTATTGCCCAATTCGATAACCTCAATAGGAAGTTATGTTTTTTTCAATTGTACTGGGCTTACGAGTATAACTATTCCAAATGCTGTTACTTTGATTGAAGATTATGCTTTTTATGGTTGCAGTGGTTTTACTAATTTGACGATACCCAATACGGTAAAATCAATAGGAACCTTTGTCTTTAGTGGTTGTACTGGACTGACAGGTATTACTCTTCCAAATGCAATTACATCCATAGGAGATTGGACTTTTGGAAATTGCTCAAGACTTAGCAGTCTATCTATCCCCAACACTGTCACAACTATTGGAATTTATGCATTTTACAATTGCACCAGTCTTACAAACCTAATAGTTCCAAATTCTGTTCAATTTATTGGGAAAGGTACTTTTTCAAATTGTGCAGGGTTAACGAACATAACACTACCAAATACCATCAATTCTATTGAAAATGGTACTTTTACAGATTGCATTGGGTTAACCAGCGTGACTATTCCAGCTTCTGTCGATTCAATAGGTACCTGGGCTTTTTCGGGTTGCAAAAAACTCTTAAACCTAACTATTCCACAAAATGTCACAAAAATTGGAAGCGGGGCTTTTTACGATTGCGCTGCATTAGCCAGTTTGAATATCCCTGAGTCGGTAAAGACCATAGGTAGTGGGGCATTTAGTAATTGCACCGGACTTACCAATATAACGATCCCAAGCGTAGTAAAAGTCATTGAAAATAGTACTTTTTCCAATTGTAAGGGACTTACAAAAATGACCATTCCAAACGCAGTAACCTCCATTGGTGACTGGGCATTTTACAATTGTAAGGGACTAACAAGTCTTACATTCGGCGATTCTATTACTTCGATTGGTATTTATGCTTTCAGTGATTGCAGCGGACTATCTTCAATTTACAATTATGATGCGACGCCTATTTCATTAGCATCAAGCACCTATTTATCCGTAAATAAAGGAACTTGTACGTTGTATGTTCCAACAAATTCTAAAACTTCCTACCAGTCAACTTCTGCATGGAATGAATTTACAAACATTGTGGAAATGTCATCGGTTTTAACTCAGCAAATACCTCTTGCTGCTGGTTGGAACATACTATCTTCTAATGTTATACCTGCAAATATCGATTTAAAAGTTGTCTTTAAATCGTTGATGGATGATGGAAAACTCATCAAGGTAATGGATGAATCGGGAAAAGCTATAGAAAATTTTGCTGCTTTTGGAGGTTGGAATAACGACATAGGAAATTTCAGCAAGACTGAAGGTTATCGGGTAAATATGACCTCTACAGATACACTAAAATTGGAGGGTACAGCCATTAATCTGCCTTTGGACATCAAACTAAATGCAGGATGGAATATCATTTCATATCCTGGTGCGGACATGCAGAACGCTATGACGCTGATTCAACCACTTATTAATGGTGGAAAGCTGAAAAAAGTGATGGATGAAAGCGGTAAATCGATTGAAAACTTTGGTGCATTTGGAGGTTGGAAAAACAACATAGGCAATTTCAACCCTGGAAAAGGATTTAAAATTTGCATGAACGCATCAGACACTCTGGCAATAACAAGCACACTTCTAAGATCTGAAACCAGCATTTTTGCTACGACCGATTTAGGCTCTTCCTATTTTACCAAAATTTATGAAGGCAATGGTACCAACCATATGAACATAAATCTGGTTGATCTGGCATCTTCCACATTGAAGGATGGTAATGAGATAGGAATCTTTGATGGTGATAATTGTGTCGGCACAGCAAAAGTTGGTTCAACTCAATTGGCAGAAGGTTTCATTAGCGTTCCCGCATCGTGCAACGATGGACTAAATCAAACAGTGAATGGTTACATCCCAGGACACACAATCGGAATTAAACTCTACAGTGATGGCTCTTACTACAACCTGAAATTGGAAAACCTTTTGGGTAATGGTACTTTTGAAAAGGATGGTTCACTCTTTGCCAAAGTTCTATCAAAGGATCTAACATCTGACATTTCAAAAAATGAAGAATTAGTACAAATAGGATGTTATCCCAATCCTTTTGTGGAAGAAATTACTATAACTTTTAAAAACAAGGTATCAACAGAAGTAAACGTTGGGATTTACAACCTTTCCGGACAAAAAATAAAAGGTTTGTACAATGGCAACACCGATTCTATTCAATTGAATTGGAATGGAACGGACGAAAAAGATAACAAGGTTATTCCTGGAGTTTATCTGTGCAAAGTGAATAATTCAACCATCAAGGTTGTTTATACTGGCCAAAATTAGGCCTTATTAACCATTAGCGTATATAAAAATACTATTTAATAATTTTAATCATGAAGAAATTATTAGTGCTTGTTGTAGCAGTCTTTTTGACTGTTACCGGCTTGGCTCAGTCTCATTTTACGGTTGACTTTACTGGAAACGGTCAGGATCATATGATTTTAAACATTTTATCCGCTACCGTAGATGGAGTGGCTTTGCAGAGTGGAGACGAAATAGCTGCATTTGATGGAACGGTTTGTTGTGGTAAAGTTGTTCTGACACAACCTATTGTTATTACAAATATGAATACGTTTATAGCCATTGCCGCTTCAAAAAAGGATATTGGATTTTCTAACGGTTTTACGGAAGGTGACGTTATTACTTTTAAATTGTGGGATTCAAGTGCGAATAAAGAAATCTTTTTAATTTCCACTGAATACCTAAATCCAAGCACTGCGCAGCCAATCACAGCCCCTATTTATACGGCTAATGCTTCGGCTTCCGTAAAACTTACAGGCAGAATCAATAAAGTGCCGGTTTCCAATGCAGGAACTGACCAGACCATCAATGAAAGTTCATCGGTGACTTTAAATGGTTCGGCGTCATCTGATTTAGACAATGACCCCTTGACCTATTCCTGGACAGCTCCATCCGGTATAACTTTAAGTTCCACTTCAGTTGCCAAACCAACATTTACCGCTCCAGAAGTGGCAACAGACACTCCATATACATTCAGTCTGGTAGTTAACGACGGTTTTAATAACTCCACAACAGATCAGGTAATTATCATCATTAAGCAGGTCAATAAAGTGCCGGTAGCCAAAGCAGGAACAGACAAAACCTTTATCGAAGGATTGCCAGTCATTCTGGATGGTTCAGCCTCATCAGACGCAGATAATAATACACTGACCTACTTATGGACAGCACCAACGGGTATTACTCTGGGTTCAAATACTGCTTCCAAACCGACATTTACGGCACCTGAAGTAACAAAAGATACCCAGTATACCTTTAGCCTGGTTGTCAACGACGGATATGTAAATTCTCCGGCTGATTTGGTGATTCTTACTATTAAACAATCTCATTTTCAAGTTGCATTCACCGGAAATGGACAGGATCAAATGAATCTACATGTTGTTACTGCAACTTTCGATGGTATAAAAATGGAAATTGGTGACGAAATCGCAGCCTTCGACGATACTATTTGTTGTGGTAGAACGATTCTAACAGAACCTGTCAATTTGACAGATATAAATACTTTTGTATCAATTGCTTCCTCCAAAAAGGATGAAGGTCTTTTAAACGGTTTTACCGTTGGAAATACAATCACCTACAAGTTCTGGGATGTTAGTAAAAATCAGGAACTTACAGGGATTAAACCGGAATATATTGATTACAGCACTTTGCTAACAACTGCTACTCCTCTCTATACCGCAAATGCATCCGCTTTTGTAAAGCTGATAGGTACTACCAATAGAGCACCAGTATCAAATGCCGGAGTAGATCAAGTCGTTTACAAAGGTGAAACAGTGACTTTGAATGGTTCTTTATCTTCCGATCCGGATATTGATGTGCTGAATTACAAGTGGACAGCCCCAGCAGGTATTACGCTTAATTCGACAACGGTTTCAAAACCGACATTTACAGCACCAAAAGTTGTAAATGACACAAAATATACTTTCACCTTAGTTGTGAATGACGGGAAATTAAATTCAACTGTCGACCAAATTGAAGTTACTGTTATTCGAAAAATATTTACTCAGAAAATAGCTCTTGTTTCCGGTTGGAACATCCTTTCATCCAATGTAACTCCAGATAATGCAGATATGAAAAGTGTCACTCAATCACTAATTAATGATGGAACACTAAGTAAAGTAATGGATGAATCCGGTAAGGCAATAGAAAATTTTGCAGCTTTTGGAGGTTGGAAAAACAGTATTGGAAATTTCAGACAGACAGAAGGATATAGGATATTAATGAACTCAGCGGATACGCTTACTATTGAAGGTGAGGCTATACCCCTGCCTTTAGATATTACACTCAGTAGTGGATGGAACATTATTTCATATCCTTGTTCGGAAAGTCAGAATGCATCAACAATATTACAGTCACTGATCAATGGTGGTAAACTGAAGAAAGTAAATGATGAAAGCGGTAAAGCAATAGAAGATTATGGCATTTATGGAGGTTGGAAAAACAACATTGGCAACCTTAACCCAGGCAAAGGTTTCAGAGTATTGATGTCGGGTTCCGATACCCTGACTATTATAAGCACAGTTTTGAGAGCAGCTTCAACGTCAGATGCACCCACCTCGTTAGAGTCTTCTTATTTCACTAAAATCTATGAAGGTAATGGATCCAATCATATGAATATCAATCTGGTGAATCTTTCAACCTCCCCATTAAAAGCTGGTAATGAGATAGGAATATTTGATGGTGATTATTGCGTCGGCACGGCAACAATTGGCTCTTCTCAAATGGCAGATGGATCCATTAGCATTCCTGCATCGTGCAACGATGGACAGAATCAAACAGTGAACGGTTTCATCCCCGGACATTCGATCGGGATAAAACTGTACAGTGATGGATCTTATTACAATTTAACGGTGGAAAACCTGTTGGGAAGTGATACTTTTGAAAAAGATGGTTCACTCTTTGCCAAGGTTTTGTCAAAAGATCTGACTAATCTTACCACTAATATTTCAAAAAATGAAGAATCCGTTCAAATTGGATGTTACCCCAATCCATTTATGGAAGAAATTTCCATTGATTTCAAAAACAACGTATCAACAGATTTATACGTTGGTATTTACAATCTTTCCGGTCAAAGGATAAAAGGATTGTACAAAGGCAAGACCGATTTAATACATTTAGAATGGAACGGAACGGATGAAAAAGGAAACAAAGTGGTACCCGGCGTTTATCTTTGTAAGATTAATAATACGACTAAAAAAATAATTTTTACCAGTATTAAATAGCCTATTAAGAAAATAGCCCCGCAGAGTTTGCGGGGCTATTTTTTATTAGGATTTTCGGGCTTCCCAAAAATCAGGATGCGTTATACACCAGGTTATATCGTTCTTCACATGCTTTACAGGATTGCCGCAATAGATGGAATTGTCTTCCAACAATTTTCCGGAAACAATAGAGCCTGCTCCAATAATTATATCATTTCCTATTTGTGTTCCTTTAAGAATGGTGGTATTACTTCCTATCCATACTTTATTTCCCATTAGTATATCCCGATCAGGATTAATAATTTCCTTTTGTTTATTAAAAATAGGATGATAGTCCGTATCCATAATTAAGACATGCATTCCAATAAGCACATCGTCACCAAATTTGAGCCTTTTTTTACAATGAAAGTCTGAATTGGTATTCGCCCAAAAATTTTGGCCAATTTCAAATATCCCACTATTACATACGGAAACAGAATTGTTTTTATTAAAGCATGCTTTATCTCCTGAAAACTGAAGTTTACCCCCTTTATCTACTTCTATTTTGTTACCATATCCAATTTTCAACATATTTAATTTTAATGGCTTTAGAAACGAAAGGCCATTTTTGGATTTACAACTGATTGTTGAGCCGTATTGGATAATTACCGGCATCTTCAAAAGACCTACAAATCCAAAATGCCTAAAATTTAAATATGCGGAATAGGCAAAATTAATTTTTAGGATTTCGTAAAAAAGATGTAAGTATTTATTTATCATCGCATTACTTATATAAGTGAGCTTCCTCCATCGATGGTTAACGAACTGCCTGTCATCCATTCTGAGGCATCAGATAGAATATATATAACTAAAAAAGCAACATCAGAAGGTTTGCCATAACGACCTAAAGGATAATTATTTTCATTTTTTTTATATATATCTTTACTAATAGCGGTATTGGTTAATAGTTCAGTCCAAACCATACCGGGATGTATAGCATTTACTCTTATTTTTTTTGATGCCAGCTCCAAAGCCAATACTTTTGAATAGGAACAAATAGCCGCCTTTGAGGCACTATAGACGGCATTTCCGATAGACGGTTTACTGGCTGCTTGTGAAGACAAAAAAACAATACTTGATGAATTGATCATTTTTTTATCCTTCAGGATTCTTTTCTGAAGAAGTATAGGTACCAGCAAGTTGATGTTGATGATGGCATTCAGATCTTCTTCATTTATATACTGACAGACCATCCGTTTATTTATTCCCGCACAGTGAACCAAACCATTTAACGGAGGTAATTGTTTAACCAGATTTTCTAAATCATTTTTTTGAGTCAAATCTGAAACAATAGACAAATGATCTTTACCCTCCAATAATTCACATGTTTCTGACAACCGCAATTGATTTCTGCCAGTAATTATTAGTTTTGCACCCATTTTTGAGCATTCAATTGCCACTGACCTTCCTATTCCTGAAGAAGCTCCAGTAATGAGAATGTTTTTCCCAACCAAAGAAAATGGATTGTAATTCATCGTATTTAGAGTTCTACTATTTCACTAATCCGGCAATTGCACAAATTGATTAGACCTGTTGCCCAAGTCATACCAACGCCAAAAGCACTAAGTAAAATGGACTTTTCTTCATGAAGTTTATCTTTCAATTCACTTACAATGGTAATTGGAACAGAAACTGATGAAGTATTTCCATACTTTTCTATGGTAGAAGGTGTTTTTAACGGATTCAATTTAAGCTTTTTACTCAAATAGGAATTGATGAATTTGTTTGCCTGATGGAATACAAAATAATCTATATCATCCATATTTTTACCTGAGAAGTTCAACAAGGTTTTAATGTCGTTGGGAATTTCACTTATTACAAAATTGAATACGTCTCCTCCATTCATATATCCTTGTTCATCGTTTCGACGATTCCCAAATTCATCTACTACTTTTTCCGTCAGCGTTTCTATGGAACTTGGATGTCTGTAACCTCCACCATCAATCCTGATTAAATCACCTCGCGAGCCGTCAGAATTCATGGAGAAATAACTTTTCCCAAACTTCACGTCATTTTCAATTAAGGCTGCTACTCCAGCATCACCAAACATAAAGGCAGTACGTCTGTCTTTGGGTGAATATACTTTTGAGCGAGTTTCACCATCCAGCAGCAAAGCTTTTTTAAAGCCCCCATTTTGCATCAGGGCATAAACAACAGTCAGTCCATAAATAAAACCGGAACATCCCATCACCAGATCAAAGGCTACAGTCGTTTTTGGCAACCCCAGGCGATGTTGCATTAAAACCGAGGTTGCCGGCATCCGATAGTCTGGGGTTTGGGAAACAAAAATGAGGAGATCAATATCATTCCGATCTATGTTATTGTCTGTCAATAGCTTCTCCGCTGCTACAAAGCAGAGATCAGACGAACAGGTATTTTCATCTGCAAATCTACGTTCGTAAACACCAATTTTATCTACAACTTCTTTAACATCAGATGCTGTAAAATGCTGTGTGTAGGAATAATTATCAATGACTGTGCGAGGTACTGCTCCTGATAAAGCTGTTATCCCTACATTTTCAAATTTAATTACTGCCATTTATTTATTTTTTTCATTAATTGCATTTATCAAATCATGTATAGTAATCAACATCTTGAATTCATTGCCTTCAATTTGAACACCGAATTCTTCATCCATCATTGCAATCAATGATAGATAGGCCAATGAATCCCATTTCTCATATTCTCTGAATTTATCTGACAAATGAATTTCTTCATTTTCCATTTCTAAGATTTCTTTGAAATCTGATAAAAATTTTTTTTCCATAATTTTTGGTATTAATTGTTTAAATAGTAGCTTTATAACAATTTGTTAAAAATTTATAATTCTTGCAGGATTACCAAAATAGGTTTTCCCGTCTTTGGTATTTTGAATAATTAAGCTATTTGCTCCAACAACAGTATCATTACCTATTATTTTCTTTTGGAGCAAAACGGAAGCTGTTCCAAATAAATTCCGGTCCCCAATTCTGACACTCCCCGATATTCGTACAGCTGGCATAATTGAATTAAAATTTCCGATGTGTGAATCGTGTCCAACTCCAATAGAACCGTAGAACGAGTTGAAATCGCCAATAGTCACATTGCAGCTAAAATTGCATCCAAGGCTAATCAAATTGCCTTTACCAATGGAGATGGTTTCTTTATCCAGAAAAATGGCATCTGGAGAAATAATTGTCGGAAAATCAATTAAGGTATTCTTAATAGCAGAAATGATAGAGGTTAAAGCTTTTGGGTTACATATTGCAAGTACTATACATAAGGGTTTATTATAAGAATTGAGCACATCAATTCCACCAAGAACTGATCCGTATTCCGTTTTAAAACCTATGTCATATTCATCATCAAAAAAGCCTATTAAATTCCAGAAGGCTTCTTTTCGATTAATAAGTTTTAGTAAACAGGCTACTTCCCGACCAAAACCACCTGCACCATATATTGCAATATCTTTCATACAATTTATTGTCTTTCAAATTATCAGTTCTAATTTAATACCATGTTGTTTTGTCTGACAGTATTGATTCTTCTGAATCGTTTACTTAAGAATCTAATGGATTCAACCACCCGAAATATATCATCGTCCGTAAGAGTAGGACCAGATGGTAAACACAATCCCAAATCAAAAAGGTTTTCACAAATGCCGTTTCCATAGTATGGAGCATCTTCAAATACGGGTTGCAAATGCATTGGTTTCCACAACATACGTGTTTCAATATTTACGGCATCAAGACCCATACGAATATCCTCTCTTGTAACGCCTGATTCTTTGGGATTAACCAGTATACAGGTTAACCAAAAATTCGAGTTGTATTCCGGATAGGGATTTTGCATAACACTAATGCCTTTAATATCAGACATTAGTTTAGTATAAAGCTCATGTATGGCTCTTCTCCTGGCAATATGGTCATCCAGAACCAACATCTGCCCTCGCCCTATACCAGCACAGATATTGCTCATTCTGTAATTATAGCCAATATGAGAATGCTGGTAATAAGGGGCAATATCTCGAGCTTGTGTTGCGTAAAATCTGGCAAGATTTGCTTGCTCAGAAGTCCGGCAAATCAATGCCCCACCACCTGAGGTTGTAATCATTTTATTACCGTTGAAAGACAAAGCCGCTAGCTCTCCAAATGTGCCACATATCTGATTATTAAGTTTTGATCCGATTGCTTCCGCTGAATCTTCTAAAACAGGAATATGGTACTTTTCAGCGATGGCTGTTATTTCTTTCATTTTTGCAGGCATTCCATAAAGATGCACCGGGAGAATGACCTTAGGTAATTTTCCAGTCTTCTCCAATCTGTCCTTAATTGCAACTTCAAGAAGTTCAGGATCCATATTCCAGGTATCCAATTCGCTATCGATAAATATGGGTTTTGCTCCAATATAAGAAATTGGATTAGCCGATGCAGCAAAAGTAAATGATTGACAAATGACTTCATCATTGGGTTTAACACCCAGAAGGATTAAGCCCAAATGTAAAGCTGCTGTTCCTGAATTAAGTGCAACGATATGTCGGTCCCTTTTTTGAAAACTTTCCAGTTCATTTTCAAACGCATCTACATTAGGTCCCAAAGGAACTACCCAATTGGTATCGAATGCCTCTTTAATAAAGTCTTGCTCACGACCAGACATATGGGCAAGAGAAAGCAAAATTCTTTTTTCCATATAAATATTTTTTTAATTGTCTTCACCTAACGTAATTAATAGTAAATCATGCTGTTGAAACTTAGATTTCCAACCTCGATTATCATGGACGCCCAAGTTAAACCACACCCAAAGCCTGCAAGACATAAATTCAGCTGTTCGCTAAGCAATCTATTTTCAAGATTATAAGTAATGGCAATAGGAATAGAGACTCCACTTGAATTACCAAACTTCTCAACTATGTTATTTGGCATCTTCTCGTATTCGATGCCTAACTTGTCTGCCAATTTCTTAAGCATAAATTTATTAGGCTGATGAAACATAAAGTAATCCACATCGTCTTTAGTCATATTTGCAAAATTCAAAAGTGAAGTAATCATAGGAGGCACTTCTTTTTGAACAAACATAAAGACCTCATCACCCTTCATCACCAGATTATCCTGACATCTGAAGTTTCCCACTTCATCTTTTTCTACAATGGAGGTTTCCAAACAAGATGGTTTCTTTACTCCTCCTGCAGGAATGTGTATGGCAAAGGCCTTTTTCCCATCCATTTTAATATTGGCATAAATAGGCCTGGCATCATCCGATTTTTCAATAATGGTTATTGAGGCACCATCTCCAATGAGTGAATTACTGTTTCTATCCTTTTTAGATACTTTTTTACTTAAAACATCGGCATTCAATAGCACCACTTTATGGATTGAATCTTGCTCCAACAGCAAAAATGCCTGTATTAGGCCTAGAATAAAGCCAGCACAACCCTGATTGATATCCATGCAAATAACATCATCTTTTAAGCCCAACAAACCTTGAATCACATTGCTGGTAGGCGGCAAAACATAATCAGGAGTTTGAGTTACCAGAATCATGGCATCGATTTCATCTTTTTGGAGCAGCTTCTTGTCAAATAGATATGACAGTCCATACATACATAAATCGGATGAACATACGTCCTCTTCTACGACATGACGTTTATCATATCCCATTACATTTTTCAACTTTAAAGACGTTTCAAAAGGAAATGAATAGTTTCCCATTTCATCTTCAAACTTCACCTCTTTTGAAGGTAAAACAGTTAGAATACCAACTATTTTTTTATTTTTGAATATTAAGTCCATTTTTCTGCACCTGTTTTGTTTAAAAGTTCAACAATCTGATCCAACGATGAAAAGTTTTCGGGTATTATATCCATACCATCTATAGAGATACCGAACTTTTTATCTAATTCTGAAACTAATAAAACCAAGTCAAATGAATCAATCATACCTTCCTTAATAAAATTCACCTTTCTTGTGAAATCTTGTTCAGGCAATAAATCACTTAAAGTTTTCAATACTTCCTTTTTCATATTTATCCCATTTATCAATTATTAATACACCATCCTTTAAGATCAATATATAATTCTCATTATAGGAGCTAACTCCTATAATAGTATTGTTTTTCTTGATTTCCAGAGAGGTGGATTCTGCTGGGATATGCGCTCGCCAAATAATGAGATTGTCGTAGTAAGCACCAAAATAAGGCTTTGAGAAAGCCCTGATGTAAGCAAATGCTTTTTGGATATCAAAATCGTCCAAAATTTCGCATTCCTTTCTTTTTAACTTGTGGTAATAGCTTCCGGGTAGGTGGGATTGTTTTATTGTACTGAAGCTACCCTTTTCGATTAATGCCACCGCGTCTCTGACAATATATTTATAAATATCCAAAAAAGAGGTCAGTAAATCGGAAACATACATGGAATCATTTATTTTCGTTTTTTCTTGAAGAATAATTGCTCCGGTATCTGTACCTTCATCCATGTAGTGTACAGTGACAGCGGTAAAATTTTCAAGGTTTGCAATGGGCCAATGTTGAGGAGCCATGCCACGATAATTGGGTAACAATGATGGATGTAAATTAATGCATCCCTTGGAAGGAATATCTAACAATTCCTTTTTAATCAACCGCTCAAAATGTGCTGAGACAATAAGATCCGGTTCCTTTTTCCTCACCATTTCAATGAACTCCGGTGCATTTACATTTCCCGACCGAATAAAAGGAATGCGATGCTTATTGCATGTCGATTCCAGCTTTTTAAAAATTAGATTGTCATAAAAAGGGGTGGCAACCAATACTATTTCATGATCTGCGTCGAGAAGTGACTGAAGAACGACATTACTGAACGCATCTTCTCCAAAGAATAGTATTTTCATCCTACTTATTTGCCTTAAGATTTAACGTAACCCTATCTATTTTTCCACTAGAATTTAGTGGCATCTTATCAATCCTTAAAATTTTTGTAGGCAACATATATTTAGGAACAAATTCAAGCATTCGTTTTCTAAAGTCACCAACCGATATATCTGATTTTGCTTCATAAAACAAGACAATCTGTTTATTTCTGTTATCGTAAACCACACTGCAAATATCCACCAGTTGAGTGCCCAGGACAGCTGTTTCAATCTCACCCAACTCTATACGATATCCATTGTGCTTTATTTGAGAGTCCTTTCTGCCAACAAAAATTAGTTCATGCAGCTTATTAGTATATACCAGGTCACCCGTACGGTAAATAAGTTCCGGATAATGTTTATTCAACGGATTCTGAACAAATGCTTTCTGTGTTTTTTCCCAATCGTTGTAATACCCCAAAGCAAGTGAAGATCCTCTGACGCACAACTCTCCTTGTTCTTCTATTTCAGCAACTTGATTCCTTTCTGTTAAAATTAGAACATCACTGTTTCTACATGGAAATCCAATAGGTAAAGGCTCATCATCAGAAAATTCACGTTCCACTCCATACCAGGTGCAATCTACCGTTATCTCAGTGGGACCGTAAAGATTTGCATACCGGCATTCCGGTAAATGTTTTCTCCAATAATTCAAATGTTTGTTGGGCATCACTTCACCTGCAAAAAGAATATCCTTTAAATATTCCGGTTTTTTGGAAGCAAAAATATTTAGGTTGGCCAAATTTATCAGGACAAAGGGTACCCAAAAAACAAAACTGATTTTATGTTCATTTAAATGATCAATCAGTTTACCCGGAAAAATATATAAATCTTCAGGGATGAGAATCAACGTGGCTCCAGTAGCAAACATCAGATAAATGTCCAATGTAGAATTGTCAAAGTAAAAAGGAGCTTGATTTCCAATAATCACATTTTCATCAATCTTGAAAGTCCGAATGGCCCAATCAATATAATCTATGACACCACGGTGAGAAATGACAACACCTTTTGGCGTACCGGTAGAACCAGAGGTAAAAATGGAATAAATCGGATCCGTATCAATCTTTGAAGTTAAAACTTGACAAATAGAAGACTCATCTATGACTGTATTAAGCATGAAATCATCGAGTACAACAATCTCTTTCTTACAAAAAGCATTTAAAGAGTCATAATGCGCCATATCAGTTATGACCACCTTTGGTTCAAGAACCTGCAAAATAGAATTCACTCTGGATTGAGGTGATTTAACATCCAGGGGTACATAAAAGTTTCCGGAAAAATTGATCCCCAAAAATGAGAAGATAGCCTCTTTACTTTTCGGCAAATAAACAGCGACAGGTTGTTCTGAAATCTGCAATTCAATCAATTTTGTAGCTACAACCTTTCCAGCTACCATCAACTGTGAAAAAGTAATTTCCCCATTTGCGTCTTTAACTGCCACTTTATCTGGAAAAAGTTTGGCGGTTTTTTTTATATATTCAGTGATATTGGTTGTCATAGTGCTCTGTATAATGGAAAAAACAAGGAGTTACAGTCAAAATTGGATTCATTTTTACTCCTCAATCCGACCAACAAATCATAGACTTTCTGATTAATAATTTCTTTTCCAACTGAAAAAATTTGATCTGAATTGATATTAAACGATTTTTTGAACCGAAATAAATTATCTTCTTCAGAACCAAGACCACCACCTAAATGCAAGGTCTTAAAACCTTGCTCATTACCCCAAAATGCGGCCTCTGATATTAATAAATTGGATGGAGCCAAATTTCTGTATTCTATTAATGATCCAAGTAAATGACAGTGCATTCTGTTGTTAGCAAATAACATAATTGAAATAGCTACAATTTTTTCTTCATAAACCGCGTAAAAAATCTCGTAATTATCGTGTAAATCAGAATGGATGGATTCATAAAAATTTCTTTCAAAAAAATAATAGCGATCCGCCTGATTCACCGTCATTGTATCATTATAGATAGATCTAAAAACTTCTAACAATTTCACGGTTTTGCCATGATGAATTCCAACACCTAATCTTTCTGCCTTTCTAATTTGAGTCCGGTTTCTGGAGGAAAAATTGGTCCATATTTTGTCTTTGGAATCTAAATCGATTGTAATAGTCCTACCCAAATCAGTTATCGAAGTAACCGATCGCATCGTATTTGCATTTTTAAGTTGAGGGTGATACCTAACAAAGGATGAAATCACATTTTCAATATTTAAAAATTCAGCATATCGTTCATAAAAAGTTTTCATGGCAGCTTCAGAGGTATCACCTTCAAACAGGAAACCACCATAGCCATAAGGAGTTGTAAAGTCAAAATAAGTTCCGCTTTCTATCAAATTATTAAAAGGTGCAAAATGAGAGATATCCCGCTTCATGAATACATTGATACCTCTTAATCCATTTGATTCATAATGTATTAAATAGGGTATGCCATCACCATGAATAAAGAAGGCCAAGACATAATTGTATAGATAATACACATCATAATTCTGGAATGATGTAACAATTTCATTCCAATTAATGGAATCGGTCAATTCTATAACATTAAAGTAGCACATATCTTTCATATTTAACACTCAATAAATACATCCTTTTTTACTTAGATTTAATATCTTAATTGTACTGCAGGACTACCAATATATGTCATACCATCTTTTGTTTTTTGAATAATTAGGCTATTAGCTCCAATGATCGTTCGATGACCGATTGTAACATTTGGGAGTATTGTCGAAGATACACCGAATGTATTTTTATCTCCAATTATAACCTTACCGGAAACCTTGGTAGAAGGCATAAAGACATTGCAATTTCCAATAGTTACATCATGACCAACTGCGGACGTACTGATGAAAAGATTGAAATTCCCGATGGTGACGTTGCAGCTGATTATACAACCGGAACAAAACACATTGCCTTTACCTAATTTGACGTTGTTTTCATCCAGGAAATTCATACCCGGTGAAATAATGTTTGGAAAGTTCAACAAAGTGTTTGTTATGGAGGAAGTCAATTTGGATAAAATTTCTGATGACCCAATCGCAAAAGTGACACAAAGAGGTTTATCCCATCTGTTTAATTCCTGCATTCCACCAATAATCCTGCCATATTCATTGCTTTCACCATGTTGTATACCATCATCAAAAAAACCTATGAAGTTCCAGGTCATTTTTTTAGTATTGATTATCTTAATCAGGCAAGCTAATTCTCGCCCAAAACCCCCTGCACCGTATATTGCCAGATCTTTCATCTCATTCATTTCCTAAAAAATAATTTATGGTAGAACTTGTTTCAAAACTTACTCCTTCGCGAATAATAACCTTTTTAAATGTCAATAAAAGGATCTTTATATCCAGCCACATAGTTAGATGATTTACATACCACACATCAAATTCAAATTTCTGTTGCCAGGATATTGCATTACGACCATGAACCTGCGCCCAACCTGTAATGCCTGGACGTACATCGTGCCTTCGCACCTGATGCTTGTCATATAGAGGTAAATACTGAATTAACAAAGGTCTGGGGCCAATTAATGACATATCGCCTTTTAATACATTTATTAATTGAGGCAATTCATCCATCGAAATGGAGCGCATAAAAAGTCCAACATTGGTTATACGATTTTCATCGGGTAAAAGAATTCCATTTGAATCCCTGAGATCTGACATCGTTTTAAATTTCAGGACTTTAAAAATCTTTCCTCCCTTCCCCGGTCTTTCCTGGCAGAAAAAGGCACCTGCCCCATTGTTGGTTAGTTGCAACCAACATGTTATGAGAATCAGAACAGGACTAAGAACGATTAAGGCACAAAAAGAAATCAAGAAGTCAAAAAAACGCTTCAAGAAGTGTTTATACATTTTTGATTTGGTTAGATCATGTGTTTCATGATGGTCGAAAAAGATTTATCGACCGTGAAGTTTGCTTGTAAATAATGGTACCCTGCAACGCCCATTGCACAGGCCAACTTTTGATTTTTTGCTATAAAATTTATCTTTTCATTATACAATTTCAGGTTTCCACTTTCACACCAAAGTCCATATCCATTTTCCTCTGCTTCTTGACCAATATCGGTATTCAAGTCAGTCGCAGCAAGAATCGGCTTACTACATTCCAGGTAGGACAACAATCGTGATGGATAATTTGGAATTGTAAAACGAGGGTCTAAAAAAATCAGCCCAATATCGCATGCTTGTACTAAGCGTTCAAATTTTGCCTTTGTAACAGATGCCAGTAAAACAGAATTTATTGGTTTATTCTGCGTAAACCATTCTTTTATTTTGGGGTATTCTGTACCATTTCCAACAATGACAAAAAAGGCATGATCATTCGTACTGTTACTTTTTAATACCTTAATTAAAAAATCAACACCTTGAGGTCTTCCAAGATTCCCTCCATAAATAAAAATGGACTTATCGACAGGTAAACCATATTGCAACCGAATTTTAGTTTTTTCCTCTTTCGTTAAACTGGCTTTCAACGGCTCTATACTGTTTGGATTTACTTCAATAATTTGAGGGTTGATGGAAGGGTTATTTTTGCTCAAATAGTCAACATTTGCCGGAGACATGCATCCAATATGATCAGACACAGCATACAAAGCACATTCTTTAGCCCGAAAAAACCGGTGAATAAGTGCATTTTTTCTCATCAACCCTAAATCGACCGCATTCTGTGGTAATATATCTTTTAGCAGTAAATACGATATTGCAGCATCCCGTTTTTTGATTGCTTTCACCACTTTTGTAAAAGTAATGGGTGGAGTACTATACAAAACAAGGTCAAATTTTACATCTGAATAGTATTTTTTTACTGCAGCCAAAAATTGATATTCTATCAATATAGTACCTATTCCTTTTTCAAAAATAGTTGACTTCTGAAGATTCAACGTCTTAATTTCAAGAATATTAACCCCATTTTGTTCAAATAAACCAGTGGATTGCTTATATCGACGCTCAACAGGAGCTGCAATAAAAACGTTATGGCCTTCGTCTCGGAATTTACGCATCAGATCTTTATAGATATCTCTTTCAGAAATATCATTCATCCTACATATTGTAATAAACAAGACATTCATACTTTAATATTTAAAATTAGCTGAATTAAACGCTATTTTACAACTGAATTAATAACGTCCAGATAAGTCTTTAATATATTCTTTTTATAAAGCTCCACATCTGTTACATTTTTGTACTCAGCCATGATTACTGAATCCCGAGTTCGCGTACCAGCCAAAAAATCTTCGCAATTCCACCAAATTATTCCTGTCGGTTTTCTATTAAAATTTGTCGTATTCAAGATTCTGCTGATATGTGCTTTAAAAGTGACAACATCTATTATCTTATTCCCATTGATTATGTTGGTACCCGGGCAATACCGATGCCATACAAAGGCATAAACGGGTTTATTGAGTTTGCTCGCCAATTCCAGCGCGAAAGAGAGATTGGCATCTATTAATTGTGTAGAAAAGGCATCCGGGACTGTCTTGCCATCATAAAAAACATAGAATGAGGGAGCTAAGAAATCCAATTCCCTTAATAACAAAAGTCTTTTATCAAAGGTTTTTGATTTGCCTTCAGCATATTTAAAATAAACATAAGTAGGCATGGCATAAAAACTCCATTTAATATTGGGTCTTAGAAATTTGGCATATCTGAGGGTTGCAATAAATTCATTAATATGTTCATCAAATACTTTTTGCGTTACTGTAGTATAACCGGCTATAATATTGAAAATATTACCTTCCCAATCCAAAACACCATATCCGGTTGTATTTTTATCAGGAATAAATTTATCCATCGATTTTTCCATCAGCTTTTTATCAAAGTTTAAACTTTTATCAACAACAAATTGAGCCTGATATAATAAATAACAAGGTTGAATGTTATTGCTTTGATAGAATAAGGTCTGCCAGGAATAATTTTCTCCGCTAAAAAGGAGCTTAGGGGCAGTCTGAGATTTCAAAGTACAGATTGACAACAAGATAACAAGTACCAATAAGGAATATTTATTTTTCATATCTCAAAATTATTAAGGATTAAAATTTTCAGTTATTGCTCCAAACCACCCGTTTAACATAGTCAGTATAGGATATGATGATACGAACCACTTTATCAGAAACATTCGGCAGTGAATAATCAGAAACCGGAAGAAAATTCCGATCTACCAGATTTTGATTCTGAAGTTCTGCCAAACCTTGCAAAACACGTTCAGGGTTCAAACCCACCATCATCACCGAAGCCTCTTCCATGGCTTCAGGTCGTTCATGAGCTTCTCTGATATTCAAAGCACGAAAGTTCAAAATGGAAGATTCTTCGCTTATGGTACCTGAATCAGAAAGTACAGCATTGGAGTTCAACTGCAATTGATTGTAGTCGCTAAGCGACAAAGGTTTAATCAAAATAACATTCTTGTTGAACACGATATTCTTTTCTTTTATCATCTTGCCGGTACGTGGATGACAAGAAACAATCACAGGTAAACCATAGGTCAGCGCCACTTCATTTAAAATTTTTACGAGATTGTAAAAATTCTTTTCACTTGCAATATTCTCTTCCCGATGAGCCGAGACTACAAAGTATTTACCCTTTTCCAGGTTTAAAGTCTCCAGAATAATGGACGCTTTAATTTTTGGCATATACTCATTCAGTACTTCAAACATCGGGCTACCAGTTTTGATGATCCGGTCAGCCGGTAAACCTTCCCTTAACAGATACTCCCGGGCAATAGAACTGTAGGTCAGATTAATATCTGCTATATGATCAACAATTTTACGATTACTTTCTTCAGGTACTCGCTGATCAAAACACCGGTTTCCAGCTTCCATGTGGAAAATAGGGATATGACGTTTTTTTGCAGCAATGGCACACAAACAAGAGTTTGTATCTCCCAAAACAAGAAAAGCATCGGGATTTACCTTTTCCAAAACCTGATCGACATAGATCAAAACAAGACCTGCCGTTTCAGTTGCATTCTTTCCGGCAGCATTCAGAAAATAGTCCGGCTTTCTCAAACCCAGGTCTTTGAAAAATATTTCGTTTAATTCATAATCGTAATTCTGTCCCGTGTGAACAAGGATATGCTCAATAGCCTGGGAAGCATCGAGTTTTTGAAGGACACAAGACAAACGGATAATTTCGGGACGAGTACCCAAAACAGTCATTACTTTTAATTTCTTCATTGGTAAAAATTTTAAACTTGTTCAAAATAGGTATCTCCATCTTCCGGATTATACCATTCATTGATCAAAAATTGAGTGTATAATTCATCGGATCCTATATTCTTAATATTGTGCGTATACCAGATAGGCATATCTACATAAGAGGGTTCATTACCATCGAGAAAAAATTCCAGAACTTCATTAGTACCAACCTTACGCAATTGAATGACCGCTTTGCCTTTGATAACCGTAAAACGTTCAATCTTCCGTGTGTGGTAATGATTGCCTCGTGTTATACCGGGCACTGTTGTTGAGAAAGATACCTGCCCTCCTATTCCAACCTTGACTGTTTCCACAAATACGCCTCTTGAGTCTGCATGTTGGACCAATCGCACCGGAAAATGACTGGCTGTATCTATATAACATCTGAAGGTATTAAAAAGATTTATTTCGTTCTTATTTTTAAGTTCTGGAATAAACCCTTTATCAAAATAAAGCTCCTTGAATTGCATGAATAAATGCAGTATTTTGGATACTTTCTTTTCAAAATCAAATGGGACCTCGTCTCGTTCAACGACAGCAACCCCGGAAATTCTTTTTTTCCTGATCTTTTTCAGGATATGACAACACAGACTACCAACATAAATTAGCCTGACATTACTATCCAGAAAAACCTGAGGTATTTCTCCATGCGTTAATTTGTAGCAGAATGTAGCTATAAACGAATTGAAATTCGGACGACCAAACGGACCATAAACATTGGGTACAACCATGCCTGTAAAAGCAGCTTTATTTCTTTTCGCCCATTGCTCCAACAAAGTCCGGCCTTCTAGTTTTGATTTACCATACTCATTCTCTTTTTCCTCCTGCGTAGAAGAAGAAAACAACACATAAGGTGTTACATTTTCAGCTTCCATTGCTCCGATCAGCTGATTCACAAGCTTTAGATTAGTTTCATAAATCACCTGTGGATCCGGATGCCTGTTCATCGCTGCCAGGTGTACAATCACATCACATTGCTTCACAAAGGAACGCAAGGATGTCTCATTCAAAAAGAAGTCATCTTCGAACGGGATACGTTCAAATTCATTGGGATATAATCCTAACGAATTAAAAAGATACGTACCTACAAATCCCGGTTGACCGGTTATTCCAACTTTTATCATACAATCAACTATTTCATAAACAAATTCAATCTGAGAGTATTTTCAACTCCTGTTTCTCTAGATACATTTTTTCAAACTATTTTCAAAGACAAGAATATCCTCATTAATGATTGAAAGCATTTTATGGCAGCCATCCGTAAATTCCTGCAACTCAAAGTTTTCTTTATAAATCATCAGTTTTTCATAAATATCGTCTTCGGAAGTCACAACAAAACCTAAATGAAACTCTTTAACCCATTTTGCCTGAACACTTTCTTCATTTACAATCATTGGAATTTTGTGCAACAACGATAAATAAAAGCGGTTACTCATTGGTGTATTGAAAGCCAAGCCAGTATTGGGTAAAACGATGTTGATAAAATCAGCTGTTTTAACAAGACCTGGTTCGTCTTCTTTCTTGTATTTGCCACTAAAAAAAACATTTGAAAACATACCTTTTGAAAATAATTCCAGGTTTTCTTTTTGGGATCCATGTCCGGCAAATACGATTTTAATGGTTGGTTTATTTCCAAGAGATGTAATCAATCTGGAGTTAGCGGAAAAATTGCTTATTTGTCCAATAGTCAGGACGACTATTTTTTTATTTATTTTAGGCTCTATCTTTTGTTCAATTAAAGCACTTTCTACAAAGCTTTTTTTCACATTATGCCCCATCAGGTAATCACAATCTCGAGGCAACCAGCTTTTATAATCTGAAGACGAAATAACGGTGAAAGCCGAATTCTTAATAACCTTTTTCACCAGATTTTTCACAAAAGGATAGACAGGAGAATAATCTCTAACATCAAAAACATAGCTGTTTGTGAAATATTTTGTAAGGAAATTGCTTAAAAATAGACTATTGACCAAAGTATGAATGGTTAAAAAGTCGTATTTTTCCCTTTTAAGACAGTTAATTATAAATCTGGAAAACAACCAATAATCGTATATTTTTCTAAAATTAGATATTGATTCAGGCGAGTAATAGTGGAATATTTCCGCTTTATCACTTTGAAAAGTAACAGGATAATGATGGTTCCTGTTCCAACCTATATATTTGTAATCAACACCTATTTCATCAAAGACATCGGTATAGTAACCAACATAAGGATCATTCTCAACGATATTCGGGTTAACAATACCAATTTTCATGTTTTTTACGGATGAATAATTATTGCCTGACCATTTCCAATATTTTTCTGGTCTGGGAAATATTGTTTTTTTCTCGCAGTACAAAATCTTTGGCTAATTTGCCTTTTGATTTCAATTCTTCATCAGAAAGAGAGAATACCGCACTCAACGCATCAACAAAACCTTTAACAGTTTCATCTTTAACAACATATAAATAATCATAATAATCTTTAGGAATTCCGGGAAGACAGGTAGTCAATACAGGTACACCAGATACCATATATTCCAGGTTTTTCGAAGGAAATGAATACTTGGTAAATTCGGCATCGGTAAATCGAGGATTTACCAACAGTGTCGCTTTTAATTCTGCTTGAATGACTTCCGCATTTGAAACTGTTCCATAGAAATTCAACCGATTATCGAGTTTCATGAATTCTTCCATTTCTTTTTCCATTTCACCAGATCCAAAAATAGATAACCTTAAATCATCCCCATTAATTTGTCGAAATGCTTCGATCAGATGTCCTATACCATTGGCCTCAAGTAGCCGCCCAGCATAGACTATGGTTCGAAAAGCAGGTTCTTTTTCAGGATCTAAAGCAACCATATTTAAATCCACAACCCCTTCAATAATACAACTTGGCCTATTATTAAAATTGATGTGTTTATTCATTTGCAGAGTAAGCAGAACATAAAAAGAATATAAATTATTTAATTTTTCATCAACAAAGGGAGCCATTTTATCAAGGAGACCTTTTCGCTTATTTTTCGAGCCAATCATTTTTCGAGGCAAATCCGTGACAATACCAACTACTTTAATTCTGAATAAACGCGCAGCAATCAATGAAGATGCTGATACGGATACATTAAGTATATCACATATTATCATTTTTTCTTGGCCACTAGACCTCCGAATCCAACTGATTGTACTTAAAAAACCGGAAATGAAAATGGTTATTTGTCTTAAAAATGGATAATTAATGAAAGCCAAATAATGAAAGAATATTCCATGGTTTTTTTCAGTTTCCCGGTTCCAAAATATTCGGGCATGCGAAGATCTGCTTACAGGACAAGCAGATAAGGTTTCAATTTCACAATCATTTAAAACAAAACCTTCTGCTAAAAGTTTATGAAATTTTTGTACTGCAAATTCTGGTTTGACATTGCCTGTACGAGAAAGAACGTCAACTTTCTTTTCTGAGCAAAGCGAGGAAACATAAAGAATATTCATTTTCAATGGAATAATAGGATTAATCTTAAAATCAAATACTTAAAATGGCAGCCACGTGTACAATCAAACCGGTTTTAATAATAAACGAATTGTTTCAAACCATTTATCCATTTCTACAACCTGGCAATATTTTCCATCTATCAAATCCTTAGAGTACCCTTCAAAACCGTATGGTGTGGTAATAAACGGAGCTCCGGCTTCAAAATAACTTAACAATTTTATTTTTACACCACCTCCTATTATATCTGGATTTATATACAATGATTCGCCACATAATGGCAATCCATCTTTATCATAAAATCCATGACCATAAATATGTTTTGAAGGATTATTAAACATTTCTGAACCAACTCCCCATAAATGAAATTCAATATCTGGCAATGATTTTTGTAATTTATTAAAAACAAAATCAATAAACCATTTGACTGAATCCGTCTTATGAGAATCCATGCCTCCAAACCAAACAATCTTATTTGACATGTGAGTCCCTAACCTATTTAATTTCACCTTTTCCATATCTGGTTCAAAAGACCAGACTTTAAAATCAGATACTTTTCCCATCATCAATTTATAATAATCTCCATCCTCTTCTGAAATGAAAATCTTAAATGCATTGGTATCCTTAAAAATTTCTTTTTCTAATTTAGATAGTGCATTTAAGTTTATTTTAAATCTTAAATTGATATTCAAATCAAGTATTTTCAATCGATTACCTATTCTCATGAAGCAATTATGAAATCGAACTATAATTAATTTATCCGGAAATAAATTTCGTAGAGTCCGATACATAATTATATCTCCGCAAAATATACGCTCCACCTGATCTACGGGAATAAGATTTAGAGAATGAGATGACAATTCACAACTCACTCTATTTTTCAACACATTCATAGCCCTTATCAGACTCAAAGCCTTGGGCCTTTTAATGATTCTATCTGCAGGTTTCAGAACAGAAGATGCAGCATCCTTAATCACATACCAAATTACTAGATCGTCAACAGCAGGTTGCATTCTTTTAAAATCGCTTAATACAGCTATACTATAACCGTTTGTTGTACTGGCTCTTGTTGGGAAAATATATAAATCCATCCTCTTTATTTTTATTTTCTAAACTAAAATTCACTTTTAGGGGATCTTAACGTCTGCACCCTTTAACTCGTTCTTCAAGAAGAGGGTTCTCATACCATTCTTTTTTGTAGCCATATGATAAACAGGCAACAAACTGTTTTCATCAACTTCTGTTGGGAAAATAAGTGCACCAAATTGAAATAGGTAGAAGGGCAACCAATCTTTTTTTGCACTATATACTTCCTTAAATCCATCCATCATATTGCCTTTGTATATATGAGAATAGTTATCTAAAACCCCGGAGCCCCTTTTTCTTCCAAAAAGCATATAAAAAAAGCTGTCATCCCTGCTTCCACCCTCAACAGAGGTAGAAAAAACAAAATCATCCCCCCATTGGCAACTGTATATTGCAGGTCCTTTTACGTCCATGACATGGGTAGATTCCCATCCATTATTTGTTTGTTTTAATAACCGGATTGAATTTTTGGAAAATGGAGAATCTGTTACATAAACCAAACCTGAAGGTATGGTGAAACCTACACAACTTCTATAAATCTGGTTTCCGAACAAAAGTGGTTTTACTTTTTTAAAATCATCTTCAGCAATCCATATACCTGCAGAATGATCAAAATCACCTGCTAAAATATAGACTAAATTTCTGTATGGATCAGGAATAATATTGTGTATATGTTCAATGGTATTCTTCTCAAATTGATACACTTCCTCCCATTTATCCATTTGTGTTCTCCTATAAATTGATACAGGATTCAATTGAGGATTATCTTCATATTTACCAAAATAAATACCATTTTTAAATCCATTAAGACCTTCTATTTTGGTAAAAACAAGAGGCCTGGATTTTTTAGTAGTGGCAAACCCATCTGAGATTTTACGATTTATTATATCCAGTTCATAGATTCTATGACCAATAACGAATAGTATAATGTTCTCTGAGATCTTAATGCCACAACGAACGCCTTTTCTAAGCATCCTTTCAAACAGTGGAATATTAGTTAATATTCTTTCCATTAAGGACATTTTGAAATTCACCACTTTTGAAATGACTCCTGTCGTGATATTAAATGATTGAATACAACCTTTCTTAAAAAATAGTAAGATTGATTCAGACATAAAACAAATGGGGTATGAATTATTTATAACCATTTTTCAACAGATCGATTCGCAGTAATTCACCTTCACATTCTTATCATTCAGCATCTTCTGATGTATTAAAATTTCGGATTCTGAAAAACGCATTTTAAGAAATTTAGCCGGATTACCAGCAAAAATGGAATAGGAAGGGATGTCTTTTGTCACAATCGATCCGGCACCAATAATGGCTCCGTTTCCAACAGTAACCCCTGCCATGATTATAGAAAACGATCCAATCCAGACATCATCACCAATGATTGTTGTTTTCATTTCCGGTCTACCTGAGAATATGATTGGAGTCTCAGGATTTAAATAGATGTGATCACCTCCTAAAATAGATACATGATGTGCCAAAATTGTAAATTTGCCAATTTTCACTTTTGGTGAAAGGATACAGTTAGGCCCGATATACGAATAATCATCAGCTATCAAGTCTTTTGGAATAACAGATTTTCCTCCCATATAGCAGGTTTTTGAGACATTTTTTAAATGAAGTGTCTTCCTGATGATAAACATTCGGAATTTCCTCATTTGATACAAAATAAATTTATTATTCTTAATTATATTCATGATTTGTATTCAAACATTTCATTGGACCATTGTCATAAATTGGAACCTTTCTTTTTCCAAGTAAAGCTTTGCTTACTTCAATAAAACGAAATGCGGCATTATAAGGAGACCATATTTCATTCATTGTTTTTTGCCCGTTTATTTTTAATTTATTGAGTAAGATTCTATCATCGAGGAGCAATTTCAATTTTTCACTTAATTGCATATAACTGCCAGAATTAAACAAAAGTCCGTTTTCCATATCCTGTATTATTGATTTGCCACCTCCCGTTTCAATACTGGCTATAACTGCGCAGCCTTCGGCCATGGATTCATTGAGTACAGCTCCCCAGCCCTCATAGGCATTGCTGGGTAACACATAGATATCGGAACTTTTCATGATGGCACGAACGTCTTTAAAAGGATGAGAAACTTTAAAATCATAGCTCCAATATGGCAAAAGTTCATAAGCCAGTTTCATCAATTTCTTTTTTTCCGTTCCATCTCCGACAATCGTCAGATGACAATTTGGATATTTTTGTATGATTATACTAAAAGCCTTGATTAAAGAGTCTACTTTTTTCCATTTTAACATTCTGCCACACCATAGTATTTGAATGTTTGAATGGTTAGGGACGATCGATTCATTTTCAGAAACATCCGGAAAATACCCACAATTCCAGATTCTATTTTCAAAAGAGCCAATCAATCTAATATCTTGCTCAGCATAAGCACCTTGCGCCAAATAATGAAAAAAATTATTTTTGGATAAAATCCTAAGTTTATAAGAAAATTTCCAGAGACGTGGATTCAACAACCTAAATTTACCAAACGGTGGCTTAAACCATCTTTCAGAAAAATAATAGGTTAGTTTTTCATTTTTCACTCTTTTATGAGCCATATTAAATAAACTCCTATAGCTAAAAAGAGCCACATCAGCATCGTTAAACCATTTTTCGAATTCTCTATAACTTTTTTTATTGCTATAGGCTCTGATCACCCAAGGATTATTTTCACAGTTAGAATCAAATCCCAATTTTATTCTATCTTGATCTATTGGTGCTAAAACTGCATATCTAAAGTTATTTTCACCTACTATTTCAGTAATGGCTTTTGCGAATGGAATCATGTGATGATCAATATTCACAGAGGCATAAATAATTTTCATACAGATTCGTTTTAATTCTCCACAAATATACTTTGTCCAACACCTATACATTCCGTCTTCACCATTTCCAATATTTTCCTGGACTGATTGACATTATTTTTTTCACGTAGAATAAATTCCCTGGCAGATTTGCCTTTTAATTTCAATTTTTCTTCGGGAAGAGACACTATTTCAGCCAATTTCTTAATAAACCCATTAAGAGTTTCGTCCTTTAATAAATAGACGTAATCGTAATAATCCAAAGGCATTGCAGGCAGACAAGTTGAGAGAACTGGCACTCCTGATAACATATATTCCAGAATTTTGGATGGAAAAGAATATTTTGTGAATTCAACATTTGTAAAAGGAGTATGTACTAAAAGTGTGGCTTTTAATGTTGCTTCCATTATTTCAGTTATTGATGCATCCCCAAAAAAATAAAGGCGATTATCCAATTTCTTGTACAAATCCATTTCTTGTACCAAATCACCAGAACCATAAATAGACAATCTTAAATCATCACCCTTTAAATTTCTAAAAGCCTCTATTAAAAACTTCACACCGCTCTCTTCTCCCAATTCTCCTGCATAAATGATTGTACGAAAGGATTTATCTTTTTCAGGCTCAACGGTATACATATTTACATCTACAACACCTTCAATAAAACAAGTTGGATGACTGTCACGATTTATGTAACTGTACATTTTTTTGGAAAACAGTACATACGAGGAGTATGAATTATTTAACATTTCATTGATGACAGGAGCTATTTTCTCTATCATACTTTTTCGCCTCTTTTTTGGTAAAACAATCATACGTGGCAAATCAGTCACAATACCAACAACCTGGATTCTGAAGAGACGAGCAGCTAACAAAGCTGAAGCAGAGACAGAAACATTCAGTATATCACATAATATCATCTTATCTATATTCGGATGCCTTAAAATCCAGAAAATAGTACTGAAAAATCCGGATAAAAAAATGGTAACTTGTCTTAAAAATGGATAATTAATGAAAAACAAATAATGAAATTTTATACCATGTGCATTTTCAACTTCTTTCTTCCAAAATAAACGTGCATGCGAAGATCGGCTAACAGGGGGAGGTGATAATGTTTCAATATGACAATCATTTGAAACAAAACCTTTAACCATAAGCAGATGAAATTTTTGCACAGAGACTTCTGGTTTGACCATCCCAGTACTGGAAATTGAGTCAAACTTACTTTCTGAACAAAGTGTTGATGCATAAAGTATTTCCATAATCTTTGAAAATCAACAAATAAAATCCTTTTTAATTATATCCAATCTGAGCAACAATTCCTGCATTTCATCATTATTGAGACGATGCGTATTGTGTGAATCATAATCTTCAATCATAGAAATATTTTCATTGCCCTCCACAAAATACTTATCGTAGTTCAAATCACGAGAATCACAAGGAATGCGGTAATAGTTACCCCTGTCTTCACTTTTAGCCATTTCTTCGCGGGTTATCAGCGTTTCATACAATTTTTCACCATGACGAGTACCAATAATCCGAATTTTTGATTTTGATTTGTACAAATTAATCATGGCTTTAGCCAAAACATCCAATGCAACTGCAGGTGCTTTCTGAACAAATAAATCACCGTTCTGACCGTGTTGAAATGCATAAATGACCAAATCCACAGCATCATCCAAAGTCATCATAAAGCGAGTCATATTGGGGTCAGTTATGGTGATATCATTTCCAGCCTTCATTTGATCAATCCATAATGGAATAACCGATCCACGGCTACCCATAACATTACCATAACGGGTGCAACAAATAACAGTAGAAGATCCTTTTTGCAATTCACGCGCTTTGGAGATAGCCACTTTTTCCATCATAGCTTTTGAAATGCCCATTGCACTTATCGGATAACACGCTTTATCTGTAGAAAGTACCACCACATTTTTAACACCATGTTCAATGGCAGACTCCAGCACATTTTCAGTACCTGCAATGTTGGTACGTACTGCCTGCATGGGGAAAAATTCACACGAAGGAACTTGTTTCAGTGCAGCAGCAGAAAAAACATAGTCTACTCCACCCATAACACCATCAACCGAGCGAATATCACGTACATCACCAATATAGAATTTCACTTTCGGATTTTGTATCTGATGGCGCATATCGTCTTGTTTTTTCTCATCCCGAGAGAAAATACGAATTTCCTTGATGTCTGAATCTAGAAATCTTTTTAGAACAGCATTGCCGAAGGAACCCGTTCCGCCGGTAATTAGTAAGGTTTTGTCTTTAAATAATGACATAATTTTAGTTTATAGTGTTAATTAATTTCTTTCTCCATTGGAGATTTACTATGTTTAAATAATTCTTCCATCATTTGTTTATATTCATCATACATCATGACTGATTTCTCTTCACATTTTTTAAAATCAAAATACTTAATTGCATTGTAAACTTCCGGAGGAGTAGGAAATTTATCGTGATGCACAACTGAATAGTAATGATCTAAAAAGTCGTATTTAGAAAGAATATGAAAAATCTTACTTGATTCAAATTTCATTTTTCCACCTCTTTTAAATCCATACGTATCAAATGAAAAGAATGGAACACTATTATGAAGCGACACTAAAATTGGATGCATTAATTCACCAATATAACCTCCAGAATATTTAATCAGATAATACCACTCCAAAGGAGAGATTGGCAAAAATATCTTGTCATTTAGAATCATGTTCTGAAAACCTGAAGGCTTAGGTAATTCAATGGAAGTGTAGCCTTCGTTTAAAAAAAGTTTCTGAATATGAAAGATCCAATCATCCTTTAAAATTTCTGGTGGCGCAGAAAAAAGTATGTATTTTTTTGGCAAATTAAATTTTTTTCTAATTTGTTCTTTCGTAAAATAAATCGGATGATTGTAATTAAATGCAAAAACCGGATCTGGTGTAATTGCAGGATCAATCGTATTATTGGTTAAATAATTCACCATTTTTTTAGTCCATATATCTCTTACAGAAATAAATGAAAATTGACTTAATGCATTATTAAACTCTTTCTTTCGAGAATTACTCCTAATTAAATGAAATTTAGTATGTTGAGCCGAAGCGGACATTAAAGCAACCGGAACCTTAGAAGTCAAAGAAATAAAATCACCCCAGAATGAATTGGGGAAGTCACTATCTATCGCTTGCTTATAATACCACAATCCTCTTTTACTAAGTTTAAACCTCTCAAGAACGGGTATATAAGCTAAAACTGCATCGCTTCCAACAATTACAAAACCTATTTGATTCGAACGGATTTCATCTGCAATTTCAACAGAATTTCTACATATTTTTGTAACGGTATAAAATTGTTCGGCAAATTCTTTGTGAACTATAATTTGCTCAGAGGTAATACTCTTATTATAAATATTTTCCAGATCTTCAGGTATCCAATTTATTACAATCGGTTCATCACCCCTTTTAATTAAATAATTAATAGTAGAGAGAGTTTGTAGGTTAGCGCCAAAGTTGGCAACCCAATGATACGTTAAAATACCTACTTTCATATAGAATAAAATTAAATGGATGTTAAGACTCTACACTTTGTTAAAATGTAATCTTAGATACTTGTGTGTTGTGAGATAAGAAACAGAATTTCTTACAAAAGCGAGATCTTGAGTTGTCCGCTTATTTGATGTTAGAAATCTAAAATAAATGCTTTGTAAAATAAAGAAACTGTTTGTGGAGAATCTTATAAACAACGAGACTGTTTATTCAATATTTTTAAATTGCATCCGACTACCATATAAATACCAAGACGTCCTTTCATTTCCCCAGTTTCTAAAAACAAAAAGTCCTGCTCTTTCAACATGGTCAAAACCGCCCCCAAAGATACAGTAAGCCTGATTCTCGTTAGAATAAAAGAAATCGCCATATCCTGGTGATGGAAAAGTATTTCCACCTAAAGAATCGGGCATTCCAAACCAAGTATACTGATCATCCAACCCTAAATTGCGAATGACACCATTGGTTTGGTTAGTATTGTCAACTTGTAATGGAATTTGAGTAGATAAAGGAATATAACCAGTAGCTTGATCATTATAGTTGGTACAATCAAAACTGATATATGGAATTCTTGATTTGAACCATAGACCTTCGGTCAATTCCCAAACATTACCCCAAAAATTCTCTAACCAGAATAAACGTACTGAACAATTCTTTTTACCATCTTCGCTCGTATATTTAGAATGTCCGGTATCAGAAATCAAACGATCAGAATATCCTGTTTTTTGAAAACACCCACCACAAGTTTCAAAAGATTTCAAATCGATTTTTTCATTAAAATATAAAGTAACTTGGTTTTTAGATGGATAGTTACGCTTATAACTTGATAGTTGTTTTACCGTTAAATAACCTTTTGCCAAAAAACCAATATTCATTCCAACAAACCATGAATTTGAAAATCGTGCATCTATATCTGCTATGACGACGCTATCTGTAACACCATCATTTTGGTTAAGGATTGGCTGTGTAGGGCAACTTAAGAAGGTCCAGCCTGTACCTATGTTTACCTGGGAATTTTTATTGGCAAAACGTATTAAATATAAATGCTGAATACTCATTATTGTCCGGATATCTACGCCTGAATAACCATACCCTTTTTTGTTATATAAATCTCTATACTGGGATAAAGATATTCCGGAAAGTGGATTTACACCACTGACAGATTGAGCAATATTGGAAGAGTTAATGGACGTTTCATAACAAGCTATGTACACTTTATCCAACACCTTCTCTCCTTCAACAAACATTGGTGCCGGATAAAAGCCCTCTTTTTGTTCACGACATATATCTCTATATTCATAATCACCTTTTATATATCTCCGCATATAAAATAAAGGAATTTCAATAAAGGTGTTGTTCTCAACACTAAAGCCACTCTGTCCATCATAAACAATATTTTTGTTGGCTAGAATATTACATCTTTTGATACAATTATATGGATAAACGTTTTCCATAAAATCATCCTGATTTACCGCTTCTCCTTCAATCTCGGTATTACTGATGAGATTTTCTGCAGCACCGGTTCTTTCAATGGATTCTTTAAATGGCAAACTACGATTAATCTTAACTCCATAAATATCGGAGATTGGTTTGTAGAAGATAACGCTATCTATCTGATCAAGTTGCCGCACTTCTATGATGCCTGATTTGTTACAAATGTACATTGTGTTTTGTGAATACAAAAAACTGCTTATAAGAAAAAAAGAAAGCATAGTTAAAAATATCTTTTTCATGGTTTAATACTTGTTTTAATTAGTTTTTATAAATTTTGAAACTGTAACATCTTTGCCATTAATTATACGGCACAGATACATACCATTATTTAAATAAGATAGATTTATGTTTACATTATTTTCACCTGAACATATAATCAGCTTCTTTTTTTGAAGGATTTTCCCATCCAAACCTAAGATAAAAATTTCAAATGATTTATCCAGAGAAGTAGGAAATTGGATGGTCAAAAAATCTTTAACAGGATTTGGAAATAGAAGTAACCTTTTATTTTCTTGATTATTATGGTTTATATTTGAAGAAAAATCCGTAAAAGTCAAATACCTTAAATTTGTTAAAACAAATAATTCAGCTTGGTTATTAGAATTGTTGATTGTCATTTTATCGTCATTAAACGTTAATTTATTTATACTTTTGATAGGAAATGATAATATTGTTTTATACTTCTCTTTTACAAAAAGACTTTGAGCTTGTAATAATGAAAATGCAAAGAATAAAAAGCAAAGAATAATTAATACAATCCTGGTTCGCATGGTTAAATATTTTTATGTTGTTAGAATTAAGCTTTTGGAAACAGATCTAATTTCTTCCCTTGTCTTTAATTTGGGATTTAGAATTTTCTGATAGAACTTTAATTTTTAACTCTTTTTTTTCCCTCGTTTCTATTAGTATAATAAAAACTGTTTTTTTACAAACATTACAAGCTTGATTCTTTCGTTTTTTGTTAACCCCAAAAAGAATATCAGGAATGTATTGGGAACGACTGTAGCGATTAACACCAATATATAATAAGTAAGACTTATTTTTAAATCAAAGAACAAAATAAGGGGAAGAATAATAGATAGAACAATAATTACTAGCACTTTAAATAATACTTCTTTAAAATACTCATGAATTGGAAACTGAATTTTAATACTCAGATACCATATTCTAATAAAAAAGCATACGGCTGTGATTAACAATCCTACTATATAAATGGAATAAATTGGCATATCAATAGACAATGCGATATACGATAAAGGTATTTGTAAAAAAAGGATGGAACTCATCAGTATTTGATACACTTTAATATCTCCATTTGCTTCCATTGCATTCGATAGCGGACCTGCAAGCGCTGAAAAAAGACTTGTAATCATCAGTAAAACACAAAAGACAGGAAGGAACTCGGGTATCTCACCCAACCATATTTTCACAATAGGATTTATAAGAAAGACAGTAGGTAAAGTCAGAAAATATAGAAGTAAAAAAGAATACCTTGAGGTGTTAAAAATCAATGAAAAAAACGAAGAAATATTTTTTTGTGCATACAGTTTCACAATACTTGGTCTGAAAGCCGTTTGAAAATTTGAAATAAAACCATAAAGCATGGAAGATACTTGCAACGCGATACCGATAGCTCCATTGACCGAAACACCATAGAAATGATTGGCTATTATATTATTACCCTGACTGACAAAAATAATAGTTCCACTTAAACACAGAGTCCATCCACTAAACGAGAAGAGTTCATTAAATAGCTTTTTTTCATAAAAGAACCTATATTTTGTAGTAGTAAATTTTTTCTTACAATACAGACTGTATACAACATTCATTAAACAGGTAGAAAGTAAATTTAACATGGCGTAAAAAGCCATCTTATCAAAAGTAGTATATGTCAATAAAAACAAGATTAAGAGTTTCAATACCGCTTCAACAATACTCACGTATGCAAAGAAATTCATCTTTTCATTTGCAATAATAATAGCATTGTATGGCGTTCTTAAAATAGTCACGCAGAAAGTCACCACTGAAATCTGATAGACCCAGTTTACTGCAACCATTCTCTCCTTTGGAATGATCAAGACATTATTAACGAACCACAAGCCAAATGTTTCAAAAAAAATTACAGCAATTATGACAATAAAAACATACATGGTCATACTTGCAGAGAAAACATGAGATACACTTTCGTTCTTTTGTTTTCCAATTTCAAAACTCAAAAAACGTTGAGTCGCTGTAGCCATTGCATTACCCAATATGGAAAGAAAAGAAATGAATCCACCTACCAGGTTTATTATTCCATAATCATCTATTCCCAATTGCTTTAGAACGACCCTTGATGTTATGAGTGATATAACCATCAACACGAGCATTCTCAAATACATATAAATGGTATTTTTCGCTATATTGGATGAAATTGAATTATTCTGCATAGTCTCATTCATTAATAAACCTACCGTAGAAAGTTTCAATTCCTGAGGATGTTTTTTCCAACAGCTTTTTGTTTGGCATCAAACTTTCCTTATAGGTTAGTTTGTAGGCCCAGGTGTTTTCATTCATTTCATTTAAAAAAGTCTCGTCATATTGGCTACTTAAAAGGGGACGTAACGTATGCAAATCAGGATTGGTAAAGGGAATAGCATTGAAATGATCAGCCAAAAAGGATATCTTTTGCAACTGAAGATCTATAGCATAATTAATGAGCAGATAATCTATCAGTTGATTCTCATTTTTGGTATATTCCTCAAAAAAACACTTTAAGTTTTTAAACAACTCACTTCCTACCACATTAGTGCTTATAAATGATATTTGCCACCTGTATCTTGATGCTGAATAATTATCACTATTTTTCAACTTTATAGAAAAAAATACATTTTTTAATAGATTATCAGGGATAATTCCAGTAATTAAATACGTCGAATCAATCCATATACCACCATAATCGCATAAAAGGTTAATTCGAATAATATCCGAAAAAAGTGGATGACCGATAATGCCTTGTTTGTATTTACTAAGTATATGCGGAGCCAGATTGATGTATTTGTACAGATTTTCAAGTGTAATTAATACAACTGGATGTGAACCCGCATGTTCAATAATACTCTTGTAACATTTCCCAACCATTGGGGGCATATGATCCTCACCTTGCAACCAGCATACCCAAATAGGCATTTTAGAATGATCCAAAACTTCTTTCTCAGAATTTTCAGTGTATCTTGTTAAATGGGTTTTATACTTATTCCATAAGTATCGTTCAATGGACTTATGTTTAAATTCATAGAGCCAATAACACGCAGATACATTTCTTGTTCTGTTTAAAAAAAAATGCGCAAGATTGACACCAAGACCTGTTACAATACCAAAATATTTTGTGTATTTTAAAAAGTTTTTAATATGAATCATACACTTGTTTTTTATTAATCAACCCTTCTGTAATTGCCCATATTATAGCCAAATAGACAAAATATGTAGGATAAAGAATCAGATGGCTAACCATAGTCATTGTAGTAAAAATGATGAATGCAGCAAGATTTGCCTGGAAGAATTTATCATCAATCTTTTTCAAATAAAAAATTCTTTTTACCAACAAACCAATAATGCTAAAATAGATAACAAGACCAATAATACCGAAATCATATATTATTTCAAGTATATCATTATGAGTAGAGATACTTTCAACATCACCATTATTAAATCGAATTTTATTATCATTTTTAAAACTATTAAAACCAGAACCTAGTACTTTATATTCAATATTTTTGGTTTTAAATATTTTTAAAACATTTTTATAGATTTCTGTCCTACCAGATCCATTATCCTCTTTCATTAATTCAATTCGTTGAGTAATAAAACCATCCGTTTTTTTATCAATAAAATTAAAAGTGAAAAGACCTACAGTAATTACAAAACAGGATAAGATAATACCATAAAATATATTTGTATTTTTTGAGGCAATAAAATCATAATACATTGACATAATAATTACTGCAACAGTAAAAATTAAGGCGGCTCTTTTAAATGATACTAAAACGATGACCAATCCAAATAATAGGAATAAGTATTTTGAACGCTTATTTTTTAACAAAAAAGCAAAGGGTAGTAAAAGTGCATTAAAATAGATGCCGTTTGAAGCTTTAAATAGGATTAAACCAGATTCAGTATATGTAAAGGCATTTGTTGAACGAATAAACAAAAACTCTAAAAAGAGAAGGATAAATAGAATTGGAATAAACCTGATAAGTGATTTTATGTATTTGTCTTGAATATCATGAATGGCAATACAATAAAACAGGAAATAAATAAGAGGCCACCAAAGTACATCACGCATATCAACAAACAAATCATCAGAATAAATCAACGTGTTAATGATTACATATATAGTCCAGATAAACACAGCCACATTAAGCTTATTTTTCAGTATTGCACGAACATTCAAAAGGACAATTGAAAAACTGATGATTTCTAATACTAGTAATAACATCGTTGTAAAAATGGTAGGATTTTCATTAAAGAATTGAAGCGCAAATACACTCCATACCAAGAGAAAAAAAAACGTTGTATATACTATTGTTTTATTCATACTAATTATATGTTACATAATTATATTTATATTTTTTAAAAAAAAATAGTAATAGTTTGGCAGATGGGTAGAATTCAACACATTATTTTGTAACACATTTTATTAATTTACAATTGAACAATTAATTCCTGAACAAACCATTATACTAAATGCATTAATTAAAGCTTTAATAATCAGAGAAATTAATAGCTGTTAAAGTTTGTACATGCTTTATCTTATTATATGTAGTGCACATACTATATTTCGCGTACTTTCTGGCATTTTTAACAAAAAGTTCCCTAATTACCATCTCACATACTATTTCATTGGAGTGATACGGATCAATAAAATTATTTTTATTCACAGTCAAATTGGAGGGATAATTAAAATCATACAAATCACCTAGTGTCATTAAATCATTCTTAAATTTTGTCTCTTGATCTTGCAGATGGTATTCTTTTACTTTATACTGTAAATCGGTATGTGTTGGAGGGATGAAAAAAACCAGATTAATATTATTAGTATTACAATACTTAGATATTTTTCTTAATTCATTATAGTATTCAGAAGGATACTTATACTTTGAATAATATTTCTTTGCTGAAACATTTAATTGATGTTTCCAAAAAATTTCTTTAGAGGTCTTTGGCCTGCCAAGTGTCACTTTATGTCCTGTAATTACACTTTTAAGAATTAAGAAAGTTGCTTTAAAGGAGTAGGTGGAAAAAGCGTATGAAAAAAAATTTTTCATGATGGACTCTGCTTCAGTTACTCTATCCATTTGATTGTATTTATTGTAGAGATCAAAGTTTAATCCAATATACACATCGTTTAACTTTTGTTCATTAGCCACCAACCAAAAAGTTTTTACAATTTCATTGATAGACCCACCACTGTAAGCCAGATTTGAGAATGACCTCTCTGAATATTTATTCAACATTTTGGATCTTAACAAACGTGCACGAGAGTCACCCAGAATTATGCTTTGATTGGGCTCATACTTATACTCCAATAATTCATATAAAGCAAAATTCAATTCAAATGAAATATCCTTTTTTAATGGATCAATGACTTTAGAAGTTTTTCTGTTTATATAGTTGTATGGGTCTACGAAAGCCACGATGACTAGCCATAAAATAAATGGGATGGAAAAACCCATGAGTTTACCTATAAATTGTTTCATTGCAAAACTAGAATTGTAAATAAATAAATTGTTGAGCACTACTGGTTAGCCAAAAAATAACAAAAGCAAGTACATAGTATAAAGCATATCTGTATGGCCTTTTCCACGTAATCCCTAAATTGGCTATTGCATATTGTTGATCTCTGCCATGCCATTCAATAATGAAAAAAGCAATCACGATTATAATAATAGTTAATGCTCTTCTCATTCCTTGAAAGGATGGAATAGAAAATAGAGACGGTGAAAAAATAATTGATAAATAATTGATAGCCTGTTCTATATTCTGAGCTCTGAAAAAGACCCAAGCTATCAGAACTATACATAGTGTTACAAATGATTCCAAAAAAACGACGATTCTTTGGTCATTTTTAATTCCAAATCTCTTGAACAACTTATTTCTGGGCTTTTTCTGTATCTGATATATAATCAGAAAAAAGCCATGAATCATTCCCCAGACAATAAAGGTATAATTTGCACCATGCCATAACCCTGTCAAAGACCAAACGACCGTACTGGCAAAAATATAAAGAAAAAGGTCAGTTTTCAGACCGATTACCTTTTCTCCCTTTAAACGACCAGCTACTGCAAAAGACAAGGGTAAGAATACATAATCACGAAACCATGTAGTCAATGATATATGCCATCGTTTCCAAAATTCAGTAATATCACGTCCAAAATAAGGATAAGCAAAATTGCGCATCAGGTTAATGCCAAATAGCTTTGCAATACCAATTGCCATATCTGAATATCCTGAAAAATCGGCATAAATCTGAACGGCATAAAAGAAAATTCCCAACAACAGAGTACTTCCCGAATAGGTGGAATAATTCAGAAAAAAATCATTTACATAGCGTGCAAGATTATCTGCAATAACCACTTTAACAAACAAGCCCCAAAGAATTTGTTTCAACCCTTCAGCTGCCTGGTCATACTTAAATTCGCGTTTTTTGGCAAATTGAGGAAGCAGAGAAACAGGACGTTGAATAGGACCTGCCAGAATGATTGGAAAAAAACTAAAAGTGAGCAAGACATCAATCAGATTCTTATTAGCACTCAGATTTTTCTTATAAATGTCAATAATATAGCTTAGCGACAAAAAAACATAAAAACTAACTCCGATTGGTAGTATTATTTGGGTCGTTGACTTGGGTAAATCATAACCGGACAATGCAATCAATTCAATAAATCCATCAATAAAAAAATGGTAATATTTAAAAGTTATAAGCACCCCCAGATTCACCAACAATCCTAGAATAAACCAAACTTTTGTCTTGTTATCCGACACCTTTTTGTCTATTCTAATACCTATTAAATAATTGGCTAGTGACAAAAAAGCAAGTAAAAATAACAAACGCCAATCCCAAAAACCATAAAAGAAATAGCTGGCAATCAACAATAGCAAATTCTGAGATTTTGATTGGTTTTTTGTAACGAACCAATAAAGTAAAAACACTATTGGTAAAAAAATCGCAAATTCAATGGAGTTAAATAACATGGTAATGACTGAATTAATTGATTTACATGCAAAGTTTAATTACAAACGAGCCTTATTTAAATTCATTCACCAGACAAACTATATTGTCTACACTATTAAAAGCTTCAGGTGTTGCTCTATTGGATGGTATCTTAATTTTAAATTTATTTTCAAGAAAAACCAACAACGATACCATGGCAAAGGAATCGACAAGTCCACTGGAAACCAATGGTGTTTCATACGTTATAAGTATATCATCGTCATCAATGTATTCTTTAATGACATACTTTAACACCAAATCTTTTATCTCAATTGAATCCATATCTTCAAAAATTAATGATTTATAATAAGTCCTTCTTGTTTTTATTCATTGTTCAATCATCTTCTAGTGACGAAATATCTCCGATTTCTTCCCCCCACTCTTTTGCACGAAGAAGCCTTCTCATAATTTTTCCACTTCTGGTTTTTGCCAGTTTACCTACATATTCTACTTCCTGTGGCATGGCAATAGAGGATAATTTTTTTCGTATGAAATTCATTATTTCCAGCTCTAAATCGAGCGTAGGAGCAAATCCACTGTTTAGGACAATAAACGCTTTTACCACTTCCATGTTTACTTCATCGGGTTTGGAAACTACGGCTGATTCAGCAATGGCCGGATGCTCCAGAAGAGCGGACTCAACTTCAAAAGGACTCACCAAATGTCCACCGGTATTGATTATGTCATCATCCCGACCGATGTACCAGTAATACCCTTCTTGGTCAATACTAGCCTTATCTCCAGTCAGATACCAACCATTTACAAACTTATCCTGGTATTTCTTTTCCTCATTCCAATAAGCTCTCATCATTGATGGCCAACCGGTTTTAAAAGCAATCAATCCAATTTTGCCATATTCTAAAATTGGTTCAAAGGATTTTGGATCCAGAATAGCACCGGATAACCCTGGAAAGGGTTTTCCCATGGATCCAGGTTTAATTCTCATTCCCGGAAAATTTGAAATCATAATTGAACCAGTTTCAGTCTGCCAGAAAGTATCGTGAAAAGGTTTACCAAAAATCCGATCAGACCATATAACAGCCTCTGGATTAAGAGGTTCGCCCACACTTGCTAAATAACGCAAACTGGAAAGGTCAAAGTTTTTTACCATTTCATCGCCCGCTTTCATTAAAGACCTAATGGCAGTTGGTGCAGAATACCACATGGAAACGTGGTATTTCTCAATAAATTTATACCAGGTTTGAGCAGTAAAACCAGCCTCCAAAACACATTGAGAGACGCCTAAACTCCAAGGTCCGATTATTCCATAGGAAATACCCGTTACCCAACCGGGATCAGCAGTGCACCAGTAAATATCATCATCCTGAAGATCCAATACCCATTTGGTAGTAATATATTGTCCAATAATAGAATAATGAACATGTTTAACCCCTTTGGGTTGACCGGTTGTTCCTGAAGTATAATGCAATACGGACGGAGACTCTGCCTTACTAGGAAAAACAATCATATCTTCAACTGGAGTCAAATCATCCAGCTTGAAGGCAATTTCCTTTTTCTCCAGACTTTTGCCCTTTACATCATCAACTACCAGAATAAATTCAAGAAATGCTAATTTATCAGCTATTTTCCTTACTTTATTCAAATGTTTCCTTTGGGTAATGATGGCACGGGTTTGCGCACTTTCAAGCCTGACAAAAAGGGACTCGTCTCCGAAAGCTGAAAACAGAGGTTGTGCGATTGCTCCTATCTTAAGGATACCAAGAAATGAAAAGTACAATTCGGGTATCCTATCCATAAAAAGACATACTCTGTCTTCGTTTTTTAATCCGATATTTCTGAGAAAAGTCCCGATAGTATTGCTTGCCAATCGTAAATCATTAAAAGTAAATGATTTTTCAGCACCATTATAACCTTCGTAATAAAGAGCAATTTTATTTCCTTTGCCTTTCAGACAAATTCTGTCTGAACAATACCAACCAATATTTAATTCATCTCCTTCTTGATATTCGAGCTCTTTTTCAATTAAAGACCATTCAAAGTCACCTAGTCTATCTTCGTAAAAACCAATATTTGACATAGGATTTGTTTTTAATAATGATAAAACTCATGAAAAAATTAACACTCAAATTAAGCCATGCACTCCAGTTTTCGATTAAAAGCAAATCCATATCCATAGGGATTGTATCATGCATCACCAAAACAGGCTTACCCATTCCCGGAGTTACCTTAAATGATTAAAAAAAACGTGGTAAATACTATTGTTTTATTCATCTCAATTAAATGTTACCTATTTATTTTCACTTTTAAAAACATCAATAGTTTGTTCAGCTATATTATTCCAATCGTATTGAGGGTGTTTAATGCTAAAATTTTTTACACCTTGTTGTAAAGTCGAATAAAAATTCATGTTCGAAAATATCTGAAAAATAGCAATGGCAAGATCTTCAGGAGTGTTGTACTTTAATAAAAGACCATTTTCATTGTTTGTTATAACCTCTGTAAAAGCACCTACAGAAGTCGCAATTATGGGTTTATCAAAAACAAAAGAGGTCATTACAATACCACTTTGTGATGCCGATTCATAGGGGCAAACGATAGCTTTAGCTTTCATATTCAACTCAACCAGATCTTCATTGGATATATATTGATTAATTACAATGCAATTAGGATTCGATCTTAGTTTTAAAATAGCATCATCCGTACCTTCACCAGCTATAATCGTTTTAAGATTCGGTAGTTTTAATTTAAGTATTTCAAGAGCATTGTAAAGCAAGTCCAAGCCCTTATAAGACACAATCCTACCATAAAATAGCAAGTAATCAGTATAAGGAATATTACAACTTGGTCTGATAGATAAGTATGTTTCAAACAATCCAAATGGAATTTCATGAATATTAGAAGTTTCTTTTGAAATCTGATATTCATTGATTGCTTTGTACGAAGCATTGGAATGGACAATGACAGAAATCTTATTACTCAATAAAAATCGAATCAAACTATTTGGTATTTTTTGACCTGAATAATGGGGGGCTACTTCATGCAGAGAATGTATCTTATTTTTACAGATCAATTTTTGATGAATGTATTTAAGCAATGCATCCTGGCCAATTAAATTAATGGCATCATAATTTCTATCATTCAGTATTTTTAGAGCAGGATTAATAGACAATCTTTGAAATAACCGCTTTACAAATGGGAAAAATTTTATGGATAACCAAAAAAATCTTAATAAATGGATCGTTGATTTATTGTCTTTCCAAACATTAAAAATTGCAGGTATATCCTTTTCTTTCAATTCAGTAATGCCTATTTTTACTTCAGCTTTTGAAAAATCAAATGCAGATATAGATCTGGTTTTACTATTTGTTATATAATAGTAATCAACAAGATGTCCCTTATCAGCTAAATATTTTGCTAAAGGCAATGAGCTTTCAGGATGGTTGTAAGCAATAACTGCTATTTTCATACAATTTTTACATTTTTCTTATGCTTTTTTCCTTGACTGTAGTACCCATAACCATTCACGTAACTTTTACGATACCCGTAACGATTAGATGCTTTATGCATATCGATGGCGTTAAGAACAAAATACATATTGTTTAGCTTTTGACTATTAAAAATGTCATTGGCGTCAAGAATATCATTTTTATGGGTATAATCTGCACGTATAATATACAGGTTTACATCTGCAAAACGATTTAACAATAGGCCATCTGAAACAGCACTAATAGGTGGAGTATCAATTAGGATATAGTCAAACTGTTCCCTATATAGATTAATTAATGTATCCAAAGCAGGTTTTGCCAGTAATTCATTCGGATTTGGTGGAACAGGGCCGGCATTAATAACCCATAAATTCGGATCAATACCAGAGGGTCGAATGAGTTCATCAAAGTTTATATGGCCTGATAAATATTGAGTTACACCATGTTTATTATCCATACCGAGTACCTGATCCATTTTTGGTTTGCGTATATCCAAACCAATCATCAGGACTTTCTTGTCAAGAAGTGCCAAACTGTGGGCAAGATTAATTGTAATAGAAGTTTTTCCCTCACCATTCATACTGGATACCACATTAATTACTTTCTTCCATGGTTCATCCAGGACAAACATTAAGTTTGTTCGCAAAAGTCTAAACATTTCAGTGAAACCATCGGTATCATTCTCATGTATATAAACATTACCAGACTGAATACTTTTTGGAATTTCACCCAATATCGGCACAACAGAAATTAATTTCAGCTCTTCTCTATTTTCGATCGTAAAATGCATCAAATCACGAATAGATATTCCAATAAAAGGTAGAAAAAAACCACCTAAAAAAGCCACTAAAAGAATAACATCAGTTTCCGGAGATACCGGTACCCCATTGCTGCGTGGATAACCCAAAACTTTAAACTTTGGTGCAACGGCAGCCGTGCTCAGGTAATTTTCATCCCTTTTTTGAAGCAGATATAAATACAATTGTGATTTAATATTTTGCTGACGTGAAAGATTCGAAATTTCCCTTTCCTGGCGAGGGATGGATTTGATTCGAACAGCATTTTCCCTATCTTTTTGGTTTAGGTCTTGCTGAGAAATAAACAAATTACGTTTTTCATTGTTTACACTCGACTGTACATTCTTAAACAAAGCATCTATGCGATCAGACAGATCAATCATCACCTGATTGCTCTCTGTCGCTGTTCGTGAAAGACGCTTACGTTCAAGAAGCAGATTGTTGTATTCTCCAATCAGTGAATTAAGACTCGTACTTTCAATACCTACGCCTGAAGGTAACAACTGATACCTATTTTCAGACTTATTTATGTAAGACTCAAGATCCTTGACAATGCCGAGTTGCGTTCCAACTTCCAGTCGTTTTTGTTCATATTGACCAGTACGTTGAATAAACAACTGAGCTTCGGAACTAATATCTGTAACCCCTTCTCTTTGTTTAAAGTATTCCACTTGTTTTTCGGCATCAGAAAGTTCATTTCCCAATGAACCCAGAAAATTTTCAAGGAAATCAGATGTATTTCGTGCCATCAATGCTCTATCCTTTACTTCTTCCTCTTTGTAAGTATCAATATAGGTATTGATAATATCTTTACCTTTATTAATATTGCTTGTTTTAAGTGTCAGATTAACAGCAGTTGTTGTTTGTGAAGCCAATTCAATAGTCATTGAAGATAAAAGTTGATCTGCCACTCTGGAAGGATTATCAAGGGTTACCCCGACTTTCATACTTGAAGCAGGCAAATAAAGACCTTGGGCGAAAATAATTGCCCCAAAAGGTAACGCTACCATGCTGTCATTTTTTGTAGCCCTTATTGCAAAATCTTTATTCTCATATGTACCTGAAAAAACATAACTTTCATCAGGATTAACTTCTACATCAAAAGAGACACTGCTACGGAGCGTATCCAGAATATTCTCGGGTAAACGCACTGAAATGGGACAATCCATCTGGTATAATTCCCTATTCGTATACTGCCCTATTTCATAATACTGAGTATAAATGTTCAATTTCCGAACAACCAATTCCATCAGATAGGATGTGTTCAAAACTTCCAGTTCATTGTCCGTATTGTTTTTAACATTAAACAAACCTAAATCCTGAAAAGCATTCAGGGTACTTGCTGTACTTCCCTCTTTCTGATCATCGTTGAGTAAAATCTTGGCCTTTACCTCGTAAATGGGAGTTGCCATTTTCAGGTACAAAAACCCTAAAGTCAGACAGACTACAATAGAAGCAATAAACCATTTCCAATGACGCAAATATTTAAAAAGAGATTTGCTAAGACCGGCATTTTCATCTTTATGAACTTCTTCATAGTTGGATAGTAAACCCTTTTTCGTTGTTTTCATATGTACATGTATAAATTACCTGAGAATATTAACTAACAGACTTGCTAAAGAGATCGCTATAGAAAGAGCAGACACCGATAACGTTTCGGCAGCATTTATATTGGCAGATCTTGTTCTCGATTTATTGGGTTCTACATACACCACATCGTTTTGTTCCAGAAAATAAGCTGGAGAATTTAAAATATTTTCATCATACAGATTTACATTTAAAAGCATTTTACTGCCATCGGTTTTTTCCCTAAGCACTTTTACATTTTCACGTTTACCATAAATGGTCATGTCACCTGCCATGGAAAGACCTTCAAAAATGGTCATTCTATCGTTTGAACTAAAATATTTACCAGGACGTGAAACTTCGCCTAAAAAATTGACACTATAATTTGTGATTCGAATAGTGATTATTGGGCGTTCCTTACTAAACGAAGACTTTAGTTTTTTTTGCAACTCATCTTCCAGCTCTTTGCGGGTATAACCTGCAACAACTATTTTACCCAGAATTGGAAAATCAATACACCCTTCGTTATCTACCAGATACGTTTGCATTGTAGGTGAACTAAAAATCAGATTGCCAGTCGATTCAGATAGTTGAGGCACTAAAAGATTGTAATTTCTGGAAGCATCCGGTTCCGACGTGACAACAGTTATAGCTAAAAGGTCTTTTGATTTAAAACGAACATCGTATGAACCAATTGACTTAACATTGTCCGAAGTCCCCTTAACACCGGTTTTAATGGATTGCATATAAGCTATCTTTTTGGAACTGCCACAAGAAGCCAACAAAACACACAGCATGACCATAGAAAATAAATAGATTTTTCGAGTATTCATTTGATAAAATTTATTTAGTTAAATCAGAGAAATGAGCAAAGAAGGACCCTAAACGCAACAATACATTTCTTTTGAGAAAAGCTTTCTCCTGTACTTTAAAAGCACTGCGATACACTTCCTCATAATTTCGAAAAGGATTATTGGCTTTAAGCATTCTGTATACTAAATCCCATTCTGGTATCCCCCCCAGATTGAGATCATCTATAAACAGATCAGCTTTTAGTTTTCGGGTCCCTCTGGCTTTTTCTTCTGGATTATTTTGATTTACAGCATAAAAGACTAGACCTCTTTTCTTACACCATTCAACGGCTTGATCCAATAAATCATTTTCACGTACCGTCCACAATATTAATTGATGTTGTTCTTCCATTTGCAGACGAATCAGGCAATCAATGGCAAAAGAGCGTTCCCGACCTATTTTCGGAAAACGGTTCTCAACAATGGTTCCATCAAAATCGACTGCAATAATCATTTGATTTTAGTATAAATAGGTGAGATAAATTCATGAAGAGGTTCGTCACTCCCAGGTAAGGCTTGTGACGAAAGAAAGTAGTGATGTCAGAAAATCCGCAATTACGGCCTATAGAGTGTTATTCAGCAGTCCAAATCAACAAAGACTTTGATTTGTCGTGAATATATTTAGACAATTCTTCGGGTTTAACAGTGATGTAGCGAATTTTGAACGCAAGGTTTTCCTCCGTTTTGCGCACTAATCTGTTGAGATAATCATTATCAAAGTTTTGACCAACCAGTACCAGATCAATAATATTCCCAGGATTTCCTGCAGCAAAACCATCGGTAATGTAAGCATGTTCCAGATGTGTGAGACTCTTCACCAACACATCCACCACCTGGTCAATACCCACGTATTTAAGCAACAAATGGTGAATATCCTCGTAGTAAGGATGACTGACGTTCGCTCTGTACAATTTCTTGTTTTGAACCATTTTAGACTCTATCAGATGAGCATCCTCCAATCGGTTGAGCTCATTTCTGATGTTACTGAGAGATTCATTAAACTCATCAGCCAAATTGTGCTGATAAGCGGTAGTGTCGCAGTTAATGAAAAACTTCATTAAAAGTTTAATGCGCGTTTTGGATGTAATCAAACTGTCAAGCATGGTATTGATTTTGATTTATTCATTGCAAAAATTACAAACGTCAAAAAATGAATAAGACCTAAAACGTACAAAAATCAGGGGATTGTTTTTTGTGGCTTTCATAGCCAATCAAATCGGGGATGATTTGATTAATATAATATTAGCACACTTTTAAGAAGTGGCTGTTCAATTTCAAAATAATAATGGTTTTAATTCATGCTTAATTTGCACTCGAAATCGAGTAAAAAAAAAACTAAAAAAATGGGGATAATTTTGAAAACTAAAAATGATATCGGGGATTGATATCGAATAATGCGTCAAATGTAATAATTAATTTTTCATAAAAAAACTTTTTATCGTTTTTTTTTATTTATTTTATATCGATTTTAAAAACAGGCTGATTTTCATCCCAATACACACATTGTATTGATTAAAAAAAATACATACTATGACAGAATTGCACGAAGATACCAAAAAAGCACTAAAATTAAACCTTGATAACCTGGTGCAAGAGACCACCTTAAAGGCGTCTCAACTATCCTTATTTAAGTTTGTTGGCATCAACAAGTCCATCACCATGGAGTTGTTTTCACAGAACATTGAGGAGTATTTAAATTTCATGGTTTCAAGCTACATCACTACAAATTTTTCCACAGGATTAAAAAAAACACTGACAGAATTCAGTGAACTTTTAATTAAGCTCCAGGGTGGACAACTTTTAACAAACTCAGATCCCTGTGATTTAACATTCAGTCTGAAAAATAACACACAATATTGGTTGGAAATAAAGTCCATTAATGATCTAAATTACAGTACCATTTCCAGCATAAAAGAACATAAAGCCCTTGCCGAAAAAAATGAAAGAATATACAGACTCTTCATTTATGATAGCAACGAAAACCTGTTTGATGAAGAATACAAACTCAACGGAAACGAATTTTGGGAACTGATAGCAGGTTTTAAAAACGCAGAAACCGAATTATTTCTGATAATCAATGGTGCTGCAAACAAGCTCAGTCTTTCATCCCTCATCAAAGAAACCCACACTAGATTGCTAAACGAATGGAGAATGCACTAATATTATAGGAGGTTGAAAGCAGGCACTCCTACTCCCAACCTCCTTCCCCTTTATTTTACAATCTCAAAATCAACACGACGGTTTTTCTGACGACCTTCCGAAGTAGCATTTGTAGCAATAGGTTTCTCTTCACCATTTCCCACAGTCGTTATTTTTGAAGACTGAACTTTTTTACTCGTCAAATAATTTTTAACCATATTTGCCCGCCTTACCGATAAAACCCGGTTGTATTTAGCAGGCCCTGTACTATCCGCATTACCACTTATTTGCAACAAAGACCAAAAACCATCGTTCAGCAATACACCGGCAATCTGATCCAACACCGGCAAGGAAGCCTCTGTTAAAGTGCTGGAATCAAATTTAAATTCAATATTCTGAAAAGAGGCTACCGGACTATCCTTCACAGTGACCGAGTCCTGATTAAAAGCCAGCGCATTTAACCGCTCTTGCAGCACCTGCAATTTTCGTTTCAAATACACGTTCGCCTGCTCCACCGAATCCAGGGACGCCGTAGTTTCTTTCAAATCACCGGTAAATTTATTTTTAACAGACAAGCGACTAGACTTAACCATACTACAGTTTCTGGCGTGCTGCTTACGAAATGCACCAAATTTGACCCGCAATCCAACGGTGGCATTCAGCGCCTCACAATATCCTTTTGAAATAGCCTCACCCCCCAGATCAGACCGTTCGTAAAACCGGTATTGACCTTCTACAGCCAACGCCAAAAGTTTGCAAAAATTGTATTCCATATTAATACCAGTCCTGGCAAGCGCAGTTCTACGAACCGTTACAGGAGCATTGTTCAGCGAATAATTATAAAATCCTATGCCTAAACCAGATTCAGAGTAAATATTTAATTTCCTCCAAAAACCGTTCCGATACGGAGCAAGCAAATTGGATAAATTGACGGAAAAATAAGGCACCACATCAAATGTGCTCCCATCCAGTGTTCTTGACGCATCAACCTCACTTCCATATGGATTGGTTACCAATTCCAGGCCAATTCCTGCCAGCGGGTTGAACGAATATTCCACCGTTCCACCCAGTATAGCGTGAATACGTTCATTATTTGGATGAATAATAGTCGAAGGCACTACACGAAAATAATTCGCACCACCCTTTAGTCCCACAGACCAATGTGAAAAGGATGTATGTGTACCATTTTCAGTCCCTTGTGCTGCAACAACAGTAAACGCACAATTGAGTGCTAAAGCGCAAATAAGTATTTTTTTCATACTTTGCAGTTTTATGGAAATCTTCTATTCACCGATTACTTCCTGGTGGGCAAATTTTGAATAACCTCTTCAAGCTCCAACACCTTTTGCTGAAGTTCCAATTGCTGGTCTTGCGCAGTCTTTAAGCGACTCAACACTTCCTCATATTGCTCCTTACCCTTTGTATCATCAACTGGAATAGGTTTAGGATTGTATTCACTCATAGAAACATTACAAGCATGCGGTTTGCGGTTGGCACCCAATTTAATACGCAATCCGATGGTACCTGTCAGTGCCTGATATAAACCTTCGCTCTTTCTAGCACCTCCAATATTGCCTCTGTCAAAATATAAATATTGACCTTCCAAACATAGAGCCAATAGTTTACTTAAAGTATATTCAGCCCCGACTCCTGTTTTTACCATCATCGTACTGTTGTAATGAGTAGGTCCATTATTCAACGTAAAGTGGTAAAAACCATAACCGGCACCAATTTTACTGAAAACATTCACCTTTTTCCACATCCCTTCCCTGTTTGAGAAAAGCAAATTTGAAAGATTTACCGTAAAATAGGGTACAACATCAATCATATTGGCCTTTAAAGAAGTTGTAGCATTAATTTCAGCATCGTAGGGCAAATTCAACAGCTCTACCCCTAGCCCGGCAAGAGGATTAATAGAATATTCCATCGTGCCACCTACTATAAAATGAACCCGATTCTTAAAAGTGGCAGGAGCAGGTACAACATCCATATCATTGCCTCCGGCTTTAAGCCCGATGGACCAATGTGAAACCGGAATAGTCTTATACGATTCCACATTTTGTGCTGCAACAGTTGCAAAAGCAAAAATTGACAGCAAAATACCAGATAAAAATTTTCCCATCATTCCTAGATTAATAAGGTTTTTACTCAGACTTTATACCATCGCGTCCTATATTTCGACTCGACGCATTAAACATTTTACAGAATTTCAATTGAAAATTTGTTTTGTGGGGATTTTTAACGAGCCTATTTCATTGTATATATGAACATTACATTCAACACAATACAAAAAAAGGTCATTTTTTGATGATTTTTAAAAGACTTTTATCGTTTGTTTTTAAGCGTGATTTCCGCTTCTTTTTGGGGATAGTTTTTGTAGAACAAATTTGTAGTAAAATAGTTTAAAAAAAAGTTCGTTTTTTTACAAAAAAAAAACGCAGCCCCCAAATAAGAGACTGCGAATGAACATTAGAATAAAATTTAGCGTTATTTAGTTCGGTGTCATGGACCTACTTCAGGCCACTTGCCAGAATAAAGCCAACTTTTCGCAGAGACATGCATGAATCAAAGGTTCGTTAAATGTAACTGTGTTTATACCTTAGGCAGCTGTCCAAGATTCGAGATACATTATACAACAAGTTGCAACGTCAGCCTGTTCCGGCTTTCTGTAAAAACATGGAGATGTTCAGCAATTAATATTTTGTAAATCAAATTAAAGACAAGAATAACCTTGATAAGCCAGCGCTTTAGGTTGAATGCTTTTTAAGGGTCGACTAAACAACTTTACTAAATCAATTTATTAACAAAAGCTGAATGGTGTGAATTTGATTTACAAAAGAATCATTAATTTGAGATTTATTTAATTTCTGAATATTTGTTTATAGTGTCTCTTGCTATTTATAATGTATTCTTTCATACATCATTAAATTTATAGTCAATACATTGGCCATAATTTGGTACGTGTGTTTCCGCCAAAATGTATCTTATACGGCATATTGCCGAGTGTTACGACTTATTTTTTAATAATCTTCTTCACTACACTACTTCCATTATTAAAATGCACTTTCAATAAGTAAATAGCAGGTGTTAATTGCTCAATATCGATGGTGTTTGAAGAAACATTATTTTCAAATTTAACTGTATGTCCCATCAAATCGGTAATCTCATAAGATTTTATCGGAACACTAGTACCACTTATAGTAATAATGGTTTGTGCAGGAACCGGAAAAACAATCACTCCATTTTCAGATAATATAGAATTGATAACCAATGCTTTATTAGAGGTTTGCCAGTTGGATGCCTGATTATTATCAGAGTTCAAATCAATCAAATCCAAATAATAGCCATCGCCATCTGATTCTGTCGGCCAGGGTGTACTGTCAGAATAATCGACCTGATCAATTACATTTCCAAAGGCATCAGCGAGTACCAATCTTTGAGATTTATTGGAAAGGTTTCTTGTAAATTGTCCGAATGGAATAATGCCATAATATGCTTCAGAAATATGGGCATCACTTGCCAGATATATTTTCTGGTTTGCCTCTATTGTTGAATTTACCGGAAATTGATAGGTAATGCCTAATTCACTAAAATAAAATCCAGTTAGATTTACATTCTCAGTACTGTTATTTGTTATTTCAATAAATTCCAGACTTTCGCTTACCGCTGTACCGGATGCTAAAGGATTATAATTGATTTTAGATATCACCAATGCCGGGAGCGATATGTTTGAACAAGCCTGACAGTTGTTTAATTTTGAATTTAACCAGTCTGTTCGGGTTTGCAGCCACTTTTTTAATGAAATAATATTATCAGCATGTTGGCGAATAGTACCCCAACGGTTTTGTTCTCTTACAGCAGCCTCAGAGACAATACCCTCCAGTTGGTCTATCCTGTTTGAAATTACGGTATAATTGAGTGGTTGGTCTTCTGCTGTAAGTTCAATCCATCTTTTTGTCAAATAACATTTGAATGTTGAATTATTGAATAAATATTTCCAAAATGCGGCACCTTCATTGTCTCCATTATTAAATTGCCAAACATCGGTATGGCTTCTGTCAAGTCCCCATGAAAACAAGTCATTTCCATAAGTTAAATCAAAATCCCAGATTGGCCCGGCTCTTAATTTTCCATTCCTGTCTTTGTGAAAATAGGTGCTAAACTCATATGCATCATTATTTGAGGCAAGTTCATTTATGATCATAAAATCCACAAAGCTCGGTATATCAATTTTGGAGGGATAGCCATTTGATATAGAGCTGTTTTGAGCTTCCGTAGTATTATTCAAGGAAAGAAACTGATTGTATATATACGCATTTTGTTGAGAAGTAACATCTTCAGGTTTTGGGCTATCGTGAATAAAACTCGCTCCGGCTAATGTCCAGGCTACTGGATCTGCACCGGTGATTTTATCACATTTTGTAACATATCCTCCGGTAATATTGGGAAGAATATTATCATTCATGTCCATTTTAACTATATTGATTCTGTCTTCATCAATTTTTAGCTTTTCCATGAAAATGTACAACCCTTTGTAATCACCATTGATAATGACTTCGCAATATTTTTCTCTTGTTGAATAATCACCCATATTTCTGGATAATTCGTATGACAGGAAATTTCTGATTAAAGAAGGATCATAAGCAATGGAGTTTAATATCCAGTCGTTTTCTTTAGGCATGTCGAAAATGCTCACATTATTATTTGAGACATTGTCTGCTTTTAAGGTAGTTAAGCCGTAAGGTTTCTTAGGAAGTTCCTGAGATGATGAACCACGTAATTCTATGCCTATTCTTCCGTTATAGTTTAAATAATTTGCATTATTTTGATCTGTCAGAAAATTTCTTGTTCCATCGGGTCGATAGATGATTTTCATGTTGGCTAAAACCTTCGGGTCATCCTGAATAGGGAGTGGTTTTCCTGTAGAAGGGTTTTTGTCGGTAGTAATTAGAACGATGGGTAGATTGCTATCCGTAAAGGCCTGTGCTCCATCAGCATAGGAAAAGATAAATAGAGCTATTAAAATAAGAAACTTCTTCATCTCAGCATAGAAGGATTATGACCACAGAAACGATCATTGAATTAAGTTTTCACAAATGTAATAAAATCTAATAGATTACATTGAAAATCATTAACAACTAACCAGCTGCATCAACATGCAATTCGGAATAGTCCTCGTAAATAAAACGTAGCGAAGCAATAGCAGGTAAACAAACTAAACAATGTACAGTGGAACTATTGATGCAATCTAAATCAGTAACAATAGTTTCCGATTGAGCCACACGAATAAGTTGGTCAAATAATGGTGCACTCTTTGTTTTTAGTTCATCATACCTTGCGTTTACAAAACGAACCTGCTGTCCCAATCAAAAGCCTCTACTCCTACTAACCGGATCTGCGTGCCAAAATCAGGATGCAGTGTGTGAATCAAATAATTATATTCCTGAGGAACCAGAACGGATGGAACCATTAGCACTAACGATTCTACCCGTCTATACCAATCCGCCCCAACTTCCTGCAACCGTCCATAGCCCGAAAATCGCCGCCAATCGAATGACAACATCTCCGGACTGATTGCACGTAATGAATTGATACTATCAGACACTTCAATGATCATTACCGAGTAAGGAGCATTTAAAATCAATCCGCTACGGTTGGCAAGCTGTTCCAGAGCCGCCAACGAACGCGAAGCACTGGCATACAACACCCTTTGACCGTCGTGGTTCCACCTACCGGCCAAGCCCGATGCTTTCAACTCTGTGGCAAATTCAGCACGGCAAATACGGTATATTAGCATAACTCACGCATTATCACCGTACTCAATGCCATACAACCGACTTTCTATCAATCGAATCCCAGAAACGGACCCCAACAGGTCGACAGGCTTCAGTCCATCAAGCATACCATTTTCCCTGTTTAGCCAGACCTCAAAAGCCTTAGTTGAACCAAAAACAAAGATTCCAAGTCTGAACAAAGAAGTCAGAAGTAACACCTGCTCACCAACAGTTTCGGGAAGGCTGACTTTTCTTGTCAAATAACTCCTTAATGTCTTGGAGGTCATGTGCAACCACCCTGAAAGCAGTTCGCCGCTAATGCCCGTTTCCTCTTTCAAAACCAATAAGCAACGGCTGTCCACCGTCTTGTTAATCAGAGCATACGCCACATCTGATTCATTCAACCGGGATGCGGCATCTTTTTCCAAATCTTTTATCTTGTACTCGTTCATTATATCCATTTTCTTCTACAAACATAGAACATTTTACCGTGTTTCGAAAGAAATATTACCCATTTTTCAAAATGTTTTTAAAAAAAAATGCCAGCATAAAACTGACATTCATTCGTTTGATAACAGAGAAATTTTACAAAAATTAACGATCCATTTCTTCTTCGGTTAAAGTTTCACTAGGCATTGCTGAGATTGATTATCTGATACAGATTTCAGGATGTGTTATCCCTGTTGAAGTGAAAGCAGCAGAAAATTTAAAAGCAAAATCCCTTCGCAGTTTTCGGGATAAATACCACCCGGGTTTCTCCGTCCGTACCTCAATGTCCGATTACAGAGAGGAGCTGACAATGACAAACATTCCGCTTTATGCTGTAGGTTTGATTAACGATTTGATCATGGAGTGATACCGGCGCTGAATATGGATTGATATTGTGTATGACAATGACGCCATTAAAATTTTTCACCAACTTTCAGAAAAGCATCCAACTGACCAGCATAATAAAACGGAAGATTATACAATGTATATTTCTTTCCGGAAGGAAGTGAAATCAAATCTTGAGTAGCCGGGTTATTCCAAAAACGTATGGCAATATCTTGTGTTGAACTTTCCATATATGAATGCAATGATTTCAATGTAGAGCAATTACCTGATTTCACCTCAATAGGTATTAATTGACCATTAAATTGAAATACAAAATCAATTTCAGCCTGAGAATTCTTTGCCTCCCGAACCCAAAAGAATCGTTTTGTAGATACCTTTGTTGAAAGAGACAACAATTCTTGTCCTACAACATGTTCAGCAATTTTTCCTTTCCATGCCCCACTAATATCTTTAATTCCAAATAATTCTTTTTGTAAACCAGCTGAATAATTCACTAATCCTGTGTCAAGCCAAAGTAACTTCGGCGACTTTTTTAAATCCGGTTGAATCGGAATCGCTGAACTGGTTGTTGGGTAAGATAATTCTATAAGCAACGCTTTTTCTAATGTATGCATCGCCTCACTCACTTCGCGTGATTTGTAATTTGAGTTTGCAAATTTTTCGTACTTGATACGCTGTCCTGCATATTGCCAACCGTATGTCAAAATGTGCCTAATCACATACTCTGAGTTTCTATTCAATGCATACTTCTCTGTATCATCTCTGTAACCGGTCAACAATGTTTCATAAATACTGTTTAACGACACCAAATCCTTTGTTTGAGCAAAAAAAGCCACGGCTTCAGGCATACCACCGACCAACACATATTCATTAAAAAGTTTCATAACTCTTTCATGAATGGATGACGGTAAACTTGCAGTTTCAATAGTTTTTAAAATTTCATGCTCACCCAAGGCTCCTAGAAACTCACAAAAAGAACAAGGCCGTAAAGCTAAATATTCTACCCTACCTACCGGAAAATGAATTTGACGGTCAATTAAACTTTCCAAAAGTGAACCAGCTCCAATAACATAGATTTGAGGTAATTCTTCGTAAAAGTAACGCAACAAAGACACCGCACGAGTAGAGTTTTGAATTTCATCAATAAACAACAAAATACTTCCCTTTTTCTTACTTTTGTTCAGATACAAATAAATAGCTGTTAGGACATCTTCAATGGCATCATTTTTTTCAAACAATTCTTTGGCCGAAAATTTCTCCAGATTAAGGTGTAAATAAGTATCAAACTCCTTGGCAAATTCATTCACTAAAGTTGTTTTTCCAACTTGTCTTGCACCTCTAATAATAAGTGGTTTTCTATTTATTTTTTCTTTCCATTCATGTAGTGCCGAGATAGCATTTCGTTGAAAGATCATTTTTTATGTATTGGTTACAAGTGCAAAAATAGCAGTTTAATCATAAAACCAAACATAAAATGCAACCATTTAGACATAAAACCAAACCAGCAGCAATAAAAGCAACCTGATACAATTCAAATTAATGACATGCTCCATGAAATTATAGGCATTCAATTATTTGGAAATTCTTATTTGTCATAAATATTTCATATAATATCCCCCTGTTTTTTTGCTCCCCCGACGTTCAATAAGATTCTTGTTGATAAGCACCTTAATTTGCTTATCAACTGTATCAATAGGAGAATTTAATTGTATTGAAATATCTTTAACTTTTATTCCTTCATTTTCTTTTATTAATCGGAATACATTTTGTTGTCCGCCATTTAATCCGCCATTTAATCCGCCATTTAATCCGCCATTTATCACATTACTATTCAAAGTAAAATCAGTATTAACTACGTTAATTTCATCTATAAATGCTGGATGAATTTGAAAATCGACTTCAAAATATGTTCTTTCATCATCAAAATCAAAAAAAGGATCGGGAGAACCGTTCACTTTTAAAGCTTTTCTTATTCGAGGTATTCCGGTTGCCCTTCCTTCTGTAAGCTCTAGTTCTTTTAGAAAATCGCCTAACCTCCTATTCCGATATCGGCGAGGCTTAATCGTACCCGTTTTAAACAATTCGCTTTTGATAGAACGATCAGGACCTCCATAATTAAGAATTGCAATGCAATCAGGAAATATTCGTACTTCTACTGGTTCTCGCACCTGATAATCGCGATGATATACCGCATTGGAAATTGCCTCTTCTAAAGCTTCTAGGGGATAATTCCATATTCGGATTGCTTTAGCCCTATCGGAAACATTACGAGGATAGAACATTTCTGGTGTTCCAGAAACTAAATCCATTAAAGTTAATAAATCAACTTTCGACATTGATTCGGAAAATTCATGTAAACGACTTTTGGTTATACGAAGAAAATCGCGCAATAAAACAATTGATAGATCATCGATAGATCCTTGAGTATTTACACGGTCATCAAACGGCACCTTATTGGCTAATGTAATAAGTTCTTGCTGCTCCTCTTGGTTTACCTTCTTTGAAGCAGAATATCTGCGAATGTAACTATAGTACCGCTTTTCCTTGGCGGTTATTTGTTCTGGAACTTCATAAGGGCGATTAGAACCGCCTGGTATCCATAAAACAATAAGAGTCTTACCGTCGATTTCTTCTATTGATAACTTTGGTGAATAGACAGGTTTAATTAGTTTATTAAATCCAATCATTTGTTTTTGAATAGTATCAAGTTGATCTAATGCCAAGCCTTTTACAGGACGCTTAGCGACTCCATTTTGTTCTTCTACACCAATAAAAATATAACCGCCACCGTTATTTTCAAAATCATTTGCAAATGCACAAACAGAACGATAAATAGCATCAGGATTCCATCCTTCTTTAAACTCAATGCGTTCATTCTCGATGACAATTCCATTGAGTAGTTTAAATATGTTAATAGGTAAAGGCATCTGATCAAATTAATTTACATCGTTTTTCACTTTTACAGATTATTCGTCCTTAAAGCATTCAATAAGCATTCCCATTAAAAAGACAATTACAAAAGCAATGGATATCGAACCAACATCGCCCGAAAAACATTTTGCCTTTATCCTGAAATTGAAAAAATTAAAGACAGACAATTCAATACTCTACAAAAGAACCTTCTGACATTCATCTTTAAAACGTACAAAGTAAACACCACGAGGAAGTCCCTTCACATAAAATGCCTCAGTAGTATCACCATTTATAAACTTCAACATTATACGCCGACCAGAAGCATTCAATAGCTCAACTTTCCCTACACTAGACACAGGAAATTTCATATTCAGCATCCCACTAGCGGCATCTTTCACAACATTGAAAGCAGGCTCAAATACTTCTTTCAAAGTAGTACCTTTTTTATGTATCAAAAATATAGTATTGGAATAAAACCAGAGATCAGAAAAAGCCAATTCAGGACTATTCATGGCTGCTACATCCATTAATGGATTGCCACAACCATCAGTCTCACCTGGCTCCGAAATTTTTTTATTAGTGCCCCGTAAACGAAAATACATCCTGGCACCAGACGCTACACGAATTTTCAATTTCATAGACCTCCAACCATCTCCATCATCAGACCAAGTTTGGGTTACCAAACCTAATGAATCCACATAATTAGCATCCTTACCAAAACGGCTTAAAACATGCGTCGTTGAAACCGAATCCTTCGTATACTCCAACGTATCCAAAGGGTTAATCAATCCCGATATATAACCAACAATCACATCCAAATGATCCAACTCCGGAAAACGATAATCACTATAACGGTTAAAGTTCGCAGCTAACGGATCATGCACCCTAATAGATAGCAGCACACTATCCTCCGTCGTTTCCAAAACACCACCCAACGAAACATCACCAATTTTAACATCCAATGAATCAATCAAATCACCCATCACTACATACGAGTTACCCGATCGCAATCCATCAACCAAGGCTTTCGGATCAGACTTTTCAGTCACAAACGTATAATTTTTCAAATATTCACCCGGAAAAAAATCCGAACCATCATAATGAAAATCAGAATTTGCGAAAAGCCAATATCTACGCCCCTCACTCAAAAGAGCATCCCAAAAACCACCGACTTTTGCACACATCCATCCTGCTCCACCATAAGTGCTGGAACCATAACTACCATACAATAAATCATAATATCCTCTAATTGAATTCTTTTGATGCCCTGGAATACTCTCAAATCCAAAAAACACATTTGGAGCCATATTATTCAAGTCACGAATATCTTTAATTTTCCAGGCTGAAGAGCGTTCAGGGTGAGCAACTATCATCCAGCTACTGTCTTGATAATTGTTTTGCAGCCATGCTACTGCCTCCAATGCCTTTGAACGACCTACGTTCCTACTTTTTGACCAACCATTAGACTCAGAAGTATCTCTATCATTGTTGTCAAACTTATATTCAAACTCAGCCAATGCATTGACATTGGGATTAACAGAATCGAACTGACCGGTTAAAATAGAAACCGAAGCATGCTGAAAACCCGGAACATTCAATTCAAGTCCCTGTACTATCATCTTTTCAGGAAAAACCTTCCTCCAATGCATCACGTCCCTAAAAGCCCAATCCCTCAACGATTGCCAGCGCCACATTGCAGTTGGGTTTGACAAATTGCTGCTTCCCAACAAAGGCAGGCCCGTCATTCCCCAATCAACTGTCGATCCAATATCCAATCCAGAAACCAATCCCCAACGATTAAAAGCTCCTCCATGTTCACTGTTTGCCCACCAATCCAAACCAAAATAATTATCCTTCTCCATCAAATATCCAAAAGAATAGCTACCATCAGTATAGGTTGTATGTTGATGGAAATCACCGGATACGTAGCCAGAATTTGAATAAATGTAAGAAAAAGGAAAGATGATAAAATAGGATTAGGATTTTAAGCATAAAAGGGACCTTTTATTAGAGAAAAAAGACGGGGTATACCGAATTAGACTTGAAATACCGCCTTACCAAAGCAAGTGGGTATCATAAACTCATTGAAAGAAAATCACGAAGATAAATATGTTGAATACCATTGCGGGAATTACCTGCGAATTCATCCATGGAGACAACCATTTTTGGATAATTATCT